>Ga0307412_10000068_pt1 | contig 113739 bp, 73 predicted proteins | sample DK1Cmetagenome_3_FD_203823 | JGI IMG/M metagenome (GOLD analysis project Ga0307412, IMG submission 203823) | Maize rhizosphere microbial communities from greenhouse at UC Davis, California, United States - DK15-C-1 | ecosystem: Host-associated > Plants > Roots > Rhizosphere > Soil | place...
CTGTAAAGAAAACAGGATGTGTGGTTACTTGCGAAGAGCACAATAAGTTTGGCGGATTAGGAGAAAGCATTGCAAGATTACTTTCAACTGAGCTTCCGTCTCCTCAGGAATTTGTTGCTGTTAACGATAGCTTCGGGGAAAGTGGTACTCCTGATCAGTTAATGACTAAATACGGATTAGATTCAATTAATATTATTGAAGCAGCTCAAAAAGTAATTAAAAGAGTAAAAAAATAACTATTTCTTAGCAGAGTATTTTCGGGCCAACGTCGGTTGGCCCGAATTACTTATATGGAACTGAGTTAAATTGTTTAGGATATTTTGAACACCAGTGCATAACTCAGTTTCGACTCTACACCCGGAACTTTGATCGTTAGTCCGTCCGCAGTTTGCTGAAAATCTGAGGTTGTTCCCGTACCTAACAACGTTACCTTTTTTATAGCTTTGGTATTCAAGGAACTTCCCTTTGCAAGGCTTTTTATGTTCACCTTTCCGTCTTCTGGCCAGCCAAGAACTGTCGCATACAAATCGTTTCCTTTGGCGGTAAATCTGACATCTTTTGAATCAAATGGTTTTCCTTTGCCTTCATTAAAACCTGGCCCGCTTAGCGGAGCAACATTCTCTATTGCAGGTCCCTCACCGAATACCTTCCAGGGTTTGGTTGCATAAATAGCCTCACTGTTGATTTTCATCCATTCTCCTATTTCCTCCACCACTGCCAGCTCATCAGAGTCAATGGATCCGTCGCCTCGTAAAGGTATATTCAGCAGCAGATTCCCGTTTTTACTTACTACGTCCAGTAGGGTATGAATCACGGTTTTGGCCGACTTGTAATGGTGATTGTCAAAAATTCTCCGGTCATAATGCCAGGCACCGATACAGGTATCTGTTTGCCAGGTATAAGGTTCAATTTTATTGCTTTGCCCGCGTTCGATGTCCCAGATCATACACTTGCGCTGTTGTTCATTCAAAATCTTACCATTGACAACAGCGGTAACTTTTCCATTCTTCTTTACGCTGTTGTTGTACAAGTGGGCAGCAATCCTGAGCCCGGCATCACTGATCGGCCACAATGGTAACACAGTATCGTCAAAATAGACCAGCTCGGGATTGTATTTGTCAATAAGATCGATGGTCCTGTTATAAAACTTTTCGATATACTCCTTTGTAGGCTCTGCCACACCGTTTTCCCAACTCCATTGGGCATGAATGGCGCTGTTGTTTTCGCTGTCTTTACTCAGCGGATGATTCTGAGCATACAAATCTTGTGGATCTTTTCCATCCCACCACTTGCCCTTACCATCTTCTGCTTTAACTTTTCCATCGTAAGGAATACCGGCCTTTGGCCCATGTTTGTCCGCTCGCTGAGCAGTTTCCATCCAGCTCCATGCATGCGATGCATGAACACTTACCCCTAATGGTAATTTGTATTTTTTTGCAGCTTTGGCCCAACCAGCCATAAGATCTTTTTTAGGGCCCATATTTACAGAATTCCATTCCTGGTATTTGCTATCATAAAGGTCCATGTTGTCGTGGTGATTTGCCAGCGCAACGAAATACTGTGCGCCTGCTTTTTTGTAGAGACCAACAAGATAATCAGGGTCCCATTTTTCAGCCTTCCACTTATTAATTACATCTTTAAATCCAAATTCGCTTGGATGTCCGTACTTTTCCACGTGGTATTTGTACTGATCAGAGCCTTCTTCGTACATACCTCTGGCGTACCAGTCACCTCGCTCAGGTTCGCACTGCGGACCCCAGTGAGCCCAAATGCCGAACTTGGCGTCTTTATACCATTGAGGGACAACGTATTTTTCCAGAGACTCCCAGGTTGGTGAAAAAGGTATCTTTGCGAATTCCTTACTTCCTGCAGGATCTAAAAAATAATTGGTCGCAGCTATTGATTTGGATAAGGCCATCGCTGGAATAATCGTTGCAAGCCCTTTAATTAGATTTCTTCTTTTCATAAAGATTTGTCAATTTGGTCCTTCAAAGGAAGGAATTTTAAAACTTACCGCAGCTAGGTTGTTTAACCATTTCATAAGCAATATTAACATATTGTGGTGTTAATATTGCTTATGAAATGGTTAAGAGGTGACCTGTGGGTATTTCATCGAAAGTGGCCGTTTTGTAATCTAAAGTCTGGTTTTTTATCTGGATATTTCAATTTTGTTTTTGCGAATTGAGGCAACTTCAACTCCGCTATTCTCCACTTTGATGGTCAGCCTTTTAGTTTTAATAACTAAAAGGCTTTTTTATTTTGGTTAAATATTTTTGTATGTTTTTAGTCGCTATTAGATAAATGAAATTGCATTATATTATTTAATTAGCCCGAGATGCACCTAAAAATGTTCCTGTTATGTGGTTTGGTCTCGAATTTTGAGATGACTTCAGGGCCAAAGCGGAGCTTCCATTGAATTTACCCATTTCTATTTAGTGAAATATATCCTTTCGCGAGTAATTTCTGATTTATACCGATTAGTATTAGCCGATCCTATTCTGCTTCTTTCCATTAATGATTTTCTGTTAGCATGGCTGTTGGTAAATTAAATAGGCAGCAGGTTTCCGAGGTATGTACTGATTCTTGATTAATTATTTATTCAGAATGACCGATGTAATTAAATTTTTTAAAAAGTTTGCATTTCTTTTCTTTTATTTATATTTTTATGGAAACTAAACTAAAAAATGTCAGCAACAATTAAGAAAGCGCAGCAATTAAGGGCTGACATCATCAAGCAGCTTTATTATAAAAAAAAATCTTCGCTGATTGATTTAAGTAAGCGTACTAAAAAAAGCCTGCCTTTAATTACGTCGGCTGTAAATGCGTTAATGGGGGAGGGTTTAATTATAGAACAGGGTTTCGCGCCATCTACAGGGGGAAGGCGCCCTTTAATGTTTTTATTGAATCCCAATTATAAACGGTACATAATAGCTGTAGCCATGGATCAATTAACTACTCAGTTAACAATATATGATCTCTCGAATCACCAGGTTTTACCAACCCAGGTGGTCGATTTGGATATGACTATGAGTAAAAGTGCCGATACTTTGATCGCATTTATTGATGATTGTATAAAGAAGTCAACAATTGATAAAGAGCGTTTTTTGGGCATTGGTATTGGAATGCCTGGCTTTATCAATGCGGAAAAAGGTATGAATTATTCCTTTATGCAAGTTGAAAAGGACATCAGCCTGCAAGATTACCTCTCAAAAAAAATAGGGTTGCCGGTATACATAGATAACGATTCAAGTTTGATCGCTCTGGCCGAATTAAATTTTGGAGAAGCAAGAAATTTAAGTGATGTGCTCGTGGTCAATATTGGGTGGGGCACTGGCCTTGGAATGATTATCAACGGTAAATTATACCGGGGCAGCAGCGGTTACGCAGGAGAATTTAGCCATATACCCCTGTCTAATTCAAATACTTTGTGTTCCTGCGGCAAGCGGGGATGTCTCGAAGTGGAAACATCTCTTTTGATAATGGTTCAGAAAGCCGAAAAAGCAGTGAGAAATGGTGAAGAAACTAGCTTAAAGGCTCTTTTTAAAGATAAAAGTAAAAGCCATGCTGATCATTTCTTAAATGCAGTTGTAAAGCAAGATCCGCTTGCGATTTCCATTTTAGCTGAAGCCGCATTTCAGATTGGTAAGGGGCTGGCTACTTTAATTCACATTTTAAATCCTGAACGAATTGTGTTAAGTGGACGAGGTGCCAAGGCAGGGAAAATGCTTCTTCCTCCTATACAGCAGGCGCTTAATGAATTTTGTATACCGCGAATAGCTGAGCAAACTGAAATAATGTTCTCTACCCTAAGTGATGAGGCAGAGTTGTTAGCAGCGGCCAGTTTAATGGTAGAAAATAGTTTATTCGATTAAAAAAACTAACTAACATAAATATTTAACTAAAACTAATTGTATATGCAGAAATAAAAGAAGATCCATGAAGAAATCCCTAATTATCCTAAACTAATATTAACTAAATAAATTAAAATTATGAAAAAAATGTACTTAAAGTGTTTTAGTCTGTTGTTGTTATGTTTTTTAACAATAACAGCTTTCGCACAGAAGAATATTACTGGCACGATAAATGACTCGTCTGGTAATCCCATCCCTGGGGTAAGTGTTCTCGAAAAGGGAACTCAAAATGGAACTTCTACTAACGCCGAAGGAAAATTTGTGCTTACGGTAAAAGAAGGTGCTAAACTGATTATTAAATCTGTCGGTTTGGTTAGCCAGGAAGTAGCTGCTTCAGCCAATCAGACTATTGTGATGGTTGATGATACAGAATCTCTTTCTGAAGTAATTGTTACTGGTTTTGGTGTTAAAAAAGAAGTAAAAAGATTAAGTTATTCAGCAACAGCTGTAAGTGGTGCCGAATTAACTGAAGCAAATAACGCCAACGTGGTAAACGCTTTACAAGGTAAAGTAGCTGGTGTTATGATTAATCAAGGTGCCAGCGGCCCTACCTCTTCTTCTAGAATTAGAATAAGGGGTAATACGTCGTTGGGTACAAATACGCAGCCTTTAATCGTTTATGATGGAATACTGTTGGATCAAGGTACTTCGGGGGCAGACTCATGGGGGGACGCTGCAGATTTCGGTAATATTATGAAAAATATTAACTCTGATGATATAGAGAGTATTACAGTACTGAAAGGAGCCGCTGCATCATCATTGTATGGTTCCAGAGCTGCAGGTGGTGTATTACTAATTACTTCAAAAAAGGGTAAAACTAGCAAAGGTTTGGGTGTAACCATATCTCAAACTAGTTCTTTTGATCATGCCTATAAATTTGTAGACCTGCAGAATGAATATGGAGGAGGAATTTCTCCGGTATTTGCTAAAGATGCTAACGGGGTAGATGTGGTTGATCCATCGGCGGGTTACTACGTGGGTGGTTATTCTTTTGGTCCTAAATTGGATGGCAGAATGGTAAAGGATTTAGACGGAGTAATGAGACCTTGGGTAGCCAATAACCCTTTAGATTATTTTGAGACTGGAAAGTTTATCAATACAAACCTATCAGTTGAAGGTGCTATTGACAACACAACCTATCGTTTAGCCTATACCAATTTAAATAATTCAAGTGTTTCACCTGGAAATAAACTAAAAAGAGATGCATTTGCATTAAGGTTGACCAGAGAAATATCAAAATCAGTTTCAGTTGATGCGAGTGTAAACTACACGATGTCAAATTCATTGAATCCGGCAAGACAAGGAAGCTCTAGTAACCCCTTGTTTGCATTGACATACTATAAACCTAGAAACGTTGATTTAGCAGCCTATTTAAACAACAATATCAATCCGGTAACGGGGGGAGCGCTGGGTTCGAGTGATAGAGATCACTACGATCCTTACGGGATAGGATCATTTGCTTATGCACTCGATAATGACAATAGGACTCAAAAGGAAAATAATTTATTGGCAAATATTGATGTAAATATTAAAATTCTTCCTTGGCTTTCGGCTTTGGTAAGAACAAATACTAACTTTTACAATATTGCTTACGAAAGAAAAAATAGAGGGGCTGGTGTTGCATTTGCAGGTGGAGATTATGAAATATTGCAAAATACCAATAAATCCTATCGTGTTCAAGGCTTGTTAAACGCAACTAAACAATTTTCAAGTGATTTTGAATTGAATGCCTCAATAGGAGGGGAAACTTATCAAAAAAACCTTAATAACTCTGCATTTTATAACAGATCGTATACTAATGGCGGACTTAAGATTCCTGATCTTTATTCCATTTCAAATTCTTTAAACCCAGCATCAACAACTGCTTATCCAAATTTTGGTGAACGTACGGATGCGGTTTATGCGTATGGAGATATTACCTGGAAAAACATGTTGACCTTAAATTTTAGTGCAAGAAATGATTGGTCATCTACACTTACGTATAGAGATGGTCATGGTAATTACTCATACTTTTATCCAAGCGTAGGTTTGTCATGGATATTTACTGAATTACCGGTGTTCAAAGACAATTCAATATTATCTTTTGGTAAGTTAAGAGCATCATACTCTTATACGGGATTATCAGCTAAACCACAGAGTACTAATACCGATGGTTACTTTAAACTACAAGATGGTACTTTTAATAATGCTAATGGTGGTAACCAATCGGTTTATGGATTTAGTGACAATATTCTTAAAAATAACAATTTAAAGAATGAGCTAACCAAGGAACTTGAAATTGGTACCAATCTAGGATTCTTCAAAAACCGTTTGAGTTTTGATGTTGCTTACTACAAGAAAAACTCTTACAATCAAATCTTAAGCTTCTCTTTGCCACAGGAATCAGGTGTTAGTTCACAAGCTTTAAATGCAGGTAATATCCAAAATCAAGGTGTTGAGGTATTGATAACTGGTAAGCCAATCGAATCGAGAGATTTTAATTGGAATGCGTCGGTTACTTTTACCCGTAACCGAAACAAAATATTGGAATTAGCACCTGGAGTTGATAATTATGACTTAGATTTAGCTTTTGGTAACGACATTACTTCTGTTGCCAGAGTAGGTGAACAATACGGGTCGTTGATTACAGGTTCTGCCTTTTCATATTATCAAAAGAAAGATGCGAGCGGTAATCCAATTGCCAGCCCAAGTAATGGTAAAAAAGTAATAGGTAACACTGGTTATGGAACTACTGGCGGTTATTACACTTTTGTTAGATCGCAGGATTATGATGGTACCAAGAAAAATTTAGGAACCATGATGGAAAATTACCTTGCCAGTACAAGACAAGAGTTATCTTACAAAAACTTTACTTTAGGTTTCCAGATTGATGCCAAAATTGGCGGTTTAATGGCTTCAGGAACCCATCAATATGGATCAGCAAATGGTTCATTTAAAAATTCACTATTTGGTAGAGATGAAGCTTCAGGAGGAGTAAGTTATACCGATGCAAATGGCGTAACACAACACGATGGTATTATTCCGGATGGGGTATTAAACGATGGATTAAAGGCTAATGGAGTAGATTTAGGCGGAATGACCTATGCAGATGCGGTTAAACAAGGTTTGTTAAAACCAATACCTGCTTACGCATATTATGAAAATTTAAGTCAATGGTCTAGTGGTATAAGAGAGTATTCTGTATTTGAAAATTCTTGGGTAGCACTTCGCGAAGTAACGGTTGGCTACTCAGTACCAAGTAAATATTTAACTAAATTAAAAATAAATACTTTAAGCCTGAATTTAACCGGCAGAAATATAGCTTATCTCTATAAAACAGCTAAAGATGGTATAAATCCTGAAAGCATTTTTAGCAATAGAGCAGGTGCTTTTGCGGAGTATGGCGGTTGGCCTTTGGTAAGAAGCTTAGGTTTTAATGTCAGAGCGTCGTTTTAATTATTTAAATAATACAGATATGAAAATTATAAATAAAGCAAAATATTTTTTCCTGATGGGTTCAACCTTGCTTGCAATGAATGGTTGTAAAAAGGATAGCTTTGTAAAGGCAAATTTAAACCCTAATACACTGTACGAAGTTAAGCCCGAAGATCAATTTCTTAGAGCTGCAGTAGGATCTCAAGATGATTTCGAGTACTTTGCTGACGTGTACCGCGCTGCAAATCTTTGGATGCAATACAGTACACCAAGCACTGGAAACGGATTGAATTTTAACAATGTTGGCTCGCAATTTAATACGCGTTATAGTAAAATATTTTATGGCAGATTAGGCCCGGCTTTAGCTGATGGGATAAAAAACATAGAATCAATGCCTGATGCTGATAAAAATGCTAGGGTTCAAATGAAAGCAATTTCACAAATACTCTTATCATACTATGCATTTTATGTGAGTGATATCAATGGAAGTATACCGTATACTCAAGCTTTTCAAGCAAGGTATGGGGGTACTATCACCCCTACTTATGATACCCAACAGCAAATATTTGCAAAAGTGGATGAAGAGCTGAAAGCAGCTGTAGCTACGTTAAAAGGCTCGGCCACAGGTCAGATCAGTCTTGGTGCAAACGATCCATATTTCAATGGAGTTGCAGCGAATTGGGCTAAAGCAGCAAATGCATTGCGCTTGAAAATAGCTGTTCGCTTAATGAAAGTTGATCCGGCTAAAATGAAAACAATTGCAACGGAAGTACTAGCTGATCCTATGCAAATGGCTGATGTTAACGATTCGTGGATGCTTAAGGTTGGACCATCCTATGCAGATGGTGCTGGAAACTTTAACCCTGGAAATTTTGCAGCAGGTAAACCCGTTTTGGATTTTCTTGTTGCCAAAGGGGATCCTAGGTTAGCGATATATTACCGTCCAAATGCGGCAGGAAATTATGTGGGAAGTTTTACCAGTCCTGATGAAGCAAAGTTACCTGCAAATGCGCCATTGTATGCTTCATTAAATAATTTATCGCAATTGCAACACAGGTTATTCACACCTAATTATAACGAGCTTGACGGCGAGGGTGCTGGTAAAGGTAAAGGATTTTTTCCTGTACTAACTTATGCCGAATATTGCTTTCTCCGTGCTGATCTTGCAGCCCGTAACGTGACTACGGATGTGGCTGAAACATGGTATAAAAATGGTGTATATGCATCTATTAAATTTTACAGTGATAGAGCAGTTGATGCGAATGTAACAGGTTTTGCCGCTGTAACTACCCCTGCAATTGATGCTTATTATAATAAAGTTGGAGTTAAATTTGATGCAGCTAAAGCTATTGAACAAATCGCTTGTCAGGCTTATCTGGATTTTTTCAGACAACCATTAGAAGCCTGGGCATGGTGGAAAAGAACTGGTTTTCCTAATACTACGTCTGTTTTGGCTTGGTCTGAACTAAAGGCCAATGGGACACCGCTAGTTTTAGCGCGTAGAGCTGGTATAGACTTGTTAAGTCCAACCAACTTAAATTATGCAAATCAACAAACTGCATTAGCAGAAATGGCTAAAAATCCAGATTTTGGCAGTGGTCCAAATGATGCCTTTGGTCGTGTTTGGTGGGATAAAAAATAATTGTTAAATTAAAAAGCCCTTAATAATTTTATTAAGGGCTTTTTTTAATCAAAAACCATGAGGCCGTTTATTTTTCGATTAAGTTTTTTGCTCTCCTTAGCCGTTTTTCCTGTTGTTATAAAAGCTCAGGAAAAAATGATCTCTCCTGCAAAAATAAATTCGATTAAATTGATTGATTTAGCTGGTAAAGAAAGTCGAATTAATTTAAGTAAAGCAGTGGTTTTTGTATTTTTAAGCCCTGAATGTCCATTATGTAAAAACTATTTACCCGGTTTGATAAAGCTTCAAAATGCTAATAAAAGCATCAATTTTTATGGTATAATCCCGGGCACCAGTTATTCATTAAAAGAAATAAATGAACTTAAAAATGAATACGGGATCAACTTCAGTTTATTAACTGACAGAGAGAAACGATTGTCAAAATATTTAGGTGCAACCACAACTCCTGAAGTTTTTTTAATCAATAAAATGGGGGCAATAACCTATAGTGGACTAATCGATAACTGGGCTACCTCGCTAGGACAAAAACGCTTGGTAATTACTGAGAAATATCTTGAACAAGCTATAAAAGACCAGTTAAATGGTAAACAAACATTTAAAAAAACTATTCCTGTTGGGTGCCTAATCAACGATATATAATGAGCTCAAAATCTTTACTACTTTCAAAAATTATTACAATTGTAATTGGGTTATTCATTTGCGCAAATAACGTAAATGCCCAAAAAATAACTTACTATAAAGATGTTGCACCCATTATTCAAAATAAGTGTCAATCCTGCCATAGGCCTGGGGAGTCTGCTCCATTTTCTTTATTAACTTATGAGGATGTTGCAAAAAGAGGCTCTTTTATTAAAAAAGTAACACAATCTGGTTATATGCCGCCATGGAAACCAGATAACCATTACAGATTATTTAAGAATGATAGGTCATTAACGAATGAAGAAAAGCTAACTATAGCCAAGTGGGTTGACGCAAAAATGCCAATGGGCAATATCAGCGAAACGCCAAAAACTGCAGTTAAAACATTTATTGAAGGGACCCAGTATTCCAGGAAGCCTGATCTTGTTTTACAAACAATTAAACCATTTAAAGTTATTGGCGATAATAAGGAGCGGTTTATTGTTTTTAAAATTCCTTTTAACATTGGTGCTGAAAATAACGTCGAAGCAATGGAGTTTTTTTCATCCAATAAAAAAGTAATACATCACGCTAACTTTGCCATTCACCCTGTAGCAGATGATATTGAAATTAACCAGGGTGCTGATTTTTTAAACTTAACAGAGGATGACAGGACCAAATATTCGCAGTATTTTCCTTTTAAAAAAACAATGACCTATTATGGTGGATGGATTCCAGGAACGTCCTATGAATCTTATCCCAATAATTTTGGTTGGGTTATGCCTAAACGGGGTGTCATCTTATTAACCATACATTATGCTCCGGTTTCGAAAGACGAAGAAAGTATTTCCGGAATAAATTTCTTTTTCAAAAAAACACCAATAGAACGAAAAGTTGAGGTGATTAGCTTAGGTTCTGCCGGTGTAGGCGAAAACGCTATCGAGCCTTATTTTTTCATCCCTGCCGATTCTGTAAGAAAGTTCGAACTAAAAATCACAACACCGCAAGATCAATCTTTACTATACATTTGGCCACATATGCATTACTTGGGTAAAATATTCAAATCATATGCGGTAACGCCTCAGCAAGACACAATACAGCTCGTTTCAATCCCGTCCTGGGATTTTAGATGGCAAGAAATTTACCAATTTAAAAGTTTAGTAAAAATTCCCAAGGGCTCTGTATTAACCATAGAGGGTACTTATGATAATACAAAGAGTAACCCTAACAATCCCAGTAGTCCGCCTCGAAACGTTTATTCGGCCAATGACATGAAGTCAACCGATGAGATGATGACCATGTTGCTTGTATTTTTACCGTATAAAGAAAATGACGAACAAATAGAATTAAAATAAAGATTTGCAGCTACCCATGTAATAATACTTTAGGTTGATTTAAAAAAAAATACCATGAAAATAAAGATATGGCTATCTGCACTTTTCTTCTCAGTACTAGCTGTTGTTAACAATGCCAATGGGCAACAGCCTTTATTTTCCTTGCTACCAGCAAAAGAAACAAATATCAGTTTTGTAAATAGGGTAATTGAAACCGATTCATTACATGTGATGAATTATGAATATTTGTATAACGGATCGGGAGTTGGAGTAGCGGATTTTAATGGTGATGGTTTGCCTGACATTTTTTTTTCGGCAAATGCCGGAGATTATAAATTATACCTTAATAAGGGTAATTTAAAGTTCGAAGATATTACCAATAAAGCAGGTGTAAAAGGAAATGGCACCTGGGCCACAGGAGTAAGCATAGCTGATGTAAATGGAGACGGTTTGCCTGATATATATGTTTGTCATTCAGGAAAATTTCCTGATGATAAACTCAAAAATGAATTGTTTATTAATCAGGGAATTAAAGGAGGTATACCTATTTTTAAAAACATGGCCGAAACTTATGGTCTTGATGCAATAGGAACTCAATCTACACAGGCGGTTTTTTTTGATTATGACAACGATGGTGATTTAGATATGTTTTTGCTAAATCATTCCAACCAAACTTATAAGCCTTTTTTAAATACTAAAAAAGTACGATCTACCCCAAATATGAAATACGGGAATCGTTTATTTAGAAATGATTCTAAAAATAATCAACCTCATTTTGTAGACGTTACTTTAGCCTCAGGGATTATAAACAATGCCTTAAATTTTGGGCTAAGTGTAGCGGTAAGCGATTTAAACAATGATGGCTGGCCAGATATTTATACCTCAAGTGACTATACCGAACAAGATTGCCTTTACATCAATAATAAGAATGGAACTTTTTCGGAAAGTATCCGGAAATCAATTAAACACATCTCAAAATATTCAATGGGTTCGGACATTGCCGATTATAACAATGATGGAAGACCGGATATCTTGACTCTTGACATGCTGCCAGAAGATAACCACAGGCAAAAACTGCTTAAAGGGCCGGATGAATACGATCAATATCACTTATTGTTAGACAGTGGATATTATAACCAGCAAATGAGAAATATGCTACACTTAAATGAAGGTGTGGCGCAGGATGGTAGCTTGCGCTTTAGTGAAATAGGTCAGTTGGCAGGTGTTTCTAATACAGATTGGAGTTGGGCATCGTTATTTGCAGATTTTGACAACGATGGCTGGAAAGATTTATTTATATCCAATGGTTATTTAAGAGATTTTACCGACATGGATTTCTTAAAATATACAGTTGCCAGTGCACAAAAAGAATCGCTTAAACAAGGGAATTTAAAGTTTCAAACTTTCGATTTGGTGAAAAAAATGCCCTCAAACAAAATTTCAAATTATATTTTTTCTAACAATCATGATTTAACTTTTAGTAACAAAACGGCAGAGTGGGGAGTTTCGGAGCCTTCTGTTTCCAATGGTGCCGCTTATGCTGATTTAGATAATGACGGTGATCTGGACTTGATTGTTTGTAATATAAACTCACCTGTAATGGTGTATAAAAATAACTCAGAATTACTAAAATCCAACTATTTGAAAATTGAGCTTATCGGTACAGGGTTAAATACGGCTGCAATAGGAGCTAAAATTTATGTTAAAACAAAAGATAACATACAGTATCAGGAAAAATATGTGGTACGTGGTTATCAGTCTAGCGTAAGTCAAACAACTTGTTTTGGTGTAGGTAAAAATACTGAAATAAATTCCGTTAGGGTCATTTGGCCTGATGGAAAAGAGAGCTTTATTGAAAATGTACAATCGAACCGGACATTAACTTTCAATCAGAAGGATGCGGTAATCAAAAAAGAGAATATTACTAAAACAAAACCCTTGTTTGTAGATAACACACTAGAATCGGGACTAGAATTTAAACATAATGAGAATGATTTTATAGACTTTAAAGTCGAAACGCTTTTACCTTATCAGCTATCAAAATTCGGCCCTGCTTTAGCCAAGGCAGATGTTAATAAAGATGGAATAGAAGATGTTTTTATAGGAGGGGCAATTGGACAGACAGGTCAATTATTCTTAGGTAATAAAGAAGGAAACTTTAATCCCTCGCCAAATCAACCTTGGGATGAAGACAAAGTGAGTGAAGATGTAAATGCAGTTTTTTTTGATGCAAATGGCGATGGGGCTCCTGATCTTTGGGTGGTAAGCGGTGGAAATGAATATGATGAAAACGCGCCTGAATATCAGGATCGATTATATCTAAATGATGGGAAAGGTATTTTTCACAAAGCTAAAGACGCATTGCCGAAAATGTGGAGTAGTAAACAGGCTATTAGCGTTGTTGACTTTGATAAGGACGGAGATTTAGATGTTTTTGTTGGCGGAATGAGTAAACCGGGCTCTTTCCCGCTATGTAGTAAAAGCTATTTGCTGCGAAATGAATCAAAAGGAGGGGAAGTAAAATTTAGCGACGTAACCAGCCAACTTTCTCCCGATTTGGAGTACGCGGGAATGGTTGTTACATCTTGTTGGCAGGATTTGAATAAAGATGGATATCCAGAATTGTTAATTGGCGGAGACTGGATGTCGTTAAAGAAGTTTACAAATGAGAATGGGGTTTTGAAATATGATAAAGACTCGGGCTTAGAAAATTCAGACGGTATGTGGAGTAAGATCGTACCAATGGATGTGAACAATGATGGAGCAATTGATTTCGTTGTAGGGAATTGCGGTTTAAACAATCAATTTAAAGCGAATAGTAAGCAACCAATGACCATTTATGCTTCAGATTTTAATAATGATGGCGCATTAGATCCAATTATGTGTTACTACATTCAGGGAGAAAACTATCCAATGGCATCTAGAGATGAACTACTTGATCAGATGGTTCAATTAAAAAAACGGTTTTTAAGTTATAGTTCCTATTCGGACATAACTATAGATAAGTTATTTACACCGGAGCAGTTAAACCAAAGTCAGAAATTTTACTGCAAACAACTCGAAACATCCATTTTGTTAAATGATGGAACCGGGAAGTTTACCATTAAGCCCCTTCCGATCGAAGCGCAGTTTTCCAGAACATGGGGTATAGTTGTAGATGATTTTAACAAGGATGGAAAAGATGATCTTCTTTTGAGTGGAAATTTTTATCCCTATCGGGTTCAGCTAGGTCAGGCAGATGCTGGTTTGGGTTTACTTTTAATTGGAAATGGCAAAGGTGATTTTAAACCAATGTCTCCGTACGATTCGGGGCTGTATATAGATGGAGACGTTAGAAATATGATTGAGATTAAAGGAGAAACCAAAAAAATTATTATCGTTAAAAATAATGATAAAGTTCAGCTTTTAAAGGCTGCTAATTAAATCGAACAGCATGAAGATATACTTGTTTTTATTTATTTTTTGTATTTCTACAGGCGCAAATGGGCAATGGAGCAAAATTGAAAATGATCCCTTTCCTCTGCACAGATCTCAAAAAGCCCTTTCTGATATTATTGTAAGCGATATATTTTCTCCACCTGTTGCGAGTAGAATATTTGTTTATTCAAACATTGCCGCATATGAAATTCAGGCTAAGAGTAATAGTCAGTTTCAATCCTTAAAAGGACAATTGAACGGCTTTAATGGAATTCCAAATGCCGACAACAAACAAATTAGCTACTCACTAGCTGCTACCTACGCATATTGGCAGGTTGCAAAACGGCTTGTATTCTCCGATGAGGTAGCTTTAGATAGTTTAAACAGTATCCTTTTGTGGTATAAAATAAAAGGATATCCTGAAACTGTAGTTCAGAACTCAATTTTATATGGTAAAAAGGTGTCAGATTCTATATTAAGGTGGGTTGACCAGGATCGGTATAAAGAAACACGTAAATTAAGACGTTATAGTATTGTTAAAAAAGAAGGTAGTTGGGCACCTACTCCACCTGGTTATATGGCGGCAGTGGAACCTTATTGGAATAAAATAAGACCACTATGTATGAAAACGGCCGATCAATTTAAACCTTCTCCTCCTCCGGCTTATAGTAGGGATAAAAATAGTGCCTTTTACAAAACTGCCAATGAGGTCTATCTAACTGGTAAAAACCTAAATGATGAACAATTAAACATTGCAAAATTTTGGGATTGCAATCCTTTCTTTTTAAATGTGAATGGACATATGAATTATGCAACGAAAAAGATATCACCAGGAGCACATTGGATTTCTATTGCTGGCATTGCCTGCAAACTGAAAACTTTTAGTTATATACAAAGTAGTTTTGCATACACGTCTACATGTATTGCATTGTTTGATGCGTTTATTAGTTGTTGGGATGAAAAATACAGGAGCAATTATATCCGGCCGGAAACATTCATAAATTCTAATATTGATGAAAATTGGCAGCCAATTCTGCAAACGCCACCATTCCCAGAATACCCAAGTGGGCATAGTGTTGCTTCAACATCAGCAGCCTATATTCTAACTAAAATATTTGGAGATAATTTTAAATTTCAAGACAATACAGAGGTTGATTATGGATTGCCAATAAGAAGCTTTACTTCTTTTGATCAGGCGGCTAAAGAAGCGGCTATCAGTAGGCTTTACGGTGGAATTCATTATAGGCCGGCTATTGAAAATGGCCAAATTCAGGGGAGGGATATTGGGAAGCATCAGACAGAAAAAATTATAATGCAAAAAAAATAATTTAAGAATACAGTCGAGATTCAACCGTTTGAAAGCACCAAGCCAATACCTTATCTTTACAATCTTAGAATTTTGCACTATGAAAAGATACCTTTTACTACTCTTATTATTCACCACGCTGTCGGGGTATACACAAAACACGATCAATAACTACAAATACATACTGGTGCCTGAGCAATTCAGTATCTTTAAAGAAGTGAACAAGTATGGTCTGAACAACCTGACCAGGAAGTTGTTGGAAGAAAAAGGCTTTACGGTTTATTTTGATAATGAAAATTTGCCGGTGGAAATCGCCGCTAACAAATGTAAGGCAATGACTGCAGATCTTACAGAAAAAAAAGGAATGTTTACCACCAGACTTACGCTGATATTAAAAGACTGTCAGGGTAACGTAGTTTTCAAGGGCGAGGAAGGTAAAAGTAAGGAAAAGGATTTTACTGCGGCTTATCAGGAGGCCTTACAAAACGCCTTTATTTCTTTCAATGAACTTCCCTATGCTTTTTCAGGTGATGTCCAGATGGCTGAAAGTGTAAAAGCACCCGAGGTGGTTGCTGCGCCGGCAAATCAACAGGCAGCAGGGGCTGAAACTACCGAGCCATCAGGTACACTATATGCCCAGGTAACGACAACTGGTTTTCAGTTGGTCGATACCACACCGAAAAAAATGCTGACCCTATTTAAAACTTCTGTTGAGAATTGTTTTATTGCCGAGGGTAGTCAGCACAAAGGTATGGTACTAAAAAAAGACGGGAAGTGGTTCTTTGAATACTACAACAATGATAAACTGATTATTGAAGAATTACTGATTAAGTTTTAGTTTCTCATTTTAAAGTAAGGTTATTGATGTTGCTTAAGCCACTCTGCGCGTCGTTGATCGGGAAGATGTTTTACAGAGAAATTTTCAAACCGGGCCTCAAAGCCATTTCCATCAGGAGAGGCAGCCATAAGGCCAACCATAACAGGAGTATTGTCCTGTAACGGAGCATTGCGGGTCATGATATAGTTTTTATCATCAAAAGAATAATAAATCTCGATAGCATCCAATCTCCGTAATGCCTTAATCCAAATAAAAGGAGGCATCTTGTTAAGTGTGGTCACGCTCCAATCACTCTTTTCATGGGTCACCACTGTACTGATATTAAATTTACCATCCACAAATTCAACCCCGGTTTTAATATAGTTTTTTTGATCAATACGAATCATAAGTCCCATTTGATCGAATCGGGCTTTGTAATCACCTGTTAACTTTACCTTTGTTTCAAACTCGCCACCGTAAGTGCTATAATAAAAAGGCGCATCGTCAACCGTGAAACCATAATGTGATATTCGCCAATAATCAGTTTTGGGTGTTACCTGCATAATTAAGCTGCCGTCTTTGATCTGCCATCGTTCCGGTTCATTATACCAATTCATTTTCTCGAGACTCTGGGCACTGATTTCGCTGAAACTCAGCATTAGCGTAATCGCCAGTAAGGTTTTTTTCATATTTTTCATAGCTTCGAAAGCTTAACTTGTGCACTCCAAATTTACAGTTTGCTAATCTTAGACAAATGGCTATAAATAACCATCAATACACCAAAGAGATGCGTGATTTGCTTGATATAAAACTATTTTCTCAACCAATTTCTGGGAGGGTTCAACCTGATCTGCTACTCGATGACGGCAAAATAATCGCTGGAATGTATTCAAAACTAGAAAATGCCATCAGCGTATTGAGTGATATGAGGGCAAGAAAAAGTTATATCTTTCCTGGTGGAGTTGCCCGTCAACTTGGTTTTGAACCCACGCGAACAGAAATAAATTCAATCTGGGAAGATGAACTGTTAGCCCGGGTTCATCCTGAAGATCTTCAAAAGAAGTACAGACTGGAATTTAAATTTTTCCAGCTGATTAAATCTATTGACTTAGCTGATCGTCTCAATTACAGTCTGATCACAAGGTTACGGATAAGAAACAGAGAAGGAAAATATGTCCTGATCAAACATCGTCTGCTTTACCTTAGCAGTACCAAAGAAGGGGATGTTTGGTTAACCCTCTGTTTATACAACGTGGTGTATGATCATCCCGGATTTGACGTCCCTGAAGGTCTTATCATTAATTCCGGTACAGGTACAATAGTAGATAGTGAGCAGGGACGGTTCGAAGACATACTCTCTATACGAGAAGGACAGATTCTTAACCTTATTAACCTAGGGTTAAGGAGTAAAGAGATAGCCAGTAAACTGTCTCTGAGTATCCATACTGTGAACAGGCACAGGCAGAATATTTTTCAGAAACTCAATGTAAACAACGCAATGGAAGCCTGCAGGGTTGCCGATGCTGCGGGTCTACTACATCGGCCATAGAGAATGGATTAATAAACAAGGGACATTCGGAACGTTTTGGCATGATTTTGAACCGATTTTTCATTATTTACTTATTAAACGCTCAGCACATTGACCAGATCCAGTTTATCAGCAAATGCCAAGTATTTTAAAGACGGGGGTGAGATGGGAGAACTTACCCGGAACTTTGACTGGTCAAAGTCTGTTTTAGGTAGTCCGGAAAAATGGCCGCAAAGTTTGCTGACCACCGTAAATATTATCCTCAGATCAAAGTTTCCAATGTTTTTGTGGTGGGGGAAAGAACTCATTCAGTTTTACAATGATGCTTACCGCCCAAGCCTCGGTAATGAAGGGAAACATCCTGTCGCATTGGGACAAAAGGGTGCGGAATGTTGGCCGGAAATTTGGCCTACTATAAAGCCGTTGATCGATCAGGTTATGGGAGGAGGAGCGTCTACCTGGAGCGAAGATCAACTCATTCCTATCTATCGCAATGGCAGAGTAGAGGATGTTTACTGGACTTTCAGCTACAGTGGTGTGGATGACGAAAACGGAGCCGTTGGCGGGGTATTGGTCATTTGTTCTGAAACGACTAAAAAGGTAAAAGCCTATGATGAAGTTGAACAAGCCAAAAAGGAATTAGAATTTGCAATTGAGGCTGCAGAACTTGGCACATGGGATCTTAATCCACAAACCAATAGGTTTATTGGAAACCAACGGCTAAAAGCTTGGTTCGGCTTGTCTGCGGACGATGAAGTTGAACTGCCTAAGGCGACAAGTATTATTGCTGAAGCCGATCGTCCGCGTGTATTGGATGCCATCGGCGAGGCGATGACTTATAGTTCCGGAGGAAGTTATGACATCGATTATATCATTCAGCCTCCTGACAATCCTATCCCCAGGCATGTACGCGCTAAAGGGAAAGCATTATTTAACACGGATTTGCAGGCTATTCGATTCAGTGGCATATTGCAGGATATTACGGAGCAAAAGAAAGATGAGGTCCGAAAAAATGACTTTATTGCGATGGTCAGTCATGAACTGAAAACACCATTAACCTCATTAAAAGCTTATGTGCAGGTGTTGATGCGAAAAGCGAATATCAAATCTGATGAATTCAGTGCAGCAACGCTGATTAAACTCGATACCCAAGTGAATAAAATGGCAGGCCTTATAAACAGCTTCCTGGATGTCTCCCGTTTAGATTCTGGTAAAATACACCTGGATAAGAAAGAATTTCTGATCAACGATCTGATTTTGGAAGTGCTGGAAACCTTTTTTGCACCTGTTATCATTACCCCCCTTCATTTTAAGCCTGGTCCAGATTTAACAGTCATGGCCGATCGGGAAAAGATTGGTCAGGTAATCAATAACCTGGTCAGTAATGCCATAAAATATAACGTGGGAGGGATGCCCGTAGCCCTGAGCTGCCATAAAGAAGACGGTAGAGCTATAATTTGTGTGTCTGACCAGGGCTTGGGCATAAAAGAAGAGGACCTCCCTCATGTATTTGAGCGTTTTTATCGGGTGAATGATGAACAGGGCCGATCCATTTCCGGGTTTGGGATAGGGTTGTACCTCTGCTGGGAGCTAATTCATTTTCATGATGGAGAAATCTATGCAGAAAGTGAGTGGGGAAAAGGTTCTGTTTTTTCTTTTAGTTTACCCTTAATTTCTGATTAATCAATTTCAAGATTGCATCCTTCATTCAACCAATGGAATTAGCCGGCTAAAATTAATCTTTTACAACCTTAATAAACGAAGGCCCAAACTGGCAAACTTTATCTTTGATTCTGTTCCATACTACAAATTTATGGCGATATGGGTATGCGAAAGTTATTCTAAACCGTCAATGTTATCGTTGGATTAACGATGGTAAATAAAAATCAATTATTTAGGCAAGGGTTACCAAAAACAGAAAAAGATTGGACAAGGCTTAACAATAAGTTATATTTCCATTCCAAAAGATTAGGTGGAGCCGGAAGGAATTTGTTTACCTCAGCCTCCTTTTATATAACAACATGGAAATCAAATGAAATTAATTAAGACCTTACTACTCCTTGCATTAGTTAATAGTTGTATGCATCTGTTTGCACAAAAGCAGCAAAGGGGAACTGCGGCAAAACGACCAAATATTGTGATTATCATTTCAGATGATCATGCCTATCAGACCATAAGCGCCTATGGTAGTAAATTGATGAAAACCCCCAATATAGACCGGATTGCAAATGAAGGGGTTCGTTTTGATAAGGCATATGTAACCAACTCCATTTGTGGTCCCAGCAGGGCAGTAATCCTGACTGGAAAATACAGTCATAAAAATGGATTTAAAGATAATGAAAGTTCAGTTTTTAATGGCGACCAGGACTCCTTTGCAAAGCAGTTGCAGAGAGGCGGCTATCAGACTGCATGGATTGGCAAATGGCATCTGGAAAGCAAACCCCAGGGTTTTGATTTTTGGCAGGTATTGCCTAATCAGGGACAATATTTCAATCCGGATTTTGACATGATGGACGGTAATAAAAAAAGAATTGACGGCTACGTAACCAATGTAATTACGGATGAAGCTGAAAACTGGTTGGATAAAAGAGACGAATCCAAACCATTTTGCCTCGTTATCGGACATAAGGCCACACATCGTGTTTGGTTGCCAGATACTGCTGATCTGGGGCGCTTTGATAAGGTTAACTTTCCGCTTCCGGCCAATTTTTACGATACCTACCAAAACAGAAAAGCTGCCGAGATACAGGACATGTCCATTGAAAAGACCATGCTAATGGGGTATGACCTAAAGATGTTCGGTTCTGATGATAAGGAGAATAAAGATGGTAATTTTAGTAGGATGAACGCCGCCCAGCGTGCTAAAGTTGATGCTTATTATAAGCCTATAGAAGCACAATTTAATGCATTGAAATTACAAGGAAAAGCACTTACCGAATGGAAATTTCAACGTTATATGCGCGATTACTTAAGTACTGCAACCTCCCTGGACCGAAACATCGGGCGCACACTGGACTACCTGGATCAACATGGTCTGAGCAAGAATACTATTGTAATCTATCTGTCTGATCAGGGATTTTATATGGGAGAACACGGATGGTTTGATAAACGTTGGATTTATGAGGAGTCATTCCGTACCCCTATGGTTATGCGATACCCCGGCCAGGTAAAAGCAGGCACTGTTTCCAATCGTTTTGTGATGAACCTGGACATTGCCCCAACCGTACTTGATGCTGCGGGGTTGCCTATCCCAAAAGATATACAAGGCATATCTATGTTGCCTGCCTTAAAAAACCATGCTGATAAAGGCAGACAGGTTTTATACTATCATTATTATGAAAATGGTGAGCATTCAGTTTCCCCTCATTTCGGGATTCGCACAAAGAGGTACAAGTTGATCCGGTTCTATAAGCGTGTAGTAGGGTGGGAGTTGTACGATCTGCAAAAAGATCCACATGAAATGGATAATAAATATGGGAAAAAAGGATACGAAACCATCACTGCCGATTTATATAAAGAGCTAAACAGGCAAATCAATAAATTTGAAGATCAGGATGCGTTGCAAATCTTGAACGAAAGATAAGATCAGGTTATTGATTAAAAGAAAAAAAGCCGGTGTAAAATTTTAGACCGGCTCTTTTTATAAGAAATTGTTGTTATTTCCAACCACCACCAAGTTCCTGATAGATATTGGTTACAGCACTGAGCTGGTTCTTTTTTGTTTCTATGAGTTCCAGTTTTGACTCCAGGGCATCCCGCTGGGTCATTAGCACTTCCAGATAATCTGCCCTTGCCGATTTAAATAAGTCATTGGAGATATCAATAGATTTGTTGAGTGCATCTACCTGGTCAGACTTCAAACGAAAACTCTTTTCCAGGTTATCTATATTCGACATTTGAGTAGAAACTTCTAAGTATCCATTTAAAATTGTTCGCTCATAGTTATACATGGCCTGAAGCTGACGCAAGTTTGCATTTTTAAACTCTGCCTTAATTCCGTTTCTATTAATTAGCGGGCCAGCAAGATCTCCGGCAAGTGAATACAGCATTGATTCGGGCGATTTCACCAGATAAGATGGGTTAAATGCCTGAAATCCGAACGCTGCGGAAATATCGAGTGAAGGATAGAATTCCGCTTTTGCTACTTTTACATCTAATTTTGCAGCAGCCAGCTCCAGTTCTGCTTGTTTAATGTCTGGTCTGTTGGCCAGCAGCTGCGATGGAATACCTGTACGAACTGCCGGAGGCAAGAGGTTCAGAAAACTGCCATGATCTCTTGGGATTTCCTGAGGGAATCGACCAAGTAAAAAATTGATCTTGTTTTCACCCTCCTTGATCTTTTGAAGAATGTCAAACTCCAAACTTTGAGAATTCAGTACTTCCGCTTTAAATTTCTGAACAGCTAATTCGGTTACCCTGGTTGCTTGTTTTTGAATTTTCACAATCTCAAGGGCATCCTTTTGAAGCTGGATGTTCTGTTTAACAATCTCTAACTGATTATCCAAAGCCAGCAATTCATAATAAGAGTTGGCAACCTCAGCAATCAAATTAGTCAGCACAAAATTTTTGCCCTCTACGGTAGATAAGTATCTGCTAATTGCAGCTTTCTTAGAGTTACGGAGTTTTTTCCAAATATCTACTTCCCAGTTTGCATACACTGCAGCGGTATAGTCCATCAGTGGGTCTGGAGTTTCTTTTCCCGGGGCAATTTCTGTTGAAGCATCACCCGCACCCTGGCTGGTGTACCTTCCTACTTTTTCAACACCCAGACCAAGCTTTGCACCTACGGTTGGTAAAAGCGCTCCCTGTTTAAATTTGATGTCGTTCTTGGCTATTTCAACTTCCTGAAGTGTTATACTCAACTCCTGGTTATGTTTAAGGGCCGTGTCAATCAGATTCACCAAATTTGGGTCGGTAAAAAAGCGCCTCCATTCAAGCGCAGCCATATTGGTGGTATCCCTGTTGTCATTATAAGATTCGGGAACAGATTTGTTTTCAGCAGACTGCATGAACGCAGGGACCTTACAGCTTGCAACGGCCAGGCAAATACCCACCAGGCCAATGCATTTATATATCTTGTGTTTATACATTGTGATCAATTTCTTCAGTTAAAGGATTTTCTTCTTCATTTTTAACAAGAGCATATTTTTCTGAGATTTTGCCGAAGATGTAGTACAATCCAGGTATGATAAGAACACCGAAAACAGTTCCGAAAAGCATACCTCCGGCAGCAGCCGATCCGATTGTCCTGTTACCTGTTGCACCCGGTCCGGAAGCAAAAACCAATGGGATCAATCCGGCAATAAATGCAAAGGAAGTCATCAGAATAGGGCGGAACCTTACGGCCGAACCTTCAATAGCCGCCTGAAGTACTGAGCTTCCTGCCCTGTGTTTCTGAACGGCAAACTCTATGATCAATACAGCATTCTTACCCAGCAGACCGATAAGCATAACCATAGCCACCTGAGCATATATGTTATTCTCTAACCCGAATAATTTCAACAAGAGGAATGCTCCGAAAATTCCGGCCGGAAGTGAAAGAATTACAGGGAATGGTAAAATAAAGCTCTCATACTGTGCAGCAAGGAGCATATACACGAAAACAAGGCAGATGATGAAGATATAGATCGCTTCATTTCCACGGGCAACCTCGTCTTTGGAAATACCTGCCCAGTCAATCGAGAATCCTCTTGGTAAACTGGTTTTAGCCACTTCCGATACTGCATTAATTGCTGAACCACTACTATAGCCTGGCGCAGAGGAACCACTAATCTCTGATGCATTATACATGTTGTGTCTGGTGATCTCTGATAATCCGTAAACCTTCTCAATTTTCATGAAGGCCGAGAATGGCACCATCTCGTCACGGTTATTCTTCACATATAGTTTCAGAACATCTTCAGGTAAGGCCCGGTATTGTGGCAAGGCCTGCACCATCACTTTGTATTGCCTATCGTATTTGATAAAGCTGGTTTCATAGTTACTTCCCACTAATGTAGAAAGCGTATTCATCGCATTCTCAATAGTTACTCCTTTTTGCTGAGCAATGTCGTTATCAATCTTGAGCATGTATTGCGGGAAACTGGCACTGTAAAACGTAAATACCGATGATAATTCAGGGCGTTTACTCAGTTCCTTTACAAAATCCCTGCTCACCGTTTCCATCTTTTTGTAATCACCTGTTCCGGCTTTATCCAGCAAACGCAACTCAAAACCACCAGCAGCTCCGTAACCCGGTACAGCGGGTGGTTGGAAAAATTCAATGGTGGCCCCCGTTACATCTTTAGATTTCTCTTCCAATTCATTAATTACCTCCTGTACAGAGTGTTTACGTTCCTCCCAGCTTTTCAAGTTGATCAGACAAGTTCCTGAATTGGCTCCGGTACCCTCTGTAAGGATCTCATAACCCGCCAAAGAGGAAACGGATTGTACATCTTCCATGCCTTCGGCAATTTTCTGTAGCTTCTCGGCAACTTGATTTGTTCTTTCCAATGATGAACCGGGAGGGGTTTGTATTACCGCATAAAACATCCCCTGATCTTCGTTTGGTATGAAACCTGAGGGAAGGCTGTTGTTTAGTAGCCATATACCAGCGCAAAAGGCAATTAACATGATAAAAGTGACCGCCCGTCTGTTAACAATTAAACTTAACAACTTCTGGTACTTGCCCGAAACCCTGTTGAACCAATTGTTAAAACCATCCAGCACTTTATTAAGCCACGTTTTCTTTTGGGCTTTTCCATGATTATTCTTCAGCATAATTGCACACAGGGCAGGGGTAAGGGTAAGTGCAACCACTCCTGATAAAATAATTGATGTTGCCATGGTAATAGAAAACTGTCTGTAGAATATTCCTACGGGGCCAGACATAAATGCAACAGGAATAAATACCGCTGCCATTACAAAAGTGATCGCAATAATAGCCCCGCTAATCTCATGCATTGCTTCTTCGGTGGCTTTAAGCGGCGAAAGATTCTTTTCTTCCATTTTGGCATGGACTGCTTCAATTACTACAATGGCATTATCTACCACAATACCTATTGCCAGCACCAGAGCGAATAAGGTGATGAGGTTAAGTGTTATCCCAAAGAATTGCATAAATACAAAAGTTCCTATAAGAGATACCGGTACTGCAATGGCCGGGATTAGTGTTGAGCGCCAGTCGCCAAGGAAAAGGAATACAACCAATCCTACAAGAATAAATGCCTCTACAAGGGTGTGTATTACTTTTTCAATAGAAGCATCCAGGAATTTGGATACATCATAACTGATCTCATAATCTACACCTTTAGGAAATGAGCTCGATTTGATTTCCTTCAGTTTAGCTTTTATGTCCTTGATTACCTGGCTCGCATTACTTCCATAAGATTGCTTTACAACTATAGCAGCCGAAGGTCGGCCATTAAGATTGGAATAAAGATCGTAATATGAACTTCCAAACTCCACATCAGCTACATCCTTCAGGTGAAGTATCTCTCCTTTTGTGGATGATCTTAGTATGATGTTCTCATATCCCTCTTTGGTACTAAACCTTCCGGGATATTTTAATACATATTCAAATGCCTGAGATCTTTTACCGGAGCTTTCTCCGGTTTTACCTGGCGAAGCTTCCAAACTCTGCTCGTCAAGTGCTTTTAAAACTTCATCGGCCGATATCTTGTAAGCCAGCATACGGTCTGGTTTTAACCATACCCTCATGGCATATTCGCGGTTACCAAGGATATCTGCAACTCCAACACCATCAACTCTTTTTAACTCTGATAATACGTTGATGTCGGCGAAGTTGAAAAGAAACTTCTGATCCATATGCGGGTCTTTACTGTACAGGTTGATGTACATGAGCATATTAGACTCTTCCCTCGTAATCTTTACACCTTCACGCACCACCAAAGGAGGTAGTTTATTGATAACAGAAGCTACACGGTTTTGAATATTTATTGATGCCTGGTTGGGGTCGGTACCCAGATTAAATACGGCCTGTATGGTGGCTTCACCATCATTACCGGCATCTGATGCCATGTATTTCATTCCTGGAACACCGTTAATCGCCCGTTCCAGCGGAATGATTACTGATTTGATCATTAGTTCACCATTTGCTCCCGGATATTCCGCAGTGATGTTCACCTTTGGTGGAGAAATGGAAGGGAATTGTGTTACCGGTAATTGGGTGGTAGCCAACACACCCAGAAATGTAATAATGAGCGATATTACTATAGACAGGACTGGCCTGTGTATGAATTTATTAAACATAGAATTACTTTTTTAAGGATGGAATTACTATTCCGTTTTCAATTGCAGACGGGAAATAACTTCCTTGGGTGCTATAAATTCATATTTGATCTTATCATCATCTTTAACCTTTTGTACACCTTCAAGTAGGATTTTGTCATTTTCAGACAGAGTATTTCCTACAACATACAAGTCAGGCATTCTGCTGCTGATACTAATATTCCGCGATCTCACTACTCCATTCTTGTCAACCACAAAAACATATACTTTGTCCTGAATTTCGTAGGTTGCTTTTTGAGGGATTATTAATGCACCTTTAAGTGGAACTGTCATTTGAACTTTACCTGTCTCGCCATTTTTTAAAAGCTTGTCAGGGTTTGGGAATCTTGCCCTGAAAGCGATGTTTCCTGTTTCATTATCAAATTCACTTTCAACGGTTTCTACCTCACCTTTATACTTCAAGGGTTGGCTATTAGCCAAAAGCAGGCTTACCTTGTTGTCGCCGCGACCTTTGATATTAGTCTGATAGTCCAGATACTCCGGTTCAGATACATTAAAGTAGGCAAACATCTGGCTGTTATCAGAAAGGTTAGTCAATAATTCACCTTCGTCAACAAGACTTCCCAGTTTCAAAGGAATGCGATCAATGGTGCCATCAAATGGTGCTTTGATTTCAGTGAATGACAAATGTAGTTTTGCTAGCGCCACTTCAGCTTTAGCCTGATCAAGTTTAGCTTGAGCCATTGTCAGCTCATTTTTTGACACTACATTTTTATCAGCCAGAGTTTTGGTATTCTGTAATTCTATCTCTACAGATTTGGCTTCAGCCTGCGCTTTCATTAACTCTGCTTCGTACATTTTTGGCATGATCCTGAACAAGAGCTGGCCCGCTTTTACAGATTGACCTTCGTCAACATAAATGTTCTGCATGTATCCTTTTTCTTGTGCCCTAATCTCAATGTTCCTTACAGATTTTATTTGTGAAACATATTCCTTGGTAAATGAGGTGTCAATTTTTAAAGGAGTAGTAACCGCATACTTGCTGATTTCTTCCTTTTCTTTTTTTTCAGATGTACAGCTTGTATGGCATAATATAACGCCCAAGCCCATGAGCATTGCAATTCTCTTCATAGTATGAATTAATTATTAATCGATTTGATGATCAGGAATCAGAGATTCCCTGAAATGAGAAATAGCATCAGTTATCGGGTATGAAACCAGAATTACCTCTACGGGCATGTATGATCACGACTTCGATAACTGAAGCGTATTGTTGATCATATTTTTAGAACTCTTTGTAGAATGTATTTGTAAGAAGAAGTGTAGGAAAGGTGCTTGCAAAAAGGCAAGCGGTTTTTGAAATAAGCGTTGGAATAAATTAAAATAGAAGCATAGGTAAGTGTTGCAAAGTACTTGGCAGGCAATACGGATTTCCTGACAGATACAAGATCATCATCTTCGTCTTCAACACTGATGAAGTCTTCTTTTTTATCACCTATGGTACTGGTTTTAACTTCTGAAAGGCCCTGATTGGCAATCACAAGATTTGTTTGTTGCGATTTTTCAACCTTTTGAACAGCAGAATAACTGCTTGTGCTTTGATGAGTGCCCGCATAAACGTGATTTGATCCTCCTAAAAGGAAGAAACACAGGGATAGGAAGAATACAACAGCAGTTTTCATATTCGGCCACAAAAATAGTATTAGCCTTGAAAGTTAACGTAACCTAACTCTTTTTAACTGTCAAAATTGTGTCAATAATTTTCTTCCTATCTATGTAGTACTTAAAAATGAACAACAGTAGTGTCAACCAGCCACTTATCGTTAATGGTAACTTTAAAACTGGTTGATGTAGAAGGGACTAGTAGTTTGCCTTTCACAATTGTACGCTTGTTTCTGTAAATGGGTACACTCAGGGTTTTTCTTACACCACCTCCAGATATCTCAATTAGAATAGGTCTTTCCGTACTCAGAATATAAATGCTGATTGGGCCATTTGCATTGCTTACCTCGTAACCCGCATTATCATCAATACGGCCGAAGGTTTTTTGATCTTTCAATGTAAAACCTGTTGCTTCGAAATTAACATCAACGATGAACTCAGGTACATCTTCCACAAGTACTTCCAGTTTGCCAACAACCCGCTGCATGGTAAGGTTTATTGTTTGGTTTCCATCGATGCTTATTACTGAAGATTTTGCATAAAAAGTATCATCTGTTTTATAATGCTTATCAGCCATTGTTGGGTTAGGTTGCCAATACTGCATGTTTGCCTCGGCAAGAGGTAATAGTATAGGAACTTCGTTGTCCCGGTAATACTTATTGATCCCAAAAAGTGATTTGGAGCCAACCGCAATAAATATATAATTACCAACAGGCAAATCGAAATATATTTCTCCCATGCCAGGCAAATTGCTGGTTTGAGTTGATCTATAATATTCATTTCCGGTGTCAAAATTAAATATGATAAAGGTCAATTGATTAACTAAATTTTCTATGGGCGTAACTAATGTTGTTTCAGTGCCACCATCTAAGCCTGTTTTTCCATTCTCAACAGAGAGACCCACTTTGTAGGTTGTTTTATTTGGTTCGGGAACTTCTTGCCCAGCTTTTTTACTGCATGCTGATGACAGCAGGATGAAAGTAATTGAAGAGATAAACGCTAATTTTTTCATGATCTTTTTTAAGATGAAAATACCCAACATTTAATGAAAAGAAATGGAACTTTTATGATTGTGTAGCAAAGTGTATAAATATCACATAACCTGTATAACCTGTTATTTATCGCAGTTTAAAGATCGAGAATTACCATTCAATAAGTTTGCTGTATAATCTGAACGTTTTCAGATTAAATTGGTGTTATAAAGAACGCAATTATGATTAACAAAGATTTGTATTACACTCAAACCGAGGCTTGCAGTGTTTTAAGAATTTCTCTGAAGAAATTTAAGAGCATTGTTAAAAATAATAAACTCCTTATTTATAGAAGTTCTGAAACTTCAAATTCCTATGTGAAAAAGAGAGATTTTCTGAATGCAATGCTGAATGGAATATAGCTTCCTAAAAGCATTTGTATCATTTTTGTTGCGCAAACGTTTGTTTCGGGTTGTGTAAAGGCTGTCTTTTTCACCATTAAATAGTGCCTCTGGAGTGCTTTAAACTAACTTCTTAGTAGATAATTAAACATTGGGTTAATTATTATTCCCATAGAAATAAAAAAGATCATGATTCATAAGATCAAGCTTTGCCGAACAAAGCCTGACTGAAGTTTGATATACCTAAAAGCAATTTATTAAAGATTTCAAGAGGAAGTTATACTGGCTTCCGTGCTAAATCAATCGATTGCGTTAAGTTGTACATAATATGTGACCTCCCGACTCTATACATTAGAGCTGAAAAGTTTTAACCATCTAAGTCCTTCCTCTCAATTCATGAGATTAAATAGTATGATAACCTAACAAAGTAATTACTGCAATTCCAATAACTAACTAACAACTAAACTAAATAACAATTATGATTGACTATTATTTAAAACGGCAGCTAAGGCCGTTCGTTAAAACACTGGTATTGATAAAACTTTGTTTTTTAATATTGGTGACTGCATCTATAAGTGCTTATGCAGGAGGCCTGCCTGTAAACTACACACGAGCTGACATTAATGTTAAAGGAACAGTTAAAGACAGTCAAGGTAACCCTATACCTGGTGTTTCTGTACAAGTGAAAAATTTAACAAGCCGCGGAACGTCAACCAATGCAGAAGGAGCCTATGCACTCACCGTACCAGAAAATAGTGTTTTGGTTTTCAGAGCTATAGGTTTTAAAACCAAAGAAGTTACTGCAGCAAAAGCTGGTACAATAGATATAAGTCTTGAGGATGAATCTAGCAACCTGAATGAAGTTGTAGTTGTGGCCTATGGTACACAAAAAAGAACGAGTTTAACTGGTGCTATTGCCACGGTAACTCCTAAGCAGTTAAAGGACAGGCCAGTAACTTCAATACAGAATGCATTGCAAGGTGTTTCTCCTGGTCTTACTATTTTACAGCGTCCTGGGGACTTAAGCCGAGATGCATCTGCTTCAACTACTGTAAGCATTAGAGGTAGAAGTAGCCTGGTGTCTGGTGGAAGCAATCCAATGTATGTTATTGATGGCATACCTGCCTCTGCACAGGAATTCGCTACCTTAAATCCTAACGACATTTCTAGTATGTCTGTTTTAAAGGATGCATCTTCTGCTGCATTATATGGGTCAAGAGCAGCTAATGGTGTTATCATGGTAACTACTAAGCGTGGTAACGGAGAGAAAACTACGGTAGAACTTAATGCAAATTACGGATGGCAATCGCCTACCAAAATGGCGAAATATGTAGGCTCAGGCGATTATACTACACTTTACAATGAGGCATTAACAAATGCTGGTGGTGCTCCACTTTTTACTGCAGAACAAATTCAATGGTATAAAGATGGTTCAAAACCAGATCTTTACCCAAATACTGATTGGTATGATAAAGTTCTTCGCAAAACTGCACCCTTAAGTGATATCAATTTAAACATAAATGCACCAGGTAAAATTACCAATAGTTATTTAGGGGTATCTTATCTTAGTCAGGAATCTATTATTCCGAATAAAGATCAGAACCGTTTTGTGGCTAAGTTAAATACTGAAACTACTATTGTACCTGAAATTTTAAAGGTTGGAACTAACTTCTCGTTCATAAATCAAAATTTTGACCGTAAAGGAAACATGAGCTGGACAGAGCTTAACAGGTCTTTGCCAACTTCTGTATTTCGCCAGAGCAATGGCGATTGGGGATCAATCGATAATGGCAAAGCCAATGCGCAAACAGCAGGTCGTAATCAGGCACGCATAATTGAAGAAGGCGGTAAAGCCTGGGATCGTGATAATTATTTCCAGACCTCTGCTAATGCTACTTTAACACCATTAAAAGGGCTGTCAATAAATGGATTAGTTTCCCTAAAATATACAAATGGCAACTCATGGTCTTTTAACAATACCCTTGATCCTATTAATGACTTTTTAACCGGAAAGCCAATTACTTCAACTCAAAAAGTGCAGAATGATATGCTTGAATACTGGCGCAAAAGGAGGGAGCTTTTAACGCAGGTCACAACTGATTATGAACGTACTTTTGGCAAACATTATGGTAAATTAACAGTAGGTGCATCGCAAGAAAGCAATACCTACAGAACAGCATTTGTGGGGCGTAAAAATTTCCCGAATAATGATATGACCACTGTTGTATCGGGATCATCAAATCCTGAAGATATCAACTCTGATGACGATGGACAGGCAAACCGAAGTAACCAGCAAGATTGGGCTATGCGCTCTGTTTTTGGACGTTTCAATTATGCTTTTAACGACAAATACCTTTTAGAAGTTAATACACGTATAGATTATTCATCCCGTTTTCGTAAAGATATCCGCAGAGCAGTATTCCCCTCGTTTTCTGCAGGTTGGAATGTAAGTAAAGAGGACTTTATGAAAAATGTGGATTGGATCAATAATTTGAAATTGCGTGGTTCATGGGGCTCTTTGGGTAACCAGGATGTCGTATCAATTGGAAACTATTTCGACCTGTTAAATACTGGCTATCAATATAGTTTTGAAGAGGCTCCACAAGGCGGAGTGTGGTCAGCAAAAATTGCCAACCCATTGGCAACCTGGGAAAAAGTATATATGACAGATTTGGGTATCGACCTAAGTATGTTCAACGGTAAACTAGATATTACTACAGACTACTATATTAAAAATACTAAGGATCTTTTAATGAGGGTTCCTGCACTTGCAACCAGTGGAGTAAATACAAGCACTACCGATGCTATAAATAGTGGGCTTCCACTATCAAATGGTGCCGCTACCCAAAACAAAGGATTTGAGCTTGCGATTACTCACAACAACAAAATTGGCAGCGATTTTACGTTCAGCATTGGAGGTAATTTATCAATTATTAAGAGTACCATTACTAAGCTAGGCGATGGTAGCGAAACATTTGACGGACGATTTATACAGAAAGTTGGTGAATCAATAGGTTCTTTTTACGGATATGAATCAGAAGGTCTTTTTGTTGATGCTGCTGACGTAACAAATCACGCTTTCCAAACAGCTACCACCAAAGCAGGAGATATTAAATATAAAGATTTAAATGGTGATAACCTGATCGATGCTTCCGATCGCAAGATAATTGGCAACAATGTTCCGTGGTTAAATTATGGTTTTAATTTAAACGCTGCATACAAAGGTTTCGATTTCAGTGTACTTACTTACGGGGTGGCAAAGGTTAAAACTTATTTATCTGAAGAGGCTGCTTATCCATTCTTTAATGGCGCGAATGTAAAAGAGCAATGGTTAAACAGATGGACAACTGCTAATCCTGATCCGAATGCTGATTTCCCACGCATTTTAACAACAGCTGCTGGGGCACATAATTATAATCCTACTTCATCATTCTGGTTATTCAGTGGGGCCTATTTCAGAGTAAGAGGCATAACCTTAGGTTATACTATTCCACAAGATGTAACTAAAAGAATTGGATTGGCTAAACTAAGAATTTATGGAACAGCGAATAACCCTTTCACTTTTATGGCTGATAAACGATTAGCAGATTATGACCCTGAGTCTGATTCTGGACGTGGAGGTTACCCGGGTATTAAAACCTGGTCAATTGGTTTAAGTGCTGGTTTCTAATCATAATAATACGAATATCATGAAAAAAATAACATCAATATATATACTTACAGGGCTTTTAACAATAGGCGCTGTTACCTCTTGCAAAAAAGACTTTTTGGAAAGACCACCATTGGATCAATTGTCTGAAGCAACTTTTTGGAAAAACCCTAATGATGTCTATCAGGCAGTTATGGCTGTTTATAATCAGCTACCTGGCGATGGAATAATTTATGACGATGGTGCAACAGATAATGCCCATGCGCAGTATCCATGGGAAAGCTCTGCTACAGATGTTTCTGCGGGAACGCTTACGTCTACAACTGATGCGGGTTGGAGTTTCATCGACATCCGACGTGCAAATTATTTCCTTGCCAATGCAGATAAAGTAACTACAGTAGATGCTGCTTTATTGGAAAGATATAAAGCGGAAGTAAGGTTTTTAAGGGCACTGTTTTATTCCAGATTAACAAATAAATTTGGAGATGTTCCTTTAATTACAACGGTTTTAGCCTTGGGCGCGGAAAATGTACCAAGAACTCCAAAAGCTGAAGTAGTAAAATTTATTACTGATGAGCTTGATGCCGTTTCTAAAATTTTGCCCCAAAGTTATGCCGGCGGTAAACCAAATGAAAAAGGAAGAATCACCAGAGGAGCAGCCCTTGCATTAAAGGCCAGGGTACATTTAAATGAAAGTCAGTGGCAGCTGGCCGTTGATGCATCAAGTCAGGTAATGACTCTGGGCTATAGCTTATTTAAAGTTGGTGCAGAAGAAGCCATAGATGCTAAAGATGATTATAGCAAATGGGTTACGTTTGCCAATGCTAACGACGAGAAGAAATTCCGTTTGGGTCTGCGCAGTTATGAGGCACTTTTTCATAAAGTAAATGAGGGTAATACTGAGGTAATTTTAGACCGTCAGCAGATTGACCAAAAAGATGCGAATTTCCTAAATACTTATTTATTGCCGGGCACTATTGGTGGTTGGAGCTCAGTAACTCCAACGCAGGAATTGGTAAATAGTTATGGCAGTTATAAAACCGGCGAGGCAGTTATTCCAACAGATCCGGCTCAACGTGCTGACTGGTATAAAACTAACAATCCCGCATTCGCTAACGAGTATAAAAACCGTGATCCACGTTTTTATGCTACAATTCTGTTTGAAAACTCACCTTGGAATGCGGTTGAAGACGATTATAAATTTAATTGGGTTCAGGGCGCTTCCAATATGTCCTTAACAGGATATAATTTCCGTAAACTGGTTGACCCTGCAATCTATCGTCAACAGGTAGACAACCATGCCAATATAATTTTAATCCGTTATGCTGAGGTATTGTTGACCTACGCAGAAGCTAAAAATGAATTAAGTGGACCTGATGCTACAGTTTATGATGCCTTAGATGCAGTTAGAACGCGTTCAGGAATGCCTGTTGTTGATAGAGTAAAGTATGCAGGAAAAGATGCGCTTAGAGAAGTAATTCGTAATGAACGTAGGGTAGAGCTTGCCTTAGAGGGACAACGATATATGGATATTCGTCGTTGGAAAATTGCCCCTCAGGTAATGAAAACTATAAATAATATTAAAAATACTCAGGCTCAGGAAAGAACATGGAATGATAGATTTTATCTGATGCCTGTTCCGCAAAAGGAAGTGGATCTTTCAAAAGGAGTATTAACTCAAAATGCAGGATATAATTAATTAAAAGCATTTTCCTTAAACTATTAAAACGAGTGTCCTTACAAATATGGACACTCGTTTTTTTATGGCCATCAATGTCGTAGTTATATAATCGGCATTACCGGTATAATTATCTAAAAAAAGAAATTCTTTTATAAATAATTATTCTCTTCCTAATAGGATTTAGCATGTATTTGTACTCATAATTTAATATTTAAGAGCCTGTAGGTGCAGGATGCCAGTCAGTATAGTACAGGTTGCTGCTCGATGAAACTATTAATATTATTGAAATAGCAACCAATAGTTTTCCCTCGAAAACGATTGTGCTTAACCAAATATAGATTTATTATGAGCTTTAATATCAGATCCTCTGCTGGTCTTTTATTGGTGCTGTGTGCCACTGTAACAAATGTTTTCTCACAGAAGCCACTAACCAATTATACTGCAACATTGCCAGCCACAGATGCATTGGGCAGAAAACTACCCTCATTTAATGAAGTAGGCAAAGAGAAAAGCGACAAATTTATTGGCCTGTTCTATTGGACATGGCATTATGCTCAAGCGAAGCTGAAACCAAATAATACGACTGCCTTTTTACAGAAACATCCCGACGCGCTTTACGATTACAAGCATCCGGCATGGCCACAAAACATCATGAATTTCTGGAATGAACCGCTGTTTGGTTATTACGTAAATACGGACAAATGGGTGCTTTGGAAGCATGCCGAAATGCTGGCTGATGCAGGTGTTGATATGATTATGTTTGATTGTACCAATGGAGATCTGGTGTGGAAGCCTGCGTATATGGCATTGTGTGACGTGTTTTCAGAGGCTAGAAAAAATGGTATCCGTACCCCTCAGATCGCTTTTATGATGGGCTTTGGGGCATCAAAAGATACCAAAAGTGCCATCAGCCAGGTTTATAACGACCTATACAAACCAGGCCTTTATAAAGACTTGTGGTTTCAATGGAAAGGTAAACCCTTAATTATGGCTTACCCGGATAATATTGATCCCGAGATTAAGCACTTTTTTACTTTTCGTCCGGGACAACCGGTTTACAACAAAGGACCTGAACGTAAAGATCATTGGGGATGGCTGGAGATATATCCTCAGCATGGCTTCGTAAAAAATGATGATGGAAGCTTTGAACAAATGACGGTTGGCACATCTCAAAACTGGACCAAGGAAAATGGTTTAAATCCAATGAACGCGAAAGGTGCATTTGGAAGAAGTTACACTAACAAAAATGGGCAAAATACAAATAAGGGCGCTCATCAATACGGGCTGAATTTTCAGGAACAATGGGACTATGCTTTAAAGCAAAACGTTGAACTGGTATTTGTTACCGGCTGGAACGAATGGATAGCCGGTAGATATGAAACCTGGCAGGATCAGCCAAATGCCTTTCCCGATCAGTTTGATACAGAACACAGTAGAGATATAGAACCTATGAAAGGTGGTCATCAGGATAATTACTATTACCAGTTAATCGCTAACATCCGCCGCTTTAAAGGGATGCCTGCTCCTGAAAAAGCCTCTGCAGCAAAAACGATCGGCATGGATGGGAAATTCGATGAATGGCTTAACGTTAGGCCGGAATTTCTGGCGCATAAGGGAAATACCATCCATCGCGATGCTGATGGCTTTGCAGGTACACATTATACAAATACGACTGGGCGAAATGACATTGTAAAAGCCAAAGTAGCAAGAGATAACAAGTATGTCTATTTCTATGTAGAAACAGCAGATAAGCTTACCAATCACAAAGATCCTGCATGGATGCGCCTGTTTATAGATATTGATAGGGATAAAAAAACAGGATGGGAGGGATATGACTTTGTAGTGAATAGAAAATCTCCAGACCAAAAGGCTTTTTTGGAAAAATCCACAAAGGGATGGAATTGGAAACAGGTAGCGCAAGTCGATCTAAACTACATCGGTAATCAGCTTGAAATCCGTATTCCGAGAACATTCCTAACCTTAAAAAACGCATTAAATTTTGAATTTAAATGGTCTGATAACATGCAGACTGATGGTGATATTATTGATTTCCTGATCAATGGAGATGTTGCACCCTCGGGAAGATTTAATTATCCATATAAAGAAGATTGACACCAACAAAGCACACCTGAAACCTAACCTAATAAATCCAAATCAAACATTTCAAAAATGCTCATTATGAGGAAAAAACGACTATTCTCAAAGCTCTATTGGACTCCTTTGCTATTGCTGGCAATATGTAGTTCACTTAATGCTTTCTCACAGGAACAGATCACTGTCTCCGGAAAGGTATTGGATTCACTGGATCTTGGTCCCTTACCCGGGGTCACTGTTACGGTTCAGGGATCTAAGGTGGGTACCCAGACAAATGAAAACGGGACTTACACTATTAAAGCGCCGTCAAATGCCATATTGGTATTTGCATACATAGGATATATTCAAAAGAAAATAGCTGTAAACGGAAAATCAGCAATTAATGTAACTCTGGTAAATTCCGATGAGAAATTGGACGAAGTGGTTGTAGTAGGATATGGTCAACAGAAGAAAATTTCGGTAACAGGGGCAGTTTCTTCGGTCTCCTCCAGGGAACTTAAACAAAATTCTTCTGCAAGTCTTGCTAATGCATTGGCGGGTAAATTGTCGGGCTTAACATCCATTCAGTCTGGGGGTGGCCAACCGGGACGTGACGATGCAACTATGTATCTGCGTGGCGCCGCAACAACTAATACTAAAAGCCCTCTTATTCTAATTGATGGAGTTCCCCGTGATAACATACGGACCATTGACGCTAGCGAGGTCGCAACTATTTCCGTATTGAAAGATGCATCAGCAACGGCAGTATTTGGTGTTAGAGGAGCAAATGGGGTTATCCTTATTACCACCAAACGAGGTACGGAAGGTAAGCCCGAATTATCTGTCAATTTAGATCAGAGTTATTCATCATTTACTCGGGAACCAGAAAGGCTGCACTCTATAGACTATATGAAGCTAAGAAATGAAGCTTCTAAAAACGACAACATATCGCCACTTCCTTTTAGTCAGGAAACCATGGATAAATACCTAAATCCTTTGGCAGGCTTAGATCCAAATGATCCCGACTATGCACAAAAAGCGGCAGTTCGAAAATACATGTATCCGGATCATGATTATTATCGTGAGTTTATATCCCGTTATTCACCGCAAACAAGAATTAATACCAGTGCAAGCGGGGGAACAGAAAGAGTATCCTACTTTGTAAACGCCGCATATCTTAATCAAGGGGGTAACCTTAAAACTGAGCCTAAATCGGTATTGGGTTATGATCCTTCCGCAAAAATGGATAGGTTTAATTTTAGGGCCAATCTGGATTATAAAGTCACGAACTCACTAAAGTCATTTTTAAATATAGGTAGTTATATAGAACAGGTTAATATGCCTTCAGCATGGCTATATGGCGGAGGTGATACAAATTGGATGATGAGAGATTTATTGTATCAGGCCCAAACCATTTTGCCGATTACGCCGGGACCAACAACCATAGGTGGCTTTGGAATAGCGCCAGGTCAAATAGTAGATCCGGGATACTTAGACCGTTCTGCCTTTGAAATTATGAACAGATTTGGATATCGTAACGAAGTTAGATCTAACCTGAATTCCACTTTAGGGCTCGATTGGGATTTAAGTAGTTTCGTTACCAAAGGGCTAAGTGTTAAAGGGATGATCTCTTATGATTCTAAATCAACTACCGCTACCCAAGGCAAGAAAAGCGAGCGTCTTTATCTTGCCGAAGTTAACCCGGAAACTAATCAGTTAAGTTATGCGGTTAAACGTCCCGATGAAGAATTGCTTTCATTAACTAAGGGAGCAGATTCCCGTTATAATATCAATATGCAGGCCTCGGTTAATTATGCCCGAACATTTGCTGAAAAGCATGAGGTTGGTGCAATGATCCTTGGTCAACGCGATTATTGGGAAACCCCGGGTGGTGATATTCCTTTTAACGTATTAGGTATAGCAGCCAGGGCCACGTATGCTTATGACAATCGCTATCTGGCAGAATTTAACATGGGATATAATGGTTCTGAACAGTTTGCGCCAAACAAACGCTTTGGCTTTTTCCCAGCGGCTTCAATTGGATGGATTCTAAGTAATGAGCAATTCCTAAAAAATAATAAGACAATTACCAGTCTAAAATTACGTGCATCTTATGGCAAAGTAGGTAACGATCAAATGGGCGGTTACAGGTTTCTTTATCAAAGTAATATCACCGTTGGCGGTGGCCCACTTGGCAGCCTTGGAGGTGGAATAAATCAGGCTCTTCTGGCTAATCCAAATCTAACCTGGGAGGTCGCTGTAAAACAAAACTATGGTATAGACCTACAATTATTTAAGGATTTAAGTGGTTCCTTCGATTATTTTGTTGAGAAAAGAAGCAACATTCTGATCGAGCGTAACACTGTGCCTGAATTTCAAGGCGTACCCTTAAATTTTATTCCAAGAGTAAATATGGGATTGGTCGATAATAAAGGATATGAAATTGAGCTAACCTATAATAAATCACTCGCAAAGGACCTTTCTTTAATGGTTAAGGGAAATTATGGATATAACCATAACGTAGTTAAATTTATAGATGAACAGATCCGTGATGAATCTTACGCAACAAGATATAGATCTACAGGGTACTCGATTGGTCAAACCCTTGGATACAAAATAGATTACAGCAACGGAAATGGGTATTTCAATTCAAAAGAAGAGCTCGATAATTATCTTGCGCATACCACTTATGGTTTCGGTACGCCAAGAGTTGGCGATTTTAAGTATGTAGATGCTAATGGCGATGGAGTGGTTAATGATAAGGATCAGGTGGCCATTGGCTATAGCACCATACCCAGGGTTACTTACGGTTTTACATTGGGCCTTAATTATAAAGGATTTGAATTTACAGCATTCCTGCAAGGTGTAAGCAAGTACTCCAATAATTATTCTGATCAGGGAGTTTATGAAACTATAAAACTGGGTACTTATTTCGATTATCATAAAAATGCATGGACTCCGGAGCGATATGCGAACGGCGAGAAGATTACTTATCCGGCATTAAGCACATTGAACAATACGAATCACACGGCCAATGACTTCTTCATTATGGACCGTTCATTTATTCGTCTTAGAAATGTGGAATTAGCCTACACACTTCCCCTGGGAATCCTTAATAAAATTGGAGTTCAAAGATTAAGGGTTTACGTAAGCGGACAAAATCTTTATACCTGGGATCATTTAAAAATGGGCCATTTGGATCCTGAGAACAATGATCCTCTCGGATACCCTGTAACCAAAATGGCAAACTTTGGCTTAAATGTTACTTTCTAATCCCCAATACAAGAAGTTATGAAAACGAAATATATAGTTTTATTAATCGCGCTCTCCATGTTTTTCCTTGCTGCGTGTAAGAAAGCTTTGGATACAGCACCCGATGGCAAGATCACTATGGAGGAAGTCTTTGCCGATAACGAAAAGGTGAAAGCTTTTTTAAATACCTGTTATGCAAACATGCCCGTAAAAGGGACCAGATACTTTTTTTGGCAAAGAGGCCCCGTTAACTGGAGCGACGAATCCTGGGATACGGATGCGGAAGCAGAGTCGGGACTTATGAGTGGCCGAATGTACAATGGCAATGCGTCTGCCGGTAATCATCCCATAACCAATGTAAGTGGGGATAGTGGAAATGGAAATTATTGGGCAAGCTATTGGAGCGCTATCCGCAACTGTACCATATTTATTAGCCGCATAGATAACGCAACGGTGGGCAATGAATCAGATAGAAAACGCTGGAAAGCTGAAGCACATCTTTTAAGGGCTTACTATTACTCAGAACTGCTAAAATGGTTTGGTCCTTCGCTACCTATAGAACGTGAACCATATGATTTTTCAGGTGATTTTTCCAAAGTAAAAAGAGAGACTTATTATGACGTAGTTAAGTTTATCATGGAAGATTGTGATGTTGCACTTGGCACAAATGAATTGCAATGGAGAATTAACTCAGATCAGGAAGCTGGCCGTGTAAACAAAGCAATGGCAGAGGCCATAAAATCAAAAATGATCCTTTTTGCTGCGAGCCCATTATATAATGAAGGCAAAAATTATTGGGAAGAGGCTTATGAAGTCAACAAAACATCATTAGAAAATTTAAGGAAAAACGGTTTTGAGCTTTATAATAAGGTAAACTATCCGCAAACTTATCTTTCAGATGTTGCATACCTCGGGCCAAATAAGAATGAAAAAACCGCCATCTATAATGAATATTTTACTCAATCAATGGGTTATGCATCCAGTGTAGATCATGAAACAATATATCAAAGTCGCGATGGGCAAGGTAATATCTGGAATATTGATGGCATTGGCGCACAGGATGGATACAAATCAGGAACCTGCCCAACGCAGGAGCTTGTAGATGCATATGAGACCATTGATGGGAAGCCAATTCTAAATCTTGCAAATCCATATCTTGATGATAAGCACCAGCAGCCAAACTACAATCCTGAAAATAAAACCTATGATCCTAAAAACCCATATGCAAACAGAGATCCACGTTTTTATGCTTCCATCTACTACAATGGATCGAAAAGAAAAGCATTCTGGAATTTTGCGGAAGTGCCTGAATCTATTGAAAATTATCCTGCACCAATGGGTAATAGAACAAGGATTATTGCAACTTATGTAGGTGAACCGCAAACCGGTATTCATGCTTCTACCAGAAAGGCAACCCGTACTGGATATTTCGAAAGGAAATTCCTGCATCCAAACTCAGGTAATGATAACCCTGTGGGTGGTGCAAATTGGAAAATGTTCCGTCTTGGAGAAGTCATCTTAAACTTTGCAGAGGCAGCTGCTGAAGCAGGTAAATTACCTGAAGCAACTACAGCTGTTAACGAAATACGGGCCAGGGCGGGGATGCCAGAAATACCTTCGAATCTATCTAAAGAACAGTTGATACTCAGGGTCAGGAATGAGCGTAGGGTAGAGCTGGCTATGGAAGAAAACAGGTATTTCGACGTTCGCAGATGGACGCTGCCAACCGGCGACCTTTCTAAAACCGATCAGTGGGTAACAGGGATGGAAATTACCAGAAACCCCGACGGAACCTTTACCTATAACCGAAGACCTGTCCGCACCAATGAACGCAAGAATTTTACCAATAAATTCCTTTGGGTACCTATACCGCTTGATGAGGCAAACCGCCTGCAGTCAATTACAGGAGTTAAGTGGCAAAGTAACGGTTGGTAATAATAGTTTTTAATAGACCTCAATGACAAATCAGATGATACATAAATTAATGATCAAAATAACATTGCTGCTGGCACTCTTGTTTTCCATAGGAACAAGTGTAAGCGCACAGGAGGTATCGGTCCCAGTGAAAGGCATAGTGAAGGATGAATTTGGAAGACCGCTTGCTGGCGTAACAATAAGCTCCCGGGATGGAGAAACAGGAACATCAACAAATGCAAATGGTGAGTACGCCATAATACTGGATGTGAATAGCCCACTGATATTTTCCTATGCTGGTTATTCTACACAAAAAATAGCTATCAATGGGAAAGCTCAGATTGATGTTGAGTTAAAACCAGATACACATAAAAAAGACGATGTAGTTCAACTGGGGTATACCTCACAGCTGCGACATGAGGTTTCCGGATCGGTAGCAACAGTTACAGGCGAAGAGCTGGAAAAATCTCCTGTAGCAAATCTTACCCAAAGTTTTGCTGGTCGTTTTGCAGGCTTAGTGACACAAGAAACGTACTCAGAGCTATCAAGAGCAACTACCAATATTTATGTCAGAGGGCTATCTGCTGCAAGGGGTAACGGACCACTCGTAATTATTGATGGAATTATATGTGCTTATAACAGCAATCAGACGCTCGAGTACATCAGTGCAAATGAAATCGAATCTGTTACTGTGTTAAAAGACGCATCTACCCAAGCGCTTTATGGTATTCAGGGTGCAAATGGATTAATCGTGATTACTACCAAACGCGGGATAAAAGGCAATGTCCAAATAAAAACAACTTTCGATCAATCCATACAGCAGGTAACAACCACACCAACGTTTTACAGTGCTGCCGATTACGCATCGATGAGAAATCAGGCATTGGTTAATGATAAAAAGGAAAAGTTATTTAGCGATCAGCAGATTGAAAACTTTCGTTCAGGCGGGAACGACCTTTATCCCAATAACAATTGGTATGATAGGTATTTTAAGGACTACGCAGCCATGCAGCGTGCAAGTCTTAACGTTACCGGCGGAAACGAAAAAGTACAATTCTATTCCAATGTGAACTTTATGCATCAGGGAGGACAGTTTATTACAGATCAGGATAAATACAATTCTAATGCAAACAACGTTTGGGTTAACTATCGCAGTAATGTTGATATGAGCCTAAACCGGTACCTTAAAGCATTTATCCGCTTAAGTGGTAATATTAAAAGAGAACGAACCCCTGGTTCCGGAAATTCAACAATATATGGCAGCCTTTTTCAGATTCCTCCAACTGTGTATGGTCCGTTAACTCCGAATGGTCAGGTAATTACAACGAGTAATGTGGGCTCGCCAACCTTTGGGATGTTAAACCGATCTGGGTATGTAAGACATACAGTGACCAATATCACCTCGCAGTTTGGGCTTGATCTGGACATGGGGTTCCTTACAAAAGGCTTAAATTTAACAGGTGTAGTTGCTTATCAGACTAATGCCGTTGGTAGTTTAAGTACTACTCAGGATTATGAACGCTGGACAAGAGATAATACCAAACCCGAAGAACTCCTGTTCAATAGAAAAGGTGACCAGAACAATACACCTTTGAAATATGGCAAGGGAAGTTCATACTATTATCACTTAACCTACAATGGAGCGCTTAATTACAGCCGGGATTTCGGTAAGCATCATGTAGGAGGTATGGCCTATATGTTCTTCCAAAATCTGACAAAGGCAGATACAGGTTCCCCGGGATTATTGCCTTATAACCGCCTAAGCTCGGGCGCAGAAGCAACCTACAGCTTCGATAACCGGTACCATATTAAGTTTGATGTTGGTTATTCGGGTTCTGAGCAATATGCGCGCAGCGACCGTTATACCTTTACTCCGGCAATTTCTGCAGCCTGGGAAGTGTCGAACGAAGATTTTATGAAGGATGCAGCCTGGCTAAGCAACCTTAAATTAAGGGCTTCTTATGGTAAAACAGCAAACGACCAAAGTGGCTTAAACCGGTTCGCCTACCTCGATGAAGTAACCGTTAGAGGAGGAGGACCAATTGGTTCCCTTCAGTATATTATAAATGAGAGAACCGTTGGAAATCCTCATATACAGGCTGAAATATCTACAAAACAAAACTATGGGTTAGATCTGGGATTATTTAATTCCCTATCTTTTACTGTAGATGTGTTTAAAGAGCGCATGAATAATATGGTAGTTAGTGCGCTATCAGCTATTCCTTTGTATCAGGGTATACCTTTAAATAATTATCCTAAAACAAACACAGGTATTTTTGAAAACAAGGGCTACGAAATAACCGCTAATTATACCAAGGCTTTAAATCAGGATGTGAAAATATCGTTGGGAGGTTTAATTGGTTATTCGAAAAATAAAGTGATTAATACAAATGAGCCACTGAGAAACGACGATTACATTTATAGAAAGCAGGAGGAGGGCTATTCTTATGGCCAAACATTTGGATACCTGGTTGATTATAGTAACGGCAATGGATTTTTTAATACTCAGCAAGAACTTGATGGTAACAAAATTGAGTACAAAGTTGGTAATCCACGTTTAGGGGATCTTAAATATCAGGATCTAAATGATGATGGTATTATAAATGAGGCTGATAAGGCTCCAATAGGTACCGGAGCACTTCCAAGGTTTACATATGGAATATCGGGAGGTGTTACCTATAAATCCTTCGATCTGAGTTTCTTATTACAAGGAATTGGTCAGTACTCTTCGGTAATTGTTGGGCAGGGTGTTTGGGAAGCAGATTTTGATGGAATATATGGTTCCTTGCACAAAAATGCATGGACGCCGGAACGCTACCAAAATGGTGAAACAATAACAGCCCCTGCATTGTCGACAGTTAAGTCCTCAAGTCAGGAAATAAACGATTATTATAAGTATAACAGATCGTATTTACGCCTTAAAAATGTAGAGCTTTCGTACACCCTGCCTGGCCGTCTGTCTAAAGCCATCTCGGCAGAAAAAATCAAGTTCTTACTTAGCGGACAGAATCTAATCACCTGGGATAAAATGAAGTCGAAAGATTTTGGTCCTGAAGGTGGGGGTTATACTTCTTTCCCGGTCTACAGGGTATTTAACATAGGTGTAAATGTTGTTTTTTAACAAATTATTGCGATGAGAAAGTATAGAAAATTTATAATTATAATTACAGCCGGCGTTCTGTTTTCATGTAACAAACAATTGGATTTGCCTTCAGATGGTAGGATAACTATGGAACAGGTATTCAGCGACTATAACAGAACCAGAGGGTATCTGAATTCATGTTATGGATATTGTCCGGCCCCTAATACCGATAGAGCATCTTTTGGAGATGAATCTCAGGATGCAGATGACAATGTTGTGAGTTCCAGGTATGCTGCCTGGTATGGTGGATCAATAACTTCCAGTTCATATGCTCAATATTCTGCGGATGGTAGTCCATGGGGTAAGTTGTACGAGGGAATCCGTAAATGCAATGTGTTTATAGAAAATATCAAAACGGCAACAGTATTTGCAACTGAAGCAGAGAAAGGCGCGTGGACAGCTCAGGCACATACTTTACGTGCACTTTATTATTTGCAATTGATAAAACGATATGGAGGAGTGCCGCTTATAGATAAACCTTTAGGTGTAGACTATGATTACTCTAAGGATAAGAAAGCCACTTTTTCGGAGGTTGTGAAATTCATTCTTGCAGATTGTGATAAAGCTTTATCCTATCCAGCTGGACGTGATGGCTTTTCATGGGATATTTACGATAACCAATATGGTATCATGACCAGGGCAATTGCATATGCCATCAAATCAGAGTCAGTTACTTATGCCGCAAGTCCTTTATGGGCCGATGGAACTTACTCATGGGCCGATGCTACAAGCATAAACATAGAGGCGCTTGCTCAATGCCTTGCAAACGATTATAAGCTTTTTACCCAGATTCCGGCAGCTGATGTTGCTCAAAATGCATATGCGTATTACAACCTGATTGGTTCCAACGATCAAAGGTCTACGGATAAAGAAACGATTTTTCATGGAGGCGGTAAGTTGCAAATATGGAAACTGGCTGGTATGCCAACAAATCCAGGAATGGAAAAAACTGGCCCAAGTCCAACCCAGGATCTGGTAGATAGTTACGAAATGGCAAATGGAGAAGCTCCAATAATTGGATATTCAGGAACGGATAACCTTGTGGCAACAGTAAATCCGGCATCCGGTTATGATCCGGGGAACCCATACATTGGTCGCGATCCCAGATTCTATGCTTCGATATACTATAATGGTGCCGTAAGGAATCTGAATGATCCTAACGGTAAAAAAGTGGAAACCTTTGTGGGCGGTCTTGAAGGGATTTCAGGAACGGAAAGAACGCGCACCAGAACAGGATATTACCTTCGTAAGTTCAACAATTACAAATCGGGAATTAGCAATGATGCAGATGGTTCTATTAGGATCTTCCGTTTGGCCGAACTCTATCTGAACTTTGCAGAATCTGCGTACCAGTCAGCGGGGCCTGATGCTGCGGTGTCCTCTGGAACGCTTACCCTGAGTGCCCGCGAGGCAGTTAGTGCTGTACGTGCCAGAGCTGGAATGCCTGCGTTTCCAGCCGGGATGTCAAAAGAAGCATTCGAAAAAAAGTATCGTAATGAAAGACGAATAGAGTTTGCTTTTGAAGGCCATCGTTTCTTTGATGTCAGAAGATGGAAAATCCTTGATCAGACAGATAAATTTGTTACCGGGATGAGGATTACTAAAGAAGGCTCAAACCTTACTTTTAGCCGTTTCAAATTTGCCAACAGAAATGCCTGGTCCAATAAGTATTTGTTGTACCCAATAGACCAGGCTGAAGTGGATAAGATGATTAACCTTACCGGACAGAATTGGCAAAACCCGGGGTGGCTTGATTAACAGCATCCTAAAAGTTACAATAAGAGCAGTATAGTACAGGTTGCTGATTATTAAAATAATTAATAGTATTGGTACAACCAAATGAAACCATTTATGAATTCAAACATCAGATCTTTTAAGGGTACTGTATGGGAGCACTTTGCCCACTTTGTGATACCGGTATTAATTTTAATAATTTCCGCTTGTTCAAGTACTAACAAAAACATTGCTTTCACTAAAGTTGAGAGTGGGTTTATAGTACCTCCGGATTCAATACAGACCAGTGTGTATTGGTATTGGATTTCAGACAATATCTCTAAACAAGGAGTTATAAACGATCTAAAGGCAATGAAAGCAGTAGGTATAAATCGTGCTTTTATTGGTAATATAGGTTTAACCGGAGAAGTTCCTTATGGAAAGGTCAAGTTGTTTTCTGATGAATGGTGGGATATTACACACACTGCTTTAAAAACGGCTTCGGAGTTAGGGATAGAAATAGGAATGTTTAATAGTCCTGGCTGGAGCCAGTCAGGCGGACCCTGGGTTAAACCTGAACAGGCAATGCGTTATCTGGCATCATCAGAAACTGTGTTCAAAGGACCTGCAAAAATTTCCCAAAAGCTTAATAAACCTGAAGGAAGTTTTCAGGATGTTAAACTGCTGGCTTTTAAAGCACCAAAAGGATATGGGAGCAGTATCGCTGAATTAAAACCTGTTATTACTTCCGATCCGGCTATAAAAAGCATTGCAAATATCCTTGATAAAAACCAGAAAACTGAAGCATTGCTGCCAGGTGGTAAACCTTCTGTTATTACCATAGCTGCCCAAGAAAGCTATACTGCAAGAAGTTTAACAATCTATCCATCCAAAAAGAACATGAGTATGGATGTGAAAATAGAGGCATTGGATAATGGTAATTACCGCGAAATAAAACAGTTCAAAGTAGACCGTAGCAATAACGCGTTGAATGTTGGTTTTGCTCAGTTTGCCCCGGTTATCATTTCATTTGATGCTGTAACGTCAAAAGCCTTTCGTCTAACGTTTACCAATACATCCCAGGATGCCAGTATTGCTGAACTGGAAATTTCTTCGGTGCCAAAAGTGGAAAGATTCATCGAAAAAACACTCGCTAAAATGCACCCAACCCCACTTCCTTATTGGCATGAATATCAATGGGCACAACAAAAAGAGGTAGCAGATAAGTCATTGCTGGTAGATGAAGGCTCAATAAAAGATATCAGTTCAAATTTGTCGGCTGATGGTACACTTACATGGGATGTTCCCGAAGGCGAATGGATTGTAATGCGAACAGGAATGGCACCTACAGGTGTTCAAAATAGCCCGGCATCCCCAGAAGGAACCGGACTAGAGGTAGATAAAATGAACCATGAGCATGTGATAAAACACTTTGATGCATTCATGGGCGAAATTCAGAGAAGAATTCCTGCCGAAGACCGTAAAACATGGAAAGTCGCGGTTCAGGATAGTTACGAGATGGGCGGCCAAAACTGGACAGATGATTTCATTGCCAAGTTTAAAAAGCGTTACGGATATGATCCTATGCCACTTATACCGGTTATGTATGGGCACGTGGTAGGAAGTCAGGATAAATCAGATCGCTTTCTATGGGACCTGAGAAGATTTGTTGCAGACAATGTTGCTTATGAATATGTTGGCGGATTGCGCGATGTAAGTCACAAACATGGGTTAACCATATGGCTTGAAAATTATGGACACTGGGGTTTTCCCGGTGAATTTCTTCAATACGGAGGACAATCTGATGAAGTAGGCGGAGAGTTTTGGAGCGAAGGTGAGCTTGGTAACATAGAAAACAGAGCAGCATCATCAGCAGCACATATTTATGGTAAAACTAAAGTTTCTGCAGAATCATTCACTGCTGCAGGAAATACCTTTGGTCGTTATCCGGCAATGATGAAACAACGTGGCGATCGCTTCTTTACAGAAGGGATCAATAATACGTTGCTACATGTTTATATTCAACAACCATATGAGGACAGGAAACCCGGTGTTAATGCCTGGTTTGGCAATGAGTTTAACCGTTTCAATACCTGGTTTTACGATATGGATATGTTTATCCATTATCTTAAGCGCAGTAATTTCATGCTGCAGCAAGGTAAATATGTTGCAGATGTAGCCTATTTTATTGGTGAAGATGCACCAAAAATGACTGGAATACAGGATCCTAAGCTCCCCGAAGGTTATTCCTTTGACTACATCAATGCAGAGGTGATCATTAACCGATTAACTGTTAAGGATGGCAAATTTGTACTTCCTGATGGTATGTCTTACCGGGTATTGGTACTTCCTGCACTGGAAACTATGAGGCCGGAATTGTTGGAGAAAATAGCTAGTCTGGTAAAAGCAGGTGGAGTGATATTGGGCCCAAAACCAAAACGCTCACCTAGTTTAGAAAACTACAGCACTGCAGATAACAATGTAAAAAAACTTGCCAACGAAGTTTGGGGAAAAATTGATGGACAGGGTATTAAAACAAATGAATATGGTAAGGGTCTGGTAATGGATGGCCTTGATTTACAACAGGCATTAGATAAAATAGGAGTGATTCCAGATTTTAAAACCGTTGGTAATGATCTGGCCCTGTATATCCATAGAAAGACTAACGATGGCGAAATATACTTTGTGTCTAATCAGAGTGATAAACCTATAAGCATTAATCCTGCATTCCGGGTTACCGGAAAAGCACCCGAATTGTGGAATGCTATAACAGGGAAAATGCGTGATCTTCCAGAGTACAGCTCAACACCAAATACAACATCTGTTCCTTTAAAACTCGATGCATTTGAAAGTGCTTTTATAACCTTCAGAAAAGACCAGTCCGGTAATGCCACGGCCGAGAAAAAGGTTAATTTCCCTGAGCCAATTGATGTAATTAAATTAACTGACCCATGGACCGTTAAATTTGATAAAGAGGGCAGAGGCCCAGAAGAACCTGTGGTATTTAAAACTTTAATAGATTGGTCAAAACACCCGGATACACGAATAGCTCATTATTCCGGAAGTGCCTTATATAATACTTCGTTTGAGATTAAGAAACCAGCTGCAGGGCAGCGTATTTATCTAAACCTCGGCGCCGTTACCGCATTGGCCAAAGTAAAAGTTAATGGTAAAGATGTTGGTGGTGTATGGACACCACCTTACAAAGTAGACATTACCGAGGCAGTGTTGGCGGGTGAAAATAAGCTGGAAGTAAAAGTGGTTAACACCTGGGTAAACCGGTTGATAGGTGATTTAAAATTGCCAGAAGATCAACGTAAAACCTGGTCTTATATTAATCCGTACAAAGCAGATAGCCCGCTGCATCCATCAGGGTTAACAGGTCCGGTATCTATTGAAATAAATCCGTATTAAACACAACATTTATTATGAAGTCATTATCTTATAATAGATCGCTCTTTTCTTTGGCAATAGCAATAGCTATTGCCATTATATTTCAATCGTGCAACATCAAAAAGAAAATTACCCAGGATTATGATGTAGCTGCATTCTATTGGCCTGCCTATCACTATGAGCCTAGAGCGGAGTTTTTATTTCCAGAAAAAAAGGGGGAATGGGAGATCATTTATAAAGCGCAACCTAAAGAAAAAGGACATGCCCAACCAAAAGTCCCGCTCTGGGGATATCTGGACGAGGCAAATCCAAAAGATATGGATAAAAAAATCACTGCCGCTGTTGATCACGGAGTGAATACATTTATCTTCGATTGGTACTGGTATGAGGGAAAACCATTCCTTGAAGATTGTATCAACGAAGGCTTTTTAAAAGCCAACAAAGGCAGGATGAAGTTTTACCTGATGTGGGCAAATCATGATGCTACAACTTATTGGGAGCGCAAGAACCCGAAAAAAGATTCAGTGATCTGGAAAGGCAGTGTAGATCGTAAACAATTTAATATTGTGGTCGATCGTGTGATAGCAAAATATTTCAAAGATCCTGGTTATTACAAGATTGATGGTGCCCCGGTATTCTGTATCTACGAACTTCATACGCTGATTGCGGGATTGGGCGGTGCAACGCAAACCAAAGAGGCTTTGGATTACTTCAGAGAAAAAACAATTGCCGCAGGGTTTCCCGGACTGCACTTACAGGGAATTCTTTGGCAGGCCTTACCTTCAAGTATTGCAGGGGTACCCGGCGAAAAAATTGGAACACAGAATAAAGTTATGGAGTATTTTGGCTTTAACAGTTTAACAAATTACTGCTGGGCACATTTGCAAAATCCAGATGGAGATTACGAGAAATGGGCAGATCTGTCTACCAATATGTGGCAAGGATTTAGTAACGATTTTACCATTCCTTATTTCCCTAATCTCACAATTAGCTGGGATGCTAACCCAAGGTTTCCATATAAAACCGGTTATATAAATAATCCCGCTCCTGAAAAATTTGCAAAGTATGTCGAAAAGGCAAAAGCATTTGCAGATACACATCCAAAACAACGCAAATTAATTACCATCAATGCCTGGAATGAGTGGTCGGAAGGAAGTTATCTCGAGCCAGATACCTTACATAAAATGGGTTATCTGGACGTATTAAAAAGGGCATTTGTAAAAAAATAAATCCTATGAGGTCTGTTCACTTTATAATACTTTTTGCATTATTGGGGATTGGTTCATCAAGCGCTCAGCCGTTTGCCGGAGCTGATGATTTGGGCAGAGTTCTCCCTCAAAATAAGGAGGTAGGGAATCCTAGAAAAAAAACGGTTGCCATGTTCTACTTTTTATGGCATGAAACAGCACCACGCAAATATTGGGATCTCCATGAAATCGTGAATGCACATCCCGAAGTACTCAATGATTTTGATAATCCATATTGGGGAAGCGGGGGGATGTATTACTGGGGGCAACCCATTTATGGATATTATAGCGCAAATGATTATTGGGTACATTTAAGAAGTATTCAGTTGCTAACTGATGCTGGCGTGGATCTTCTTGTAATTGATGCAACAAACCGCTTAACTTATCCCAAACAAGCCGACGTGTTGATGAAGGCTATGAATGCAGTTCGGGCGCAGGGAAAAACCCCTCCTAAAATCGTGTTTTATACCAATACCTCATCGGGCGAGACCATGCAGGAAGCCTACAATAATTTTTATAAGCCTGGTGCTCCATACCGCTACCCCGAGTGCTGGTATTTAGTGGATGGTAAGCCGCTTATAATTGGAATATCTGCAGAAGCTAAGGGAAAAGATTATGAAAATACTTTCACATACAGAGAATCACAATGGCCAAACGAACCTCAAAAAACAAACAGCTGGCCATGGATTGAATTTGTAAGACCTCAAAAAACATATAAGAACGCCAAGGGAGAAACAGAAATCATCAATGTCTCAGTTGCACAGCACCCTAATCCAACGGCAGGGATGGGTGGTTCGGCATTTTATGGTAATAAAGACAATTGGGGTAGGAGCTATCATAATGGGTCACCCGGAAATCCTGCAACAGATGTAATTTATGGTTACAATTTTCAGGAGCAATGGGATTATGCTATAAAACAAAACACGCCTTTTGTGTATGTTACAGGTTGGAATGAGTGGATAGCCGGAAAATTTCCTAGTAGAGATAATAACCCGGAACACTCATGGTTTTGTGATCAGGCAAGCCCAGAATATAGCAGAGATATCGAGCCTTCGCTTACTGCCGGTTTAAAGGATAACTACTATATGCAATTGGTTGGCAATATAAGAAGATACAAAGGCGTAGCCGCAAATCCTTCGGCCGGCTTACCTAAAACAATTAATGGGTTCGGTGATTGGACATCAGTACAGCCCGTTTACAAGGATTATACCGGCGACACTCAGGAACGTAACCATTCAGGCACCCCGATAGAGCCTGCAATTGTTTATACCAATGCAACAGGCAGAAACGATTTTGAGCAGATGAAGATTGCGCGTGACAAAGCCAACATTTACTTTTTTGTTAAAACTGTAGCTGACATCACTTCCAATTCAGGCAGTAACTGGATGAGACTATATCTGGATACAGATCGAAGCGCTAAAACAGGCTGGAAAGGATATGATTTTAGAGTTGCAGGGGGAAGCAATTTGCAGCAATACAGAGATGGAGCCTGGAAAGATATACAGACGTTAAAATACGTAGTTAAGGGTAATCAAATGATGGTTACACTTCCAAGAATCTATCTTAAAAACGTAGCTAAACCGCTCAATTTCGAATTTAAATGGTCTGATAATATGCAGAACGATAACGATCCGTTAGACTGGTATCTAAATGGCGACACAGCACCCGGTGGCCGTTTTAATTTCATATATAGCACTATCAATTGATGATGGGTTTAAAAAAAATCTTCTTATCGGGATTGATTTGTATCTCCTTTTATCAGACTGAAGCTCAAGTTTCATCATCAAACGCTGATACATGGGTAGCAAAAGATGCGCTGGGCCGCACTATTGACCCTGCTAATTATAAAGCCCCTCGTAAAGATAAGTATGTCGGAATATTCTATTTCATATGGCAGGGCGCTCATGGTTATGATCAGCATAAAGGAGGTGCTGCTGATGGTGGGGTGATGCCCAAAAAACCAGGAGATACGGTTAGCCCATATGACATTACCAAGCTTTTAAAGGCCAATCCAACTGACCCCAAATATGGGCCAATTCACGCTTTTCACCATTGGGGTGAACCTTATTTTGGGTATTATCTTGCCGATGATGAATGGGTGATCCGTAAACACGCACAAATGTTATCTGATGCTGGTATTGATGTAATTATTCTTGATGTAACCAATGCCGCTATTTATCTGCCGCAGGTTACAAAGATTGCCAATACTTACCTTAAAATGCGTGCCGAAGGAGTAAGCACACCGTCTATTTCCTTTATTGTAAATAGTGTGCCCAAACAAACGGTTAATAACCTTTATGAGCAGATTTATAAAAAAGGATTGTTTAGTAACCTTTGGTTTTTGTGGAAAGGAAAACCTCTGTTGTTGTGCCCGCCAGAGGCAGTTACACCCGAAATTAATAGTTTCTTTACCACCAGACATTCCTGGGCATGGAGCAAGGGCCAGCAGTGGTTTGCAGATGGTAAAGACAAATGGCCATGGCTTGATCATTACCCTCAATCTTATGGCTGGCACGATTCAAAAGATAAAGCTGAACAGGTAACCGTTTCTATTGCACAACACCCGATGTCGAACATTGGCAGAAGCTTTCATAATGGTAAAGAGCCAGAAATATTTTCAACCGAAAAAGGACTTTACTTTGAAGAACAATGGAAAAGAGCCCTTGAGGTAGATCCTGAATTTGTATTTATAACCGGATGGAATGAGTGGGTGGCCATGCGCTTTAATGACGGAGCATCCAAAACCTTTTTAGGTAAGTCAATCGAAAAGGGAGAAACCTATTTTGTAGATCTTTATAATGCCGAATTTAGCAGAGACGCGGAACCTGAAAACGGCGTAACCAAAGACAATTATTATTACCAGCTGGTAGATAATGTAAGGAAGTTTAAAGGCACAGGAAAACTTCCCGTTTACAAAACCAATACATCAATGAGCATTGATGGGAAATTTAGTGATTGGAAAAAAATACCGGCGGTATATAAAGATGATAGTGGAGATACCTTCCATCGCAAACACCCAGGCTGGGGCCGCATAAATGAATATGTAAATAACACAGGTCGCAATGATATTATTGAATCCAGAATTACTTCAGATCAGCAGAATGTGTACTTCTATGTAAAAACAAAAGATCCATTAACACCATGGGATTCTCCAGATTGGATGCATTTGTTTATAGGTGTAAAAGGTGCTGCCAACCAAGACTGGGAGGGCTTCCAATATGTAGTTAACCAGCGTGTTTTAAGTAATAATACTGCTACGTTACATAACCTTAAAAAAGATGGTAGTTTAGGTAAATCATCTTCCATAAAATACAGAACGGACAAAAACGAATTGGAACTTGTTATCCCAAAAAAACAACTTGGTGTTATAGGAAACGAGTTTACATTAGACTTTAAATGGGCCGATAACTCACCTGTTGACGGAAATGCCATGCATTGGCTAGACAAGGGTGATGCTGCTCCAAATGCACGGTTTGCTTACAGATATATTAAACAATAAGACCAGGTACTGGACAGTACAGGTTGCCATTCTACTGTAATTGTGTTATTTTAAAAAACCAAATGTTAACCAATGAGACGAACTAAAAATATATTTATTGCATTGCTATTTCTGTGTTTATCGGGTACGGCCTTCGCTGCCAAAATAACCGATGTAACCAGTTCCGTTGTTCCGGGAAATACGAGATGTGAATATCTGATCAACCCAAAGGGTCTGGATGAATTACAACCCCGTTTAAGCTGGACACTTACCGCAACTGATACCGCTGCTTTTGGACAAAAGCAAACTGCTTACCGGATTTTAGTTGCATCAACAGAAGGCGGACTTAAACTCAATAAAGGTAATATATGGGATTCTGGTTGGGTAAGTTCATCGCAGATGCAGCAGATAACCTACAAAGGAAAGCCGTTTGTATCTGATAAAAACTATTTTTGGAAAGTCTCGGTTAAAGACGAGAAAGGCAAAATCTCGCCTTGGAGTAAAGCCGCTCAATGGACTACGGGTTTACTTAAGCCAACAGATTGGAAAGCAAAATGGATTGGCACAGATCAGATTTTTGATCCTGCCCAGCAAGATTGTAACATCTCCGATCCATGGCTTCGAAAAACATTTACACTCAAAACAAAACCCGGAAAGGCAAACATATTTGTAGCCTCTGTAGGTTTCCATGAAGTATACGTAAACGGTAAAAAAATAGGCAACGATGTTATGGCGCCAAGTGTAACAGACCATATGAAAAGGGCGCGTTACGTGGCCTACGATATTGCACCGGAACTTAAAGCAGGTAAAAACGTAATCACCATCTGGTTAGGAACATCATGGTCTATTTTTGGACCCTACATCGTAAAAGACCGGCCAAATACCCCAATTGTAATTGCTCAGGCCGCAATTTATACCAATAAAAACACTACACCACTATCAAAACCTGAATTGGTAATAAGTACAGATGAAAGCTGGAAAACCCACAGGAGCCCTAATAAATTATTAGGCGTGTGGGATTCTAACAGAATGGGAGGAGAGATTTGGGATGCAAATAAAGAAGTTGCAAACTGGAACACTACCGCCTGTGATGAAACAACATGGGATAAGGCAATAACCTATCAGCCTAAACTTATCCTCTCTGCTCAAAAAATAGAACCTAACCGTGTTTTCGATGAAATAAAGCCAATTGGAATTGTAGAAAGAAATGATGGGACATACCGGGTTGATATGGGTGTCAACTTTGCCGGGTGGACAGAAATTAAAGTAAAAGGTAAGCAAGGGGATACTGTGAAATTTTTATTTTCGGAAAGGGAACAATCCGATATCACTTTCAGCAACCACAGCGCTTTTGTTATTGGTAAAACAGGACAGGGAACTTTTCATAATCGATTTAATTATAGCTCAGGTCGCTGGGTTACTATTAAGGGTTTAAAAAGTAAGCCTTCGCTTGATGATATCCGTGGTTGGATGGTACGTACAAATTATAAAGAAGCTACCACTTTTGAATGCTCAGACCCTTTGCAAAACTGGACATATAATACGATAAAATGGACCTTTCAAAATCTCTCAATAGGAGGGTATATTGTAGACTGCCCTCAGCGTGAAAGACTGGGCTATGGAGGCGATGCACATGCAACTTGCGAAACAGGAATGTTCAATTATCACATGGCTGCTTTCTATACCAAATGGATGGAAGACTGGAGAGATGTACAAGGAACTGAATCTCTGGTAGGAAACATGTACGACGAAAACTTTGCCCGCAAAAGCATAATGAGTGGTCGCATCATGAATAATGGTGTTCTGCCACATACTGCACCTACTTACATGGGGGGTGGTGGCCCTGCATGGGGCGGTATAGCAGTCTCTTTGCCCTGGTTTATTTATCAGCATGAAGGCGACAAAAGGGTGCTTGATAAGAATTTTGAAATGATCAAAGGCTGGCTTTCATTTTTGGATATGAATACTAAAGATGATATGTTGGTTCGCTTTGGCGGATCATGGGATTTTTTGGGTGATTGGTTATGGCCAGGAGCCACAGCCGAAGGGATGAATAACAATAAACCCCAAACCGTTTTCTTAAACAATTGCTATAGAATATTTAACCTGCGTACGGCTGCTAAAATTGCTCGCGTACTTCATAAAGATAAAGAAGCACAACAGTGGGAAAAACAAGCAGATGTATCAAGCGCAGCAATTCACGCTAAATTTTACAATGCCGACGATCATAGTTATTCTGATAAATCTATGTCAAATCTTGCTGCGGCCTTATTGGGTGAGGTAATGCCTCCTGACTTGAAACCTTTAATCATGAAGCGGCTTGAAAATGAGATTCTGGTGGTTCATAAAGGGCACATCAATGTAGGGATAACAGGCGGAGCAATGCTCTTTAAAGTATTAAGAGACGCCGGACGCGATGACCTTATTTATGCCATGACCTCGCAGACTGATTATCCGAGCTGGGGCTACATGAAAGCCAATGGTGCAACAACCATTTGGGAAATGTGGGAAAAAGACCTGCCTGGACATTCTCTATTACATAGCTCATACCTGTATCCGGGTGCCTGGTATATTGACGGAGTTGCTGGTATAAAACGCGATCCGCAGGCACCCGGATTTCAACGCTTTATCGTTCGCCCCCCACTGTTAACAGCCACGCAAATGCAATGGGCCAAAGCCAATATAGAATCGCCTGCAGGTTTAATCAAAACGGCATGGAAACGTACAGGTAATCAGCTCACCGTGAACATAAATGTACCTCCTAATTGTACTGCTATACTTCAGCTACAAGAAAGTGAGACAAAAAATGTAACTGATAAGTCAAACCACATTAAGGACTTAGGTTTAAAGGGTGGTTTCAGATCTTTTGAGCTTACATCAGGTAACCATATTATTAAAACCGAGAAAATCTAAACAGATCATTATAAATTAAAAACATGTTACAAAAATTCTTATATCCTCTTTTTGCCATTTGTTTAATAGCCGCTAGTACACATGCACAGCCAGGCAAGAAACTAAGTAGTTCTGCTAAAGCTGATAATATTAGTCCTTTAACCAGACAATATATTTCTCCTGTAAAGATTTTATGGAAAGAAGGCCAGGTTAACAACATTGAGCAATTGTTGAAACCGGGAATTAGTCAGGCCGATCTGGCCAATCGTAACATGGCGATCTTGAAAAATGATGGCTCAGGTAAAAAAGCATCTATATTACTGGATTTTGGTAAAGAACTGCAGGGTGGATTGGAGATTGTAACCGGCATGTGGGGGCCAAAAAATGTTCCCCTTAAAATACGTGTGCGTTATGGTGAATCGGCAAGCGAAGCCATGTCTAACGTTGGTGGTCCAAAGGGTGCAACCAATGATCATGCTATCAGGGATTTTACCACATTGGCTCCCTGGTTGGGCCGAATCCAATTGGCGGAAAGCGGATTTCGCTTTGTGCGCATAGACCTTGAAGAGGAAAATGCAGAACTGCAATTGAAAGAAGTACGTGCAATTTTTACCTATCGTGATATTCCTTATATCGGTTCATTTAAAAGCAATGATGAACGCCTGAACAAAATTTGGGAAACGGGTGCCTATACAGTACACTTGAACATGCAGGAATATCTTTGGGATGGAATTAAACGTGATAGGCTGGTATGGGTTGGTGATCTTCATCCTGAAATATCTACCGTTAATTCTGTTTTTGGATACAATGAGGTGGTTCCTAAAAGTTTAGATTTATCAAAGGAAACTACTCCTTTACCAGGTTGGATGAATGGGATAAGTACTTATTCTATGTGGTGGATTATTCTTCATTACGATTGGTATATGCAGAACGGAGATTTAAATTACCTGAAACAACAGAAGCAGTATTTAAATGGATTGGTAAAGCAAATAGTAGCAAAAGTTGGGGATGATAATCAGGAAAAACTGGATGGGACGCGTTTTCTGGACTGGCCATCAAGCGAAAATCCTAAGGGAATTCATGCAGGCTTGCAGGCCATGACGGTTTGGTCATTGGCTACGGCATCCAAAATAAGTAACCTTGTAGGCGATAAAGAAACCGCTGATTTATGCAACAAAACGGTGGCCAGGATGCGCAAATATATACCCGATCCTAATGGTTCAAAACAAGCGGCAGCTTTGCTTGCCATTACTGGTTTAATGCCTGCAGAGAAAGCCAATAAAGATGTACTTTCAGTGGGTGGTGCAACAAATTTCTCTACTTTTTATGGCTACTATATGCTCGAGGCAAAAGCTAAAGCAGGGGACCATCAAGGTGCTATTGATGTAATCCGTCAGTACTGGGGTGCAATGCTCGACTTAGGAGCCACCACTTTCTGGGAAGATTTTAATATGGACTGGATAGCGAATGCTTCCCGCATAGATGAGTTAGTACCAGAAGGTAAAAAAGACGTACATGGCGATTATGGAGCATACTGTTATGTAGGTTTCAGACATAGCTTATGCCATGGATGGGCCTCGGGGCCAACAGCATGGTTAACTGAACATGTTTTAGGTGTTAAAGTAGTGGAAGCGGGTTGTAAAGCAATTAAAATAGAACCGCATTTAGGTGATTTAAAGTTTGTAGAAGGTACATACCCTACACCTTATGGTGTTTTAAAAATTAAACATACTAAACTGGCTAACGGTAAAATTAAAACGGATATAAATGCCCCTAAAGGAGTAAGGATAATTCAATAGAATTATCCTTGTTAAAATTAATGCACTCATCATCAGTTGTTTGTGTTAATTTTTAAAATTCTTTTGGTAAAAAATGGAATAGTCCCGCACTTGTGCTTATAAATCAATTATAGGCGATAAAAATGGATTATTCTTTATATACTATTGAAGACTTTCTAACCGACGAAAGTTTTGTTAAATATTGTTTGCGCGATAACCATCAGGATATTGCATTCTGGGAAAACATCCTTATCCGGTACCCGGAACTTTCGACAAAAATACACCAGGCCGAATCGCTTTTCTTTTTACTTTCTGTAAAAATTGATCCTCAGGAAAAGGAGCAGGAATTATCCAAACTTAAATCTTCTATTGAACACTTACAGACATTAGAGTCTGAACAGATACCTGCGAAAACGATTCGTTTAAAAAGCCGGACGCTTTGGTTCTCATCGGCAGCAGCAATTTTAATTGCTATAGGCGCCTATGCACTGTTGAATAGGAAGGATTATAGCACAAGCATTCCCGTCTACAATGAACTTAGCACCAAAGCCACTATAAAAACAGGATATAACGAACGTAAATCTATAAGGCTGTCAGATGGAAGTACTGTGTTGATGAATAGCTTAACAACACTAAAGATAGACGACAATTACAACGAAAATAACCGGGTTTTATGGATGGATGGAGAGGCTCATTTTAGCGTTGCTAAAAATAAAGACAAACCTTTCATTGTAGTTTCAGGCAAAACAGCCACCACAGCCCTGGGCACCTCTTTTAAAATCAACAATTACAAAATGCATACTTCTACCTCTGTAATGCTCACCACTGGTAAGGTTAGTGTTGGAACTGTTAATCATCAAAAAATAATAAACAAAGTTGAACTGATTCCCGGAGAGCAGGTTGAGATTGTGGAGACTCAAAATAAATTTACAAAATCAAACTTTGAGCTGGAAAAAGTAGAGAACTGGGCAGAAAGAAAACTCGTATTCTCAATGGCTTCTTTAAAAGATATTAAATCGGTTTTAAAGGAGATCTATGGAGTTGAAATCAGAACAGAAAAACAACCTAAAAAGCCAATCGCTTTTACCGGTCAATTTAAAAATGAAAATCTTTCTGATGTGCTTAATGCCATCGGATTCGCTAACCACTTTACTTACACTATAAAAAATGATACTGTAACACTGGCATTCTAAACCGCAACAACCTAACCAAACCAAACAATATGAAAAAAAACTTACCAACCTATTATTTCTTTTATGGGCTTTTATTTAAAATAAGCTTATGCGTTGTTCTAATCCTGTCAACGTCCGCATATGCACAGTCCAAAGATAAATTGTACTCATTTAAATGGAAAAACACCACCATCCTGGATGCTTTTAAACAAATAGAAAGTCAGGGACAAGTGCACTTTTCTTACAACCCACTCGATTTAAATGTAAACGCAAGGTTTGATCTGAATATCGAAAAACAGAAAATTAACGACGTTCTGGATGCCATTTCAAAAAAGGTGAGTATCAAATATCAGATCAACGGACAAACGATAATGATCCAATCTTACAAGCCGGTGGTTGTAAAAATTGAATTTACCATAACCGGAACGGTTACCGATGAAAAAAACATCCCGATTCCCGGAGTTTCTGTGATTAATGCCACGGCTAACAAAACAGTTTCAACTAATGAGAACGGGAAGTTTTCTATTGCAGCCAATAAAGGCGACATCATCAGGTTCCGGATGATGGGCTTTCAGCAAACCGGCATTGTTGCCAGTGAATCACAGAAAAATATAACTGTGGTGCTGAAAGAGGAATCGCTTGAACTGAAAGAAACAGTTGTTACCGCACTGGGTATCAAAAGAGAAGAAAGATCTTTGGGGTATGCGGTTTCTGAGGTAAATGGCGAGGGATTAAAAAAAGCAAGAGAAACAAACGTAATTAACTCTTTAGCTGGAAAGGTAGCAGGTCTTATCATTAACAGTACAGCAGGTGGGCCTGCCGGATCTTCCAGAGTGATCATTCGTGGTAATACTACAGTTACGGGCAATAACCAGCCTTTGTATGTGGTAGATGGGGTTCCAATAGATAACTCGAATTACGGAGGTACAGGATCTGAGATGTATGCTCAGGGATATGATTTCGGAGATGCAATATCTGCAATAAATCCGGACGACATTGATAAAATCAGCGTATTAAAAGGTCCCTCTGCATCGGCTTTGTACGGTGCAAGAGCCGCCAATGGAGTTATTTTGATCACAACGAAACGGGGTAAAGGCACTTCTGACCTTGGTATAGAAGTAAACAGTACTGCATCATTTGAGAATCAGCTTACTTCCTTCGATGGGTACCAGTACTTATATGGTCAAGGCCGTAATCAGACCATCAATACCTCCTCTTTACAGGCAAGAACATCAATGTTTAATAACTTTGGTGCCAGACTGGATCCTGATTTAATGGTGGTATCGTACGACGATGTGTATAGGCCTTACCAAAAGATTGGCGACAATATTGGTGGCTTTTTCAGAACCGGGACTACATTTACCAATAATGTTTCCTTCAGTAACGCCAATGAAAAATCATCTGTCAGATTTTCTGCTACTGATCTTAGAAATAACGACATCATTCCTGAAAGTGGCATTAGAAGAAATTCATTTACTTTTAATGGTACATCAAAATTTGGTTCTAAGCTCTCTCTCGAAGCCAGGGCTTTTTATATGGACGAAAATGTAAATAATCGTCCTGCTTTGGCTGATGATCCGGGGAATATTGGAAATGCTTTTATAGGACTTGCAAATAATGTAGATCAGGCATGGTTTGCAGAAACTTATAAAAACCCAGATGGTTCTTATATCGAATGGGGTGGTGGTCAGTATCGTTTAAATCCTTATTGGGTAATTAACGAAATGAAGAACACAACCAAAAAGAATCGTCTGTTAGGTGCCCTGCAATTAAACTATGAAATCACCGATTGGTTAAGTATTCAAGGTCGCGGATCAACAGACCTTACCTATATCAATTTTGAAAAATTCAGTCCAAGAACTACACCGGGTGTAGTAACCGGAGCGCTGGATCAGATCAACAGAAAGCACGTAACTACAGAGGCCGATGTATTAATTACCGGGCAAAAACAGGTTACACCTTCTCTTTATCTGGCCGCCCGTTTAGGGGGTAGTATTTCGAGGGTACACAACAATGCAGACTTTATGCAGTTCACAAATCTTACTGTTCCTGATGCAATTACCCCTACAAGCTTTACCGATAAAAGTATTATTCCTGTACCGTATAAAAAGAACTTAAACTCTATTTATGCACTGCTTAGTGTAGGCTATAAAGGTTATCTGTACCTGGATGCAACAGTTAGAAATGATGCTTATTCTACATTGAATAAAGACTATGTTTATCCATCACTGTCTTCAAGTTTTGTCTTCTCCGATGCCTTTAAATTAAGTAAGAAAGTCTTAACGATGGGTAAATTAAGAGCGGCAATTTCTGAGGTGGCTAGTGATACCGATCCTTATTTACTTGACCTGTACTATTCGGTAAATCCATTGTCTTTTAACGGAATGTCTTATGGAGGATTGAATACCGCCAGAATGCCAAATGCCAATCTGTTGCCAACCCGTACACGCTCCTGGGAAATAGGTACGGAACTAAAGTTCTTTGAAAACAGAATTGGACTTGATGTTACTTATTACAACCAAAGATCAAGAGATCAGATCAATAATGTTCCAAGTCCTTTCTCCTCAGGTTTTTCTACAAGGATGATCAATGCAGGAGTGGTTTCAAATAAAGGGATCGAGGTACTGCTTACTGCAAGTCCGGTTGCCAAGAAAGATTTTAAATGGGATGTGAGCTTTAATTTCGCCCGGAATGTCAATAGAGTTGAATCTCTGGCCGATGGTGTTCCTTTTTTAACCCTATCGGAGGCGAGATGGATGGGGGTTGCGGTAATAGCAAAACCAGGTGAAAACTATGGCTCTATCTTGTCGTTCGACTATCAGAAAGATCCCAATGGAAATGTGATACTTGACCCTACTACACTTTTGCCTCTGCAAAGCGACGAAAGACAAGTAGTTGGTAAAGGAATTTACGATTGGACAGGTGGTGTTAGCAATACGGTTTATTTCAAAAACTTTAGTTTAAGTGCACTTATCGATGTGAAGTTCGGGTCAGACCTGTTTTCAATGACTAATCTTTTTGCCGCCAGTCGTGGTAGTTTAAACACTACACTTGCCGGACGCGAAGAATGGATTGCATCGGAAGAAGAAAGACAGGCCCAGGGTTACACACTTGACCAATGGAAGGCAATAGGAAAGGTGAGGGGCTTAGTTCCTGAAGGTGTAGTGAAAGACGAGAATGGGAACTTTGTTAAAAACACAAAAGCCGTTGATCCTTCAGTTTACTGGCCACAGATCGTATCAAGCGGTGGTGTAGCCAGACCTTATATCTACTCTGGAACTTATGTTAAAATGCGTGAGATCACCTTGGGCTATACCATTCCTGAAAGAATCTCTGCTAAATGGGGAGTTAGAAATATACAGGTAGCGCTGGTAAGCCGAAATCCATTTATTCTTTTCAGCGATGTACCAAATGTAGATCCTGATTCTAATTACAATAATGGAAACGGACAGGGTCTGGAGTACGGCTCTTTGCCAACCAGACGCAGCTGGGGCTTTAATTTAAACTTTAAGTTTTAAGAGATTCATCAAGGGAGATAAACATGAAAACGAATTTAAAAAAATACGCATTCGTACTTGCCATAATGGTATTGATGCTCAGTGCCTGTAAAAAATTTGGGGATGTAAATATTGATCCTACCAGATCAAGCAATCTTGATCCTTCTTTACAGCTCACAAACGTTCAACTACGCTTCTCAGGAGATCTGGAAGTAAATGAAAAGCTGGGTCTTGTATTTACAATGCCTCTTGTACAGCAAATTGGAGGAATCTGGCTGAATAGAAATGGCCAGTTCTACGTATACGACCGAAACTACCTTTCCTCTTTATGGAATAACACGTACAACAATGATGTGGTAAATATTGTAGATGCGGTGAACCGGACTAAAAATGATCCTTTAAAAACGAATCTGAATGCCATCTGTCGTATTATGAAGGTGTATGAATTTGCCAGAATAACAGATGTGTATGGAGATATCCCATATTTTGAAGCGGGAAAAGCATTTACAGATGGAATAGTACAACCCAAGTTTGATAAACAGGAAGAAATCTACAACGATTTTTTTAAAGAACTTGCCGAGGCCTCGGCCCAACTTGATGCTTCTAAGGATGCCGTTAAAGGCGATCTTTTCTATAATGGTGGAATTGCTTCCTGGAAAAAATTCGCCAATTCGCTTAGGCTAAGGTATGCCATGCGTCTGGTAAAGATTAATCCTGATAAAGCAAAAACGGAAGCTCAGGCTGCATTTGCGGCGGGTGTTTTTACCAGCAATGCGGAGATGTGTAAAATAGTTCATCAGGATGTACAAAACAGCTATATAGATATTAGAGGAAATGGCGTGTCTGCAGCTTTTTGTCAGTCTGAGGTTATTCCTCGTGTTCAGGACCCTTTCATAGAACAACTGAGAAGCACTAACGACCCTCGTCTTTCACATATGGTAAGGTATTATATTGACATTGTGAACAGACCTTTTGAACGCACAGACATCACAGATCAGGTTAAAGCGCAGATTGGTTATAACGGGGTACCTCCTAATGAGTACATTTGGGATGGCTGGATGAATCCAATCACCATTGACATACCAGGTGTTGGGCCAACTGAAGCCGTTAACAACGATCAAAAAGCGCAGCTGGCTAATTTCCTCATTCGTAACAATGCCCCTTTTCTTCACCAGACTTATGCCGAAGTTGAATTGCTGCTTGCCGAAGCAACAGTAAGGTGGGGTACAACCTTTGGTGGCACAGCTGCAGAACATTATGCAAAAGGTATTGAAGCTGCAATTTCGCAGTTAAGCCTTTTCCCGGGCGGGCCTTCTATCAGCTCAACAGACATCAGCAATTTCATAAAAGGGAACAACCTGATTCCGGGAAGGGAAATTGAGATGATCAACAAACAGCTGTGGATTGCATTGCTTTTAAACGGACCGGAAGCTTACGCAAACTGGAGAAGAACAGGCTTTCCTGCCTTAGCTTCATCTACTAATTACGACTCATCCGTTCAAACCACGCCAAGAAGATTTGAATATCCAATTTTTGAACTGGAGCAAAATGCAGTGAATGCTGCTGCTGCGGTGGCTGCAATTGGCCCTGGTGGTAATACCTGGACCAACAGGGTTTGGTGGGATAAACCATAATGTTAAACCTAATTTTCATACGATGAGAAAGTCAAGAATTTTTATACAAATCATTTGCTTGTTTGCATTAGTGTCCTGTGCCAAATCAAAAGCAACAGATCAGAGTATGCCAGACAAAAAAGATAAAGGGTTTTATGTTGTTGGATATATATTTGGAAGCGGCGACCTGGATGCGGAATCGGCAAAGCTGGATTTCAGCAAGATCACACATTTGAACATTGCTTTTTTAAATCCGGATGCCAATGGATTGTTTAGTCCATCTGCAGGTTTAACGGCAGCCATAAAAAGGGCACATGACAATAAGGTAAAGGTTTTGTTCTCCTTTGGAGGAGGGAATGCCCCGCAACATTTAAAGGAACTGATCAAACCAGCTAAACGTGCTGAATTGATTAAGGAACTGGTTAAGCTAACCAATACCTATAATTTTGACGGGGTAGATGTTGATCTGGAAGGAGACTTTATTGATTTGAACTATGAAGGGTTGATTGTTGAATTGTCGAGCGCCTTAAAGCCGTATAAAAAACTACTAACAGCGGCAGTAGCAACCTGGAACGGAAATGCAATATCAGATAAGGCACTGGCTTTGTTCGATCTGGTTAACATCATGTCTTATGACCAGACGGGTCCTTGGAATAAAGAAAAACCGGGCCCCCATTCAACCTATGAAGCGGCAGAAACAGACTTTGCTTATTGGAACACTTCCAGAAGCGTGCCTGCAAATAAGCTTACACTTGGCTTGCCATTTTATGGATATGGTTTTGGCCCCTCAATTCAGGAGAGCTATTCTTATGGCGATATTGTAACAGGATTTCCAGGCTCAGAGCTTGTTGATTTTGTTGTAGTGCCCAATAAGGGAACGATCTATTATAACGGATTACCAACCATAAAGAAAAAGGTCGGCTTTGCTTTGAATAAAAAAGCAGGAGGCATCATGATCTGGCAATTGCTGGGAGATGCAACAGGAGATAAATCACTTTTGTCGGCCATAAATACCTTAATCCAATAAGAGAAATTATTTAAAATAATAAAGATATTCAGATGAAAAAAATAGTATACCTTATATTTCCCCTGCTGATATTTATGCTCGGGTGTAAAAAAGACAATAATGAGGTTGGCGGAGATTTTCATCCCCGGATCTTCGACCAGGGATTGGTATTTCAGTCGCCATCCAGAATTATACAGGAAGGGCAATCGGCCGTTTATAACCGCCTGCTATTTTCCCCGGCTCCCGGAGCTAAAACAAAATTAAGCTGGAAGGTAGGTGGTAAAGAGGTTTCAACAGATACTGCCTTTACATTTACCCCCACGGCAGGAGGTGAATTTGAAATTAAACTGGAAGCCACATTTAATGGACAGACCGCCACGCGCCTATCTAAGGTTCTGGTTAGCCCATCCACTTATACACCCAAAGTTAGCCCATTTGTAAATATGCCTTATCTTTCTGAAAACGGGGTTTCGGCCAATGTTACCTGGGCCAATGTTTCCCATGTGGCTTTTAGCGGGGCAAGGGTGCTTCCCGATGGAGAGGTTGATTTTTCGAAGGGAAACCAGAATCAAAACATAGATGAACTTGTTGCCCGGGGCCATATGAATGGCGTTCCGGTGCTGCTGGGTGTTACTGGCCGACTGTCGGGAGTAGATGGATGGTCGTTATACAACAGTACAGATTTTGGTTTGGTGATCAGCGATGCAGCAAAAAGAGCTCATCTGGTACAAGCCCTTACTCAATATGTTGTAAACAGAAAGCTGGACGGAATAGATGTCATGATGACAGACCTAAGTAACGACGTTTACGATATCTCTGCTAAAAGTGCTCAATCCGTTGGCCCTTTCGTATCAGAGTTAAAGGCGGCATTACCAGTTGGAAGCATTGTTACCGCCACGGTAACCACAAACTATATGCATTGGGAATATACTGATCTTTCTAAAGCCGATTGGATAAATGTTCACGCATTTGAGGATGGTGCACACGTAAGCCCGGGAGCTCCTTTAGGACAGCAGTCATCACTTAGTTTTATGAATGATGGCGCAACCATCTGGCGAAATAAAGGTTTCCCTGCTAACAAAATTGTGCTAGGAATACCAGCTTTTGGTGTAAGGTATCTTGAATTAGATGGAGACGGTAATAACCTGAGCTGGGGATCTTATGATTATATGCAGTTTAAAGACATATTAGTAAAAGACCCAACGGCTGCTCAAAAAGAATTTACAGCTGTTGAAGCTAAAGGTGTATATTTCAATGGAATTCCGCTGGTAACTCAAAAAGCCAATTACATAAAAGAAAAAGGCTTTAAAGGAGCGTATCTTTGGGCAGGCGACTATGATGCAGTGGGCGAAAATTCCTTAATGAATACATTAAGCAAGATACTCAAATGACAGCTAAGCCAGGGGTAACATTATCCAGACTGATTTCTATCGATGCCTTCAGGGCAATAGTGATGATATTGATGATTTTTGTAAACGATCTGTGGACCTTAATTGACATTCCGGGTTGGCTTGAACATGTTTCGGCCGATGCCGATGGTATGGGGCTTGCCGATGTTGTATTTCCCGCTTTTTTATTTATCGTAGGCTTATCTGTGCCCTATGCAATAGAGAGCAGAAGCAAAAAGGGCGATACAAACACCACAGTATTTTTTCATATTGTAGCAAGAACGATAGCACTGTTGGTAATGGGCTTGTTCCTTGTCAATTCAGAAAGCTATGCAGATAATGCAATTTTGCCTAAGGATGTCTGGATGATTTTATTGGTAGCCGCCTTTTTTCTGATATGGATGGCCTATAAAAACCCTGAGTCATTAATCGTAAAACTGTTAAGGGCTGGGGGAGTTTTACTATTGGCTATATTGGCCGCCCTCTATAAAACAGAAACCGGCAATGGAATAACAGCTATGGGTATTCATTGGTGGGGTATACTTGGGTTAATTGGCTGGGCTTACTTCATTGCTTCCTGTGTTTATCTTTTCTCGGCCGGAAAACCCGTGATTCAGGTGCTTGCCCTTGTTTTTTTTATGCTTTTTAGCAGTGCCTCATTTCTCGACTGGCTGGGGCCAATAGAAAGCATAAAAAAGTACGTTTGGATCGCAGGGGATGGGTCAATGCCTGCATTTAGTATGGCAGGCATCATTACTTCCATTGCGTATCGAAACCTTAGTTCAGCAAATAAGAAATTCTGGATATTGATGGTTCTGTTTGCTGTTGTACTTATTGGATTTGGTTTGCTAACACGCCCTGCTTGGGGAATCTCTAAGATCAGGGCAACACCATCGTGGACGGCCATCTGCTCGGGTATAGGAATTCTTGGGTTTTTAGTAATGGTGTACATCAGTGATATCCGAAAAGTGGCGAGCTGGTATAACTACATTAAACCGGCCGGTACCAGCACACTTACCTGTTATTTGATACCCTATATCCATTATGCATTAATTGGACTACTCGGACTTTCGCAGTTACCGGAGGTCATGCGCACAGGGGTGCCAGGCTTATTTAAATCATTGATTTATGCCTTGCTAATTGTATCAGTTACAGGTTTGCTGGAAAAAAGAAATATCAGGTTAAAAATTTAGAGATCGCCCAGGATCATAAGAATAAGAATGGAAAGAAGAGAATCACGCAAAACGTTGACTGCATTATGAAGGGTATTGTAAACCGTTCTTTCTGTAAGCTCCGTTTTGTGTGAAATTTCTTTGAACGATAAACAGTCAAAATAACGTAGCTGTACAATTTCTTTTTGCCTTGGCGTAAGCTTATTCAGCGCATGCTCCAAGCGTTTTTTTAGCTGCTCATCTTCCTGGCTCGCAATCAGTATTGCTTCGTAAGAATGAACTGAAACATATTGTTCATTAAGGTCCTCCAGGTGTACAACTTTACCAGGATCCTTGCGGATTTCCTTTTGATAGGTTTTATACATAATCCTTTTATAGACGGTAAAAACATATTGCTGAATGTTTTGTACATGGCTTAGTTTATCCCTTATTTGCCAAAGCTCTATAAACAAGTTTTGGATGCTCTCTTTAACCAATTCCGGATTTCGGTACAGCGACATCCCAAAACGATAGAGGTCGTCATAGAATAAATTGAAGCAGGTGTAAAGACCCTGCTTCTCACCCTCGACCAGGAGCTTCCAGTTTTTTGTAATTCCCTGATGATTATATTCCATGTACCTACCTTTTCGAAGAAAGACGTTGTAAGAAAACGAAAATAAGAAAAAATATCAGGATATGTTTGCCTCAAATGATGTTAAAGTAAGGTCTATTGTTATACAATAACTCCAGCTTTTTGTAATAAAAAATAAGTTTATGATACAATTTTCTTTTGTTATCCTTTTGCTATTGTTTTGCTTCTCTTTTGCTATTCTTTTGGTGAGACAATAAAATAGCAAAATTTATGCAATATAAATACAACGTATCTGCAAAATTTGATTGATGCCTGCTACTAGCTTCGGTTGGAATTGGAAATGCAAAGGAAAACAGCGATGATCAACAAAGATTGAGTGCATGCTGTTTTCCTTTCTTCACTAGAGAAAAACGAAATGAGTTCCTATGATTTTATAGAATATAAAACAATTGTGATTTTATCAGCAAATCAGTATTGTGCTTTTCCTCTTGCCTGTAGTTTTCTTTAAGCATTTGTTTCACATCACGTTCAATGTTATTGGAAATTGTAGTAGTTGGCGTATCCGTAGGTTTGTTCTCGAAAGGATCCTGAAGATGAATGGCCATTTTTTCTATCAGAAAAAAAGAGCAGGATATCGCAATCACCAATGGTACTTCTACAATGCCAAAGAATTCTATCAGGCCAAATGGCAGCAACATGATAAAAAGGACTAAAGCGAAATGAATATATACACTGTAAGTTGCCGGAAAAATGGTGTTTTTAATTCTCTCACAGCCTCCCATATGGTTGGAAAAACGCGTTAATGTTTTATCTATTTCCACCTGTTGGTAGGTATTGATCCATTCCAGTTTGTGTGCATTTCGGAGATCAAACCCCTGCAGTTCCAGCAATGCCAATGGGATATTATTACAACTTTTAATATGATTGTAATCTTCCTCGGAAAGTAATTTTTCGAGTCCTGGCATAATATCCTGACGTCTTAAATGTCTGCCAAGTGCATAGCACCATGCTACTTGCCTTTTTGCCATTTTTTCGCAAAATGCTTTTCCGTCGGCCGAGCTGTAAGGAGTATCTACAAAAGTGAGCAGCTGCCGGGTTAAACTTCTGGTATCATTTACAATTGCCCCCCAAATGGTTCTTGCTTCCCACCAGCGGTCGTAAGCCTGGTTAGATTTAAAGGCAAGCAACAGAGAGATTACCGTTCCCAGTATAGTGGGAACGGCAATAGGAATGGAAATCCTTGTGAAATGAAAGTTGTTATATACAATTGCTATTAAAATAGCGTAGGCACTTACAAGAATGATCTCTTTACGAATCTTACCGGCTATATAGCTAATAGGAATATTTTCTTTTAATAGCATAGGATTAATTTTTAGGTGAAGTAATAGCCGTTAAGTTTAGGCTAACAATGTTTCCAATGTTTCGGCTTCCAGTATGATCTTTCTTTTTGGAAGCTCGGCAACAGGCGTGTTGGTATTAATATGGATTACAGGAGTGCCCGAACGCTGAACTAACAAAGCAGGGTCAATGCTGTTACTGTTCAGTTTACCGGTGGAGCAAAAAGAGGGGTCAAGAATTTGATTAACTCCGGCGTTTTCAAGGTAATCGCGAAACATGCCTACTGTACTTCCATAAAAAAACTCTATTTTAATTGCTTTAATTAAGGAGTAAGTCTGTTTCATGAGTTCGCACTGATCATAAAATTCCTGACTTACATATTTGTATTCCCTGTTCCTTCGGGAAAGCATTAAAAGATCACCCATTCTGTCGGAAAGTTTGAACATATGGATAAAAATAAAGTTCAATTCCTGTTCAGGTAATTGTTTGCATAACGTTGGGATGCAGTTTACCGATGCAGGGTTAAAATCGGTGGGGATAAGTATTGTTTGCATAACTAAATAATTAATGGTTAATGTTATACTGCAATACTAGGCCCCAATGATTAAAAGGGGATAAGAGGTAAATTAGAATTTGATTAGAAAATCATATTTAATTATATGTGTAAGTTGTTGTTTTATAGGGTGTTTTTGTGGGCTGGTTGATGGGTTTTTTATACTTATTAGAATTTGATTAGAAATTTGGGTATAAATTTTCTTTGGCACCGCAAACTGGGACTAGAATTTAACCTCATTAAGCTTCTTCTTTCAATATATAACCCATTCCAAAAACGGTATGGATAAGCTTTTGCCCGGTCCCGTTATCTATCTTCTTTCTGAGGTAGTTTACATAAACATCAACCACGTTGGTGCCCATATTGAAGTCGATATCCCATACATTTTCGAGAATCTGTATCCGCGAAAGTATTTTATTTGCATTCTTTACAAAATATTCGAGCAAGCGATATTCTGTTGCAGTGAGACTTATGGGTTTATCGTTTCTTTTGGCGGTTTTGGAATTAAAATCCAATTCAAGGTCGGCAATATGGATGCTGTTTCCAGCCTCGCCTGGTGTACTTCTCCTTCTTACCAGCGATCTTATACGGGCCTCCAGCTCAGCAAATTTGAATGGTTTAACAACGTAGTCATCAGCTCCGCTGTCTAATCCGGTTACTATATTTTCGGTACTGCCCAATGCTGTTAGCATCAGGATGCTCACGTTTTTATTGACTTTACGCACTTCCCTGCAAATTTGTATCCCATTAACGCCGGGGAGCATGATGTCGAGAATAATCAGATCAAATTGGTGCTTTACTGCCATTTCTAATCCTGTAGTTCCGTCGGCCGCAACACTTACCTCCATATTGGCTTCCGTTAATCCTCTAACCATTACAGAAATTAGACCGGGTTCATCTTCAATCAATAGTATCTTCATATACTTTGTTTTCTCAAATGGGGAAAATATAATATTCCTGTCAATAAACAGATTTTAGGAGCAAAAAGTTACATTAAAAGTATTTTTTACTAAATAATGCTAGCTTTGGTTTGAAGTCTCTAAACGAAAGACCTGAAAATCAATTATTATTATTTAAATGAAGAAAGTAATTCTATTAATCTTTGCGTTGTTTGTTACAACAACTGCGTTCTCACAGGGTGTGTTAAATTTATTAGGTCGTTCACAGGATTTCTTTAAGCTTTTGGAAGACCAAAAGTATACAGACGCTTACGGATATCTTGATAGTACTTTTCAGGCGAAAGTTCCTGAAGAGGATCTAAAAAAGCTATGGACGCAAATTTCAGAGAAACTTGGTAAAATTGAAACATTAGATGTGATCAGCAGTAAAACCCAGGGAGAGTTTTTTGTGGTTACGATGGAAGGGAAATTTACTAATGATGATCAAAATTTTCTTTTGGCCTTCAATAAAGCTGAAAAGATAGTTGGTTTTTTTCTTCAACCAAAGTCTACAGCAGCTACTTACGTACTCCCGGCCTATGCAGATACGACCTTATATAAGGAAACTGAAATAAATGTTAAAACACCCGGACATACTTTGGTTGGCATGTTAACTGTGCCGAAAAAGCTTTCCAGTTACCCGGTTGTGGTTCTGGTTCATGGATCCGGACCAGCCGATATGGATGAAACTGTTGGCCCTAATAAGCCGTTAAAGGATATTGCGCTTGGTTTGGCATCAAAAGGAATAGCTTCTATTCGTTATGTAAAAAGAACAATGATTTATGCCGGTGAGTTTGGAAAGGCTTTTACCGTTAAAGAGGAAGTGATGGACGATGCGCTTGCCGCAATTGCACTTGCAAAGACTTTACCTGCAGTAAACAAGAAACAGATCTATTTGCTTGGACATAGCCTTGGAGGTATGATTGCACCAAGAATAGCTACTTTGGCGCCCGATTTAAATGGGATTATAATGCTTGCTGCGCCTGCAAGGAAGTTTACAGATCTTTTGGTTGAGCAAAACAAATATATGTTTGGCCTTTCAAAAGATACCTCGGCAGCAGGCAAGAAAACACTTGATACGGTAATTAAGGAGTTGGAGGTAACCAGAATAACTAAGCTTGGAACCATGAAGGCTGATTCTGTTTTGTTGGGTTTGCCAGCTTCTTATTGGGTTGATATAAATGTAAACGACCAGGTTGCTGCGGCAAAGAAATTAGCAAAACAGCGTATTTTTGTTGGACAGGGTGGAAACGATTTTCAGGTTTCAACTACTGATTACAATTTATGGAACACTGCTATAGGTAAGAAAAAAGGCGCTATGGTAAAATTGTATCCTGAACTTAATCACCTTTTAAGTCCTCAAACGGAAAAAGGCTCAATGGAGCAGTACAGAACTCCTGTAAGCGTTTCTGATGTACTGATAACAGATATCGCTACCTGGATAAAAGCCAAACCGTAAGTTATTTTTTACTAATAAGTAACATTTATATGCAGTTTTGTCATATATGGCAATATTGTTGCTAGCATTAGCGGAAACCATATTAATATAAGATCCGTTATGATAAAAAGAATACACATACTTGAAGATGATGAAGATATAAGGTACATAATTGGTGTTCTCCTTAAAGATGAGGGGTATGAATTACAGCTTTCTTCTACATTTACTGAGCTTAAAAGTAAATTAAAAGACAGTGTGCCAGATCTTTTCATTTTAGATGTAATGATACCTGATGGCGATGGTACTGACATTTGTGGTGATTTGAAAAGTGATCCTTTTACTAAACACATTCCAATTATAGTGATGTCTGCAAATGATCAGAATAAACAAAAAAGTTTAGATGCAGGGGCTAATGATTACATCAGTAAGCCATTTGATATTGATTACATTGTAAAACGAATTAATTCGCAATTGGCGTAATAATAAGTACAGACATAAATAAAAAAGATGATCAAAGTTGATCATCTTTTTTATTTATGTCATTTTGCTTTAGGATACCCGCCCTCTTCTTTTTTATACCAGCTGCTGTATGTTTTTGATTTGATGTGTATGCCTTTGCATGTGATAGATAAGAAAGTTGATCCACTCTAATCTTGTGAATTTTCCAAATCCCGGAATCTCAAAATCTGTATAGATAAAAGATAAGTCCTGTTTATTAATTGCATCAGTCATCTGTTTTGTTAAGGACTTTAGATTATCGACCAATATCTCCTTTTTATGAGGTGGCTGAGCGGGCAGCACAAACTCTGGTGAACTCATTTTAGTCGTAAAGTCTAAAAATATACCTTTAATGAGCTCTACCTTTTTATCCGGTGCCCTCTCGGTTGGTACTGCTTTATCATTAACTATTTTTATTACCCCATCAAAGGACTGTGAGATGTGATCTGTAACCTGCCCTGCAGTCCAGCTACCTTCAAAAGGGATTTTATTTATTTGCTCTTCTGATAGCGCGGAAACGACATTTAATAATTCGTTTGTTGTTTCTGTTACTTTGTTTAAGGTTTCTGTTTTCATGGGTTTTGATTTTATAACTTAAAGTTACATCCATTTAGCTTTTGATAACAGGTGCAGATACGGCAATATACAGGGTGGATTGCGACCGGTTGATAAGGCGATGTGACTAGTTAAATATATCAAAAGATGACGACACAAGTTCCAAAAATTCGATGTGCGGCTCAATTTCCAATCTTTGATCTCTTTCCTTTTGAAATGATTTAAAAGATTCCAGGTTAAACAGGTTTTGCTGGGCAGCTTCGTTTTTATGTATCGAAATATGCGTAAATGTTTTGCCATCTTCGGCAAGATATGATGAATAGCGAATGCCTGAATCTTTAATGTTTCTTAAATCGGTTATAAATTCGTTTACGTTTTCCTGATTCTTTTTGGCAAATTCTGCCTTTACACTATAAGTTACTTTGACAATTTTCATGATGTTCTGTTAATTAAATTAAAAGTTGTTTTATGTATAGACGATTGACAAAATTGAAATAGGACATAATCTTTTATTTTGTAATATGCCGAGAAGTAATTAACTTCAACGAATAGCATCTAAAAGTTAGCATTTTGGAAGATAGCATTAAAGGACTTGTACCACATGTATTGAGTTTTATTATAAATGAGCTTTGCAAGAATGGCTTTATGATTGCTTATGAAAAGGACCTATCGGATTTAAAAGGCCTGATTGAGCCCGATTCTATTTCACCTGATGATTTTGAACTACTGGAGGCTGTTGATGATGATGTTGTACGCGTTTTGCTTGGGTCTATTGATAAGGTAATAAAATGTTCTAAAACCTATTTTCTGATAAATAATCTTGACGAAATGGAGGTAATGGAAAATGAAGAGTATAATCTGCTGGCTTCCGATAATTACTATACTTATATTATTGATTGGGAAAGTAAAAGTTACAAAGACCTGCTCTACAATTTAAACGCAGTTTATTTTTCTATTTCGCAACTGCTGTATCATACCACTTGCCAAATTAAACTTGATGAAGTTGAAATACCAGAGGATATGTATGATGAGTTTCTGGATAAGTATTCGGATTTGTTAAGAGGCAAGATAAATCCTGATGATAAAAATATTTCGCTGTTATACGATCTTATAATAGACTTAAATACTGATCTGGGTGATATAGATAAGCTCACAGATTAACTCTTTTATTGGTTTTTTTGATTTTTTTTGTCTCTGTTAATGAAAGCTTAAGCAGTTTTAAGTAAGTTTGGGATTTAAAATATACCACTTATAAAATGTCAGATCAGAAAAAAGAAATATTCGAAGGCGTAGCACAGCGCTTAAAGATTGAAGGATTTAATGTAGTTAACCGTGATGAGACCCGTCCGTGGGGAGGTTTTTTTGTAATTGATGAAGAACAGGCGCAGCAATTTGCAAACGTTTATTTTGAAGGTTTAAATGTTGATGATCTTAAAATTTCAGGTAAACTAAGTCCTAAAATATTAATCGTTGCTCCAAATACACGTTTGTCGTGGCAATATCACCACCGTCGTGCTGAAATATGGAGAGTAGTTAACGGTACTGTTGGTGTGATCACAAGTGATACCGATGAGCAGGGGGAAGTAAAACAATTAACTCCCGGACAAAGCATAAAATTAAAGCAAGGTGAAAGACACCGTTTAATAGGTTTAGAAGACTGGGGTATTGTTTCAGAAATCTGGCAACACACAGACCCAGCTAAGCCATCTGATGAGAGCGATATTGTAAGGGTTCAGGACGACTTCGGAAGATAATGCATCTTCCTGTCATTTAATGACATCATTGTATCTAAACACCTATAATACTCGTTAATATCTTATATGATAATTTTATTATTTTTTCTGGCACATTGGTTTTTGTCTCTTTTTTCTCAAACCTTCTTTTTACACCGTTATGCATCGCATAAGATGTTTAAAATGAATGGTTTTTGGGAGAAGTTTTTTTACGCAATTACCTTTTTGTCTCAAGGGTCGTCTTTCTTAAATCCAAGAGCGTATGCGATTTTACATCGTATGCACCATGCTTTTAGTGATACAGAAAAAGACCCGCACTCTCCACATTTTGTAAAAGATGTTTGGGGCATGATGATTCAGACAAAAAACATTTATCTGAATTATTCAAAATATAACCATGAGCCTGAAGAGCAGTTTCGTGATAACTATCCTGCATGGCCACTTATTGATAAGATAGGAGATTCCTGGATTACACGTCTTGTGTTCATTAGCTTTTACATTTGGTTTTATGTAACTTTTGCTACCGCATGGTGGATGTTTTTATTGTTGCCAATACACTTTTTAATGGGACCTCTTCATGGTGCGATTGTAAATTGGTGTGGACATAAATACGGTTATTCCAATCATGATAATGATGATCACAGCAAAAACTCTTTGCCTCTTGATTTTCTGATGCTGGGTGAGCTGTTCCAGAACAACCACCACAAAAAACCTAATAGCCCTAATTTTGCCTCAAAATGGTTTGAGTTTGATCCTACTTATCCACTCATGAAAGTGATGCACTGGATGAGGATTATTAAGTTGAGAAAGTCAAATTAAGAGTAGTAAAAGCACGAAAGGCAGTGAACTTTTACAAACACTTGTGAACGGTTACACTAAATGGTAGTGATTAATGATATCAGAATAGCCTTTAGAGTTAGTAATACTAGATATAGTTATTAACAATGTAAAAGATAAACCTCATAAAAAAGGGCAGGATCTTCGAAAGAAGATCCTGCCCTTTTTTATTTTTTTCCTACAAATTCAATGTCTGGAAGAGGGCCTAGCGTTCTTTTGCGCTTCTTCAGCGCAAATTAATGCAACCCGAAAACAGATCATTTAATTTGACTTCTTTTTGTTGTTGCCGCTCCAGCGTCTGCTTCCACTGCTTGGGGTTCTTTTTGCACCGCTTAAGTTAGGCTGACGTTCTGTTCTTTCGGGGCGTTGTCCTCTTGATGGCTTAGCTTTGCCTTTTGATTTTGCAGCAGCAGCACCTGACATCAGGCTTTGCCAGCTCATCGCAAAAGGGTGATCTTCGGTAACAGGTATTTTTAAGCCGATCAATTTCTCGATATCGTCTAAAAATTCTTTCTCTTCCGAATCACAAAATGATAGCGCAGTACCACTTAAGCCTGCACGACCAGTACGGCCAATTCTGTGTACATAAGTCTCAGGTATATTTGGCAGCTCGTAGTTGATTACATGAGTTAATTCATCAACATCAATACCCCGTGCGGCAATATCAGTAGCAACCAATATACGTGTGGTTTTAGCTTTGAAATTGGTTAATGCACGTTGTCTGGCATTTTGTGATTTATTACCATGGATGGCTTCGGCTTTAACACCAACTTTGATCAGGTCTTTTACGATGCGATCGGCACCATGTTTTGTACGAGAAAATACCAATGCAGTTTGAATGGTTTTGTCTTTTAAAATATGGTGCAATAAATCTTTCTTGTCGTTTTTTTCTACATAAAAGATCTCTTGTTGAATCTTTTCTGCTGTAGATGAAATAGGGGTAACCTCAACCTTAATTGGATTTGTAAGGATCGTATTGGCTAAAGTCTGGATTTCCTTTGGCATGGTAGCCGAGAAAAACAAAGTCTGTCTTTTAACAGGTAATTTAGCAATAACCTTCTTTACATCATGGATGAAACCCATGTCAAGCATTCTGTCGGCTTCATCAAGAACAAAGATCTCGATATCACGCAGGTTGATAAAGCCCTGATTCATCAGGTCTAGTAATCTTCCTGGAGTAGCAACAAGAATGTCGACACCTCTGTGTAGCGCATCTGTTTGTGCTTTTTGTCCAACACCACCAAATATTACCAGTTGTTTTAAAGGCAGGTTTTTTCCATAAGCTTTAAAGCTCTCTTCAATTTGTATGGCAAGCTCACGTGTTGGTGTTAATACCAATGCTTTTATCGCTTTATGTATTTTCGTATTGGTGTGAGGTTTACTAAGCAACTGTAACATTGGGATAGCAAATGCGGCAGTTTTACCTGTACCGGTTTGTGCACACCCTAACAGATCTCTGTTTTGAAGTATGGATGGTATGGATTGTTCTTGTATTGGGGTAGGTTGTGTATAACCTTCTGTTTGCAGCGCTTTTAAAATTGGCTCAATCAGGTTTAATTCTTCGAATAACAATGTATTTGTATTTTAATGTATAATAGAGGCAAAAGAATATCACCTCGCTGCAAAGGTACATATAAACTTCCGGCTTTTATTCATATCCCGGTTTTATAGCTATGTGGCTATAAATCAGAAGCTTTGTTTTCTTTGAAACGACTAAAAAACAGGAGGGCCAGGACGCAAAGCACAAAGCCAACAACCCCGTTTAAACGCAGCCCGTAATCATTTCCAGGGTCTTTACCATATACGGTTAACATAGCGAATATGGCTATTCCCATAGTTTGGCCTAATTTTACAAAGAGATATTTAACGGCAAAAAACATCCCTTCGTGGTTTTCTCCTGTTTCTTTTGTGTCATTTTGAGCAATATCAGCTAAAATAGCATTAGGTAAAATGCCTAAAGACGCCAAAGGGAAAGACGCAAATATTACCAGTATATACATTTGGACGGCAGGAGAAAAGGGCAGGTGCCCTAAGAAATAAATGGTGACAAATATTAAGCTGAGTATCGCAAATGCAACTAGTACCAGGGGCTTTTTGCCAAACCTTTTGGCTCCATAATTAATAAAGGGATAAAAGCAGAGTGATAGAATTACCATGGTACCCATAAATTTACCGCCATCAGAATCCGGCAGACCTAATAATACGGTAACGAAGAAAAGCAGGCCACTTGAAATGATACTAAGGGCAATGTAGTAAGTGAAATCAGAGATCAGGTAATACTTAAAATTGGTGTTTCTGAATGTGTTTTTAAGTGCAGGTATGAGTTCGATATGCGTTGGTTTGGCATCGGTATATTCTTTTTCATCTATAAACATAACCGGTAAGATCATAACCAGCCCAGAGAATATGCTGAGGCAAAAGATGGTGTATTGCAGGGCTTCGGATCTGTCTGTGATTTTAAAAACATCCTGTATCAGATCAGCATAATTATTGCACATGGCTCCAATTATCATCCCTAAAACAAAGCCCACCTGCTGAAAGGTAGATAGTTTGACTTTCTGATCAGCACTGTGTGTTAATTCAGCAAGCAGTGCATTATAAGGAATAATATAGGTGGTAACCGAAATAAAAAAACCAGCAAGTACTATGGTAAGCCACCAGGCATTGGTAATGCTTTCGCCCTTAACCATAGGATAGAAAACCAGTGAGCAACATACCACTGCCGGCACTATTGCATATTTCATAATAGGAATGCGCCTGCCTTTTGGGTTGTCGCTGGCGTCGCTGACGGAGGCAATGAACGGGTCATATATGGCATCAAACAATCTGCCGGATGCAGCAATGAGTGATAAAATATTAAAGGCACCGAATACCAATAATTGGGGAACCAGCGGAGTGAGTCCTGAATTGTTTGGAGGAAGATAAAAATAGGGCAGCATAACTATAATAATGTTGGTCATGATGCTCCAGCCCATCATTCCTGCTGCATAGGCAATTTCTTTTTTAAAGGGTAATTCTTTTATCGGCATTTTATATAGGGTGATGGATTGAGCTTGTTAATTCTGGTTGCTATGTTCGGTTTCTTTGGTAAAATCGGTTTATGAAATAGATGATAATAAAGCATGCAAAGATCAATAAACCATTTATTGCGGCTTGCGGATCGTCGGCATAAATGCTGATAGCTACAAATAAATAGGCGGCAATAAATATTAATGGCATTAAGGGATACAGGCGCATACTGTAAATGGTATTTTTATCAAGATGGGGGGTTCGCTTTCTTAAAAAGAATATGGTAGCCGCGGAAGTAGCCATACCAATACAATCTAAAAATATGGTGTAGTTCAGGATTTTGTCGAATGTTTGAGCGTAAAACAATGTAATGATAGAGATGATTGTGAATACAGTTAAGCTCACAAACATGACATCCGATTTTTTGCTCTTTTTAGTAAAGATTGCAGGTAATGCTTTCTCTTCGCCCATGGCAAACATAGCGCGTGGATTGCTTAGTAAATTGACATTTACATAGCCTAAAACAGAAAGGTAAATTAAGCAGGATAACACAGTAAAACCTATGGGACCAAAGATTTTTCCCGCAAGTATTGCAGCAATGCTTTCGGCTGTTTTTAGCTGTTCAAACCCTATGACCCTTACATATACGTAATTAATTGCCATGTAAAGTATGAAAATGATAGCTAAGCCGGTAAAGATTGAGCGGGGGATGATTTTACCCGGAGATTTTGTTTCGCCCCCAAAGTTGATGGTTTGCTGATATCCGCCAAAGGTAAAAGAGATGCCAATTAAGCATATGCCCAGTGCCTTGCCATAATCAAACAGGGTTGGGGTAGTTGCACCTGATGTGATGAAAGTGGAAGGAGAACTTACTGCTGCCGGCCCCATAAACACAGCGCCAATTAATATAAGCACCATGCCGATTTTTATTAACGAAAGTACATTTTGCGTTTTAGAACTAACTTTTAGTCCCAATAAATTGATGAAGTAAAACAGACCAATAGAAATAGCTGCAATAGCTATTCTAGAAAACTCCGTTTGCATTTCAACGGGTAAAATAATCTTACTTAAATACTCAGCTCCAATAATTGAAACACCTGCAACTGAAGCGGCATTTGAAACTACTATGATGCAGTTGATGGCGAAAGCAATGGAAGGATGGTAAAATGCAGAGAATATTTTATAATACCCGCCGGTAACCGGAAAACGAGATCCTATTTCGGCATAAGTTAAAGCTCCACACAGGGCAATTAATCCGCCAACAATCCATGCTAAAAAAAATAACTCTGGTATTTGCGCTCCTGCAGCTACATTAACGGGTGTGCGGAAGATGCCCATCCCTATTACCAGACTTACAACGATCATTGATAAGTCAAGCATGGAGAGCTGTTTTTCAGGTCGCATATTGAGCATGATTTAATTTGTTTGAATATACATGAAAATGTGCATTTGTTGAAACTTTGTAATTGATTCCCCAGCTTATTCGAGTAAATTTACTGCATTATAGTATTTTTGTATTATACTTACTTACATCATGGCTGAACCGAATTATAACGAAGATAGTATACGCTCCCTCGATTGGAAAGAGCACATCAGATTACGTCCCGGTATGTACATTGGTAAACTGGGCGATGGATCTGCACAGGACGATGGGATTTATGTTTTGCTGAAAGAAATTGTGGATAACTCAATTGATGAGTTTGTGATGGGATCTGGCAGAACAATTGAAATTACGGTATCCGAACACAAGGTTAATGTTAGGGATTACGGTAGGGGTATTCCTTTGGGTAAGGTAATAGACTGCGTATCTAAAATAAACACCGGTGGTAAGTATGATAGTAATGCCTTCCAAAAATCTGTAGGGTTAAATGGTGTGGGTACTAAGGCGGTAAATGCACTCTCTACCAATTTTGTGGTTCAGTCTTATCGTGATGGGAAAACGAAAAAAGTAGAATTCTCTAAAGGTGAAATTGTTTTGGAGAATGATATTATTGAAACTACTCAGCGTAATGGTACAGCAATTACTTTTTATCCGGATGAGACTATTTTTAGAAACTACCACTACATTTCTGATTTTGTAGAGAGTATGATCTGGAACTATGTGTTCCTGAATACAGGCCTTACCGTTAATTTTAATAATCAAAAATACTTCTCGGAAAGGGGGTTGTACGACCTGCTTTCTAAATTTAACAAAGCCGATGAATTACGCTATCCTATCATTCACTTAAAAGGTAATGATATTGAAATTGCAATGACTCACGGACAACAATACGGTGAGGATTATCACTCTTTTGTTAACGGTCAGCATACTACGCAAGGCGGTACGCATCAGGCTGCATTCCGTGAGGCAGTGGTAAAAACGATAAGAGAGTTCTATAAAAAAGAATATGATGCTTCTGACATCAGGGCATCCATTATTGCTGCAATTTCTGTTAGGGTGCAGGAACCTGTTTTTGAATCGCAGACTAAAACCAAACTTGGGTCACAGAATATGGGCCCCGAGGGGCCTTCGGTAAGAACATTCATTAACGACTTTGTTAAAAAGGAACTTGATGATTATCTGCACAAACATTCTGATGTATCCGATGCATTGTTGAAAAGAATCCTGCAGTCTGAAAGAGAGCGTAAAGATATTGCAGGCATCAAGAAGCTGGCTAACGATAGGGCAAAAAAAGCATCTTTACACAACAAGAAACTAAGAGACTGTAAAGTCCACTTTAACAGTAATCACGATAAGAGATACGAGACTACTTTGTTTATTACCGAGGGTGATTCTGCTTCCGGTTCTATCACTAAATCCAGAGATGTAGATTGCCAGGCAGTTTTTAGTCTTAAGGGTAAGCCTCTGAATTGTTATGAGCTTACTAAAAAGGTGGTATATGAAAATGAAGAGTTCAACCTGTTGCAACATGCATTGAATATTGAAGACGGGTTGGAAGGCTTGCATTACAATAATATTGTAATTGCTACTGATGCCGATGTTGACGGTATGCACATCAGGTTGTTAATGATGACCTTTTTTCTTCAGTTTTTTCCTGATCTTGTGCGTGCAGGCCATGTTTACATTTTGCAAACGCCATTGTTTAGGGTTCGTAATAAAAAGGAAACGATTTATTGCTATAGCGACGATGAAAGAAAGCGTGCAATTGAGAAGCTTGGTAACAAACCTGAAATTACCCGATTTAAAGGTTTAGGTGAAATCTCGCCAGATGAATTCGGACTTTTTATAGGTAAGGATATCAGGTTAGATCCAGTAATCTTAAAGGATCAGACCATTAAAAATCTTTTGGAATATTATATGGGTAAAAATACCCCGGACAGGCAACAACACATCATTAGAAACCTTAGGGTAGAGAAAGATACTATAGAGGAATTATTGCCCGAAGAACTCGTTATTGCAGAAGATCCTGAGGAAACAACACTAGATGTTGCTTAAGATTTATTAAAGTATCGGTTATGTGAAAATTTTCGTTTATTATTGTATTTCAATCAGATCCCTTTTGATATAATTGTTTGATAAGTTCTGTAGTTATTAAAACTGCAGTATAATAAGATAATATGTCGTTTAACGCTAAGAGAAGAGATCCATTCCGTTACTTTGTAGTAGCATTTTTGATATTTGCATTGTTTATTTATGCCTTTCTGTTATACCTCAGGAATAATAAAATTAATGGGCTAAAGCACGATATTACGAAGCTAACGATGCTTCAGAAAAGTTATTCGGAAGTAGATACCTGTATTTATACCCTTTATCAGGCAGAGAATAATTCGCGCATGTATGCCGTAACTGCAGATAAATATTATCTTAATCAATTCTCAGACGGTATCCATAAAATCTCTCTTCTTTTAAACGATTTAAATAGCCTAGGCGATAACAATACGGAAAATCAGGATTTAAAAGAACTTGTAAAACAGAAAAAGCTAAAGACAGAGAGCTATTTGAAACTTAGGCAGTTAACAGATAGCCTGTTTGCCGGGTTCTCAAAACTTGGTTTGGAAGAAAGGCGTGCCCAGGCAAAAATTAATCTGGGTTCAATAAAGAAAAAGTTTAAAACAGTAACAACCGTTGATACGATTAAACAAGCAGTTAAACCGCGTAAAAAATTCTTTGGCCGATTAGCGGATGCAATTTCCAATAAAGGGAGTAAAGATAGTGCCGTTACAATTGTTAAAACCAAAAAGAACGAGGGAGTGGTAGATGAGGTTACCACTTTTAATAACAAATTGTTAGAAGAAGTAGAAGCCTATTACCGGAAGCTTTATGCTAACAATAACCAAATCAAGAGCAATGAAAAGGCAATTTTGTTGTTGAATAATAAACTGATCCAGGATATTATTACGGTATTAAAGGAGTTTAAGCAAAATGATATTGAGTATGTGGCTAAACGAAGGGTTACTTTGGGTGAAGAGCTTGAAGTAGAGCTTAAAAAATTAAGCGGAATGGAACTGATAGATGCACTATTGTTGGTTTGTTTAGTCGCAATTATTCTATATAATTTATATAAGCTTTATAAGAATGAAAGTTTATTGATCAGCCTGAATGGTTTGGCAGCTCAAGATTCGCATTCGAAAAGTCGTTTCCTTGCTAATATGAGCCATGAAATACGCACACCATTAAATTCGGTAGTTGGATTTTCTGAGCAGCTAGGCAAGAGTAACCTGAATGATGAACAGAGAGAGCAGGTAGACGCTATACGCAGTTCATCAGAGATGCTGCTCGAACTGGTTAATGAAATTCTAGATTTTTCTAAATATGAAGTAGGCGTAATAAATATCGAATCTGAGCCTTTCTCTCCGGAATCAGAGATTGCGGAAGTTTTTCATAGCATGAATGTTCTTGCAGAAAATAAGGATCTGAAATTAGAGAGTAAAATAGCTATCGATAAAAATATTTATTTAATTGGCGACCGTTTGCGTTTGAAACAGGTTGTTATGAATTTGCTAACCAATGCGATTAAGTTCACAAAAAGAGGGAAAATAACGCTTCGGGTTCAATTGGTAATAGATGGGAAAAAACAGGCGGTATTAAAAGTACAGGTAGAAGATACTGGTATAGGTATGGCCAGGGAAGACCTTGATCTGATATTTCTTGAATTCTCGCAAATCTATTCATCGGCTACAACACAACTTCAGGGAACTGGGCTGGGATTAGCAATTTGTAAAAAGATCGTGGAACTGCAGGGTGGTAAAATAAATGTTAGCAGTGTACTTGGTAAGGGCTCCGTATTTAGTTTTGAAATCCCCTACCTTATTTCAGAATTTGCAGAGGAGCAACATGTTGATAAAGGAACGTCAACTGTTGAGAAGCTGAAAGGAAAGAAGGTGCTGCTGGTAGATGATAATAAAATGAATATTTTGCTGGTTCAAACAATATTAAAGCGGTGGGGTATGGAATATGATTCTGCTTATGATGGTAAACAGGCACTCGAATTATACAAGAAGAATGACTACAATATTGTGTTAACAGATATTCAGATGCCAGTGATGGGTGGGGTAGAGCTTACACATGAAATCAGATATAACGGGGATTTTGCAAAATCCGGAATTCCGATTTTAGGAATAACTGCCCATGTAATGCAGGAAAACAGAGAAGCCTACTTAAAAGCAGGAATGAATGATCTGGTACTAAAGCCGTTTTTAGAACAGGAATTAATGGACCAGATGCTTAAGTATATTTAAGGGATCTTTGTGTCTTCCGGATGCTGTGGCGGTAATACATCCACCTTTTTTTCTACAATAACAATTTTGGTATGCACTGCATATTTACTTGGTGCTATACCTTTATCATATCGTTCTGCATAGGCCTGTGTAAATTCAGCTCCAAAATATAATATGATAGAGGTGTAATAGATCCACAACAGAATTACAATTATAGAACTGGCAGCGCCAAATGCCGATGCAGGGTTGCCCTTTTCAATATAGATTCCAATTATATACTTCCCCAAACTAAAAAGCAGTGCCGTAAACAGGGCCCCAACAATTGCTGGTTTCCATTTTAAATCAACATCAGGCAACACCTTAAAAATAATTGCGAAAATGCAGGTTACAACTGCCAGTGTTAAGGCATTGGTAAGGATTAGCATAAATAGCTCTGATACCTTTTCGACACCGACTTTAGACGCAAGCCCCACAAGTTTGTCGCCTATGCCTACTACAATACTATTTATAACAAGGGAGACGAGTAACAAAAATCCAAGCGAAGCAATTAGCGAAAAGGAGAGCAGTCTGTTGGTGATTAATTTTTTCCATCCCTTTTTTGGTACAGCCTTTACTTTCCAGATTAAATTAATACTGTCCTGAATCTCTATGAACATAGCCGTAGCACCAATAATAAGTGTAGTGATACCTATAATTAGCCCTAATGTACTTTTTCCCGAAACGTTTGATTGTTTTACGAATGATTTGAGTTGAGCAGTGGCATCCGGACCTACCAAATCTTGTATTTCAGAGAAGAGTTCCTCTCGCGGATCCATTTTATATTCTTGCACTGTTCCATCTACAGAGGTTTCTATTGTATGCTTAATATCTCCACCTAAAAACAAACTTGCTGCAGCAATGATAATGATGATAAGTGGGGTAAGAGAAAATATGGTGTAATAGGCTAGTGCCGCGCTTAGCTTCATCACCCTGTCTTCCATAAACCCTTTTCCAGCGGCTATAAATAAATGTGCTGTTGCTTTAACAAAATGAATAGCTTTTTTTAAGAATGTCATAATCAATATTAAAAAGGATACCCAATACCTATGTTATAGATTAAATTTTCTTTACGCCAGGTGCTGCTTCCAAAATCTACCTGATCTATTACCCAACGATTTCCAGGTTCAAGATAAGGTTTTCTGATAGGGAAGGCTACATCTAAGCGGATAACGAAGATCGATGCATCTACCCGGAGGCCGGCACCGGTGCCTACCGCAATTTCATCAAGTGCATCTTTAAAGTTAAAGCCTGACCCTGGTCTTAACGGATCTTCTTTTCTTAACCACACGTTCCCGGCATCTGCAAATAGAGCCCCATATAAAACACTAAATAATTTAAAACGTAACTCTGTGTTAACCATTGCCTTTATATCCCCACTTTGGTCGGTATAGTTATTAGTTTGGTTTGGCAGTTTGTAAGATCCGGGCCCCAATGACCTGGCTGCAAAAGCCCGGATATCGTTACTGCCTCCGGCAAAGAACTGACGCACAAAAGGGATAGATGTATTGTTCCCATATCCATATCCATAACCAAGATTTAAACGGCTTGCCCAGATCAGGTTCTTTGTGATTTTATAATAATCTCTAAAATCGGTTTCAACCCGTATAAATTGATTGATAGGAATGCCTAATACAGTCTTTTTGCCTTCATCGTTTTTTCCTGCAAATAAGCCCCATACGTTTCCACCAGTTTCAAGAGTTCCATTGAAATATATATTGTTTCTTCTGAAATCCTCCATCTGGTTGGTAAATGTGAAACTATAGTTGCTTCCTATAATAAACTGGCGTTCGAGATTCTTTTCCAAGCCGGGGTTTGCACTAAAGAGACTATCCCTTCTTGCCGTATCATTGGTTACGTTAGATGTTACGTAATTTATAGAGATAGGGTTAAAGCTATGTTCTTTATATAAATTCTCTTTCCAGTTATATCCAAACTCTCCTTTAAAGGAATTTAAACCGTATAAGGAACCTCTGTTTAGCGATTGGTATGATAAAGAAGCAATGGTTTTAGGAATAAACGCATTGGTACTGTTAAAGTTAAAGAAAGGGAGTATAAACCTTGGGAAGGTAAGCTTTGCTTCAGTAGTAAAAGAATATGAGTTTAGTCCTTTGGCCTGCCCGCTTACCTGGGTTTCGAATCCACCACTTACACTTACATCCAACTGCTCGCCACCTCTAAAAAGGTTACGGGTAGTTTGAGTTAACTTAGCTTCTGATCCGACAAAGTTATTGGATTTGCTGGTTCCGGTTAGTGAAAAGGAAAGAGAGTTTTTCTTTAAAGGGGTGAGGAAAATGTTAAGGTTTAGCTTATTGTTTCTAAAACTGTCGACAGGTAAAAATTCTGCTTTAACATTTTGAAAAATACCTATGTTAACCATTCTGTTTAAAGATTGGTTATGATCACGCCTATTGTATAATTCGTCTTTTTTGAAGAAAACCAAGCGGTCAAATAAGCCCGGCTTGTAGGTGTGTCGTGTATCATAAATATTAAAATCCTTGTATACTTCAGGAGTTGAATTTCTGATTGCGCTATCTCTTCTTAAAGAATAATTAGGGTAGATATTAATTTTATCAATGGTATAAGGTTTAAGGCCTGCATCAGGGGCAATGTCTTTTACTTTTATTCTGATATCTACCAGATGTTTGCCTACAGTACTATCAACCTGTAAAATCAAATAATCAGGATTAAAATAAAAATATCCCTGTTCCTTTAAATCATTGTCTATTCTGATCCGCTCATTTTTATAAGTTTCCAGGTCATAATTGTCGCCTACTTTTAATAGCGTTTTGTCTTTATTCTGATTTATGATTTGAACTATACCTGTGCTATCTTTTGGGAATTCGACACTGTTAATTTTATATCTCGCACCGGTAACAACGGTATAAAGTGCTTTGCCCTTTTTACCACTAACTACAGTATCTCCGTTTACTTCAGATTGAAGATACCCCTGACTAATCAAATAACTTTTAAGCACAGCGTTGTTATAAGGGATTTTTACCTCGCTTAATAACACAGGCGGTTCGCCCACTTTATTGCGGAGCCAATACCGGATCCCTTTTGATTTTTTAGGTTCGCCGGCAAGATTGTACATGGCAAGTTTAAACTTTATGCCTAAAATTGACTTATTAGGATTAGGTCGTGTTTTATCAAGTAAAACCCCTTTAACCTCTTTCTGATTGTCAATTTTTGCTGTTGAATCAGGATTGATGTTAATGTCGGCACCGGTATATAAAATCTCCCCGGGTTTAAGGTTTTTGGTACTGCTACAGGCGCCAAAAATTAAACATGCAAGTATAAATAAGCCGGATTTAATTTGTTGTCTCATTTTTACGCCTCTCTTCATTTCTAAATCTTTTCTTTTTAGAGAAGTTTTGGAAAACCTCCCTGAATTTATTGTAATCAACCACTAAAGCAAATCCAAGCCCTGTTTCAATGATCTGTCCTTCAATTACGCCTTCATTCTGATTGCGTCTATAAGCTCTTAACCTGTATCTGCCATCACTGGAAAGAAGGTATTCCACATTAACATTTCCTGCAATATTGGTAGAACTCTGACCTTGCTGCTGAGGGCCTTCCAATCCAAAAGAACTACCAACGGTAACAATTAAACGATCGTTCAAGAGTTTTTTAGACAGACCGATCTCCAGATCTGTTTTTTGCGACTTGCTGCCTGATGCCGAATAGTCTTCAGATGAATTTAAACCAAAGTTTATATCTACACCCTTTATCAAATCGGATGCAAGATTGTTCAATTGTTCTGTTAATAGTTTACTTACGCTTGAACGGGCAATAGAAGAAACACTACTACCTCCGGCCAGACTTTGGAACGGATTGTCAGCAATAAACCTGTTGAACGCCAATAGTGCAAATACCTGCTTGTTCAGTTCGCTTTCATTCGTATTTACACTCTGTAATTTCGCATATACCTGACCATTGAGTGCACCCCGCTCATTTTCTGGTAAGTCTAATTTAAATTTGATGCTTGGCTTTAAAAGTTCACCCGTCATCATCAGGTATACCTGGAAAGGAAGTTTGGTTTTAGCCTCATATTGTGTTGGATCACCTATCAAGTCAATAGGAGCTGTATTTACTTCATATAATGCCGTTAAGTTTACATTGGCCTCCATAGGATCTCCAGTCCATACAATGCTGCTGCCTTGTTGCAGCTTAAAGTCCTTTTTAACAGGACCAACAGTCAGATTGTAACTACCATCAGATACCTGATATCTTCCCGTTAAACTAGTCTTGCCGCTAGGGTCCATTGTTGCTGTTAAAGATGCTTGCCCTTTAACTTTTAGTGCATCACCGTTAGATGGATCCACCACTACATTTAATTCTGCATCCGGATCAATGTCGATAGTAGCACTTAAATTAAGTCCCTTGATTGGAGCTTTGCTTACGGAATCGCTAACGTTCAGTGCCTTTTTACCATTAAGCGGCGGTGCGCTGAAATCTGTAAACTGTACAATACCTTCCTGATCAATTACCGAGGGATCATCAGGTGGCATAGCAAAGAAGAACTTAGTTTTATCTTCTACTTTAACGTTCATGTCTACATCAGGCTGGTTAAGATCGCCGCGAACCTTAATGGTACTGGTAACATAAACAGTACCGTAGATCATATCGTTATCGGCAGCAGTAGAGTTCATAAGTCTAAAGTTGTTCGTTCTCATGTCCATGTTGAACCGAAAATCTTTATAGTCAGTAGTGAGGACACCACCGGTTATTACTGCCTTCTGATTTAAAGAATCTATAATGGTAAATCTATTGAAGTTTATCCCCTTATCAGTAAAACTTATAGACTCATTTGGCATTCTGAAATAAGAATTCACATAAGTTGCTGTAAATGCGGCCTGGTTAAATTTAACGTCGCCTAAAATTTTGGGGGCATCAAGGGGGCCTTTGATAGACAATTCCCCGGATATTGTACCCGAGCCATTCTTTATCTGTCCCATTAACACACTCTCTATTGCTTTCAGGTCAATTTTATCAATGTTTAAGTTAAGGTCAAGGGCACTCTGTGGTGAAGTATAGTAAAATCCATTAACCCTTAACTCGTGTACACCAGATAAGGCAATGTTAGTTTCATATGCATTCTCTGTATTGTTGTTTACAGCAACACGCAAGGTTCCAAACTCATCTTTCAAATACCTTAACCTATCTATTGTTAGATTTGCCTCAAACTTAGGTGTATCCATAAGCTCCTTTGCATCAATAGTACCATTAATAGTACCACCAACCAAAGAACTGTCCTGCTCGGCAAACTTAGTAAGCGTTTCTATTTTGAAGTCTTTAAATTCAACTTTTAAAGGAGAGTTGGCAACAGTATCAGTACTGTTAATCCCTAAGAGCTGATTACCCTTACTCAGGTTAAATTGATTAGCGATAATACCCGACTGACCAAACTGAATGTAATTTTGAGGTGCGATGGCCCACTTTTCATAATTAAGCAAAAGCTTTTGAGGATCTAAACTGAACTGGTAGTCTTTGTTAATCGATTTAAAATTACCACCCAAAATATACTTGTCTTTCCGCTTACTGTCTCTTAAATAAATATTGAGAGCAAGGTTGTTATTTACAGCGTCGCCACTAATTTCGGTATTAAACAAATTAGCCGCAGAGCTCTGAAAACTTTTTATTTGTAATTTATAATTAAGCTTCTGCTCAGTGTTGTTCACATTAAGTTTAGTACTATCAATCCTGTAGCCACCATAAACTATCTGAGGAAAAGAGGCATTCATGAGTAAACTATCCTTCTGAGTATCAATTAAGCCATTCATTCTGGAAGGGGCAAAGGTGGTTAGTTCCGGTACAAAGTTCTGAAGGATTTTAGGATTGTAGAAATTTACGTAGAATCTAAAACGCTGATCAGGGATTTTAGTTACCTCGCCAAATTGATAGTATTTATTGATCTGGTTAATCACTGCGCTGCCGACATTGGTAAGTTGATATTTACCATCAATTTTGGCTCGCATAAACTCAGAACGAAGGGTAAGCATATTGTGTGTTTCGCTCGCTTCAGAATGCACTACAATGGTGTCTACATTGAAACGTTGGCCATCTTTAACTACCTGCAGGCCATTTACAAAAATATCACCGTTAAGGTAATCTGGATCAGCAGTTTTTACATCTGCATTAATTACACCCGCTAACTTAAACTCACCTGGACTGAAATTTAATTTCTGTAGATCAACCTGTTTTAAATCCAAGTCTGCTTTTACCGCCGGATATTTGCCCGCAATATTTACGGCAGTGGTTAAATTAAAATTCAAATTGGTGTCGGCCATATTGCCTTTTAGATTCAATTTTTGCTGCTTGAAATCGCCACTTAAAAAGAGATCCTTATAAGTGTATTTGTTGTAGTATGCACTTATTAATTGTGCTTTAAACTGTGCCGAGGCAGTTTTAGGATCAAGCCCGGTTCCTTTAACGCTGGCTTTAGCCGTAATTTTGCCCAACTGGGCTTGCTGTTTAAGTAATCTACCTACATTAAAATTATTCAGGTTTACACTGGCAACATAGCTCTCCTTGCCTTTAGGACCTTTCATGCTTGCCAGTAACTTAGCCGATCCCATGTCGGTATTAATGTTAAAACCGGTATTGAAATTGGTCATTGAACCGGTAAACTTTCCGTTTGCAACAATCACATTAGGAAGCTCTATATTGGTTGGCAAAGTCTTTTTAGGGATAACTACCAAAAGATCTTTTTTGGTCATTGCAAACCTTTTGATGTTCATGTCAAAGTAAGCTTTATCCATATCAGGGAGTCCTTTTATCCTGCCACTCACATCAATGTTTGTGCTTTTTAACCCCGAAATCTGCAGTCGGGGAATTACAAGGTTATTCATATAGCCACTAACATTGGCATTTACTTTTATCTTCTCATTTCTGTAGTTTTCCGGGACCGCATCACTAAAGTAAGCAGCGTCTTTTAAGCCAATAGTTGTGTTTTTAACAACCATTGAAAGCTTTACCCTTTCCGGATGTTTGGTTAAATCATCAAGAGAAGAGTAATTTAATTCTGTAACGTTTTCTATTGATGTATTAGGTGTTTTTAGTAAGAAGTTATTCACCTTAATTGCCTTGTCGGAGTATACAACATCTCCTCTTAGCTTAGATAATTGAAAACCGCTCTTCTCCTTAAACACACCTTCTTTTACATTGATTTTTATACCAGTATCACTATAGCCAAGCGCATCAGCTACTAAGGTAAGGCCGGTAAACTTTAAATGGTTAAAGTCCATTCCTTTAGTAGGTTTAGCTCCAAGATTATCAAACTGTACATTGTTCTCGGTTAAGCTTATATTGTCAACCAGTAATGACAGGGGTGAAGATTTCTCTGCAGTATCCGCTTTTGTCTCTTTCCCGGGTTTAACCGGTTTTAATGCAAACAGGATATTTGATTTGCTTAGCTTTGCGTCATTTATTTTGTACTTGCCATTTTTAACGTCTGCCAGAAGCTTGGTTAAAGACAAGTCATTAACATTAACATTCGCTTTATTAGTTGTGGAGCTGAAGTTTATTTTGGTATCATTTAGTTTGGCATCGTCAATTTTATAATTGCTATTGGTAAGGTCAATAAACAGCTGAGTTAAGGCTAGCTTGTTCAGATCAACATCCGCATTCATACCCGAAATCCGATCGTCGAATCCTATTTTTATATTGTTGAAAGCAAAGTCCTGAATCTCTACAAGTGGTAATTTACCGGATTCTGTTTTTGCTGTGTCTATGCTGTTTTGTAAGTGAGCCTGTAACTGTGTAAGCGGTTTTTGCTGCAGGTATTTTAAGGAGGTGTTTTTTAAGGCTAAAGATTTGATGACATAGTGTTGATTATTGAGGTCGAAATCTTTAATGTTTGCAGTAAACTCACCCAGGTTTAATTTTACATCATTTCCAGCAACATCATCACGATAAACGATACCAATGTCTTCAAAAGCCACCTTTTCAATAGAAAATTTGAGAGTAGATGTGGTGTCTTTTGCAACTTCTTCTTCTGGCTTTTCTTGCTCAGACATAAACGCATCTACCAGGAAAGAAAAGTTGAATGAGGTATCGGGGTTTATGCGGGTAACATTGGCCCTTATTTTTTGCAGTGAAATATTGTTGATCTCTACCTTATTACTTAAAAGTTTAAATAAGTTAATGTCTACAGAAAGTTTTTGTGCATATAGCAGGGTGTCTCCTTTTCTATCTTCAATATAAAATTTATTCAGCACCACATCCTTTGGTAATGCAATTTTTATACTCTCCAGACTTACCTCAGTTTTGGTTTTATCCTTTAAATAATTTATTGCTTTATCCTTTACAAAATTTTGTACCGCCGGAATGTTTAGGGAAAGTGCAATAAGGACAACCAGCATAATGATGCTTGCTACTATCCAAAGTATGATTTTAAGACTTTTACGAATATATATATTCAATTGAAATGCGTTTAATAGGGTTTTAAATCTATGATTACAGCACTAAAACCATGCCATCGGCGTCAAAATTAGGCTTCTTACTTATATCTACAATCTAAATAATTAAATTGTTTAAATCAAGGGATAAAATTGTTGTTAATCTATTGTTAGAAAATTACGTATGTTTAAATATGGATCAGAAAAATTTTGTTGTTAGCTATCAAACTTTTAAGTCCTTAAATGAGCTAAGTGCATCAGATCAGGAATTATGTTTAAAGGCCGAAGAGGCATTGAAATCATCATACTCACCTTATTCGAATTTTAAGGTTGGGGCAGCTTTAAAATTAAGTAATAAGCAGTTGGTTCTTGGTAGTAACCAGGAAAATGTGGCCTACCCTTCAGGGCTTTGTGCAGAGCGCGTTGCACTATTTACAGTTGGTGCTGCTTACCCCGAAGCGGCTGTTCAGGCTATGGCAATTACTGCAAAAAGCAGTAATTTTGTTATCCAGAAACCTGTTACCTCGTGCGGTGCATGCTTGCAGGTAATGGCCGAATTTGAACAGAAGCAAAAGCAGGAAATTGAGGTGCTTTTTTACTGTATAGGGGGCGAAATAATAAAAGTAAAAGGGATTAAAAATCTATTGCCTTTTGTGTTTGTTGAAGAGCGGTTGGAAAGGTAAAACATCAATTCATAAAATAATGCCCGAAAATTATGAAAATCTAGTCCATTAACCCGAAAAAGATAGGTTATTAACTAAGAACTGTTAAAAACTTCTGTTCTTAATATTTCATTCCAACCCTTATATTTACAAAATCCAATCCTTTTTTGATGAGCGACGAAATAGAAAACAACATAAACGAAGAAAGTACACATACTGTAATCCCTATCAACGGGCTTTATGAGAACTGGTTCCTCGATTATGCCTCTTACGTAATTCTTGATCGCGCGGTTCCACACATCAACGATGGTTTAAAACCGGTTCAGCGACGCATTATGCACTCTTTAAGAGAGATGGATGATGGACGTTTTAATAAGGCTGCCAATGTTATCGGAAATACCATGAAATATCACCCTCATGGGGATGCTTCTATTGGCGATGCAATGGTGCAAATTGGTCAAAAGGAACTGCTGATAGATTGCCAGGGTAACTGGGGTGATCCGGTAACTGGCGATAGTGCCGCTGCGGCCCGTTATATCGAAGCGCGCTTGTCTAAATTTGCAAACGAAGTAGTGTTTAATCCAGATACTACCGTTTGGCAATTGAGTTACGATGGACGTAACAACGAACCCATTACTTTGCCGGTTAAATTTCCTTTGCTATTGGCCCAGGGGGCAGAAGGTATTGCGGTAGGTTTGGCTACCAAGGTTATGCCTCATAATTTTCTGGAACTGATTGATGCTTCCATCGAATCTTTAAAAGGAACCAGACCAAATATTCTCCCCGATTTCTTTACTGGCGGTATGGCCGATTTCTCGGCGTATAACGAAGGTATGCGCGGAGGTAAAATCAGGGTAAGAGCAAAAATTACAGAAAAAGATAAGAAGACCCTCGTAATAACCGAAATACCATACAGCACAACAACAGGTTCTGTAATCGATAGCATATTATCTGCTAACGATAAGGGTAAGATCAAGATTAAGAAAATTGAAGACAATACGGCACAGAATGTAGAGATTGTCATCCATCTTGCTCCTGGTATCTCACCTGATGTAACTATTGACGCGTTGTATGCTTTCACTTCATGCGAAGTTTCTATATCTCCAAATACTTGTGTTATCAAGGATGATAAACCTCAGTTTTTGAGTGTTAATGATATCCTTATCGAGAATACTCATAATACCAAGAACCTGTTAAAACAAGAATTGGAAATTAAGTTGCATGAATTGCAGGAAAGAATATTCTTTAGCTCACTACTAAAGATCTTTATTCAGGAGGGCATGTACAAAAATGCGGACTATGAGAATTCTGGTAATTTTGAAACGGTTGTTGAGGTATTGAATCTTTTATTCGAACCATTCAAACCCGATTTGTATAGGGAGATTCAGCCGGAAGATTTCAAAAAACTTATTGATAAACCAATGAGTAGCATTACCCGCTTTGACGTTAAAAAGGCGGATGATCAGATGAAAGCTTTAGCTGATGAGATCAAAGTTGTAAAAAATCACCTTCGTCACCTAACAGATTATACCATTGCCTGGTTCCAGAAACTTAGAGATAAGTATGGTAAAGGTAAAGAGCGTAAAACAGAGATTCGTTTATTCGATAGGGTAGAGGCATCTAAAGTGGCTTTAGCCAATGTAAAACTATACCTGAACCGTGAAGATGGTTTTGTGGGTACTGGTTTGCGTAAGGATGAATTTGTTGCAGATTGTTCCGATATTGATGAAATAATCGTCTTCAGAGAAGATGGTAAATGTATCATCACCAAGGTGGCAGATAAAACCTTTGTTGGTAAAGGAATTTTGCATGCACAGGTGTTTAAAAAGGGTGATGAACGGACCATCTATAACATGGTTTATAAAGATGGGGCCAGCGGCGTTTCGTACATTAAACGTTTCGCTGTAGTTGGTGTAACCCGCGATAAGGAATATGACCTTACCAAAGGAAGTAAAGGTTCTAAAGTATTGTATTTTACAGCCAACCCAAATGGAGAAGCTGAAGTGATTACGGTTCAGTTAAAACCACACACTAAACTTAAGAAACTTCAATTTGACCTTGATTATGCTGAAATAGCGATTAAAGGGCGTGCCTCTCAGGGTAATATTGTATCTAAGTATCCTATCAAAAAGATCCTGTTAAAAACAAAAGGAGTATCAACACTTTCCGGCCTTAAGATATGGTATGACGATTTGCTTAGAAGACTTAATGTTGATGGAAGAGGGAAATACCTTGGTGAATTCGATGGTGATGATAAAATATTACAGGTTCATAAAGAGGGATGGTATGAGCTGAGTACATTCGAATTGAGCAATCACTTTGATGCAGATCTGATACTGATCCAGAAATTTGATCCTGAAAAACCATTTACTGTTGTACAATACGAGGGGAAAGCTAAAAATTATTTCATAAAGAGATTTGTATTTGAATCAATTGCCGTAGGTAAAAAAGGTACTCTGATTAGTGAAGAGAATGGTTCGAGATTCCTTTACCTGACCAGCAATCCAGAAGCAGTATTAACGGTTGATGTACTTAAAGGTAAAACGCAAATCCCGGAAACATTAGAAATAGTGTTAGCAGAGTTTATTGATGTAAAGGGTATAAAGGCTAACGGAAACAGGATCACTCAACATGACGTAAAAAATGTGAGTATTTCTAATCATGAAGAACTGGAATTAGTTCTGGAAAGCAAGGTCAGTATTCCAGATGCGTCTGCTAATGAAGAGCAAGCTGAAGGAGAAACTTATGAAACAACAGCGGATGTAGCTACAAGTGGGGAAGAGGAAAATATCCAGGAAGTAGAGGAAAGCAATGTCGAGCCGGAAGAGCCGGAAGCTGTTTCGGAAGAACCTGAAGTCGAACAAGAGGAGGCATCACCTGTTGCGAAAAAGCCTTTTGTTGTCGCCAAGGAACCAAAACCTGTTTCAAAAGAAGAACCTGTAGAAAAGGTTGAAGAAAAGCCATCTGAGGAGGCGGCAGAGGGAAAACCAAAAAAAGCGTGGGGAACACCTAAAACGCCAGAAAAAGAATCAAAGGCCAAATCTGAAGGTAAAGAAGAGCCTAAAGCTCAGCCGAAACCTATGGCTAAAGAAACCCCAGAGACAAAGAAGGATGAGAAAGATATTCCGGCAAAAGAAATTAAGTTTGAGATCACTAACCCTGACGATATAGAAATTGACGATAAGGGGCAGTTAGGCTTGTTTTAGTCTTAATGTCCTGATCTTCGTTATTTTGATCATTAAATTTTTGTCATTTTCTGGCTAAGCATTGCCGGATTTTGAATAAGATAAATATATTTGTCAGATTACACATCACAATTAAAGGATAGATACTACTTAGGTTTATGTTGAAAAAATTAACGGGCATTCTTATTTTACTTTCATTTTTGCTGGTAAAGCATGTGTCGTTATTTACTGTAACCGACCATAAACAAACAGTATCGATCCATCATACTGATCAAGACTCTGAGAACTCAGAGGAAGAGAAAGAATTAAAAAATCTGGAGCTTACGGATGATGTTTTTATTCATCAGCCAATTGTAGATCTGGCGCATACCTTAACCTCAAAAAAGGTTAATTATAGCTTTGTATCGCCTACGGTTACCTCGGTTATTTCGCTACCATACCCCCCTCCTGAAATCTGATTGTAAATACACTACAATTAAGATTCAAATATTACACAATAATTTTATTTTATGAGATATCCTTTAGTATCAAAAGGTGCCGTATTAGGCATTTTATTAAGCGCAGCTGCATTTTCAGTAAATGCACAAAAAATTGAGGAGCAAGAGTTAAAAGTAAACGTAGATAAGATTTCTAATTCTACTGAACACTTAAAAAACCTGCAACCCGTAACTTTTAAATACGATGTACAGAAGTACAAACATCTTAAATTACCAGCTGGCGAGCAATACGGCTTCCTCGCCAGTAACGTACAATCAGAATACCCAGCTATGGTTTATGAGGCTACTAAAATGTACAACCAGGGTAAGAACAATTCAAAAGTTGCAAGATATAGCGAAGTGCAATCAGAAAATCTGATTCCCGTACTCGTGGCAGCTATTAAAGAGCAGCAGGCAGAAATTGAGCTGCTCAAAAAAGAATTAAACCTCTTGAAAGAGAAGTCTAAATAGGTAGTTTTTTGTTTTAGTATCTTTGAAAAGGCCATCGAAAGATGGCTTTTTAATTAATTCTGTTTTTAGATTGCTGCATTGGGTTTGTTGCAGGCATCTGTTGCTCCTTAAACAATTCAAACCTGGTAGACTGGCTTTTTCTTGGCCAGGAGTTATTGCTCTCATCAATATCGGCAGTTTCTCTATTTGGATCTAACTGTACTGAAACAACTTCCTTATCCTTAGCAAAAACTTTGGTTATCTTGTTTTCATTCTTTCTCCATACATAGGCAGGAATTCTATCTGTTTCTTTACTGCCATCCTTAAATGTCCATTCAATGATCAATGGCATCACTAAACCACCTAGGTTCGAGAATTCGAGTTCGTAAAAGTTCTTTTTGCTCTCATAGATTTTTTTCTCTTCAGTACCTAACGAGTTATAATAGTTTTGAAATTGCTCGTCGGCCGTTTTGCTTACTTCAAAGCGATCAAACTTATTATAAAAATCAAGCAAACTTGTGTCTTGCTCAATGGCAAACTTTATACCCTCGGCCTTATTGCGTTCTCGGCCCAGATATTTGTTGTCTTTTTCATATGCTTTCTTGCTTTCTGCATTTTCAACTGCTTGTTTCATGCTGTTCATGCGATAATAGCGCACCTCGTTCAATGAAATGTCTACGGGATCAGTACTAAAGAACCAACCTCTCCAAAACCAGTCAAGGTCAACTGCCGAAGCATCTTCCATTGTTCTGAACAAATCGGCAGGAGTAGGGTGTTTAAATGCCCATCGCTTTGCATACTCTTTAAAAGAATAATCAAAAAGCTCCCTGCCCATTATGGTTTCTCTTAAAATGTTTAGCGCTGTGGCTGGTTTAGCATAAGCATTAGGGCCAAAATTTACAATGTTCTCGGAATTAGTCATAATCGGCTCCAGCTGGTCTTTCGGCATTTTCATGTAGTCTACAATCTTATGTGCTGGTCCTCGTTGAGAGGGATAATTATTGTCCCATTCCTGCTCTGCCATAAACTGGCAAAAAGTATTTAGGCCCTCATCCATCCAGGTCCATTGTCTTTCGTCGGAGTTTACAATCATGGGGAAAAAATTATGACCCACCTCATGAATAATTACACTGATTACACCATATTTAAGTGACTCCGTGTATGAACCATCTTTTTCTGCACGGCCATGATTAAAGCAAATCATAGGATATTCCATTGCATTGGAGGCTTCAACAGATATTGCAACAGGATATGGATAGGGAATGGTGTGTTTAGAATACGATTTTAAAGTATGCGCAACCACCTTGGTCGAATACCTGCTGTATATCGGGTAAGCTTCGGGGCCATAATAAGACATGGCCATTGTTTTTTTTCCGTCGATATAAGTTGCCATAGCATCCCAAACCAATCTTCTTGAAGATACCCATGCAAAATCCCTTACATTTTCGGCCACATAAGTCCATGTCTTTTTCCCGGTTGCCTTTTTTGTAATAGCGGATTTTGCTTCACTAAGATTTATAATTTCCAGAGGAGCTTTTGCTGTTTGTGCTTCATTCCATCTCCTTAAGCTGGTTGCGCTTAAAACCTGTGGATAGTTCTGGCATTCGCCTGTTGCACCAACTATGTGGCCTGCCGGAACAGTCATGTTCACCTTGTAGTTTCCAAAAACCAAGGCAAACTCTCCTCTGCCCTCGAATTGCTTGTTTTGCCATCCCTGGAAATCAGAATAAACAGCCATACGCGGAAACCATTGTGTAATGGTAAACAAATAATTGTCGTCTTGAGGAAAATACTCATATCCACCTCTTCCATGTACAATCTTACGATCAGAGATGTTGTAATTCCACGTTATTTTTAATTTATACTTTTCCTTAGGTTTAAGCACGACAGGCAAATCAATCCGTAACATGGTGTTGTTAATCACGTAGGGAAGAGGAGTGCCCTTCTCATCGGTAATTTTAATGATCTTAACACCAAGATCATCATCGCGGCCAATAATATCAGAGAAGTCATCTAATGTCATCTTCTCTTTTATTTTGCTGGTTTGTGTAAGCTTATTGTCGCTTGTAGCTTTGTTCTGATTCTCGTCAAGCTGAACCCACAAATAACTTAAAGGATCTGGCGAATTATTATAATAAGTGATCGTTTCAGATCCATTTAAACGCAGGTTCTTTTCATCCAGTTCTGCATTAATCTCATAATCTGCCCTTTGCTGCCAATATGCAGGGCCGGGTGCGCCAGATGCAGAGCGGTAATAGTTTGGATCAGAAAGGATTGTGCCTAGCTGTTCAAATTTATTACCGTGGTTTGAACCCGGATTATTTAATGATTGTGCGTATATACCGACATTGAAAAACAATGCGGCAGTTAGAAGTAACGGTTTCTTCATTTTGTTAGTTAAGGATTGCAGGTAACCGTTCGGCGGCCACTACAAATGATATACCAAATATAGCGGATGAAAGGAAGAAATTCCAGTCCCACCGCTTAATTTTTACGATCATAATAAGGATAAATGAAAGTATGAGTACACCGAAAACGATTAGTATCTGCCCAAATTCCAGCCCAAGGTTAAAGGCAAGTAACTCCACAACGATGTTGGTAGTTTTGCCAAGCAGACTTTTTAAGTAATTTGAGAAACCCATGCCATGTATTAGTCCAAAGATGAGTGCTAATGTATATTTTAACCTTATGGCCTTGGGCTTGGGCTTTTTATTAAGGATGTTGGCTAACGCAGTTATCATAATTGTAACCGGAATTAAAAATTCTATAAGTGCGGTGTTTACGTGCACAACATTTAACACACTTAGGGCTAAAGTTATGCTGTGGCCAACGGTAAATGCGGTAACCAAAATTAGTACTCTTTTCCAATCGGAGAGGGTGTATACACCACAAAGAGCAAGTAAGAAAAGTATATGATCGTAGCCTTTCCAGTCTAAAATATGGTGCCAGCCAAGATCAAAATAGAGATTGAAATCTTGCATTATAGTTTAAAGTTGTAATTTTGAATACAGAATAGCAAGAAATATTCTATTTTATATCTACCTATACAAAATGTTACAACTTATTTTATTTTTTTGGTTAAATATTTTTCATCCATTTTACGTTAGCGTAACCGAGATAGATCATAATCAAAAAACAAAAACTGTTCAGGTAAGTGTGCGTGTATTTTTTGATGATTTTGAAAATGCGCTTGATAAGCGTTATAAAACAAGTATCAATATTTTGAAGCCTAAAGATCGTAAACAGGTAGACGGGCTTATTTCCGATTACATAAAAAGCCACCTGCAGATTAAGGCTAATAATAAATCGCTTACGCTAAAGTACCTGGGATATCAAATTGAAGAGGATGCCGCATGGTGCTATTTTGAAAGTGAAAAAATAGAAAGCATCGAAAAGCTAGAGATTCAAAACGACATACTGTTTGAACAGCACGATTCACAGATCAATATGATTCATGCTACAGTTAATGGAAAGCGAAAAAGTACCAAACTTGATAACCCGGAAAAATCAGTCGCGTTTTCTTATTAATCCTAAATAAAAAAGGGAGCAACTGCTCCCTTTTAATTAAATCTTTACACAGTTTACTGGTATTGAATGTAAACCGGAACTGGTTTCAATTTCATCAATTCCTCTGGAGTCATTAAGCGCTTAGGATCTTTTTTCAAATCATTTTTATAGAACAATTTGAAGCCCGTAAACTGAACAGGCTCAGAGAAAATAAAGTGACGGTAAGTTCCTTTTTTAAGTTCTGGCTCACCCCATCCGTCCATATGCATTACAATTTGAACTTCCGGACGAAGTTTTATGTTTTGAGAATTGGTAACCATCTTTTTTGTGAAACGGTGAACCACAAATACTTTTGGAGGCAAGTTATATTTCTTTACAAGATTAGTTAAATACTGAGAAACATAGTTGATATCGGCAGCATCGTAAGTTCCGATTTTTTTACCTGGAAGCGAACCATCTTTCATAGAAAACTCAGGATCTATACCTAGATGCACAAATGGTAATTGTAAGTATTTTTCTATATGCGGCAATTCAGCCTTGATGTTGCTTAGTGCTACCTGTAAATCTAGAAATACAATAGTATTAGGACGCATTTTAGCAATGCTTAATACAGAGTCAATCTGTGAGTTGGCCATACGGTTAATGTACTTCCCATCTCTGCCCGGCGTACCACTTGCTACAGCAGCAATGTAATGTAAACCTGGCTGTACGGGAGTAGTAGGATCAACTTTTTCCCAATGTTTAACTTCAGCATCCAATCTTTTCCACATCTCTTTTGGAGCATATTCGCCCAGGGCACCCATTTTTTTAGAGTGTAAATTTCCATAATAAACAACAATACGTTTAAATGGAAGTATAGCACCTGCAAGTGGGTATGGTTGTTTTTTAACCGGCCATTTACCAGTGGTATCACCATTGGCTAACTTTGCCATAATTGCATCATACTTTGCAGTGTCAATCGGTCCCCGCAAATCTTCTTTTGTTTCGGTTGCTGTCGAATCTCCAGGAGCATTTTTTGTTTGGCCATTGGCCTTTTTAACGTCCGAGGTGCAGCTTATAAATACACCAATTGAAGCCATTCCGACTAAAAGCATCCCTGCTAGATGAGATAATTTCATTTTTTATACTTGTTTTTTATGGTAAGATAAGATGTAAATGTCAGTTCCAAGCCAACAATAAAATTTTTTACAAGTATACCACTATACATAGTAATAAAAAAGCTGGTTATCAGGGTTAATTAAAATATTTCTATTTATTATTTGTAATTAGTCTAAATAAGTTCTTATACTTGCGGTGTTATTTAAAATTATTCTAAATAGATTGTTAATGAGAATTGGCTTACTGTTAATGGCTGTATTTTTTATCGTTTCAACTACACAAGCACAAGATAAAGGTGCCGACAAGGAATTGAAAAGCGATACCACAGCTAATTCCCTAAAGGAAGTTGTAGTTACGGGCGAATATCAACCTCAATCATTAAGAAATTCAGTTTACAGAACACGTGTTATTAATTCAGAGCGTATTCGCTTGCGTGCTGCAACAAATATTCAGCAAGTATTAAATACAGAATTAGGCTTCAGGTTTTCTAACGACATGGCGTTAGGTACAAGCGACGTAACTTTAATGGGCATGTCGGGCAGAAACGTTAAGATCCTTTTAGATGGTGTGCCAATGATAGACAGGGGAGATACCAGAGAAAGTTTAAACCAAATAGACATCAACTCCATTGAGCGCATAGAGATAGTAGAAGGGCCACTCTCGGTTTCTTATGGTACCGATGCACTTGCTGGTGTAATCAATATCATTACAAAAAAAGCAGTTAAAGAAACATTAAGCCTTAATGCGAGGGTGCAAGAGGAAACAGTGGGGGATGAGTACTCAGCGTTCAGTAAAAAAGGTTCCCACTTGCAACACGTAGGAGCAAGCTGGCAAAATAAGCGTTGGAGTGTTCTTGGAGGTGTAACCCATAACGATTTTAATGGTTTTAACAGTGCACCTGCTTTGGCTACTGCAGCGCAGATCGCTGCTGATATTAATAGGTGGAAACCTAAAGAGCAATGGTTGGGAAATGGCCGTCTGGGTTATAATAGTGATAAGTTAAATGTATGGTACCGAATGGATTATGCTGATGAGACTATTTTAAGCAAGGGTGGCTATAACCCAAACATTTTTAAGTCTGTTAATCAAAAATACATCACCAATAGATATACCCAGCAAATACAAAGCGATTATAAGCTAACTGAGAAATTGCAGCTTAGTGGAATACTTGGTTATTCCAACTTAAAACGTACTACCAGAAGTGTGCTGCATGACTATTCTACAGGAAAGGAAGAATTGTCTACCGGTGCCGGCGAACAAGATGTATCTAAATTCCAATCTACATCGGTCCGAGCAACAGCTCAGTATAGGTTATCAGACCAATGGTCTTTTCAACCTGGTATCGAGATTAATCTGGATGGTTCAAGTGGAGCAAGGATTAAAGGAGATCCCTCTATTCATGATTATGCTTTCTTTATATCTTCTGAGTGGAAGGTTACAGATGGTATAACCATAAGACCGGGTGCCCGCTTTATTAAAAACTCAGTTTACGATGCCCCCCCTGTAATTCCATCACTTAATACAAAATTCAGGTTAAATAAAGATCTTGATTTGCGTTTGGGTTATGCAAGTGGTTTCCGCTCGCCTGCCTTACGCGAACTTTATTACGATTTCTTTGATGCCAGCCATTCTATTTTAGGAAACGAAAACCTTAAAGCAGAACAGTCACATAGTTTGACCGGATCGCTGACTTTTACCAGGTCGCATAATGAAAATGCTGATTTCCGCTCAGTTGTAAGTGGCTTTTATAATACTTTCAGAAACAGAATAGATTTTGGCCTTTCTGCTGCTGATCCTACAATTACTACTCTTATAAACGTTTCTCGCTACAAAACAACTGGAGGGACTTTTGAAAATACTTTAACGCTTAATGATTTTCAGGTTTCTCTGGGCCTTTCCTATATCGGTATTAATAACCGGTTCGTAGCCGATGCTCCAAAACCTGGTGAATCTGATGAATTTGCATGGACTCCTGAGGTGAACAGCAACATCACTTACACCTTTTCCAGAATTGGTGCAACTGTAAATCTGGCCTATAAATTTTCAGGAAGAAGGCCTTTTTATCAGCTCAATACGAACAATGGAATAGAGCAGGTAACACTTGAGAAAACCGGTTCTTATAGTACAGCAGATCTGATGATCAATAAAAAGATATTTAAATCTCTTAATCTGAATGCAGGAGTTAAAAACCTGTTCGATGTAACTACCATTAGCAGCACATCAGTTGCAACTGGTTCGGCACACTCAACGGGTGGCCCGGTTCCATTGAATTATGGACGCTCGTATGTTGTAGGGTTAAGTTTTAATTGGAACAAGAATTAGATTATTAATCATTATAACACGTATAAAATCATGAACAAAATTACTAAACTCGTTGCCCTATTGTGTTTTGCTACAGTCTTTACTTCTTGCAGTAAAGATGACGATCCAATAGTGGAGGTTCCGGTATCTGATGGGACAACATTAACTCTAAATGGAATAGCTGGTGCCGAAGCAGGCAGTAGTGCAGCAAACAGTGTTTATGTAGATTTAAGTGGAGCCCAACAAACAGCCGTGCTTCGTAACAGCTGGGCTTTAGGTTTTTATTCTGGTAATGATTTTAAAGTTGTTCTGAACGGAACTTCAGGGGCATCGGCAAAGAAGCTAGATAAGACAGATTTAAATGCCGTAACTGAAGCAGATTTTAACCTGTCTGATTTAACGATTGCGCTTGGCGAGACAGGAGCTAAAGCTGAAATTGAATTTAAGAAATTTGATGACCCCAGAGAAGCCAGCATCCTTAATAAAACTGCAATTGAAACCATCTCTGCAACAGATTCAGAAAATAAGGTCTATATAGTTAGTCCGGTTGGTGGTAGTCATAGCTCAGTAATAAGTGCAGAGACTGTTTACAAAGTAAGGGTTCTTCGTAAGGCCAACGGGTATACTTTGCAATATGCTAAGCTAAAGGAAACTACTTTTAAATCTGTTGATATTGTTAAGGATGCAAATTCTAACTATAGCTTTTTCTCTCTTACTGATGGAAAAAGTGTAAATGTGGAGCCTGTAAAAGCCAACTGGGATCTGGTATGGACCTGGACCATGTATTATGGTACAAATGCGGATGGTATTTTCCCATATAGCTTTTCTGATATCGTTTTCACCAATAGCCTTAATGGTGTTCAGGTAGCTCAAGTTAAAACTTCGGTAGTAAGTTACGCAGATTTTTCTGAGTCAAACCTTAATGCTTTATCGTTCAGTGCAAACCGAGATGCAATTGGTGATAAATGGAGAAATACAACCGGTACCGCAGTAGGTGTAAAAACTGATTCGTTTTACGTTGTAAAAGATGGCGCCGGTAATATATACAAATTGAAATTTAACAGTTTTCATGCAAGCGACGGTGGAGTGCGCGGCAAGCCTGTAGTAGAATATAAACTCGTTAAAAAAGGATAAAAGTTTGGTTTAGTTTGGTTAGATGAGGATGCTTTCGGCCCCCCCGAAAGCTCCTCTTTTTAAACATTTATTATGAAAAAAATAGGATTGCTGATGGTAGCTGTTGCCATGTTTAGTGCATGCAGGAACACTACCGAAAATAACACTGTCAGGCAATTGCCGGATAGTGTGAAAATTGTTTCTTTAAATGGAACTGTAAGTGAAATAGTTGCCGGACTGGGTTTAGAAAAAAACATTGTAGGAACGGATATAACAAGCAGCTATCCCGAAAGCTTAAAAAGCAAGCCTAAGGTAGGCCACAGTAGTAAGATCAATGTTGAGGGTGTTTTGTCGCTTCAACCTAATATCGTTGTGGCGATTGATAAAGAAGTATCTCCTCAACTTGCCGCCCAGTTTAAAACCGCGGGCATTAAATTAGTATTGTTTAAACAAGAATTCTCAATAGATGGGGCTAAGAACTTAATCCGTTCCGTTGGCGATAGCCTATTGCAGCAGACCAAGGCAGATTCCCTAATTAAGGTATTTGATGCGGAAGTAGCGGCTGCTCAAAAACAAATAACAAATACAAAAAAAGCTAAAGTACTGTTTATTTATGCCCGAGGCACAGGAACAATGATGGTTGGCGGCTTAGGTACACAAGTTGATAAAGTGATTGAATTAGCCGGAGCACAAAATGCGGTAACAGGATTTTCTGAGTATAAGCCTTTAACCTCCGAAGCACTTGTTAAAGCCAACCCCGATGTAATCTTGTTGTTTGATGATGGTTTGCAAAGTTTAGGCGGTACGCAAGGTTTGGAAACAGTTCAGGGTATAGCGCAAACAAATGCAGGTAAAAACAAGAAGTTCATCACTATGGATGGTGCTTTGCTAACCGGTTTCGGTTTGCGTTTAGGCAAGGCAATAACAGAATTGTCTGGTAAAATCAACAACGCAGTTAAGTAGAGAAAATAGAGGTGATTAAAAAAACAGGATATATTATTGTACTGCTTGCGGTAGTTCTGGTCGTAACCATGGTGGTTTCTTCCTGCATTGGTGCTGTGGATATCAGTTTCTCTGAACTGCTATCTATCATAAGTTACCATACAAGATTATCCGATCATCAGGGCTTTACTTCGCAACAGGAATCAGTGTTTTTTAATCTTCGTCTGCCAAGAGTGCTGTTGGGTAGCCTTATTGGCGCCGGATTGGGCGTTTCAGGAGCTGCCATTCAGGGGTTGTTTCGCAACCCCCTTGCCGAACCTGGTTTAATAGGAATATCATCGGGTGCCACATTGTTTGCTGTAATTATGATCGTGCTTGAGATAAATATTTTTAAAAATCTAACAGGGACATTAAGTTTTTACGCCTTATCTATTGCAGCATTTATTGGTGCCGGTATTACTACGATGATTGTTTATCGCATTGCGATGAAGAATGGTAAAACAGTTATCACAACTTTATTACTGGCCGGATTGGCAATTAATGCATTGGCAAATTCGTTTATTGGATTAATGACGTACATGGCTACCGATGCACAATTAAGAAACATTACATTTTGGAACCTTGGAAGTCTAGGCGGGGCTAGCTGGCAAACTGTTAGTGCATTATTACCCTTTGTTTTAATTCCTATTGTTACGCTTCCTTTTTTTGCCAAATCTTTAAACGCATTGGTCCTTGGAGAACCCCAGGCTTTGCATATGGGTGTAAATGTTAAAGTAGTTAAACGGATGATTATTATTCTGGCCACCATGGCTGTGGGTGCTTCTGTTGCCATGGCCGGAATTATTGGATTTATCGGCTTAATTATTCCACATATTATAAGGATGACATTTACTGCTGATCATAGACTGGTAATTCCTGGATCAGCATTGCTTGGTGGGGCTTTGTTAACCGGGGCCGATCTTATTGCAAGAACAATAGTTGCTCCGGCGGAACTTCCAATAGGAATATTAACTGCAATGATTGGTGTGCCTGTGTTTATATATATTATTATTTCTGAGAAAAATAAAAACAACCTATAGATGATCCGAGTAGAAGAACTTACCTATAAAGTAGGAAACAGGAAACTGGTAGATGGGTTGAGCTTTGAGGCTCACTCTGGTGAAATGCTGGCTATTTTAGGTGCTAATGGTGCCGGTAAAAGTACTTTAATGAAATTGCTTTGCAGAGAGATAAGGCCATCGGCAGGTAAGGTTTTTATTAAGGGAAAAGAGCTGATGAATTACAGGCTCGAAGACCTGGCAAAGACAAGAGCTGTGCTTTCTCAGCACAATACGATTTCAGTTTCTTTTATTGTTGATGAACTGGTAATGATGGGAAGATATCCACATTTTGATCAGAAGCCAGCTGCCAACGATTTTTCGGTGGTAAGAAGAGTGATGCAGGATACGGGAATAAGCCATTTGTCGGGCCGAGATTATAATACGCTGTCAGGTGGTGAACAGCAAAGGGTTCAATTGGCGAGGGTTATTGCACAGGTTTATGACAGCCCGAATGCCTGTTTGTTATTGGATGAGCCTACAAACGGTCTTGATATTCAGTTTCAGCAGCAGATTATGGTGTTGGCTCGTAAACTGGCCGACAGAGGGTATTGCGTGATCTGCATTTTGCATGACATCAATTATGCTTCTCGCTTTGCAGATAGAATACTGATGTTAAAAAATGGTAAAAAAGTAGCCGAAGGCTTGCCTGTTGAAGTGATCAATTGTGATAATATTCATGAGACTTTTAGCATTAAAGTAAAGCTAATGGAATGCGAAGATTATAATTGTCCGCTGGTTATACCAGCTACTAGTGTAAGCTAAAAAAGGTGTATCATGAATACACTTCAATTTAAAATAGAACGAATTAATTAAAACAGGATAAAATGGAAAAGATATTAGATTTAAAAAGCCAGTGGGAAGCATTCAAAACAGAAAACCCAAAAGTCCGTATCAGAGATGCTGCAAAACAACTTGGTACCAGCGAAGCCGAATTAATCGCAACAACTGTAAACTCAACAGCTATCCGTTTGCAGGACCAATTCCAGGAGATATTAAAAGAAGTTGAAAGCTTAGGTTATGTAATGGCCTTAACACGTAATGACTTTTGTGTTCATGAACGTAAAGGAATCTATAAAAAAGTATCTTTTAAAGGAATGATGGGATTGGCAGTAAATCCTGATATCGATTTGAGGTTATTTATGAGCTCATGGAAATCGGCCTTTGCGGTTAATGAGAATGACCGTAAAAGCCTCCAGTTTTTTGGTAAGGATGGACAGGCGATACACAAAATCTACTTAACCGATACGAGCAATGCTGACGCTTATGAGGTATTGGTTGAAAAATATACTGCAGACGATCAGACCGCTGCATTAGAGATAATTACAGAGAAAGTTGCTGCCGTAGAAAAACCAGATCAGGAAGTTGATGTAGAAACATTTAAAAAGGAATGGTTGGCGCTAAAGGATACGCACGATTTTCATGGTTTGTTAAGAACTCATGGATTAAGTCGCACTCAGGGTTTGCGTTTAGCACCTGAAGGCCATGCTACACAAATTACAACCGATTCTCTGAAAGCAATTTTAACTAGGGCTTCAGAAATTGATCTTGAAATAATGGTTTTTACCTCAAATGCTGGCTGTATCCAGATCCATACTGGTTTGGTAAAGAAGCTTGTTCAAACAGGCCCGTGGTTTAACGTCCTGGATCCTGAATTTAACATGCACCTTCGTGAAGATGGTATTGCAAACGTATGGTTAGTTAAAAAGCCAACAGATGATGGTATTGTAACCAGTATTGAAGTATTTGATAAAGAAGGAAACATCATTGTTCAGTTTTTTGGAAAGCGTAAACCTGGTATTCCTGAAAATGAGAATTGGAGAATGATCGCAAATGAATTAGCTGTAATTGCATAAGCAGCGAAAGAAACTTAAGCAGTAAGGTGTTACTGGGTTTAAGTGTGTTTAAAGGCGTCGGTTTAGGTCCCGGCGCCTTTTTTATTTTTAAAATCTATTCCTCCATCTTAAAGCTGTCGTCATCTCGAACGAAGGAGAGATCTCTTGAACTACTAAACAAGAGATCTCTCCTTCGAGATGACGGGTGTAAGCCACTTCCTAATTGAAAATATTGAATTTCTTTATTTGAAAGTATTGAACTTGCCAAAAACACCTAATGGTAGTTTAATACCCGAAGTTGCCTGCAAATACAATTCTCCTGTCTCAAGATTTTTTACCTGAGGGAATGAAGTTTTAATCAGATTCTCTACAATAACAGAAGAAAAACCTAAAGAGTAAGTGTTTAAGATTAGAAAGTGTTCTTCTTCATCCAGTAACTGAACAACATCCTGCATCATTTCCTGAATGTGGTCTTCCAGTTTCCACTTCTCACCATTTGGTCCATGACCAAAAGCAGGGGGGTCCAAGATAATTCCATTATATTTTTTACCGCGTTTAAGCTCTCTTTTTACAAACTTTAGTGCGTCTTCAACCACCCAGCGTACATCTTTAAGCTTAGAAAGTTCCTGGTTTTCATTAGCCCAGTTTACTACTTGTTTAATAGAGTCAACATGAGTAGTGTCTGCTCCGGCAGCTTTTGCAATTAACGATGCAGCACCTGTATAAGCAAATAAGTTTAATACTTTAGGGCTTGCCGTTTTAAATTTCTTTATCGATGAAGAGATATAATCCCAATTCACAGCTTGTTCAGGGAAAACACCAACATGCTTAAATGAGGTTAATCCTAAGCGGAGGTTAATACTTACATCATCATTTTTGTACTCAACATTCCAGCGATCTGGTAAATGGGCGGAGTTTTTAATCCATTCTCCGGAGGTAGCAGAGCGACCTTTAAATTTGATATGTGTTTGTTTTTTCCAGTCTTGATCAGACAAAGTCTTTTTCCATACCGCTTGGGGCTCAGGTCTGGATAGTACCAGGTTACCGAAACGTTCTAATTTTTCAAAATCACCACAATCAATCAGCTCATAATCTTTCCAATGCGTGGGTGTTAGCAGGCTTATCATAATTATATATTAAAACTTTCCTTTTGCAGCCTTCATAAAGCGGCTTGCAAAAACGAAATCATTTAGTTCTTGAATCTCAGTATGGGCAATTTCTTTGTTAGAGCCTTCCCAGAATTTCTTGCCTTCGTGCAAGAAAAGAATATAGTCGCCGATACCCATTACAGAGTTCATATCATGGGTAACAACTATGGTTGTAGTGTTGTATTCTTCAGTAAGCTCTTTAATCAGCTCATCAATTACAATCGAAGTTTTAGGATCAAGTCCAGAGTTTGGCTCATCAACAAACAAATACTTTGGGTTCATGGCAATAGCGCGGGCAATACCCACACGTTTTTTCATACCACCGGAAAGCTCTGCGGGAAACAGTTTGTTTTTTCCTTCAAGGTTTACACGTTCCAAACAGAAATTAACGCGCTCCAGCTTTTCTTTACGTTCCTGATCGGTAAACATATTTAAAGGGAACATGATGTTCTCTTCAACAGTCATCGAATCAAATAAAGCGGAACCCTGAAATAGCATACCTATCTCTTTTCTGATCTCTATCTTTTCTTCGAAGTTCATGGTAGTAAACTCACGCCCATCGTATTCTACACTTCCTTCTTCAGGATGGTGCAGGCCAATCATACATTTAAGTAGTGTGGTTTTACCCGAACCGGAGCCTCCAATGATCAGGTTGGTTACACCAGCTTCAAACTTACCTGAAATTCCCTGTAGTACTTTGTTGCTGCCAAACGATTTGTGTATGTCCTTAATCTCGATCATAATAATAACTGGGTTACAATGTAATCACATGCCAATATCGTAATACAGCTAACAACAACAGCTCTTGTACTTGCCTGGGCTACCTCGAGTGCACCGCCTTTTACATAGAAACCTTCATATGCAGGAACCGAAGTGATGATAAAACCAAATACAAAAGCCTTTACAAGGGCTACAACAATGGTATAAGGATTAAAATCAGTAGTGATACCCTGAATATATTCGGCAGGAGAAACAGCTCCAGATAAAGTACCACCAATGTATCCACCGGTAATGCTGAGGAACATAGACATAATTACCAATAAAGGAACCAT
>Ga0307412_10000069_pt1 | contig 108218 bp, 112 predicted proteins | sample DK1Cmetagenome_3_FD_203823 | JGI IMG/M metagenome (GOLD analysis project Ga0307412, IMG submission 203823) | Maize rhizosphere microbial communities from greenhouse at UC Davis, California, United States - DK15-C-1 | ecosystem: Host-associated > Plants > Roots > Rhizosphere > Soil | place...
GACGAGTAGTCCGGTTGTTGCAAATCCCTACTTTCGACAGCATGTGCCTGCGTCGCTTCAGCAACGTATTCGACAATCCCGAATGCTCTCCGGGACAAGCGCCGTAAATGGCACGCTGCAGGAACCAGCCCAACGAGTTGTGCGTTTGCATGACCGCGGCGGCACGCAACCAGCGCAAGGTGGTTCGCGAGGAACTGTTCGCTTGCCGACGCGTGATTCATCCGCAACTCGGACATCTTGGTCGACGGGTTCTAGTAACGGGATTCTGGAATGGGTTCGCCCCGAGACGCAGATGCCGACGTTGCAGGAACAGATTGTGGCCAGCCGGACCATCTGGCGCAGAGCGTCCGCTCCCGTCGCGAGGAAACACCTGCGCCCTCCCCGCCTCTTCGCTCTCCTGAGCATCTCTAAACCAACCACTGGATATCGCCGACGATGTTGCACGCCAATCCGCCTACTCCTGATAGGGTGGGCAGCCCACTTCTCTATAGACGGTGTTCGAAGTTGCCGGCCAGGAGCCTGCGCCAGACGGTTAGTTGCATTGTTAGGTGGCACACAGCACTGAAACGTGAGCTACTTCGCCGACTGACATGGCCCAAATCCGCACCGCCAACTTCGGTCGTACCTCAAGGGAGTGAGCGCAGCCTGCGTGCTCCAGCTGCTGCGCTCAGCTGATTCGCTGGAGCTTGAAATGCACTTCCGCGTACGCGGAGTTACAGATCCAAACTTGCTTCCCATCACGTTCAAATATCGCGAACCCCTTCTCCACGGTGCACTGCGCCTGAGGCCACACAGCACCATGTCCGTTCATCCCCGCAGACAACGAATTCCTTTCCTTGCAAGTGGCCAGATATTTACCGTTTTGTAGTGCCATCGCCGCCATCAGAATGTTAAACACCGAGCAATCTTAACCCGTCAAGACGTCGGTCAAGCAACGCTTATCCACAAGGCAGTTCGCACCGATGCAGGTTTCCTGTCTGGATCCCTTCCGAAATCCGCGAAACCCGCGTTTTCGAAGATTCGTTTGCAAAAAAATAAGGCGCTGAAATGCTCCCGAGCCTCTCGTTGAATAATTTAGTTTACGCCCCGCCAGATAGTGCGCTGGCGGGTGGTGGTGCCCGTAAATTAAACCGTTTTATCGGGAGCGTAAATAAAACTATTCCATCGTGGCACGAGTGCCCCAAAGGAACCGTGCGCTATTCCACGGTAACCGATTTGGCGAGATTGCGAGGCTTATCGACATCGGTTCCCCGTGCCAATGCGGTGTGATATGCGAGTAACTGAAGTGGCACCACATGCAAGATGGGCGACAAGGCACCGTAATGCTCCGGCATCCGGACAACGTGGATGCCTGCTTCGCTATCGATCCGTGTGTCAGCGTCGGCGAACACATATAGCTCACCGCCCCTCGCCCTGACCTCCTGAAGATTCGACTTGAGCTTCTCGAGCAGTGCATCGTTGGGTGCAACGGCGACGACCGGCATTGCATCTGTCACTAGCGCCAATGGTCCGTGCTTAAGCTCGCCGGCCGGATACGCTTCTGCATGAATATACGAGATCTCCTTCAGCTTTAGCGCGCCCTCGAGTGCAATCGGATAGTGCGAGCCTCGTCCAAGAAACAACGCGCTGTGTTTCCCGGAGAACTTCTCGGACAAAGCGATAATTTGCGGCTCCAGCGCAAGAACCGCGTTCAACGCCGCCGGCAAATGACGCAGCTCGCGCAAGTAGCCGGCCTGTCGGGTTGCATCCAGTACCCCACGAACCGCTCCCAAAGTGAGGGCGAGGATAAACAGCCCGACCAGTTGCGTGGTAAATGCCTTGGTCGACGCAACGCCAATTTCACGGCCCGCATGCGTATGAAACGAGAGTGAGGTCAACCGCACCATCGCACTCGTCGCGACGTTGCAGATCGACAGCGTGTGCTGATGCCCCTGCGCCTGCGCGTGCTTGAGCGCGGCGAGCGTGTCGGCAGTTTCGCCGGACTGCGAGATTACAACCACCAGGGCCCTTGGATTTGGCACGGAGTCGCGGTAGCGGTACTCACTTGCAATTTCCACTTGCGTCGGAATCTTTGCGACGGATTCGAGCCAATACCTGGCTGTCAGCCCTGAGTAGTAGCTCGTGCCGCAAGCCAGTATCAGCACGCTGTCGATTTCCGCGAACACCGCGCCGGCCTTTTCGCCGAAAAGGGAAGCATCGAGCGTTTCGCCGTGTGGCACCGTATCGCCGATCGCCTGCGGCTGCTCGAAGATTTCCTTGTGCATGAAGTGCCGATACGGCCCAAGTTCGGCGCCGCCTCCGTACGCGGCCACGGTGCGTATCTCACGCTGCACGTCTGCGCCGTCGCGGCCGACGACCCGCACCCGCTCAAGTGTCAACTCGCACACGTCGCCCTCTTCCAGGAAAATGAAGCGCTCCGTTTCTCCGGTCAACGCGAGCGCGTCGGATGCAAGGAAATTCTCGCCCTCTCCCAAGCCGACGACCAGTGGCGAACCTTGCCGCGCACCCACCACTGAATCTGGATGGTCCTTGTGTTCAACCGCGATCGCATACGCGCCGTCCAGTTGCCCCACAGCTTCACGGACTGCCGCGAAGAGGTCGCCGCGATAGAGGCTATGCACGAGGTGCGCGACCACTTCGGTGTCGGTTTGCGAGACGAACACATAGCCCTTATCACGCAGCATCTCGCGCAGTGACTCATAGTTTTCGATGATGCCGTTGTGCACCAGCGCTAACTCGTCCCTGGAAAAGATCGGATGCGCGTTGTCCGTCACCGGCGCGCCGTGCGTGGCCCACCGTGTATGCGCGATGCCGGTACGCCCCTCGACGTGTGTATCGCGGACCTGCGCATCGAGATCGGAGACGCGCGCCGTGCTACGCGCCCGGCGCAAACCCGCGGGAGTCAGCAGGGCGACGCCGCACGAATCGTAGCCCCGATATTCCAGGCGACGCAGTCCTTCCAAAAGAACGGGGACGATGTTACGTTGCGCAACCGCGCCGACTATGCCGCACATAATTTTGCTTTCCTGATAGATAGTGTGACCGTAGAGGCCAGCGTGCCTTCGGGTTCGGACTGTCCGTCACGCGTAACCACTCGGATTGCCCGACTGCCAGCGCCAGTGATCTGCGCACATGCGTTCAATGCCGTATTGGGCGCGCCAGCCGAGAAGCCTGTCCGCCGCGGCAGGATTCGCAAAGCAGCACGCGACGTCGCCAGGACGGCGCGCCACGATTTCATAAGGGACCGGCTTGCCCGATGCCTTTTCGAATGCTCGCACGACATCAAGGACGCTGTAGCCTCGTCCAGTACCGAGATTCACGACGAAGCCCGTATCGCGTCGCGCGAGCGCGTCAATCGCAGCGAGATGTCCGCGCGCGAGATCGACCACATGAATGTAATCACGCACACCGGTGCCGTCCGGCGTGTCATAGTCGCCGCCGAATACGCGCAGTTTTTCCAGCTTTCCGATCGCCACCTGGGCTACGTACGGCATCAGGTTGTTGGGAATACCGCCCGGGTCTTCGCCGATCAAACCACTTTCATGCGCACCGACCGGATTAAAGTAACGCAAGGTGGCAATGCGCCATGACGGATCGGATGCTTCCAGGTCGCGCAGCACCTGCTCGGCGATCAGCTTGGTCTGGCCATAGGGGTTGGTTGCCGACAGGGGAAACAATTCGTCGATGGGCGACGTCTTCGGCACGCCGTAGACCGTCGCGGACGAACTAAACACTAACTGCTTGACATTGCGCTCGCGCATGACCGAGAGCAGCGCGAGCAGACTGCCGATGTTGTTGTCGTAGTACTCGATCGGCTTTGTGACCGATTCCCCCACCGCCTTCAACGCGGCAAAGTGAATCGCTCCTGTAATGGGATGCGAGTCGAAGACGCGTCGCAACGCGCGCTCATCGCGCGAATCGGCTTCGTAGAACATCACGCGCCTGCCGGTGATCTGATCGACGCGCGTTAGCGACGCGCGGTTACTGTTGACCAGATTGTCGACCACGACGACGTCGTAGCCGCAATTCAACAACTCGACGCAGGTGTGCGAGCCAATAAAACCGGCACCGCCGGTGACTAGGATTGTGCCTCTTATCGTCATTCGTCAATCCTTTTCCTGTTTGTCCAGTGCAAGTCGTGGGACTCGCTCAATGTTGGCGTGCCGACCCGAGGCCCACGCCCGCAAGCGCGCCATCGGTGACGTACGGCACGATCCCGGCCTGGCCGATGCGTGAAGCGGTGCCGGTTCGACAGGCTTCGTCGGCGGGATCGCAATAGTCGATTGCGAGCACCGGCAGTCTGTACCTGTCGCGGATCAACGCCGCCTGCTTGAGCAGCCAGTCACGGTCGCTTTGCGGCACTTCGACATAACGCTGCTTGCCCGCGTCCCAACCGCGATACAAGGATTCGAAGGCGACCATGTAGGCGAGCTCATGAACCTGCGGCAGCACTTCGAAACCCCGGTTGAAGATCAGCCTGGCTTTCGGATAACGGGCCTTGATCGCGCGTATGACCCGGACGAGCCCCGCTTCCTGGGCCGCACGCGCCTCGGGCGTTCTGGCAATGAGTTGATAGGAATCGAGTGTGTCGAGGAAAAAGCCCCGGTAGCCCTTTTTCCACAGCGGCGTGATGACTGCATCCACGAAAAACGCGGGCCATTCGGTCACCGTCTGATCGATCACCTGCGAAGCCCATGCCTCGTTGACGCCGCGCATCCAGGCGGGCGGCATCTGGCTGTAATAGGCGCGCTCGGCATTGACCTCGCCCACGCTGACATAGGCGAACCAGGCGGCATGCTGCTTCGCGTGCGCCCGCGGATTGAACTGCGCATCGGCATCCAGCACCACCACGTCGAACGAGGCCAGATCTTTGACGGGTGGATTCACCCCATAGTAGAGCGCAACCGAAGGGCCTCGGGGCCCTTCGGCCGCTCCGTGCGCATGGCAGACCGAGGCCATCGCGCCCAGCGTCACCATGCGCGCAAATCTGCCGATGAGACGCAGCAGCGCGCGAAGCGCAACACGCCAGTCCTGAACCTGCCCGATCAAACCCGATTGCTCTTTCATCTTGCTGGTGCTCACCCGCGACTCATCCTCGCAGCATGTAGGTTTCGTATTCGAGCGAATTGAATTTTCGGTCGAGCGTGATAACGGAGATCACCACCACGACCAGCAGCGCCAGCGCGAATCCGTAGCCATAAAGATCCGGGCCGAGTTTAAGCGTGATGGCGGTGAACAGACCGTTGAGCACGACGAAGCCAGCCGTGAGCTTGAGCACAGAGCGTCGCCCGTCCAGATAGAAAAACACGTTCAGCAAACCTAGTAGTAGCACTTGCAGGCTTGCCGAGATCACGTCCACGATCAGAAGCGGCATGTACAAGGTCGAGATGCCCAGTGCTTCGAGCACGAGATGCCCGAAGGCGAGAATCATCAGCAGCACGACCGCCTGGATCTTCACGATCTCGTACAGCCCTGCCCGGACGCTGCTGACCATCATGTCGCGCATGTCGTTGATGTGGCGCAGGGTGGCGCCGCTGCGCACCGCATCGTAGAAACGGTCATAGTATTCGACGAAGTCCGCCTCGATACGTACGAGAAAGGTCGCCATGCCGGGCATCACGCATACGTATGCAATGAACACGGGAATGTCGTAGATCACCGACGCATGCAGCGGTCCGATCACCTGCGCGCCCGTCTCTGGCGCATACCAGAACATGAACTTGTCGATCCACACACCCAGGTTGAACAGCAATCCCACCAGCGCGAGGCTCGGATACGCAAAGCGTTTTTCCATCACCTCGAACGAAATAAAGCGCGCGCTGCGGTAGTTGCGGTAGATAAGCCCGGACAGACCGGCGAGCAGCACGACATGCCCCGCGACGAAACCGCCGAGCAGACCAGACAGTCCATGACGGTTGAGCATGAGTGCGAACGCCACCGTGCAACCGTAGCCAAGCGCAAATACATACAGGATTTGCCGGTACTGCTTCACGCTCGACAGGAAAATCACCGCGATCCAGATATTGCTGACAACGACGAGGCCCGCCACCATCAGAAGCCGGTAGATCAGCGGCTCGCCGCGAAAACCGAACGTGACCGCGATCACGCCGAGCAGGCCGGCGATCGACGTGGATATCAGGACGACGCCGTTATAGTTGGAAAGCACGAGGTCGTCGCGCTTTTCGAACAGACGGTCTGAAATAAAGCGCGTGAACGATAGTTGCAAAGGCCCGGTCAGGATCAGGCTGCATGCGATCAGATACGTCACCGAGACCTGGAACTGCACGATCGCATATTTGGGTATCACAAACGCCAGGCTCAAAAGACCAATGATCAGGATACCGAATATCGACAGGATAAGCGGTCCCGAGCTGATGAGTCCCGCATACGCATAGGCGCGCGCGACGCCGGTCAGCGTCTGGTGTTTCAGTATCTTGCGAAGCTCGAAACCGATGCCCGCCATCAGTTCACTCCTTGCGATTGAGCCGGCGTGCCTGCAACGGCGCCATGGTGCACCGGACAGCCGCCGCGGGCCGCGGCCTGGCCGTCGGCATCGCCAGCCCGGGTGGGCGCCGCCGTCAGGCGCTGGTACAGCACGCGGTATTGTTCAATCATCTGTTTCTTCGTATAAAAGCGGCGCACGCGTGCAATGCCGGCTCGCTGCGCGGCTAGCCAGCGCGGCTCGTCGCCGAGCAGTTCGAGCACGGCCTGCGCGAACGCGGCCGGATTGGCGATCGGCACGACACTGCCCGCGAAACCCAGCGCGGCGTCTTCGTCGCCGGAGCCTTCAATCAGCTGGCGGCATGAGCCGACGTCGGTCGTGATCGCGGGCACGCCCGCTGCGAAGCCTTCGAGTACGACGAGCGGCAATGCCTCGCTGATCGAACTCAGCGCTATCACATCCACTTGCGGCAAGATCTCATCGACGCGCCGGAAGCCGAGAAACTTCACGTTTTTCGCAAGCCCGAGGCTTTGCACGAGTGCATGACATTCCAGTGCGTACGACGGGTCTTCCTCCTCCGGACCGACAATCCAGCCCTCGATGTCCGGCATGCTTCGCGACGCGATGAACAGCGCCCGGATGAAAGTCTTGATGTCCTTGATCGGCACCACGCGGCCAATCAGCGCGACCACGGTGCGCGCACGCACGGCGCGCTTTTCGATGAGCGGCGCGAACGCATCGACGTCGACGCCGTTCGGAATGTTGCGCGTGCGCGATGCCTGTGCGCCGTCGGCGATCTGCCGCTGGCGATTGGTCTCGTACAGCGCGACGATGTCGTCAGCGGCGTCGTACGCGAGCTTGCCCAGCGCTTCAAAGAAGCGCACCCACAGCTCGCGGAAATAGCTGATCCGGGAAATGTCGCGCTCGAACGCACCGCGGTTGTCGCGAATCCACTGGCTTTGCAGCAGATCGATCTTGCGTTCCTTGGTATAGATGCCGTGTTCGGACACGAGCAGCGGCCGCCCCGTCCGGTAGTGGGCGAGTGCGCCGAGAAAGCCCGCATAACCGGTGGACACTGTGTGATAGACCCTCGCCGGCGGCAACTGCTGCGCCACGCGCGCCAGTTGCCACAGCGGCTTGTGCATGATCCGCACGGTCCAGAAGTAATCGGTAAACGACGGGTCCGTGCAATACCGGTTGTACTGGTCGACGATAAAGTCCCACGCGGCACGGCTCCGCAGGAACTGCTCCTCGCTCAGCGGCGCATTGTCGCCGATCAGCTGCACCATGTCGGCCATCAGCACACCCGCGTCCGCGGCGCCACGATTGCGCCATGCGTCGTGCAAGGCGGCGGAGCGGGCGAACGCTTCCGCGTCGCCCGGAATCTCACGCGCCAGCTGCGCATCCGCAGGCGCGGCCTCGTACAGATAGTGCGCCTCGAAATGCACGACGTTATCCGGCAGCGCATACGCGGCGCCTTCGTAATCCTCTTCGCGGCTACCCACGAATACGATGGAGAACTGCAGTTCGGGATAAGAGCGGATCATTTCGTTGACCCAGCTTGACACGCCGCCGCGCACATACGGGAACGTGCCTTCCAGCAGCAGGCAGACATCGGCTTGCGCGGCGCGGCGCAGCAGTGAAGGTTTCATGTTGACCAGTAACGCGCGACAGGTTTGAGCATGGGCAGCGTCGCGGCATTGCCGAGCGACGCCAGCAGTTCGGACACGCGCGCAAAATCGCCGCGCAGATATTCAACTTCGGCAAGCCATGGGACGAGACGCTCGCGAGGAAAGCCGAGCGCCTGCGCACGCGCCATGTGTGCGGCGGCTTCGTCCGCCGCGCCGTTGGCAAGCGAAAGCCGGCCGCGGATCATCCACAGGGCGGCGTCGCCGTCGTCGATTTCGAGCGCGGCGCAGGCATGGCGGTCGGCCTGCTCGAGCGTATGCCGGTAGACCGCGCCCTGCACGAGGTTCTGATAGATCAATTCGGAATACAGCTCGGCTAGCTGACGATTGATCGCGCGACGTTGCGCATCGGTCGTGGCCGTCTCGAGGCTTTGCTCGCTCTGCAGGATGCGCTGCGTGACTTCGTTCTCCGCCTGATCGAGCGTTCCGTAAGCGATCAGCCGCACGTCTTCCACGGGGTCTGCAAGCAGTTCGCGCAGCAGAGTGCCCGTGGTGCGCGTCGGCATGGACTGAATGGCGACGAGTGCGGACAGCCGGTCGGTCGCGTTGACCTGCGTGTTGACGATACGCGCCTGCAAACGTGCGCCGCCGCCATGCGACACACGCGACATCAGATAAGTAACGAACTCGGGCGCCGGGACGTCGTCCATTGGGTCGCCGCTATTCGCACGCGGCGACCACGCGGCCCACAGACAGCTCGCGAGCACGACGAGCGCGCCGAAGAGCGGCACGAACGTGCATGCCAGCCACAACAGCAGCAAACTCCAGCCGCGCGGCTCACGATAGTGCAACGGCAGAAGCGCGCGGCACAACAACGCCTGCAAGGCCGCGCCGACCAGATTGATGGCGACGACCGGCAACAGCGGATCGAAACCTGTCTGTGTCCCCGCGATGCGCCAGATCAGCGCGTACTGCGCGATCCCCACGAGCAGGAGGCCGACAGCGGCGGCCGCTGCTGCGAGAGCACGATGCGTGGACAAAGGGCGGCGGGGGGTCTTTACGGACATGGCGTCAGACCTCGATGCCGCTGCGCACGAGAAGGCGCTTGAGCGCCGGGCCGGGGTCGCCGCCAAGATGCAGCGTATGCACGCCGATGCGCGCGCCTTCCAGATCGAGATTGAACTGCGCGCGCAGGCTGCTTTCGATCCGCGCGAGATAACCGTCCACGCCTGTGGCATCCGTCACGGGCATCAGGTTGATCAGCACCGACTGTCCCACTGACTTGACCGGCCACATCAGATCTAGCGCGCGGCGGCGGCGCATCACGTGTTCGAAGAACGAATCGCCTTCGTCGTCGTGCGGGAATACCAGCGCGACCAGCGACGATGTAACGCCTGCCGCGCGTTCGAGGCGCGTGAGGCGGCTGACGTCGAGCGCGAATTCGTATGGACAGTCCGGCACCGAACGCAGGATTTTTTGCACCTGCTCAGAATGCTCGACGCCGTCCGCGTAATAGCCGAGCAATACGAGCAGCAGTTGCAGATTGTCGAAATTCAACGACAGGAACGGCATCCGCCTGATCGCCAGCACGGCGAGTAGCCGGCCATCCGCCGAAATCACCGGCGCGCACACCAGCAAAGCCGAGCTGGTGACGGGTTGCCCGTCGCTCTTCAGATGGGCGACCGCGTGGGTGTCGAGCGCGCGTGCGACGAGTTCGTCGTGCGGATCGAGATCGAACGCGTCGCCGATACGAGCGAGCGCTTGCCCTGCAATCTTGCCGCCGTGCACCGGATAGAGCCCGGCCACTTCGATCTGACATGCCTGCGCGACGAATTCGAGCAGCGCATGCGCGCCTGGCATGCCTGCCTGGTTGCTTTGATCCGGCGCGGCCGGCGCCTGATCCAGGCCGTGCACGACCGACAGACGGCGCAGTTCCGTAATCGAATCGCGCAGCGTCGTGGGTCTCGACAGCAGATCCTTCTCGAGCCGCTCGTGCGACAGGCGCATCAGGTAATGACTATTGGTGATGGCGACGAGCCGGTCATTCAGATAGTCGTTCAACGTGTTCGCGCGTTGCGCGCGGTTGCCCCACGTATCGCCGAAATGCCCCGCGATGATCGTTTGCAACAGGCCGCCGGTGAAAAACAGCGTCGGCCAGGCTTCGGCGCTGCCGTGCATCAGTACCTGCCATGCGCCGATCAGCATCGCACAGGCCAGCAGGCCGAGCAGCGTGCCATAGCGCAGCGCGACGATCAGCGGCGCGAACCACAGCCACGGAAAACCGGCGTGCAGCAGAAACGGATCGTTGCGGTCGAATGTCCAGCACAGCGCGCCGATGACCGCGACGAAGGCGATCGTCTCGACAACGGAAAACGGCCGCGTCACCGCGGGCGCAACGACGCGCCGCAGCGCGCCCAGATTTCCGAACGGATTCGAGTGACGCGGCTTCGCCGCACTGGCGGCGGATTGCGCGGTGACGGTATTCACAGCCGACTCCTCATGATGTGTCGGGATACAGATGACAGCATGCGTGCGCCAGGCGGCGCGACCATCAACCGCGTACGCGCAGCGGCGACAACAGGCTGCCGATCAGCGACGATGCAACGCTCGACAGGCTCGAACGCGTCCAGCCGCTTTTCGACCCCGTGGCGCTCCACACGACCTGGCCCGACGCGACGTCGATCAACTCGAACGTGACGCCCGCCACCGGCTCGCCGTCCACGCCGACCTTGTAGCGCCACTCTTCCACTGCGCCGGTCAGCACGTATTTCACGTGCTGCTCGCGGGCCCATGCGAGCTTTTTCTCGCCCAGATCGCGCTGCGCGGTATCGAACATCGCGTTCGCGGAAGGATCGACCGGCGCGATCCGCACGTCGGTCAGACCGTTGGCCCGCAGCGTATTCGCCGCGATCGCCGCGGCGCTGCTGCCGGCCGCGGGCGTCTCGGTGAAGTTCGCCATCGACACGATCGCCACCGGGTCCTTAGCGGCAAGCGTCGGCGATCCGCTTTGACGGATCGAACCGCAGGCGCCCAGCATCAGCGCCGACACCGCGACCAGCGCGGACCATTTGACGAGGCCGAACCCTCTATTCATGCTGTTCATCGAACCACTCCTCAGTAAGGTTGTTTTTGTCGCGGGCGCGCTGGCCCGCAGTGTCGGTAGAACGGATCAGTAATCAGTAGTACCAGCTGTAGCGCGCGCCCAGTACCGTGACCGGCGTGCCGATTTTCGACACGCGCTGGTGTTGCAGAAACACGGCGAGATGGTCGTTGCCCAACACCGTGCCTGCAATGCCCGCGCTGAATTGCGGCCCCCAGCCCTGAATCGAATCGTGCAGCAGACCGACGTCGAAGAAAGGACGCCAGCGGTGCGTGTACTGTTCGAGCAGATCGTTGCCCGCGCCGAAAAAGAAGCCGTATTGCGTGTAGGTGTCCGGCATGAAGTCGCGCGGAGTCGCCGGTTGCAATGCCACGGGCAACAGCCGCGAGATCAGCGGGTCGGCCTGCCCGCTCGCGCCGTAGCCGCCGTGCGTAATCAGCGCGCGCAGCGTGTAGTCGGGATATTGCGTGCGGATCCGGTAACTGACCTCGCCCGTCGACAGCACCCCGCTGCCCAGATACGTGCGGGCCTGGCTATAGAAACGATCCGCCTCCACGCTGCCCGAGAACGTTATGTGCTGCGTCATGCGATAGGTGAAGTCGCCGATCACGTTGTCCTTCATCCCGCCCACCAGCAGCGATTGCGTTTCGTCCGCGACCTGATTGCGGCCGGCGCGCAGACCGAGCGTGAGGGGCGAATTGCGGCCCAGTTCGCCTGCCAGATCGAGCGTGTAAAACGAGCTGGATGCAATGCGCCGGCCACCCGTGACCGTGAACGACGTATCACGCGTGCGCCGCTCGCCATAGATGTTGAGCCAGCGGTCAACCGAGGGCACGTTGACCAGTTGCGTGATGTCGGTCGAATGCTGGAAATGCTGGACCGCCGTCACGCCGACGAGATATCGCTCGGCGATCTTGCGGCTGCCGGCAAGCGTCGTCTCCACATAGTCGAGCGGATGTTCGACGTAGTTGGTGACGCTCGCGTCTATCGATTGCGGCCAGTCGAGCGCCGTCTCGGTCACGCGGGTATGCAGTCCGGTATCTTCCGGCGCGCCGCCAAGCGCGTCGAATGCCAGCTCTTGGGCGCGATCCGGCTTGTCCACGGCAATCGTTGCATCGATACGGTCGTAGACGGGCAGTCGCGAACGCTCCTCGTCGAGCAGGCGCGTCATCTCGGGCACGTCGTTTTCGGCGAGGGCGATTGTCAGACGCGCGTCGGCGGGCCGCGACAGGCGCTCGGCGTATTGCTGCGCGAGCCAGCGCTTCGCGAGCGGATTGCTTTCGTGCGACAGCGCCCACGCAATCGCCACGTCTTTTGCGACCGCGCCGCGCACACGTGCGTTTTGCGGCAAATCCGCGCCCTGCATCGGCGCGCCGCCAGGCAGGCCCTTCACCGCGCCGATCAGCGTGCGCCGCGTTTGTGCCGTGTCGGCGGGCGTCGTACGATTCGACATCAGCCCGTCGAGCAGCGCAGCCGACGTGTCGCCCGTTGCGAACTCCGTGGACAACGTGACGCGCCGGCCACGCAGATCGGCCACTGTTTCGGCGTCCTGCAAGGTGCGGCCGCGCATCGACGCGCGTTGCGCATTGCGCGGCGTCGCGAGCTTGGCCTGCTCGTCCTGAAGTTGCAGCCACACTTTCTTGCGGATCGTCCACGCAAGTCCCGCATGGCCCGACTGTTCCTGCGCGTCGGCATAGGTAAGCAGCCACAGCGGATCGCGCGACATCATGCCCGTTTGACGCCGCAGATACTCGAGCGCCGCGACGGGACGATTCAGGCGCATTTCGGCTGCGGCGAACGGTCCCCACAACGCGGAACTCTGAGCGGCGCTGCCGCGCCAGCGCTTGAGCGCCGCCCGCAGATCTGCGTCGCTGCCGTAGTCGACCAGCGTCCATAAATACGCCGCGCTCACGTCGGCGCCCGCGCCCGGAAGATCGACCGCCCGCTTCAGATCGGCGAGTGCGTTTTGCGGCTGCTCCACGAGCCGGTAGTATTCGGCGCGCACGCCGAGCAGCGCGGGAGACGACTCCGCTGTCGCGCGCTCCTGCGGCGTGAGGCCGTCCAGCAGCGTGGCGATACGGTCCAGCGCCTGTGCGTCCAGGTAGTAATAGATCGCGTCGCGCAATGCGCGCGCCGTGTGCTCACGCCGAAAACGCAGTTCCGCAACACGGCCCGCGTCGATCGGATAGGGATCGTAGAAGTCCGTCATTTCGCCCAGATCTTCCGAGGTCGCGGTGCCGTTCGCGAGCAGATGGCGATACGCTTCGTTGGCATCGTCATCGCGTTGCAGCAGCCGCGCCAGTTCCGCGTAGTTGCGCCAGAAGATTGCGTCACCGGCTTTTGCGCCCGCGCGAGCCGACTTCAACGCGGCCAGCGAGGCGCGATAGTCGCCCTGCCGATACAGAACGCTCGCGGTGCGCAGAGCCGCCGTCGCGTCGTCCGGATGGCGCGCCTGGACTGCCCGGTAGGTGGCGAGCGCCTGGTCGTCGTGGCCGGCGCGTTCGGCAAGCGTGCCGATGCGCTGATCGATCGCGTCGCCGTTTGTGCCGCGCGGCAGCGAACGGAGGAACGACAGACCGTCGTCAGGGCGGCCAAGCCGCTCGTAGGTGGCAATCACGCTGTCCACCAGCTTCATGTCGCCGGGTGTGGCGTGGGCCTGATGAACCAGCGCGACCAGATACGCTTCGTCGTCGTTGAGCATGGGTGCGATTCGCAGCACGTTCTGCCAGCCGACGGGGTCGTTCGACACCTGCGCATATTCGAGCCAGGACTTGAGCGCGAGCGGCGGGTCCCTGTTCCATTCGGCCACCTGGGCGAGCCGCTTGACCCACAGCGCTGAGCGCGGGTCGCGCTGCACCTCTTGCGCGGCAATCTTCTGTGCGTTCGGCAAGTCGCCTGATTCGACGAACGCCTGGAACACGCTGTCCGCTATGCCCCCGCCACCAGCCGACCTGGCGGATGAAAGCGCTGCGGCTGACGGCGGTGCCGCTGCCGGCATGCTCGCGGCTTTCGTCGCAGTTGCAGCCGATGCAGCCGATCCGGCCGGTGCGGTCGAGACCCGGACGACCCGCACCGCGCCCTGCCCTTCGACGCCGCCGCCTGCCGCGCGCCGGCTCGCGCGCACAAAACCGATATTGACCGCGACGGGGCCGTCCATGTACGCGTAGCTTGCGGTGTGAGCAGGCAGCGCTTGCGGCGACTCGTAGTGCGGTGCTATCGACGCATAGCGCGCCAACATTTTCGCGTAACGGTCTACCGCCGCCGGCCGGTTCGCTGCGCGCGCAACGCTCAGCAATACGACGAGCGTGCCCGGATCGTCGACGAGCCTGCCTGCGCGCGCGTCCGCCGCGGCGAGCGCATCGTCGAGCAGATTGCCCGCTTGCAACGCGCGTATGCCGGCCACGAAACAATGGCGTTGCTCATCGACCGTATGCGCTGCCGCCTGCTGACGGAACCATGCGTCCGCGGCCGCGCGATAATCGCCGACCTGAAGCGCATAGCGCGTGATTTGCGTGTCCCATTTCGTGCGTCCCTCGGGATCGTTCGCCGAGAGCCGTGCGTAGAGTTGCATCGCAAGGTCGGGCAGGCCGGCGGCAGCCGAGCGCTGCGCAAGCCATTCGACGTCCTTCGGCGCCCATTGCAGGTGCGCCGCCGCTTTCAGCTTCGCGCGGAAGCCGGCCAGTTCGACCGCGCGGTGCGGATCGTCCTCGGTAGTCGCAAAGGTGCGCTGTTCCGCCGTCGAAAGACGCAGCATCGTAGCGCCGCGCCGCATGTCGTCGGTGCCAAGCGCGTCCATGCGAGCGGCGATCCGCTCGGTATCGGCGGTGCGGCCAAGATACGAATATTGCGCGCCGAGCAGCGCGAGGAATTCCTCGTTGTCGGGCCGCACTCGCGACCATGCTTCCAGGTAGGCGACGCTCAGTTCGTTGGGCGCGCCTACCGAGGCGACGCGCTGACGCAAGCCGCCGCGCGGCGACACGCCGTACAGCGCGAGTAGAACGACGCCCGCCAGCAGATAGACGAGCCAGGCCGGTGCGATACGAAGACGTTTAGCGCTCACAGGAAATCTCGACGGGCTGATAGTTCACCTGCAGACTTGCGGCCGCCGGCGTATCGAAGCGCACCGTATCCCCTTCGCGGCGCGTGGCGACCCGGCGTCCGGCCACGCTGACGCTGCAGCTCTGCGCACCGGCCAGGCGGACGAACGGCTGGTAATAGCCGCCGAATTCGAAGGACATGCCGTTCGGCTCGCGCCTGAAGTTGCGCACGAAACCATTAGCTTCGGTGATGTAGGGCCATGCACCCGACGTCGGAACCGCTTCGCGGCCAGCCGAGGGGTTGAACGACACACGTGCGGCGCCGTCCGCGATGTGAATGTAGATGCCGTCCGGTCCCGCCGAGTACCCGGTGACGCCGGTGGAGGCGCGCAGATCCGGCGTGCTCGTCGAAGGCCAATGCAGCTCGCGCACTTCGCCGTTGCCGCGCACGATCCAGTCGTCGCCCGCGCGGTTGCCCGCACCGGCACGCGCATCGGTGTCGCCATGCACGGCGCGCGCGACGGCGAATGAACGCCAGTCGAGCACCTTTTCCGTGTAGTCGGTCATCTGCACCGGCAGCACGGGCTGTTTGAGCACCGCCGTGAATATCTGGTCCAGCGCGCGCAGCGAGGCGATTTTCGTGCCGCTATACATGTGGTAGTACAGATCGATCGGCTTGAAGCGCAACGGCTTGTCCGTCATGTCGAAGGTTTCGAGCACGCGCGTGAAGCCGTAGAACGGGCCAAGCCAGTCGTTCGTATAGACGTTTTCGTCCTGATTCGGCGCGTAGACCTGGTAGGCGCCCGGCCCCTTGTCCACGCCGATGGGCGCGATATTGGTCCAGCTGCTCGCGCTCTTCGTAATGACGGTATCGCCGCCGTTCACGTTGGCGACGCCCGCCGCGTACACCTTGCGAATCACGATTGCGGGCGGCTTGCAGTTGCCCGGCCATTGCAGGATGGTCGTCTTCTTGCCGGGCGGCGCGAGGCGCGTGTTGATGTAATCGATCGAGCCGGTCACCTCGCGATCGATGTCGAACGTGTAATTCGGAATGCTCAGGGAGAATGCGGTATCGCCGCCGCCGCGGTCTACCCGCTGGCCCGTCGTGGCATCCACACTGCCCCAGTCAAACGGATGCGAATAGGTATGCGTGCCGATCGCGACATAAGGCAGCGCGAACATCTTGCGCGCGATCTCCTCCAGACGCGGCGAAATCTTCGGGTAGAGGCCCGTGGGGCCGACTTCCCCCTCGATGACGGAGAGCGTCATGGGCACTTTGTAGCGCGTGAAAATCTGCTGATAGAGCGCGTCGCCTGAGTAGTCGGCGCCGGGGAATTCGGCGCGCGACGCAAAACCGTCGCCGTCCACGTGCGACATGAAAAGTCGCCGTCCGTTTTCCGTCGTCACACTCGGCGACGGCATCTGCGTGAGACGCAATGCGGCGGTGAGAAACGAAATGGGCTGAATCGCCCAGCGTTCCTGGTCGATGCCGTTGAGCGACACGACCGTGTATGGGCTCATCGCGAAGCCGCCCCATGGGGTGATCGCGACCGGATCGACGGTAGCATCCCCGCTTTTTACCCGCAGCAGTGGCCGGCTCGCGGCACCGACGCGCACGCCGGTCAGATCCCGCGGACCTAGCTTCGGATCAACTTCGAAGCCGATCATCCGATCGCGCGAGACCACATCCACCTTGTCGGTGAATGGACCTGACACCGCTTGCAGGTCGAGCGCGGGTCCTTCGTCGGCGGCCGCATCGAAACCGAACTGGCCGAGAAACGCAACGGGCACGTGGGAGGCGATGCGAGCATCCACCCAGTTGCGCCACGCCGCGCTATCCTGCGTGCCGGTGCCCTGCAGCCACGCAACGACGCCGGCGTAACGGTCCGGCGTGATGCCATCGGGCAGCGGGTCCTTTACGTTCGCGTACTCGACGTCGTAGCCGAGATAGTTCAGCGGCGTCGCCAGATCGCGCACGCCGGGCGTTTCGTCGAGCAACAGGTCATCGCCCGTGTCCTGCACGATTAGCACCTTGCGCGGCAGAACCTCAATTGCGCCGATACCCACCGTGTTGCGGCTGATGTTGGTCACGTATGGCGTCACGCCCGTCGCCACCACCTGCGCGGCCGTCTTGCGCGCACATGCACGGTCGTCCGCGGCGCAGTATTCGACCGACAGCACAGGCACGCCCGTCTGCTGCATGAACGCCTGAGCGGCGACAGTGCGCGCGGCGCTATCGTTCGCCGAGACAACGGTGTCTTCGTCGCGGTTGGCGCTCACGCCGCGAATGAGCGAAGCACCGACGACCGCATACAGCGCTTTGGCATGCGGCGCGGCGAGCTTCAGCGCGTCGGCGCCGCCAGCGATTAGAAGCGCGTCTGGATGCGCGGCGTGGATTGCGTCGACGGAGGCAATGGCATCTGGTGTGTCCAGCAGAAAGCCGCGATAACCGCGCTGCCACAGCGGCTCAATTTGGCTCGTGAGGAATACATTGGGCGAACTGGTCGCGGGATCGGGGTGGGTGCGCGCGAGCCATGCCGTGTGGCGCAGTGAGTGTGCGGCTGGATTGAAACCGTGCGCGGGGTCGACGACGACCGCGTCGAAGGCTTGCAGAAGATCGACCGGCACATTGGCGCCGTCGAAAAAAGCGACATTAACCGACGGTGCAGGGCTCGTTTTGGCTTGCATCCGTGCTGTCGCGGCCGGGTCTTGCATAGCCTGCTGAGCGTTTCCCGTGACGCAGATCGTGGCTAGAGCCGCCAGGAGAGCACACGTCGAAGCGCGCATCGCGAGGCGCGGATGGGCTCGTCCGCGCGCTTTCCGCTGGCCGTTCGACAGACTTTGCGGGACGTCGCAAAGCGGCGATCGTGCCTCGATTATCGTTTTGAACCCCGATGTCATGTTTTGTTTTTCGCTTTGTTGGTCTTCTGTTGACCCGCGTCGAAGGCAGTCCTTTTTGTGTTTTACCCACCGCCCGATGCGATACAGCGCCCTTTTAACGATTTCAAGGCCGCTTTTGATGCTGCGTGACTCCGCTCGCCGTTTCGTTGAATCTACTTAATCGTCAGCGTCACCCAGGCTGCGCATTCTAGTCGCACTTTTTTGCGAGCGCACGTGTATTTTTCGGCCCCAAACTTCGCTTCAGATTGTCAAAGATTGACTGAAATGCCGATAACCAAGGACGAATGGCATGTAAACACGTTCGCGCAAACGTTTCATCTGCTCTGAAGGCTTTATGTAATGCGTTATCGCGTTTGAAAGTAATTAACAGTTCACGCGGTTTCGGCACGAATCTGTTGAAAACACGCAACGTAAGCTGACTGGATGAAAAGCATGGAGGTCTCCCGCAGAAAAATACGCAAAGCGCAAATTAACCGCACCGGCGATCGTTCAGCGATTCTGCCGGGGGTGGTCACGCTATGCGGTAGCGCGTTCATTGACTTGTTCGGAAGCGCCTCACACCATCGCGTATTGCATCGTGCGATAGGCGCGGAGCGCACTCATGGGCACAGCGGATTTTCGGATTTTTCGAACCACCGATTTACCGTCTACGGAAAAGCGAGAAAAATGGCTATTTGGTGATTTTATTTTCACTTATCCGAACTTTTCAATCAGGCTACGAATGCCAACTCGCCGTTGCAGAGCCGTGGGCGGGAATCCGCGGATTAATGCGTAAAAAGGCCACTTGCACGGAAATCTCTTGAACGTGCAAGCAGTCATTGAAGCGCTCATTGGATAGATGACGGATGACGCGCGACCGCTATCAGCTCCATCACCGTGTACGGAAAGCGAGGCAGTTCGAATACCGTGATGTCCAGTTCGCCGTTCAATTCAACGTCGAAAATGCTGCAGTTCGCAAATTCACCGACGACTCAATTCAGCTCAGCTAGGACAATGTTTCCGCGGCGCCCGGTAAGACGAAGCTCGAGATAGGCAACATCATCCGCGAGCGCCACGCTTGTCTCTGCGCCCAGGCTGCATATGAGCAGTGGGGCGCCCACGACGCCGCTCTCAGCCGCGGCTCGCCTCGTTCGCTCGGTCGAAGATGGACTCCGAGAACCGCTCGATCCAGACCGCCAGGCGATCAGCTGCAAAACCTGCAGCACGTGTACTGGACCGGCAGACGATGGTGTCACCGTCACGCACGAACTGGAGAGCGCCGCCGGCTTCGTCCAGCCACAAAAGGCAGGCAAGCCAGGAGGCATGCGTAGCCGATACACCCTCACCCACCGGCCGGGTCAGGAACTCGCTCAACGTGGCCGGCGAAGTCCAGATCAGCGCGTCGCCACGGCCTTGTACTACGTCGCCAAGAACATCAGCAAGGATAGGCACCGCATTAGCAGATCCGCGCCCCGCCGTCTGCGTACGCAACTCCATCAGGCGTGCGCCGACCGCATGCCCGAAGCTGCCGCTACATTCGCTCTCCGCCTGCACCACGTCAGCGTAGTCCATACGCTGCCAGTCCGGCTCCGCATTGCGCATACCAGCGAGTTGCGTACCCTCGAGGTAAGTCTCCACAGGCTGGAAACGGCCCGGGCCAATCAGGCTGGCGCACAGCGCGTGCACCATGCCGATCCGTGTCGCCACGGTCTGGGTCTGCATTACGCCCAGCTTTTCGCGCACGAGCTGGTCGCGTTCCTTGCGCAATCCGGACAACTCCAGTGCCTGCTTCATTTCCATGCGAAGTGCGCTAATGTCCCAAGGCTTCTTGATATAGCGGTGTATCTGCCCCTGGTTGACGGCCTCGACGGTCTGATCCAATTCCGAATACGCCGTGGTCAGAATCCGGACGATGTGCGGATAGCGCTCGCGCGCATAGCGCAGAAGTTCGTTGCCGCTATCGCCCGGCATGCGCTGATCGGACACGAGCACCGCCAGGCTGGCGGCGTGGGCGTCGAGCATAGCCTTGCCGTCTTCCACCGAGGCGCCCGTCACCACTGGCGCAATCGCGCCAATCGCGCGCTCGAAGTATTTGAGCGCGGTCGCTTCGTCATCAACGAACAGAATCGCCGGGGGCGGTGTCTGGGTGGTAATCAAGTCGGTCATCGGTAACTCCTTTGCATGCGATCCCTGAAAATTTTCGGACGTCAGCCTCACTGTCCTGCCGGCACCTGACGACACCCGTGCGATCCTGCAGTCACCGGAACGATTGCACGACGCGGTCGCCCAAAGCCTGCTGAGGCCGCCACCGCCCCCCTTCCCGATAACCCGCTTTAACACAAGGCAGCATCAGGTCCGGCGCAATGCCGCAGCGGTTATGGCCGATGCCAGCACCTCGCGGACAATGGCCACGCCTAGCGGCTTCTCCAGGATCCGGAACACGCCCCCAGAAGTAACCGCTTCCAGCAGTGCGTGGTTTTCCGCGTAGGCCGTCACTAGTATCCGCACAATATGCGGATACTCCTCGGACACCTGGCGCATCAGGTCGTCGCCGCGCCGGTCAGGCATGCGGAAGTCGGTCACGAGGACCGCCACCCGTGCACCTTCACGCCGCAGGATCGACATCGCGTCGTCGGCTCCGCTCGCCAGCAGCACGTCATAGTCGCTGCCGGCCGCGCGCGCAAAGTACTTGCGGGCCAACTCCTCATCATCGACATAGACGACACTCGGCCGCGCTTGCTGTGTATCTTTCATCTCGACATCACTTGGCGCGCGGCAGGTCGAAGTTGAACGCGGTCCACTCGCCCAACTGGCTTTCTGCGAACAGTGTGCCGCCATGCCGTTCCACCACCGCATAGCTAATGGACAGGCCGAGGCCGAGCCCCTGGCCGACTTCCCGGGTCGTAAAGAATGGCTCGAACACTCGCGCCAGATTGTCCGGTGCGATCCCCGGGCCGTTATCGCGTACTTTCACGTGAAGCCGGTCGTTCTGCCATTGTGCCGTGACGGTGACCTGCGGCGAAACGGTGCCCGCCTTGTGCATCGCCAGCGCGGCATTTGAAAACAGGTTGATAAGCACGCCGATGATCGCGGCTTCATCGCCCAGCACGAGCGTGTCGCCGGGCAGCTCGGACTTGACGCTCAGGCCGCGCAGCTCGTGTGCACTCAGGCGGACCGACGAATCCAGCGCTTTCTCGAACAGATAAGGCACGTCGTCTGCCGCTGCGCCGGGTTTGCGGTAGGCAAAGGTTTTCAGGTCCGACACGATATGCTGTATGCGATGCATGCCCTGCTTCACATCGGTCAGGCATTCCATCAGCGAGGGGGTCTGTTTGGCCTGCGGTTCCTCGATAGCAAGTTCTATGGCCATCAGGCAGAAGTTCACCGGGTTGTTGACCTCGTGGAGCAGCCCCGCGGACAACGTACCGATCGCCGCCATCTTCTCCTGCTGGAGCAACTGTCCCTTGATCTGCGACAGGCTTTCATTCGTGCGAGCTAGCTGGTCGTTCTTCTGCGCCAACTCGTCCTTTAGACGGAAAAGCTGGAAACGGCCCTTCTCGTTAAAGTACGTGTAAATGGAACTGGCCACCGCACAGAAGAAGACTAGAATCGACTGGAACAGAAACTTGCTCTGGTCGTGTATGCCGTCAGGATGGACGACGCAGGCAATGTAGTAAAGCCCGACCGTGGCAAGCCCGAACGCCAGCGTCTGCCAGTAGCCCGCAGGGAACAGGATTCCGACCGCGAAGATCGTCAACGTCAGTCCGGCATAGAACAGCGACTGCTCGCCCTGCGTGACATAGATCATCCAGGAGATCATCGCCTGCGGCAACAGCAGCCAGATGAAGGTGATGGTCTGCACATGGCGTTTGCCGGTTTTCGTGTAGAACGAGAGTAGCGCCAATCCGATGGCTACGCTCGTCAGCAGCCGGATGATGGCGAAGCGTTTTTGCTCTCCCGGATACACGACGTAGTCCAGCGCAACGCCCATCAGCACCAGCACGATTACGGTCAGGCCGCCGGCCTTGCTGCATAGCAGCCGGTAGTCGCGCAATTCTTCACGATAGTTCGAACGCAACCCCGCGATGGATGTTGTCATCTCAAGCGACTTGTTGCTGGCCGATGACCGTTTCGGCAAACACATTAACCCCGGTGGAGTCCGTGTACAGGCGCGGCTCGCCACAATTTTCCGGCATAACAGCGGCCATCTGGGCCTCGTTACGATAGATCAGGTACCACTCCAGCACGTGCTCCATGCTCAAACGCTCCGGGTTGTCGGCGTGGACATTCGTGACCAGCAGGCGGCCGCCCGGTCGGATTCGGTTAGCGAAATGCTGGTTCAGCCGCGCGCAGACCTTGTCGGACAGGTAATCGAACAGCCCGGCGCAGTAGACTGCGTCGAACTCGCGGATGTCCGATGCGTGCACATCTATCCGGCGCTTCAGCAGATGGTGAACCGAGTCGTGCGTGTAGCTGATCGACATTGGCCGGGACAGTTTCTGCGCGATGGACGCAAGGCGCTCGCGCGTCCAATCCAGCGTCTCCTGGCTGAAGTCGAGCAGTTCGAAGCTCAGCCACTCAGGTTCGTCGAATTCATGCATGAAGCGCTGAATCTCTTGAGCCGGACCGCAGCCCACGTTCAGCACGCGAAACGGCCGGCCGGCAGCTCGCGCTTCATTGGCGAGCCGGGTCAGGTAGTCCACCAGGAGATCGACGCGATTCCGGTGCGCGCGCGCGACGGCCGTCTGCAGGAACGCCGCGTTGACGATCTGGAAGTACGTGCTCGGACCCTGGCGCGGATCGTCGAGCATCTGGTTGACCATCTGGTAGTCGCCCGCATAGCCCAGAGGCTTTGTAAACGTGCGGAACACAAAGGGCGAGCGCAACAGCAGCGGATGCAGCGCGGCCTGCGCAAACGCACGGTGTGCCGGCGCCTGCTCTTCATCGACCAACCGCGCCTCGCCTTCAAATTCGTCGAAGTAGAGCTTGGTCCGCTGCATGAGAGGCGTGGCCAGTTCGAGGAAGAAGTCCTCGCGCAGGGTATTGCCTTCTTTTGGCATGGTGTCGGCCAGGTCCGCCTGCTCGACCCACCGCGACATGTCCGAAAGAAACGCCCGGATCTGGTTAACCGCGATCTGATAGTCCCGGCGGATCTGAAAACGCCCGGCCCAGTCCTGTGCGAATCGTCGGGCTTCTTCCCCTACCGCGGCCGGTTCCAGCGTGCCGCTACTCAGTTCACGCCACTCCGCGATCAGCGTCACCGACACAATGGCGGTCAGGCCGGTATTGACCATGCTGATGACGACCGCCTTGCCCGAATAGGCGGGTTCCACGCCCATCTTCACCGACAGGTCGGTCAGCACCTCGCTGACCTGGACTATCGAGTACGGGTTATAGATCTCCATCACGAGCGAATTTCGCTGGAGATTGATGATGGTGCCCCGCACTAGCTCGCCCTGCGAGTTGCGGAAGCTCACTACCGGATCGATTTGCGTTTTTGAGTACACAGTATTGCCGATAGGTGAGGACCGCAACAAGTCGGTTTGGAATCTGCTGCTGCACCCTGGCAAGTAAGTCGGGCGCTCTAGCGTCGGTCGTGTCCGCGATAAGGGCAATGAGGCGCCGCAATGCGGGACCTCCGCGATTGCAGCATTCTACTGATAAAAGACGCTGCGGTCTCACCCACTTCAGCGGCACAACCGTGCCAGGCGACCGGAGCATCGAGCATCGAAACCAGCGCAGATGGTGCCACCCATCAATTCGGTGATGAGCCGTGCGTTTGTATGACTGCGGCGGCACGCAAGCCGCGCAAGGTGGTTCGCGAGGAACTGTTCGCTTGGCGGCTCGCGATTCGTCGGCAACTGGAACATCTTGATCGACGGGTTCTGGCAACGGAACTCCCGAATGGGTTGGCCCAGAAGACACAGATGCCGACGTTGCGGGAACACATTGTGGCCAGCCAGACTATGCGGCGGAGAGCGTCCGCACTGGTCGCGAGGAAAGACTTGTACCGCCCCGCCTCCTCGCTCTCCTAAGAATCTTTAAACCAACCACCGGACTTCGCCCGACGATGGATTGCAGGCGAGTCCGCCTACTCCTGATGGGATCGGCAGCCCACTTGTTTATAGACGGTGTTCGAATTTGTGGGCCAGCAGTCCGCGCCAGACAGTTAGTTGCGTTGTAGGCGACACACAGCACTGAAAGGTGAGCAATTTCGCGGATACGGCCGAACCGCGCCTTAATTGTTAAGCTCGTGTTCGGCCAATGCGGTCAAGCGGTCAAGCGGTCAGACACTCGCGAGTGAGCGGCTCGGACGTCCGCTTCAGCATGTACAGGTGAATAATTCATCGGCCAACCGTTCCTCGTAAGCGGGGGAAGTATTCGGCAAACGACAGATCGAGAGCATCGCCGCGAACCGTTTCTGACGACGCGCTGCGTGCTTGCGCGCCTGGTCGGCTACGGCAACGGTTATTCGGGGATGTACAAGTCACAGGTTGTAAAACGCAGTTCAAGGGGGGCGGCTGAACGCTGGGACGCCAGACGTCGATCAATCCGCCGGGCCGGGCCACGGTAGCGCATTGGCGCGCGTGCCTACCTTACGGCCGACTATCTCGTAGATGGCTACATGATCATGCTCGAATGCAACGGCCCAGCTGCTCAGGTAGTCGCACCAGGTCTGAAAGCTGCGGTCATCGACTTGTTGTCGCAGCGCCATCGACTTCATCCTGAAGTTCTGCTCCCACAAACGCAGTGTCCTCACGCAGTGCCGGCGCAGGTTCTGAATGTCTGACACCTCGAGTCCCCCTCCCCGCATCGCGGTCAACGCATAGCCAAGGTCGGGCAGTTCGTCGCCCGGAAACACATATCCGCCCGAAAACCCGCCACCGTCCAGGCCGAACTCGCTGCTCGCTGGTCCCGCCGCCATGATTCCATGACTGACCAGCACGCCATCCGTAGCGAGATGCTCCTGCAAGACGGAGAAGTACTCCCAAAGATCGCCGCGACTGTCGAACTCGAACATGCCCAGGCTCGTGATCCGGTCGAACCAGCCCTCGACATCGGGATAAGCCTGCAAACGGATCTCGACGCGGTCGGCCACGCCTGCTGCCTTGATGCACTCGTTGGCCCAATCGAACTGATTCTTCGACTGCGTAATGCCGACGCAACGTGCGCCGAACTTCTCGGCGGCCCGAATCACCAACGCGCCCCACCCGCAATCGACATCGAGCAGCCTTTGCCCTGGTTTGAGCCCGATTTTCGTGAGGACGTGGTCGAGTTTTTTCAGTTGCGCGGTTGCGAGGTCCTCATCGCCGTTCTCGAAATAGGCGCACGAATACACCATGCGCGGATCCAGCAACATTGGGTAGTATTCCTGCGGCATGTTGCGCCGGCGCCTGTCCCGCTCCAGCAGCGCTCTCGCCGCAACGGACTTCAGGACTTCGGACAGTTTTCGGTGTGGGAACCTTTCGGCATCGTATGGCTGTCTTTCCTTTGTCCCGGTGCACTCGGACTTGCTCATCCGCGTACGAACCTCGCTGAGCCACCGGCCTATTTTTCCGTCCTGAGACATCTGTCTCTCCGTTGCCCTATTGTTTGTCAGCGCTCCAGGTCGGCGTGCTTGTCCGGCACATCGTTCCGCTTGTTGGTCGGCGCTAGGCGTGTGCTCCGCCGGATCCACACCTGGCGGAATTGTTCATGTTCATGCTCTTCGGCGAACACCGACATCGATGGCTTGAGCAGGTCGTGCCGCGATACGATGCCGAGCAGGCGATACGTTTTCCCATCTTCAGTCACGGGAACACGGTCGAGTCCGGTTATGGCAAGGCGAGCGGCCACGCTTCTGCAGGTCTCACCTGGTAGAGCGATGTGGGGCGGCGTTTTCCCGAGGAATGTTCCAAGCGGAGCACCGGCTTTCTCCGGAGGAATCTGGTCGAGTAGCGTCCGGTCTGCCATGCCCACCAGGATTCCGGAGTCGACAACCGGATAGGCACGATACTTCTGCCCGGCCCCGAAATAGTCTCGGAGCACCTCGGCGACCGTCGTTTTCGCGTCGATTGTCACGATGGCGCGGGTCATGACCTCCTCGACATAATGTCTTTCGAGTGGATCGATGCTGTACTCGCGATAGATGTGGTAGCCGCGACGAGCAATCTTTTCGGTCAGAATCGAGCGACGCATGAAAAGGACCGTGAAACCATAGGCGACTGCGGCGGCCGCCAGCAGCGGCAGTAACGCATTAGCATCGCCCGTCAGTTCGAATGCAAAAACGGATGCCATCACGGGCGCGCGCATCATGCCGCCGAGCGCGGCGGCCATGAAGATGAGCGGCCAGACCGCCGGCTCGCCCCCGGGCATGTACGGGGCGGCGACGGCGCCCACGCCTGCGCCCATCATTAGCAACGGAGCCAGTACGCCACCGGATGTGCCAGAGGCCAACGCAATTACCCAGATGATGGCCTTGACCAGAACGATTGCAATCACGACCTTGACAGCAAGGTGGTTTTGCAGCAGATCTGCGATGACGTCGTATCCGACACCGAGCGTGCGTGGCTGAAAATAGCCGCCGATACCAACTGCGATTGCACCCAATGCCGGCCACCACATCCAGTGGATCGGCAACTTGCCGAACATATCCTCTACCTTGTAGAGTCCCGTGGACAATCCCCAGGACAACGCACCGGTAATCACGCCTGCGACGGCTGACGACACGATACCCATCGGACCGAGCGGCAAGGTATGCAGCGCGAACAGAGGTCCGCTGCCGAAAAACAGCGGCCGGGTGAAACCCGCCACAGCACACGCGATGGCGACTGGCAGCAGGCTGCGAGGCCGCAGTTCGAACAGCAGCAGCTCGATGGCGAGCAGCACAGCCGCGACTGGTGTGCCAAACACCGCGGTCATGCCGGCCACCGCGCCCGCCACAAGAAGCGCCTTTCTTTCGGCGCTAGACAGATGGAAGTATTGAGCAATGAGCGAACCGATCGCTCCGCCCGTCATGATAATCGGCCCTTCGGCACCAAAGGGGCCGCCGCTGCCGATTGCGATCGCCGAGGCGAGCGGCTTCAGGATCGCCACTTTCGGCGACATCTTGCTCTTGCCGAACAGAATTGCTTCGATAGCTTCGGGTATGCCGTGGCCCCGGATCTGCTCGGAACCGTACCGCGCAATCAATCCCACAAGCAGGCCGCCAATTACGGGAATCGCAATGACGATTAGCCCAAGCGCGTTCTCCGACGGCGAACGGTTCGCCGTGGATAACGTCTGATAGAAAAACAGGTTCGCGAAAAAGCGGATCAGGTGCAGCAGAAAATAGGCGGCGACAGTGCTCAACGCGCCGCCGACCGCCGCAATGGCACTGATACGCAGAAGCCGGACATCTGTTGCGAAATCGCCCTTGTGCTCGCCCATGACTCCCCTTGCTTGACACCCAATGATCGATAGCGCGTGGGCTCTATATATGTCACAACGTGATAGAGATCGCATAGCAATTGCGATTCCGTCCTTAGTCTCGTCGTCGGCTTGACCTGCCAGGGCGGACGCAAGTCCTGGGCGTGAGCATGCGATTGTGAGTGCAGTGTTCTGGTTGATTGTGGACGTCGCCGCCTGTTCGCACGGATCGACAATTGCGCTTAGGCAGTCGCCAAAGCTCAGATTTCTAGTCACATACCGAGCCGCAATGTAACGACCCGTATCCCAGGGACGCCATGTTCCCAGGCGAATTGAATGGCCGCTCGCCGTGCGGATTTGATGTCTGAACATCAGATCGCACATCTTTATTGCGTCCTACGGCAGTGTGACGAGGGCCCGCCGCCGCCCGTCGCGGATGCCGACGAATGGCTGATCGGAAGCGGTGAAAAGGCATAGCAACGGCAATGGACGCACGTCGTCTCTGACCGATCACCTGCTGGCGATTTTGGCCGCCTGGATGGCCGTTGTACCTTGAAGGCTGCCGGCGAGGCAGAGCTTATCCGAGCGACGGGAATGAGTCGGTTATGGCCGATTGCATCTCGCGAGGGCCGCCAGCTTCTGCCGACACATATTGCAGTTATTCCGGTTGCTAACCTGCAATGCGTTTAAAACTGGCGTAGTAGTCATCGGTGTAATAGCATTCGCCGGTCTGCCTGCGTGGTCCACCACATACGATCCGGCGCTGCCCCCGATCCGTCGAGCCAGGCGTGCGAACGGTGTATGTGTGGTAGTAGCCGCGCGGATGCTTAGGCAGCAATAGCGCACTGTTACGGAACAAGACGCCGTCGTCGCCAAAAGGGAAAGGGCCGCCCGCTTTGATCAGCCGCAAGGTTTCGGCTGCTTCCCCCGGTAACTGTGTCTTGTTGATGGCGCCCAGCGCGCCCGTCTTTTGCACGCCTGATGAGGTGGGTGTATCGCTCGCGTCCTGCGCGGGCCGAACCGGCGCTTGGCTCGCGGACGCCCCCGATGGCTCAGTGACGCTTCGCGATTCCTCCTTGTCGCATCCGCAGAGGATCGCGCTCAAGACGACGATGCAGGAGAATGGCCACCCTCTCATCACGAAATGGTTCTCCCCTCGTTGACCGGAATTCCACGACCAGGACCAATTCAAAGTTATCGCAAATGGCCTAGCGAATCAACGTTCGGCTGCAAATATTGGCGGTTGGTGCACGATCGACAGGCCGAAGTGCCGATTTCGGCGTCCACGACTGCATACGGCTTCGAGCGGTCGTGATCGACGACTCGCGGTAGGTTCGAGAACAGGTGAACTGCCCCCCGATGCAGGCCGATCAACGGAGGGCTCACATCGCGAGATCGAGGTCGGACAGCACTCGGCCAGGAGCCGCCGGTCGAGGTCGCAATCCAGTTTGCTCAGCCAAAGTTTTTTTGCCCTCGCTCAATGGCTGGTTTCAGGCGAGCGAATTGCCGGTGGCATCGCCCGCGTGCGATGCAGTATGGGTCAGCTATAAAGGCATTACGGCTGAGGGGAGTGCTCGTGCAGGCATACGGCTTTCCGCAAGCCGGTGATCGCAACGGAAGACGGCTTGATCGGCTCGTTCAGCAGGCGCTGCGAATTAGGACCGACTCTGAGCAACCTGAGTTCGGCGTCGATCGGTCGCCCGCTTTGAGAAAGAGAGGCGACTTATGACCGAGACTCACGCCGGGAGGGGGTCCCGGTAATGATGACGTCGCCAGCCATTACGGGCATGAAGCGGCTGAGATACGCCACGATATGCCCGACGTTGAAGATCCTCGTGCGTGTGTTGCAGGTTTGACGACGTGTCATGCATTCGTTCTCCGTCGTCGCCGGAAGTGTAGCAATACGTTTCGAGAAAATGTCATGACGGAAACAGAAAATCGGCTTCCACGCGACGCCGCTCCTTTCGCGGGCGAGATCAGCGACCTCGCCGTCAATGCGATGCAAGGGCGTTGACGTTACCATCCAAGTAATTAGGACATCTATGTGACTTTACATAAGTGAAGTTATCAACGGGACTGGTATGTATGGCTGGTGCCGGTTTTTTCCGTTGTATCAGTGGGTTCTTGTGTAGGCGGGAAGTTGATTAACAAACCTTGAGCGCCGCCCGCTCACCTCCAACACATCGCCAATCGCAGTCTCGTCCTGTTCTGTCTGGGCCACGCAAACCTGAAACTCGTCGCCCGGTTCGCCCACTTTTTTCAGGGTTAATGCATAGCAAGTGTGCTTGCCGCGCTGAACGTACTTTGCAGCCACATCATAGGTTGCAACGTATGCAACTCCAATCACTTGGTTCATCACGTTCGCAAAAGCGCCGGCTGCCAGTGCAACGAGGATCGCTGCGGCGATTGTCCCCTTCATCCACGATTCGGCGAGCCCGACTACATGTTCTTTGCTTGCCCCACGAGGCTTGTACGAGCTGCCAATCAGCGCACGCTGGAGCCGCCACGCGACGAGAACCAAAACTGGCACAGCAACAGGCGCGACCCACCTCCAGTATTCACGGCTAATTCGCAAAGCCGGGCCATCGAACGATGAACCCCACGCGAGCACAATGCCTGCTCCGAAAACCAGGAAGAAAACACCATATGAACTGCGACCAGTCCCTACGAACAACGAACCGTTTGATCCCATCACGTTTCTAGCTGTCACCCGTTTTGCGTTTCTATTCGGCCTTCGGTTGAGCCATGCCGGTTTGCACCATTCTCAATAGAATCGTTCGTGCGATCGACTCGATACGAGCGCCACCGAGTGTCGTCGTCTCCATGCCACCCGCCTCGGTGATGACTGTTACAGCGCCGTCTACCTCGTGGACATCCGCAACGTATTTGCGGCCATCGACTGTTACTTCGACTTCCATTTTGTTTTCCGGGCCGTTAGAGGGGCTGAAACTGGCGCTCGGTGCCGAGCACCACTCGCCCATCGTCCAGATGAATGACGTGGAGAAACGGTTCCTCCATGTCGTCGCGCAACACGACGCCTTCAATTGTCCGCGCGGTGTCGTAATGGACGCAAAAGGCGACTCGCTTGCCGGCGAGAGCGCCTTGCTTCGGAAACTCCGTTGCGGAGATGTTTGCCTTCACGCCCATTGTTCGGTCCTTGTTTTCCGTTCTCCTATCGTTTCCCAGTGCTCGTTGAAAAAATATCAATGAGCCGCCATGCTACGAATGCAACACCACCGAGAATGAAGAGTCTGAACTGCCAGCGGGCCGCCGTGTTGCTGGCGCTAAATGATCGAGCGAGCAGCGCTTCAACGGCTAGTCGATCTACAGGTGATCTCGACGCAGCAGTAAAGAGCATGTGGTTATAGTGAAGTCCATCCTCATTGCATCTGATCGAACGACAGCCCAAGCAAAAGCTCAAGGCCCATGAGGTCAGACACACCGCGAGCAACGCCAAGTTCCATTTAAGCGCTGGATTTCCTGACACCTTTTCGACTGCATACCCTATACAAGCTCCGGCAGCCGTCAATAGAAAGTAGATGTACTTTCCACGGCTGTCTTGATATTGCTGGTGCAGTTGGTTCGCGGGCTCGCTCATCTTGTCTCGTTGTTTTCCGTCCCGTTAAATGTCCTCAAACACCCCGAGCCAGCCCTTTACCGAAATAGTCTCCAGCGCGTCAAGGTCAAACGCCGCAAATTCGCTGTCGAGGTCCGTATCGGGCGCGATCAGGAGGTTCAGCTCCTGTCCCGACGATGAGGCCGCCACCTCACGGGTGAAACCTTCGTCGCGAGCCTGCGCTACTGTCGTCGCGAGTGCGTTCATGGTCGAGGTCATGTTCCGAATGCTTTGTCACTTGCGCTCCCGGGCACGCGCAATCGCATCGGCCGCAATAGTTTGCGGCGTATCGAGCACGACGCCGCCATCCCATTCTAAGGTGACGGGCGCACCACAGGAGGCACACGTCGAAGGCTCACCGTCGTGAGAGTCACCGTCCAGATGCTCATCGCCGCGCTTGCCGCATGCTACGCACTTGTACACGTACAGCACTTTGCTCATATCGCGCTCCGTTTTTCCCTACTGCTACGCTTGGCTTAGCACAGCCGCGCGGTACTGCGATCGCTATAGCAGGTCCGGAACAGGCGAGAGCATTTCGGACATGAACTGCAGCTCGACACATGCTCCGGTTCCATGCTTTGGTGCCGCGCGATTGAACGCTGCGCGAGCTGCATCAAATTTCGTCTTGTCTTTCGCGGCTACCGCACGAATAGCCGCACGTTCGGCGACCGTCAGAATATCGCTCACGCGTTTTCGTCCTCAGAACTGGATTACGTCCGCCGGCACCACGATTCCGTGCTGCTGTCGAACGGCCTCACGGAACTCCTGCCACTCGGCGGCGCCCGCGCTTCCATGGGTGCAATGGAGGCATTGATCTGCGCCAGCCATCTGCTCCGTCACGGTCCTATGCACGTCTATGCCGAAACGCTTGCTAAATCGTCCTACGCACGACCCGTCGTCACCTGTCACCCAGACGGTGTCGCCGAACGACGACACCTCTATGCTATAGAAATCCATCGTCCGTCCTTGTTTTCCACTGTTTAGTCAGTTAGCTGCAATTTGTGCGACGTGGGCGCTTCGAGCAGCGGCGAATTGCGAGCGATACACCCAGCCCGAAGCAGCCCGTCGAAGGAAGGACCGGGCGACGCTTTGAGTGTGGGCAGTGGCTGGCCTGTTAGGCGATATTGAACACGCTCGTTCGCGCTCGCACAGAGACGCTTCACCCGCTCGAAAACACCATGACGCACGCCGTACTGAACGGCGTCCGACGCCTCGCGAGAATTCATGACTCGGTTTGCCCGATCTGTGCGACGGTAGCTGGCTGATGTTGCCGCGCCAACGAACCAATGCGTCCGCGTTGTCATGCACTTTCATCGCCGTTTCCTACTCTAACCCTAGAGCACGTTTCATGTCGTCGTGGAGCGCGTCGAGGATTTGTTGCCGCTCGGTTTCCGTTTCGACGGCAAAACGCAAAAGAAACTCGAAGCTGTCGACGCCGAGACTTCCTGCTACGTCACTGAGTGCATTTGCGACTTCAATGTAGCGAAGTTCCGCGAGGTCGCTACCGATGGCGTCGGCAACGTCCTGCGTGACCGCCTTGACCCGCGCTCTCGCCGCTGGATACTGTGCGAGAAATCGCTCGTGTCCCGCGGCTATTTGTTGCTTGGAAAGAAGTGGCTCAGTCATGGTTTTCCTGTTTGGCCCGCGCGACCGGCGAGAGCGCTTCTCCGTGGTTATCGTCGTCGTTGGTCGGCTGGATTCGGACACCGCTGTAACACCTGCAATTCCGATAACGTCTGAGGGTCGATTGTATACTCCGCTTCGCCTAGCCATCTGCTATGGGTTCCTGGGCCTGAGAGGATCGCCGTTGCATTGACCATCGCGCAGAGTAAAACGCCTCCGCCCAGATAGTAGGCATTAAGCCCGCTCGCAAACATCTCCGCGGTATGACGCTGAGATGTCCAACAAAGGCCGATTCTCCCCGCGCTAAAGCGCTCCTCGCTCTCGCCACGGTAAAGCTTCTGCGACGGTCCGTAGTAGTGGGGCAGCACATCCCGAAGCAGCTGAACTAGAACCTCATCGTCGCCAATTTCTTCGCGAATACGACCCCCGTGTGTTACCCAACTGGTGAGACAGTTCTCCCGATGATGTTGGTTTGAGATGCATTCTTCTTTAACTTGCTTAAGGGCTTCGATCCAGCACAGTGCGTTCGCCTTCCCGTCCTCTCGACTGGGCATATCGCGACCGCCAGAGAGGAAAGACGACGCCAAAGAGACACTACCGTTGTAGATCAAACTGTTTTCCTAGGCTTCAATCTTCGCCGGACGTGGGGAGCCTTTTGCACCGGATGCGGACCGCGCTTCGTCGTAATTGCCGTACAAGCCGGCGAAATTGTAGATATCGTTCGACCGGTCGTACGTCTGGGCGATGTACACCACTTCGGGATCGCTTTGCAAACCTAACGGCGTGACCTCATGTACCGCTTCGCCTCTGCCTACGGTCGGGCGGGTACGATGGACGCTGACGCAATGCGAGCCGCGCATGACCTCTTCAATAACAACAAACAAGCTGTGATTTTCACTCATTCATGTCCCCGGACATTGTCCATCTCGGCGTTCTCGATAAATGGCTCGAGGACGACAAACTGTGGGTGCCAATGACAAGCACTGTGTCGTTCAAGCCGCTGCTTCTTTGCGCGAGCCAGGGCTACTACGTGAATCTCCTCCGCGTCCGGCAGTCGGGCGTGCTGTCACGTCACCGGCACACCGGTCCGGTCCATGCAATGGTGCTGAAGGGACGTTGGTATTACCTGGAGCATGACTGGGTCGCGGAACTGAACTCGTATGCGCACGAACCGGCGGGCGAAACGCACACGCTTTTCGTGCCAGAAGACGTCGAAGAGATGATCACCTGGTTTCACGTGACGGGCGGCTATACGTACGTCGATCCGCAGGGCGTGGCTGTCGGCTATGAAGACGTTTTCACGAAGATCGAAGCGGCGCGCAGCTACTATGAAGAGATCGGCCTGGGCGCGGACTACGTCAAGCAGTTCATTAGATAAGCCCTCGATTCTCTAATCAGCACAGGTTGTTGGGGGCGGTCCGCAGACCTTCCCCTGTCGTAAAGAAAACAGTCCCTCACGGGACACCCCAATATCAGGAGATGCATCATGTCAAAGCTTTCTGACACGAAGTGGTGGAACGATTTTGCTGCCGAACTTAACGGCGACGAGAACTGGACGCGCGCAGCGCGATACTTCGACGGTCGCATCCAGTTCAAACATGACAGCGGCTACTCTACCCTCGCCGTACTGGCCGGAAAAGTCGTTGCTGTTTTCCCGGAAGGTAGCCCGCTGGGCGCAGACATCGTCGTCGCGGGACCGGACGAAGAATGGCAGCGCGTCGTCGACGGCAAGATTGACTGGTTTGAGGCGCTTTCGCCTGGAATGGGCAAGCTGACGCTCGAAGGCAATACTGTCGCAGCGTGGCAATACGTCGACGTAATGGCGCGTGCATTCGATGCGATGAAGCGTGTCGGAAAATCCGGTGAAATCGAAAAGATCCCTTTTTCGCCGGGTCCGCGACCGTCAGGCAAGGAAACGACCGGCCACTATGTCATGGTCGACGGCATCCGCGTCTACTACGAGGAAGCAGGCGAAGGGCATCCGATTGTGTGCTTCCACGCGGCCTCGCAAGACACGCTTATGTACCGGCATGTACTCGACGGACTGTCCGACGAATTCCGGGTGATTGCAGTCGATGCCCCTGGCCACTCGAAGACGGAGTTGCCCGCAGACGGTCCGTTTCATAGCCTGACGCGTCATGCGGAATTCAACGAACATCTGATGGATGTTCTCGGCCTGGAAAAGCCCGCGATCATGGGCTGTTCGATGGGCGGCAATCTGGTGCTGGAACTCGGGTCGCGTCGTCCCGAGGCGTACTCCGCGATCATCTCAGCCGAGGGCGCCGATTACACGCCGACTGTCTCTGAGTTCTTCCTCGATATGCTTCTCATGAACGGCACCGAAATCATCGGCGCGTGGTCGCGCTCGATGACCGGCTATCGCACTCCGCCCGACCGCGCGAGAGAAGTCGTGTGGCAGATTTCACGCACGACGCCGGAAGTGATGCGCGGCGATCTGACTGGTTATGCGAACTTCGATAAGCGCTCGGAGGTAGGCAAGATCAAGGCGCCCGTGATGCTGCTTCGCGGCGACGCCGACTGGCTTGTCTATCAGGAAAAAGTCGAGGAAGCGGCTTCGCGCATTCCCGGCAGCAAGATCGCAGTGCTGGCCGGCACGGGTCACTATCCGATGACCGAGAATCCGCTCGAATTCTGCGACGCCGTTCGCAACTTCCTGCATGAGGCTGGCCTGGGAAGAGCCAGCCGATAGAAGCATGAGGCGGAGCGCCGCGCGATTGCCTCTATGACGGAACCATCGCACGGGTTGACGGTCCGTTCTCTCTGCTCACCCTTCGTCCACGGCCGATGGGCCTTCGCCCGCCGCTACGCCCCTGCGGGGGGCCCTCGACCTCGAGATCCGGTCGCCGAGCGGTTTTTCCAACGTCCCAAGTAGCCGCGGTTGGCTCTTCTCGACCAGACCCGGAGCCGCCTTTCGAGTCAACGTAGGGCCTACGGCCGGTCGCAAGCGAGGAACGGCCATTCGCGCGGCCTCTTGGTCGGAAGGTTCTCGGCCTTTGCCGACATTGGCTTACGCTGTGTTCTACGTCAGCAATGGCGGATCGCTGACGGTGTCGGCATCGACCGGTGGACGGCGGATTCCCCGATCAGCGAACTCACTTTCTCGAGGGAACCCAAGCTAGCAGCAGGGCGACTGTACGACTTATCCATACCCAACCCCGCATATAAGTTTGTTTTACTGTCGTTTTACTGCTACGCCGCCCTCAAGAAATTGGGATACTCATGGGAACCCCAAAAAACCGATCGCTTTGGTTGAACCGGAAAGCCATATCTGTTGAAACGGGAAACGGTCTCCGCGCCTCTGTGACAAGCGTTTGCGGATGTTGGAGTTCAGAATTGGCGCTAGCCAGCGTTCATAGCACCGCGAGCGTGTCCATTAACTATGCTAGCGCGCCTTGCATATGGCGATAAATCGTTTCGAGCGTCACGCTTGACCTTGAAGTCACAGCACCAGTTTTCGCACAGAAAACGTCTCGCGGAATATGGGCGCCGCCGAACACTACCACCGTGCTAATCAAAGTAGCCCGTCGTACAAGAGTTAAAGTTATCGTTCCTTAAACCAAGTCAGAAAACAGAGAAGCGCATTCTGACTGCATGCGGCTGGTAACGATCTTGTACTCCACCCATGAAAAGTGTCTTTTGGATGGCCTCGTCCTTGAGACTTGATATCCAACACCGATGCCACGCTAGCAGGGTTACTGAACAAGCATCATCACCATTGTTGTACCATCGCAACGGACGTCAAATGGCGCTGATCGCACGCAACGCCATGCGCAGCAAGCCATCGCGGCGTCTTGGCCGCTAGCATTCCTGTGAACATGGCTAGCGGCATTTCTGAACACCAACAGATGCTGATAACGTCCGCAGACGTCGTGGCGTTCGTGAACACGTGCAGGGCAGGGCCCTGCTGGCTGTCGGCGCGCATTTCGATCTGGCCGCCGCTCCCCTGGACATATGCGAACGCATAGCGCCGCCCGCCCATCTGAACCCACAGAACGTTGGTCCGCACGCGAATATCGATTTCTGGGTCTTTCTTCCATAGAATCGCACCGGCCAACGTCAACGCGACTTGGGTCAACTCCTCCGCATGGTGTTTTGAACGGATGATCACGCTACGGACGAACGCGTGAAGCACCTCAACTCCTGCAACAGTCACAGCTCCCGACATTGTTTCTCCTTAAGCACTAAAAATGCCCCCGCCGGGGAGCGTGAATCTCTGCCCGCAGCGCCCCTTTTCCGGTGTCTTGTCAGTCCCTCTTCGGAGGGAATCCACGAGCGGTACACGCCTGCGTAAGCGCACCGTACGCGAACAGTGCCCATGTCTTCGTCGAGATCACGGCGCCGTCACGATAGCAGGTCAGGGTTTGTCTTACTGCGGGAACTCCGTGCAAGTATTTAGATCCCGATTTGAGAAATCAAGCCACTCGCGGCGTACATGCTTCACGATGTAGATGTCAGGGCCGGCTCGCGTCTCGCCGGGTTCCAATTGCTGGTGTCCAACGGTCCATAGATCGTCGCCGTTCCCGTAGACAAGATCGATGACCCAATGCTTGTTGTCCACCGTCGTCCAGGCTTTTGGCTCACTCTCTCGGGACACTGCAGTGCCGACCTTGCTCAAGGCCGATTTGATAGCAGGCAAAGACTGGTCCGTCCTCAGAACCATGTATGCTTGAGCGACAACGGTCGGCCGACTGTCAAGAATCTCCGCCATGGTCATTGTTGCTGGTTGCCCTTCAATGGAACACAACCCTTGCGGAGGCATGCCCATTTGCATGAAACTGGACACTTGGTACGTACAGTGGCCGAAGAGCGGAGGGCGTTCAGCTTCCCTCTGAGATTTGACCGCAGGTAACTTCTTCAGTTGCGCCATATATGCATCCGGGTCGGACGTTAGGGGTAAGCCCAACGGACACTCAGCAGCGACGGCATGGGAACACATCACGGCGAAACAAAGTACCGCGAAGAAAGATCGATTCAAAAGTCGCATTTCAGCCCCGTACTACTTGAGTGGATTCGTCACTCGGCGCTTGGCAGTTCGATCACCCAGCTGTTGAGCGGGTCGACCAGCTTAACCGGACAGCGTGCCTGGCGGCCTCGACGAAATGGTTGTGAGCGTTCCAGCCGGCGCATCCAGCGCGGCGTTCCTTGATAGTAGCCCGCTGTCTGTGGGTTTCTATTAAGCGAGTCAATTTCGTCAGGAACTAGCCAACGCGACACCGCCGACCATCGCAGCGCATGCGGGCGGTGCGAAGGCGAGCTTCCATCGGCCAGCGACGATGCACACGATACCAGCCGCCGCCAGCGCGCTCGGCGCGATCCAACGAATCCTCTGCATCGTGTTTTCCTTGCTGCGGCCTAAACCGCTTTTGCTAGCTCTTGCACTGAATGGTCATTGAGCGGCTGTTGGCGGTTGAACCGAAAAGGTCGCCAGCACCCGCTCCAATGGTGGAATTCTGGTCGCCGCTGCGCGAGACGACGGTGTACCCACGTGTGCCGCAAATATTGCCCGCCTTGACTTCGCACTCGCCCCAAGACAATGCCGAGCCAGAGCAATTCAAGGTGTATGCCGGCCGTCCATCGGGGCCATACGTCTCTGTGGCCGTCGCGCAGGCGGCAAGCAGGACAGTGGCACAGAGCATTGGTAATGTCTTCACTGTCGCTCTCCTAAGACGGCTTGCCGTCGTTTTCACCACTACTACGCTCGACTTAGCACAGCCGCGCTGTACTGCGATCGCAACAGCAGGTCCGGAACAGGCGAGAGCATTTCGGACATGAACTGCAGCTCGACACATGCACCGGTTCCATGCTTCGGTGCCGCGCGATAGAACGCCGCGCGAGCTGCGTCGAATTTCGTTTTGTCTTTCGCGGCTACCGCACGAATAGCCGCACGTTCGGCGACCGTCAGAATATCGCTCATGCGTTTTCATCCTCAGAACTGGACTACGTCCGCCGGCACCACGATTCCATGGTGCTGTCGAACGGCCTCACGGAACTCCTGCCACTCGGCGGCGCCCGCGCTTCCGTGGGTGCAATGGAGGCATTGATCTGCGCCGGCCATCTGCTCCGTCACCGTCCTATGCACGTCTATGCCGAAACGCTTGCTAAATCGTCCTACGCACGACCCGTCGTTACCTGTCACCCAGACGGTGTCGCCGAGCGACGACACGTCTATGCTGTAGAGATCCATCGTCCGTCCTTGTTTTCCGTTGTATCAGTGGGTTCTTGTGTAGGCGAGAAGTTGATTAACAAACCTTGAGCGCCGCCCGCTCACCTCCAACACATCGCCAATCGCAGTCTGGTCCTGTTCTGTCTGGGCCACGCAAACCTGAAACTCCTCGCCCGGTTCGCCCACTTTTTTCAGGGTCAATGCATAGCAAGTGTGCTTGCCGCGCTGAACGTACTTTGCAGCCACATCATAGGTTGCAACGTATGTAACTCCAATCACTTGGTTCATCACGTTCGCAAAAGCGCCGGCTGCCAGTGCAACGAGGATCGCTGCGGCGATTGTTCCCGTCATCCACGATTCGGCGAGCCCCACTACATGTTCTTTGCTTGCCCCACGAGGCTTGTACGAGCTGCCAATCAGCGCACGCTGGAGCCGCCACGCGATGAGAACCGAAACTGGCACAGCAACAGGCGCGACCCACCTCCAGTATTCACGGCTAATTCGCACAGCCGGGCCATCGAACGATGAACCCCACGCGAGCACAATGCCTGCTCCGACAACCAGGAAGAAAACACCATAGGAACTGCGACCAGTCCCTACGAACAACGAACCGTTTGATCCCATCACGTTTCTAGCTTTCACCCGTTTTCCGTTTCTATTCGGCCTTCGGTTGAGCCATGCCGGTTTGCACCATTCTCAATAGAATCGTTCGTGTGATCGACTCGATACGAGCGCCACCGAGTGTCGTCGTCTCCATGCCACCCGCCTCGGTGATGACTGTTACAGCGCCGTCTACCTCGTGGACATCCGCAACGTATTTGCGGCCATCGACTGTTGCTTCGACTTCCATTTTATTTTCCGTCCCGTTAAATGTCCTCAAGCACCCCGAGCCAGCCCTTTACCGAAATAGTCTCCAGCGCGTCAAGGTCGAACGCCGCAAATTCGCTGTCGAGCTCCGTATCGAGCGCAATCAGCAGGTTCAACTCTCGTCCCGACGATGAGGCCGCCACCTCACGGGTGAAACCTTCGTCGCGAGCCTGCGCTTCTGTCGTCGCGAGTGCGATAGTCGGAGAGTCGGATCGGGCCGTTACCTTTATCCTCGTCATACGCTTTTTTTGCCGCAAGCAATGTCTGCATTTGGTATCCTTGAAAGCAGGGGCTATACCGGCACCGCCGGCGCTTACCGGATTCTTCGACGTATTGGGATGCACACGACGCCTGCACTGTCTCTGCGCCCATCCATGCCATTGCCCGCCTCTCCTCCTAAATGCACACCCGCGGTCGATCGACTGATTGATCGCGAAGTCGGTCGATCGATTCATGCTGGTTAGCCGCCAAGTCGGAAAGGAGTCGCCCAAGATCCACGACCCCGGCTTTCACAAACTCTTCTGCGACATGCATCGAACGACGCTCACCCCGTGGCAAAAGAATGGCCCGCGTCTGGTTGTATGGCGCAGGCATTCCGTGCCAATGCCACGTCGCGCCGAAGCTGCGCATCGCATCAACGAAAACGTTCGAAAATGTGGTGTGGCTGGGCACGACGAACATCTCGAAGTCGCGACGAAGCGAGGAAATCGCCTCTTCATTGAGGGCATACACGCGCAGGTCGGCTTGCAGAGGCACCCGCTGGGGCAGACGTGAGGCAATGTATTTGGCCGCTGCAAAATGATGCGACCCACCAGAGTTCATCAGCCAGAGGCGCCCGTCCCATCGATAGCAGGCGAAGTGGTCAGTCGTTTTCTTCCTATGCAGAATGCGGATCTCGTCGTGGGCGAGATTTTTTGCAAGCTTCTCAGGAGTAATCTCGTCAATCATGTTCCGACTGTTACGCTCAACCATCGCGTCAGTCGAAGAAAATTCAGAGAGCTTCGACTTCGACCCGCTAAAGCCGTGCACGTCGGAAATGTCGCACCACCAGCCTTTAACAGTCGTCTCGACACAAATCTGCTCATACTCTGGACGGTGGATCTTAAACCAACGGTAGTCCCCGCCGATACGCTTCCAACCCATCAACGTGCCGCGTGGTAACCGATCGTGGAAGTTGAGCGAAATACCATCGTTGAGGCGATGCCACGCCGGCACACTTGACGCAAGAATGCACGGCGCTGAATCGCTCAAGCTGGTGGGGAGGTCCGGAGTCGCCGCAAACAACCGCTGAAGCTTTACGGGCCGTCCGAAGTGCTCCTGTACGCTATCGCCCAGCAATTTTAAGATCGACGTCACGCTGCTTCCCCGTTGTGGAATGGCCAATGTGTCGTTTTCCGTTGCCTAGTGGTTGACGGCGACGAAGTTGTCGGAATCGATCTGGTGAGAGCCGTACCGAACTGCATAAGCGCCACCCAAATGGCCCGCGATGCGCTCTGCTTCGTCTTGCGACGCGTATATGCCGCCAAAATGCCACGGTGAGTTGCTGACAACGGCAAAGCCAAGGACCCATCCTTTGTTGCTCAGGTCGGCAGGCAGTTGGGTAAAGTCAGGCAAGACCTCGTCGGCGAATTCCTTGAACTGTTTCTCAGCGTCCTCGTGCGTTGCAAAGTGCGCTGGGCTGGTGCGAAATACCTGCTCCGCGTCCTCTGGGTAAAACACTTCGATATAGACCTTGCCGGATACCGGATCGGTCACGCTTTCGCATCGATATTTCGTCACTTGCATTCTCCCTTTTTGAGTCGTTCGTGAGCGCGGCTTGGTTCCGCCGTTCTCTTAGTTTATTTGCGCCGCCTGTAGGCATCAGCCGACTGGCCGTGCACGTTGAGTGAGCGCACAAGAGTGTAAGCCTGCTCGCAGGCCTGGCCCTGGGACAGCGTTTTGTCCGCACCGACGAGCGGGGCCCCACGCGACTCATACCAATGGATCTCACGGATGGGCTCTAGCTGCGACTCGTGCCACACGCGGTAAGTGCCGCTCCTGGTGAGAGGCGCAACGTCAAAAGGGCCTTCATGCGTGACGTAAAAACGCGGCATACGGTGCCTGTTTTCCTCTGTGGCCCGCGCGACGGGCGCGAGCGCCTTTTCCGATCAGTGCACCAAAACGAGGGCGACGAAAACAACCGACGCGCATGCGCTCGTCAACAATGCTAGCTTTGAAACAATGGTCATACCCAACATGTTTTTCTCCTGTTCCGTTCAGTTCTTCGAGGGTTCGAGCGCTGCCTTTTCATCATTGGTTATCGTCGCCATTCGAATGCTCCCGTTTTCCTCGTTGGGGGCAGAACCGCTTTTCCTATTCGGTTGGCGTGAGAGAGATGAATACGTCCCGGGAAACCCAGTGGTCGCGCTCAGCCATCATCTGCGCCATTTATTCTTTCGCCCTTGAAGGTGCGCAATCGTGCCTTCGATTGCTGCGGCAAGCACGTCCGTTTTTTTGCGGTCGATCGGCTCGTTGGACTGCCACTCTAGCTTTAGCCGAGTTAGCAGGTCGCACGTAAGAGCCCCGTACTCGGGAAAATTCCGAAGCTCGTGAATGTAGGCGAGCTGATTGACAAGCTTGTGCGCTATGCCGCGGTCGTCCGCGCCACGGCTGATCTCCGCAATAATCCGGTGATAGAGGTGAAACTGCTCTCTCGCAGACGTCTCGCGTCGATCCGAAAGATAGCGCCAGGCGGAGAAGCAAATCGCAACCAGCGGAACCAACAGGCCCAAAATCGCCAGGCCGAGCGCAACGACAGTTACGAGCAGGCTGATCACAGTAGCAGCAGACGCCTGGTCCGCTAGCGAGGCAGACCGCAAACTCATCCACAGTTCGACCAGAAACGACGTCATACTTGGTTACCCTCTGTTTTCCGCGCTTTCTGTAGTCTGGTCGGGTTCCATGATCGCGACAAGGCCCGGGTAATAGACATCGCATCGATCCCACGCGGGGCTGTTCCTCTTCGGGCAGTCGGCGATGTGCGCAGCGAGTTCGGTCATCGGAAAGTCCTCGCCGAGCTTCGCTACGAACCTTGACAAGCTGTATTGCCCGCGGCGATCCCAACGCGAACATGCAACGTCGATGCGGTTCGCGCGCGCCGCAACATCTCCTAACGTAACGCTCCCGTTTGCCATTACGTTGCTCCTCCCCGTTTTCCTATCGCGATGCCTTAGCATCGTTCGCCCGCCTTTCCTGCACGGCCCGGTCCCATGTTTTCGCGTAGGCGACAGCCCACTTGGCGAGTACTTCAGCCAGTTCCCGCTTGTCCTTCATCGAGTCCGCGTCGTCGGCCAACAAGCCAGCCAGAAAATACGGACTTTCGATGGTCGGGCCTCCGTCATCAATCTCGGACTGGACCATCTCCGTCACGAATTTTGCCCTTACTCATTTTCAGCCTTTCGGATAGCTAAGGCACTGGAGCGCGCGCTGTTTTCCTATCAGTATTTGGGGTCCGTCATCCACGCGGGCAACGGCGGTTTTAGGTGATAGTGGGTCGGCGCGTCGCCGCTCCAGTGCTTGTCGCCGAGCAGCGCTCGTGTCGAATCGTTGAACGTCATGCACACGGCCCTACGGGCCGATGTTGCGCGTGCAAGTCGTTTGAGGATCGTTGTCATCGCTTTCCGGTCACTTGTTCCGCCGCGACGGGGAATATTTCTGGCTCAATCCGGGGTAGCGTCAGCGCTGCTCGCGCAGCGCCGGCACCACGGGCCGCGCGCTCAGACCTGCAGGGGCACCACCTTCGTGCTCTGGAGCGATAGGGCGGACGGATCGGCCATCATGCCTCCATTGCTCATCACGACTACTTCGACTTGGGCCGTCGCCTTGGCCGCATCGATCGCCCCGTTGGCGTCCATCTTTACCAGCGCGACGGAAGGGTCGGCGCCCACCGGCCAGTAGTCTTCAGCCCGGAATCTGCCGAGCGCATGGTGCGTCATGAACAGGAAGAAAAGGGCGGTCGACTCTGCGCCTGTAAGCAGACCGGGCGAGACCGTGGTCGTGCTGTAGTAACCGACCGTGCTGTCTGACACGCGTAGCGCGCCTTCGCCGTACTGGCCGCCGACGGTGAAGCCTGCTTGGATGACATTAGGGAACACGAGAACGCCGCTCGCCTTCGAGACGAGTTCACGCGAACCCTTCACGATCCCGAAGAGGTTCGACATAGCGCGGTCGACGCCGGCGTCGATCGACTGGCGGTTGGAAGCATCGTTGGAACCAGCAATGAATTTTTCATCCATGATCTTTTCCGATGGTTAAGTGTTTCGAACGGCAATGGTCACCGGTTCAGCGCTCCTGTCGCCGCGCAAGCACTCCCCGCGCCAGCCGTAGCCGGATTCGACCGGCTCGTCTTCGGGGGCGTTCATATAACGCATCCATGCGTGGCGAGGGGCAGGAAACTCGTAGCCGGTACTCTCACGCTGCATTGCTTCGGCCGCAGCGGCGAGGTCAACGTGCCCCTCGATAACGAGCGTGTCGCACCGTTCGTTGACGAGCCAATCAACAGCCATCGCGGGCCGAGCTACTACATCTTCGATTCGCGATTCAGCGATTACCATCGTCAGCGGTTTGGATTTGCCGTCTGCGTAGAGTCGTCCCATGCGTTACCCCGTTTTCCGCTTTACTTGATTAACCGCAAGCCAGCCGACTTAGCGGCTTTCGCGTCGAACGTCGCTGTGTACTCACAATGTGCGTCATGACAAGTGCGCTCGATCAGACAGTCCGCAAAATCGGCCTTTGAGGAAGTGAACACACGAAGGGCTTTCCAAACCGTTTCGGCAGCTTCGACGCTCAACTCCTTAGTTCGAAGAAGGCCCTCAACCACCTTTGCAATCTGGTCACGATCGGCGGCATACAGGCTGGAGAGAACCCACACGACTTCGACTAGGGCAACCTGCGTTACGTAGCCGGGTTCGTCAACCGTCAGCGATTCGATCAGCGCGCTTGCCTTAGGCGATTGCGCTGCATCATCTTGCGCGATGTAGCGGACTAGCACGTTTGTATCAAGACCGATCATTAAGCACCGGCTCCACGTGCGGCAATGGCAGCATTCATATCTTCAATGGACACAGGCTTGGCCGGCTTCCCTACAAGCCCCTTGAGCGATTCCACGGATTTTGTTGCCGGCACTAGCTCGTAGCGACCGGTGGTGTCGTTAAGGACGAATTCGATTCTGTCGCCGGTTCCCAACCCCAAATCGCTTCGAACGCCGACCGGGATCGTGACCTGGCCCTTCGACGTAATTGTCGCGGATGCCATCATATTCTCCTTGATTTCGCTGTTCCTTACTTTAAGGTAAGGCGAACAGGAAATCAAGCTCTGGGCGCCGTTTTTAATCTGCTTGTCCAGCTATATCGGCCGCTCGAGCACAAACTTCAGTGCACAGCGAGCCTCGCTCTGACAGGCCGTCAATCCAGTCGTCATCGAAAGCGGCCATAGCCCTCGCGCGCGGACACCTCAAGGTAAGGCGAGACATGCCATGTTGAGAGGCCGCGGGCGAAGGCGAGTGAGTGTCATGAGAAGGAGCGACGCCGGCGCCCACCACGGCGGGCCGACGCACCGGAGGGCGGCACCTCGCCGGTCGCTGCGGCCTGACGCTGTTATATACTGTACAGATATACAGTGGCCGGCCGCGAGGCCCAGTGCCCCTTGGACGCAGCCCGTCCGATGCGACCAGATGGCGAGCGATCTCGGCACAGCCCGCACAGAAGGAATGAAAATGACCTTGGATGACCTGAAACAACTGGGAATCGTCGTTGGCGAAATTGCCGATGCGGAGTTAGGACAACAATTTATCGCTTGTGTCGGCAAGGTGACTCGCGACGGTATCAAATCCGACGACGGGCAACACTGGCTGGGCGACACGCCCCTGCAAGCGGCAATGCGCTGCTACGAAGAGTCGGACGTGCTGAAGTAGGACGTTCGGAGCCGGTTGGTGACACGCGTGGGCGTGATGGCCTAGAACTCGGCCCCTCCCCCTCTGACGCGGCCCGTCGCCATGCAGTGCGGTGATGCAAAACCCGCCGCGCACTCTCTCAGTTGTCGGTGAGCATCGTCTGCCGGCCGGCATGGCGGCGGCGGTCCCATCCGTCAGTTACCGCCACGCCCGGACGCTGCCCGATCATTGGGACGCGTCGGCGACGAACAATCGCTCAGACCTTCTGGCGCCCCTGAACCCCGAGCAGCCCGTCGCGTCCGCCCTGCTCCGCCGCCGTCCATCTTGCGCCCGTGGTCATCCGTCGCGGCGGGGAGCATCGCGCTTAACTGCAATAGGCTGGCAGTACGGCCTGCCGCGAGCCGCGACAGCACGCCGGGCGGCCCGAGGTCAGGACGATGACTCGGCCACAACCGTGATGTCGCATAGGGAGATGCCGTACTCGAGTGCGACAACGATTCGGGCAGCGATTCCCCTCAAGCGCCCCTCGAGTTCAAAAGTCGAACCGGGCTCTTCTGCGGTCAAGAGGACCACTTCAATGTCGTCTGCGATGGTGATAAGTTCGTAGCCAGCTGCCACAACCGACTTTCGAAACTCCCAGACAAGCCCGCGCAACGAAGGCACGACGGTACTGAGCAGTTCCATATTGAACGCGCTTCCATCGACCAGCCGCTTCAATGAACCCAACGGGGTCGCCCGTTCGGCTTGCTGAAGCGAAAGCTGTATCGTCGTCCCTAGAACGGGCACGATGCGTCGGTGACGTCTGGCGTAGGCCTCGACGTTGCCAAATACGGGCCTCGTTTTTCTGAAATTTGCCATCACGCAAAGGAGCCTGTGATTTCTCGCGCCGGCTTGCACCCTGCGTCCATGGCTAATCCTGCATCTCATCAGGCCATAACTGCGCACCGTGCAACACCCGCAGGATGCGCACGGTTTCTCCCGTGATCCGATAGGCGGCTATATATGGTGTCCGGCTTATAACCAGTTCGCGAGTGCCTTCGATGCGCCCAAGGCGGCCAGTCTCTGGAAACTGCAGTAGCTGCCTGACCTGCACACGGATCCGATCATCGACGACGACGGCGGCGTACGGACTGTCCTGTTCGATGTAATCAAAAATAGCGTCGCGATCCTCTACTGCGAAAGCAGCCCATTCAAGCCTCACGCGTCACCCTCGCCGGCTTTCCGAAGGGCCGCAGCGCGCCGCTTCGCAAAATGAGCTTCGACTTCATCCCCCGCGGTAGCAGGCCGCGGGTCGTTCAATGCTTCCTGCACCTTCGCACGGAACCAGGCGTCATGCACGGCCGGGTCGGTCGCAAAGGCGAACGGCAACGCACCTTCGTTCGCCACGCGCGTCAGCAGGATTCGCACCGCATCCGAGACAGTCAGTCCCATGTTGTCGAGCACCGCAGCCGCGCGCTCTTTCAGCGCGGGGTCGATGCGTGTTTGCACCAATGCAGTCGCAGCCATAACGATTACTCCTTTGCGTAGCCCTAGACCCCCTATTGTAATTCATTCGAATTACATGCGCGCGCTACCGTGCTCCGCGACCGGATGGCCAGTAAGCAGATCAACAGTTTGCGTAGCCCACCCATCTAAGCATGAGCGGGCGGTCCATCGGGACTGACTCCGGCGCGGTGATGACCCCAGTGCGACGCAGGGCGGCCGAGGCGCTGCTGGTCGCTGCGCTCGATCAGGCAGCCGCAAATTGGCGACTTTGACGCCCGCTCCGTCAATGTCCAGAAACGAAGGGGCGGATAGCCACAACTTTCATCCCCTTCATTTTCTGGCGATAGGCTTAGCCGCCCATCAACGGGCCAGATCGGCCCGGGTCACTGCTACCGCCGCCGGCCAATGGTGACAGCCGTAGCATGACGATCGCGCACGCTTGGGGGCGGCTCCGCTATGCGGGACCGGACGACGGCTCTGTCGACATCGCGCAGAGCATCCCCGCTGCGATGACCCTTTAAAAGCCCTAATGCCTTTGCTCGAGCGCCGACGCCGGAACCGGGCTAGAGGTTGCTGGTCCACCGGACATCGGACCTGATGCCCATGAAGTTGACCGACGCTCCGATCGACCGTGGCCGCGACCGCGACCGCGTGGAAGTGCGTAACGCGAACGATGCGTGCGTTGCCCACAACGTTCTCCGGTTCTCTGTGCGTTGAGTCCAAGTTGATCTTTCGCTGAAGCTGCGAACCATCCGGGCACCTCGGGCATCTTCGAAGCCGCCGTCCGGTTGCCAAATGAGTACAGCGCTAGTTAGCTCTGGCGACCCGGCGCTGCAGCGCCAAGTGCTTGATGGCGCGGTCGCGCAGTCCCAAAGTTCGGATTTCCCCGCTTTGCTCGTAATAAATACATTAAAAACGTATCAAACACTACGAAAAGAGCGACCGATGAGGAAAACTAGCTGTAGCGCCCCGTATTTGCGTGAAAACCGCAGGTCGCGAACTCCCACACCGGTCGATTTGCCGTGAAACATTGGGCGGGCGAAGGCAAATAGGTCCCGCCGAACAAGGACTTGGCACCAAGTCCGGGTTCTTCGGCATTGTTTCACGGACGATTCGCTTGCGATTTCGTTCGTGGCCCAATCGCTTAGCTTACCTAACTAATGTCGAAGCTAGCCGTCGCCTCCTTTGGCAGGACGGGCGTTACGACCTGCCATCATTTCTTCGCCGCAGGGATCAGCTCCGGCGCCAGCACTCGATGAATGAGGTGGCTGGCACCATCGGCTCCGTTTACCGACTGCAGCGATGTGACAGACGACCTCCGGACGCGACGGGGAACGGATTTGATGCATCTTACCAACGTCGTGCGGACCCTGAGTGCCGAAGCCTTCTATCGTCACCGGCAAGTGCGACGACGCGTCGTGGAAGCCTCGGTATGACGGGAGTGCGACCTCACTGCGCGGCAGTCGCCGTGAGACCAAAGCTGCGCGTGTGACAAACTGGCGCCCGGAGCACGGCAGTGCTGATCCGCCTACATCTCCGATGTTCCGCTGCCGCGGCGAATGACGAGATATGGTAGATGCTGTGGCGGCAAGCTTAATGCCGGACGACATTTGCAACACTGCCATTGGCGTCAGCCGTTGCCCGACGCACTGCCGACTGACGCTGGCCAGCAGACCTTTTTTTGCGAAAAAGAGCTCGGTTGCATGTTCACTGCGAGTTCTTTGATCAAGCCACCAGCTTACGCGCCGGTACCCTCTGCGCTCTCCTTCTGCGCTGGCAAACCGGCACCGCGCTACCAAGGCATCGAGAGGTGTGACTTCGATGGTTCGTGGGACGGCACGGGGCCACTAGCTGGCGCGCCGACCCAGTGATTCACATGACTCGTGAAGAGTAAAACGTCGCGCCAAGAACGCTCAGGCACGTCCAGCGGAGGCTAACCGGAACGTGTCGGTCGTCGCGATGTGGTATTCCATCCTCCAACGTTTCCGGGCTACGGCTGCAATGGGCGTGGCGTGGGCCGCACCGCACCGCACCGCGCAGGTCTATCGCTGAGAATTTGGGAGGTCTGCGCTATCCGTCGCACCGAGGCAGGACGTTCCGGCATCTAACCACTGGGCCCGAGGGCGAGCAATTCAATGTCCCGCTCGTGCGAGGCCGCTACGGCTGCCCAGTATCTACCGGAACATCGCCGCGTTTCGGGAGGCGTCGTCGAGCAGTATCCAGATGCCGGTCCCTTTTACTCAGGACGATCGCAGTCGCTCACCACGCCACAAAACCGGACAGGGCCGAACTGACGCGGAGAGGCGCTGGTGGCATTCGCCCCCCGGGGACGACCGCCTTAACGCCGATTACGGTTACCCGTGTCGCTGCCGTCGCAAAGACGCGTGACCACAGCTCGCGTAGACCTTGGTTCGTAGAAGGCACGGATCGGCGACCGGAGAGCCGCGCCAATGCAACCTCATTGCACGCAGCACTGTGGAACCATAGGGATCGGCCAATGGCGCTAGAGAGGGAGGCGAAGTTGCGGTGACCACAGAGCGGCTCTAGGTAGGCGAAGACGCGACGGCCAGAGGGCACGCGAATCGAAAACCGAACCCGGTGCCGAAAGGTCGCGTTCCTACGCTAAACGGCGCTGCGGCGGCGAGCAGTGCCAAAGCTTGCGCTGAGCGTCGGCATGGCTCTTGTTGAATGCCGAGTTTCGTGCGGAGAATATGCGGGGCGCAGACGGCGGTCAGCGACAGTCGTGGGCACTTTTGGTTGGCTTCGGGAAATTGATCTGGGAGTTTTCTGACAGTTCCCGGACGTCTCGGCCGGGGCGTCAACGGCGACGTACCGCTTTCTGTCAGTTTTCCGTCACTTATCTAGCAGATTCACCTTGCCGGGGCGCGCGCAGACTTCGCACCGACTAGGAATAAGGCGGCCTGCGAACGGTTCGGGGGAGACCGCAGTTGCGACGAAGATGTGGCTGTGCGTCACACCGTAAGCGAACGGCTCTGATGGAACCGCGCCGAAATCTTGAGGCTAACTGGTTGGGAGGCCGTGTCCCCACTGGGGACACAAGTGCCTGTTTGCCGACGACCGCAAGCTGCGTCGTAAGCGGCCTAAAACCGGTGCCACACGCTGGGTCGACGACAGTTGCCCCGCCGCAGTGAAGACGCGAACTTTGCGACGGCAGGGGCAATCCTTTTGCTCTGCAGTCAGCCGGCTAACGTAGCGCTAGCACTCGTGTCCCCACTGGGGACACCGTCTGGGGGACGCTGGCGCATGCCGCGGTCGGCGGAGCTTTCGTGAGCTCGTTGCCGCCGCGCGGCAGTCACTCAAGGCTGCCTTGGGCGTTCGAGAAAAGCTCCGAGATCAGCGCTCGAATCTTCTGCTCCTTATCAGTAGACATCATGCCCGCCTTGATTTTGACGGTAAACCCAACCGCATCTTTGGTAATGGACCCTGCTTGATTCTTCCCGGAAAAAATCTTCTCGATGGTTCTATCAGTCACTCCGACGGACGGTCGACCGTCCCCGTCTATCTGTGCTCTGATCGACCGTGCAAGCTTGGTCTGGTCGAGCTCGCCGCTCACAACCTTCTTCCAAAGGGTCCGCGCGATCTCGAGCGCACGAGCGTTTTTGTTGCGCAGTGCGGATACGACGCCTTCGGCTGCGTGCGCCCCCATCAGTCGCGGCTGAACGTCTAGATCCTGAGTGATGAAATCCGGCAACTCGCCGAAAGCAAGGAACCGATACAACTCGGATCGAGACATCCCCAGCGCCTCCGCCATACGCTTCCGGTTCGGAAACTCGGTTTCCGCCCGCCGAATGGAACGCGCCACTTCGTAGTCGGACAGATCCTCCCGCGCGACATTTTCGACCAGAGCCAGCATCGCCATCTCTTCGTCGGAGAGTTCGATGATGACAACCTTGATCGACTGCTTGCCGATCATCTTGTGCGCTCGCCAACGTCGCTCGCCAGCCACGATCTGGTAGCCGCTCGTAGCACGTCGGACCACAATGGGCTGGACGAGCCCTGCCTCTCGTATTGATTCCGCAAGCTGCGTAAGCTTTGCTTCGTTGAAGACCTGTCTAGGCTGCCAAGGGTTGGGCACAATATCGCCAACTGGGAGCTCAGAAGCCGCACCTGATTTCTCTAGTTCGACAATGCGCTGCTGCGCGGCAGCTAACGCGCCGGCCATTCCGGGCGCCGTGCGCGGGCTAGACGGCTTGTCCTGTTGCTCAATCTTTATGTCTTTCGCTGCTCGGACCTCTGCAGTCTTGCTCATCATGCGGTCACGTAAGTTGCTCATTGCCCAGCCCTCCATTGCGCAACGTATTGGTCGTCGATCCATTTGCAGTACTCCATGAGCGGTGACTTAACACGCGCCAGTGTCTTGGCAACGGAATCGGCTCGCGACAAGTCGAACACGGTGGAAAACGCCAGCGCACCGTTACTCATCACCGAACTAGCCGGAACCTCTGTAGTGTGTAGCCAATCCCCGTATGCACGTTGCGCCCACGAACGCACCACCGGCGCGGAGGACGTCGTGCCATAATCTACACGCGATAGAAGCACCGAAATGAAGTCATAGGTCTTGTCGACCTCATGCTCAACAAAGCCGTTGGCGACCTCGGCAAACAGCGACCAAAAAGATACTGACGAAATAAAGTCCAAGCTTTCCGGCACCAAAGGCATCACCATCGAATCCGCCGCCATTAAGCCATTGAGCGTCATGTACGAAAGAGAGGGTGCCGTGTCCAAGATGATATAGTCGTACTGGGCCCGCAGAGGCTCGATACCCTTCCGAAGAACCGACCAGAATTCGAAACCCGGGCTAGTCTTTTGTGCCGTGGGGAGATGGAACTCCGCGTCGTGCAAATAGTTATGCGCCGGGATAACGTCGAGTCCGTCCCAATACGTGCTTTGCACTTTGGCACCCAGCCCGCCTTCGATATTTGGGTCATAGATGTATGGCAGCACAGTGTCTTCCCAAGTCACATCTTTTTCCGCGTATAGACCACACAGTTCTGAAAGTGACGCCTGCGGGTCGAGGTCGATCACCAGTACTTTCCGACCACGTAGACTGAGGCCCTGTCCGATACACATGGTCGTTGTTGTCTTACAGGAACCGCCCTTGAAGTTGGCCGTTATCAAAACACGTCCCTGGTGCTCGCGCGTGCCGGTAACCAAGGGAGTCTGGTAGATGTCAGATACCTGCTGAACCCATTTGCGTACGTCCTTCAGCGAAAATATTCGTGCTCGACCGGTCCCGGGCGTTTCGCCGGGCGGTAGATCGCCACCTTCTTTCGTCGCCAGATAGTTGATTTTCTGGCGCTCGATCCCGCAGAGCTCCGACAGTTCGCCGATAGTAAATGAGGGAGCTGTCTTTCGCGGACGCGGCGCTAGTATTTGGTCGCGCAGTTCATTCGTCATGACCGACAGGCGTTCAGCGAACTCTCCAAGGTGAGAGAGCTTGACGCTTCGGTCAATGCCAGGCAACTCGCTGAAGTTCATTAGCGTTTCCTTTCCAAATTTGACGGTGATGTGTTTTCTGCACGCTCACCGGATGTTTATACGGTTTGATATTCATATAGCGGCGAACCGTAGAATACCTGCGGCACCGAAGAATAGCTACAGCAACGCCCTGCTGAGGCGGACGCGATCGGCAACCGCAACGCCATAACTTTCAGGCACTTAGCCCCATATAAGCGCGAAAATTCCGACCATTGTCGCTCGGTCCGTTGCATCTCAGTCCATCAGCTATCACAAAAACCCTCACCTTATCGACGCCAAACCGGACAGGAGCGCGCGTCTTTTCACCCCGCTGCACAAATCACCTCACCTTTCTCGACCTGCTCGGGCAGGCGCTGTTGACGTCTCGCTGTCTTAAAGGGCCTCTGGTTGACTTCAATCGTTGAGTACAGTCGCGGGTTGCTCCCAGCAAGTCATCTCGGACGCGACACCTTGATCACGTCGCTTGTCGCGGTCCTGAGCGTTAGGTTGTTTGTATTTTTAGAAAAAAGAAAACCAACCCACTACTAACCTGTACGAACGAAGGCTTAAGATTCAAGGCCTTATCTTTCTAAGGTGAGGTGTTCTGTGCCGAAGGTGCTGTGGATTGAGCCAACAGGTGAGGTTAATTGGCGGGAAAGGTGAGACGGCTTGGGCGCGAAGGTGAGGCTTGCTAGCGCAGCAAGGTGAGGTACTTTGAGCGCGGATTTTTTCAAGGTGAGGCTAATTGTGATTCGAGACGCCGCAAGGTGAGGTCATCTGTGTTGACACCGCACCTTTGTGTCGGTACGGTACGGTTCCGTGGCAACCAGAGAACAACGACCGGGAGGCCGAATGGCGATAGCAGGGCAAGTGGCCACATCTAGGCAACTAGCACTGGCCTTATTCGACGACGCAAGCGCTGAGGACTTGCCGCTCGACGCCGCCCGCTCAGACATTGGATTTGCTCGAAAGAACGTTCTCATACGCATCATCGATCTTGGGGTGGCTGCTCGGCGTTTAATTGACGCGGCCTACTTCATCGTCGCACAGGAAGAGCAGCCGCGGGATCTGTATGACGTTGAATTGGACTACTTTAAGTGGCTCATGCGGTACTCAAGCCGTAACAACGCGCACCTTGAGCAAGTTATCACTGAAGCGCAAAGAGCTTTGATACAAGCCACCACTGCACCAGAGGCCGACGGAAGCAAGCCATTTGGCTCTGTGCAGTTAATCGGTCGAATCTCTTATCAGGGCGGACGCTTCCAGTTCAGAGTCCCGCCTGACCTCATAGGGATAATACGCGGGCCAGGGAAGTCGCACTGGCTAAGCCTGCGTATAACATCGCTGTTCACGCTCAGCTACGCGCGAGTGATGTACGATCACCTGTTGCCATACGCGGACGATGGGATAACCGATTGGCTCGAGTTAGAGGAGCTTCGCTCGTGGCAAGGGGCAATGGGCGCCAAGGCGTACGAGTTCAAATATTTCAAGCGAGACTGGTTGGCGCCGGCCGTGGAGCAGATCAACGAAGTTTCGGATCTGAACATTTCCTATGAGACGCGCAATGAGCCCGGCTCCCGAAAGATCGGACGCCTGCGCTTTCGCATTGAGCGGAAGGAGTTGGCGGAGCGGGTCTTGCACACGCATGAACAGGCGCAAGCCCTATATAGGACGTTGAAGCAGGAACTCGGACTGTCGAGCGCGCAGCTGAATCAGATCGCGGCAGATCGAGACAAATACACCGACGAACGCCTGGAGCAGGCAATTGAGCGCACGCGTTTTAGCCTAAAGCTCGGCAACATCTCGAAGAGCCCTGCCGGGTTCTTCATGAAGGCTCTGAAAGAGCAGTGGATTGTTTCCGACGCTGAACGCCAGATGGTGCACATCCAAGAGAGCCTTGCACAGGAAGAGAAACGCGAGTTGCAAGAGAAGCAGCAGGTCCAAACACGCATGGCTTTGCGGATCGCTGCGCAAGAAGTGCACGCACAAGACCGAATGGTCGAGGAGGTCCGCCTCGGTTGGGCAGCATACGAAGCGGCGACGATTAAGCAGCAGGAGGACTGGCGACGAACCTATAAAGGGACGCCCGCGGGAAAACTGACGTTGCGGCGGTTAGGCATCGATCCCAGTTCGGAATTGTCGGATGCAATGATAGCGAAATACCCGGATCTCAAGGACGGATTCGCCGGCTATGTATTCAATAGATCGCGGAACGGCAAGGGGCGCTAACCCGAGCGTGGATCTGCTCTTAGGGGAACGGCTTGTCACCCAAGGCCAGTCGTTTCAATGAGGCCCATACTGCAAGATTTGCGGCTGGTTCCTCCACCTGTTTGACGCCGAGTTAGCGGTTTTACGTCGCTTGCTGCCTCCCCAGGTAGGTGTTGCACGGCCGAAAGCAAAAGATTGCGTGTCTTCCGCGTGCGCCAAGTGCTCCAATTTGCAACCTTCGGGGATGCACAGCCCGAAATCAATAGCCCTTTAGCTCGCTGATGCGAATGCCATTAGCCGTAGACCTGTGTCTGCCGCGACGGAAGGCACAGTCTCGGTTATGGAGGCGCTTGTTAGCAGTCAGTTCGATGGGTTGGCGATTTCGAAGGCCCAAGCCGTGGAAGATAAATCGGCTTGACGAGCGAGCACGCCGAAAGGCTGGTGAAGAGTTGTCGCTTGCCGAGAATGCAGCATTTCGCGGCCGAATATCCGGTGGAAATAGCAATGGGTATCAACACGTGGCGCGCAAGTCAAGAACCCGTGGGAGCCTATGGTTAAAACGGGTTGGTCGTTAGCAAGATCGCGCCATTCCCCGCTGATCAGGGAGCACCGGCGCGGCGCGGCGTTCAGCGGGACGGGCTATTGTTCCAGCCCATGAGGTCCACGAGCAGCATCAGCCGCCGTTCAACACGGGGAATATTTTGTCGCAACTGCTTGAGATTGCTGCTGTAGAGCCTCACGAAGTCCTCTCTCGGACGCGCCGCTAGTCGGAGCTGCAGCGCGGCGCCCCTCTGAGCTGCAGCTCCGTCAAAGAGTGCCAAGAGGAACTTACGCACAGTAAAATCTATTCGTTATCCTAATCTTACCGCGTTTGCGGCAAGATTCAATGCTCCGATCTGAGGCGACACTTCGCCGAGAAGAACCACCGTTCGAAAAGAAATGCGTTTTTCATCTCCAAAACCCGAACGACGACATCAGGAGGCGAGACGCGTTTAGACAACGGGTTATTTGCACAGCTGACTCGCCGAGGTCCGCTGTCAATCTGGATTGACCGTCCCAGACCCCCGACCTCATCAAACTATCGTAGAAGGGACCTCGGGCCATTAGCGATGCTCCTGAGGCCCGCATCGTTGTGTGCTCTCGTTTTGCGTTCTCGCGCGCGGCGATCACTGCTGATTGAGTCATTCTTCGTTACTACGAAGGGTGGCCACATACTCCGAAGCTCGCCAAGCGGAAGATACTGAGAGCAGCGGTTCGCGAGAGGTTGTTGACTACGAACGAGCTGGCTCACGGTCAGTCTGAACAGGAAGTTAACAGAATCAACGAGTTAAGAAATACCCTTAAACGAAAGAGGGGAAATAGACTGTCCAATGGTAATTGCATCTCGCTCAACGCACGGAGCAAAAGCTCCACATTTTTAGCGTCTTTGTAGGTTAAGACCGTGAGCCGGCTCGTCCCAATTTCCCGGGATTGACCGCATCGCTAATGCGACTGCAAATCACATCTCTTTTGCATGACTAGCTTCTGCTGGCGCTGATTCAATTGAGTCGGCACAAATGGACCGATCGTCATGCGTTTATTCCGCAGTAAGAAACAGGTAGCGCTCTCTACAGCGCCAGGTGGTTATTCGGAAGAGGACCCCGAAGGGCTCATCTTCGATATGGGCGCGCGTCTGCGTACTGAAGCGAATCACTGGAAGCTTTTCGCCTTCTTTCTGGTATTCGTTGCCGGTGGGGCGGTGTACACGCGAAATCCTCCGCCGTCTGTAGTCAGGGCCTATGGGGTTTCGTCGGACGCAAATGGCCATGCAGTTGTTCGACAGTTGACGGCCTATAAGCCGGATGACCAGGCGATCCGGACCGCACTGAAAGAAACCGTAGAGAGCTGGTTCACGATCGAGCCGGTGCTCACAGACGACATCCAGGCTTCGCGCATGGCGCGAAACATCAACTCCGTCAAGGCGATGATGCTCGGCAACGCTCGTAACCAGTTCGCCGACTGGATCAAGGCCGACGCGCCGTTCCAGGCCATTACGCTGAATCCGAAGCTCGTGCGCGAGCCGCGCGTCTTCAACGTCGCATTGCTTGAAGACTCGACGGCTGTCGTTGAGTTCACAACCAGCACGACGCAGTCACCGACCGACAAGCCGGTCGTGCAGAAATACGCGCTGACTTTCCGCTATCAGATTGTCCCTCCCACAGCCGAAGACGCGCTCGGCCGCAATCCGTTCGGGCTCTTCTATCCGTTGTTCTCCATGCAGAAGACCCAATGATGAATGCGACCCGAACGTTTGCCTCGGTGATGGCCGCCGGGCTGTGCGTTGGCGCGATGTGCCAGCCGGCTAGTGCCGCGAGAAAGGGCGACGCGCCGTCGGGCGCGTCGTTCGATATTGCGAACGCCATGAGCGATCCAATGAGCCCGGTTAATCCCTACAACGCTGGCACTGATCCCGTCACGATGCCTGGCGACGCGCGTATGGCGGTGTTTCCGTACAGCCGCGACCAGATCTACCGGATCATGACCGCGCCGTTGAAGAACACGACAATCGAGCTCGCGCCCGGCGAGCGGCTGACCACGGACCCAGCGATGGGCGACTCGGTGCAATGGATCGTGGACACCGACGGAGCTAACCATGTGTTCGTAAAGCCGATCAAGCCCGGGCTCGTCAACACGTTGCATCTGACGACGAACGTGCGCGAATACGACATGACGCTCGTTTCTTCGCCCATGGGCGGACTGTTCTATCAAACCGTGCGCTTCAACTACCCCGGCTCGTTGATGGCAAAGGTGCGTGCGCGGGAAGAGGCTGGCTATGAATCTCGCGACGGCCAGAACTCGGCGAACGACTCGGGTCCCATCGGCGTGTCACCGGACAAGCTCAACTTCGATTACTCGGTTTCCGGCTCTGCTTCATTCCGGCCTGAGACAGTGTTCGACGACGGAAAGTCCGTCTGGCTGCGCCTGCCCGCCGACGCTCCGTTCGCCGTTCCGATCGTGAAGGATCACGGTGATGTCGTCAGCCCCAACTTCATTCGCCGCGGGCAGTACGCGCCATACACGGTGTACGCCTCATGAAGCGCAAGGCCGGCCGCTGCGATCTCTGCAAACACGTCTTCTATCGGCCATTCAATGATCGCGTTCCACGTCCAGCCTTCGTTGCTGCGCCGGGTGAGGGCAGTAAGGGGCGCCGCGACTGGCATCTTGCTGCGTGCCGAGCTCTCCTGCCGTCGGACGCCAGTGACGTTAATGATGTCGTGGCCCGGGTAGCGCTTCTTCAGCGCGCTCGTAATGACCGCAGTCTTGAGCTCCGACGTGCAAAAGCGCATGGACGGCGTGCTCCACGGCAGAATCAGCCGGACGCAGGACAGTTCCTGGTAGCGCGTGACATTGTTTTCCCAGCGCTTCTGCCAGCGGGCCAGCATGTCTCCCGCCTGGCGTCGGACAGTTAGGAGCTCCCAGCCAAGGCGGGCGGCCAGCCGCTCACACGCAGGTCCGCTGTCTTTCCATTCGACGCGTCCAAGGTCGGCATGAACCAGCACACGGGGGCCGCTATGGCCAATCAGATCAAGATGGCGTGCAACGGCAAGCGCGCATGCAACGCTGTCCTTTCCGCCACTAACGCCGATCGCGACGACCGCATTTTGATCGAGCAGCGCATCAACCTCCGGTGTGGTGGTCACAAAGCGCGCGAGCCTGGCAACCGTTTTACGCAACGAGTGGTGCAGTGTCGACAGGGTAATGATCTGAGAGGGCATAGCCAATCCAAGTGGACTTGATAGTCCATCTTCGCAGCTACCGGAATAAGTCAAGCGCGGTCGGCAGCTAGCCAAAACGGTGAAAGCGGGGTCCGTTTCGCGACGTTTCCAGGCTCCAGAGCTGTTGAATCAACCTAGACTCACCCTATCACCCGCGCTTCTGCGCATCGAAAGAACACGCCGGCTTTCTGGAGTGCTCAAGCCTTTGACCGGCCAATGCCGGTCGTCCACGACGGAGCAAATCCGTCTGTCAACCCTGTTGGGAGCCATCCCAACGGGACCGGCTCCCGTTTTTTTTGGAGCTGTCCCATGTCTGATGAAAACCGCGCAGCAACGGCCGTTTCGTTGCAGTTCGTTCTAATCGTTGCTGCTGTTATCGCCCTAACGGGCTGCGCGCTAGTCATCTTCGGCTGTGCGTTTGAAGCGCAGAGTCAACTCGACCTGCTGCGGGTATCCGGACCGGCTGCTCTCGATACCTATCTGGCGCGCGTCGGATCGCATCAACTGTCTTTCGCCGCTCTCATGGTCCAGTCCGTTACCGGATCCGCAGCGCAAGCTGCAGTTCATGCGCATGAAGCGGGAAGTTTTGCGGCAGGGCGGCTACGAGCGGGAGTTTTTCGTCTCACAAACGCCGGACCTGGTTGCCGAAGCGGACGCCGTTATCAATGTCGAGGCGCTTGCCGCCTGAAAGCCTTTTTTACTTTCAACCCTGTGGGGACGCTCCCCACAGGGGCGTTCCTTCGCTTTTTTTCAACGAGGAACGCAATGAAATCGAAGCACGACATGTATGCACGAACCGGAGCGGTCACCGTTTCAGTTCGTCCTGCCACGCTGCGCACGGCGCGATTACGCCGAGAGGAAGGTTGTAGTCGATAGTGATCGTTTCGATGATGTCTTGGGATCGCTGATCGAGCCTGTGCACTTCGCGTTGAGTGATAGCGTCGCCGATGAGGGCGTTTCTCTTGTGACTTCCGCGCTTCTTCGTATCGAAGATCTTCTTGAGCGCCTGAGTGGTTCCCCCGATCATCCCGTAGCCGACGTCGTTGGGCCATATCGCTACCCCGCCGTCTTTAATGACATCGAATACGCGGCGAACGTCACCGGGAATGTCCAGTCTTGGCATTGCTTCCTCCAGTTAGGTAAAAATCTGGCGCCTTCGCGGCGCCATTACTACGCCGTGCGCGGCTCGCGCAAGGTTAGAACACCGAAGTCGAGCCTCACTGTTTGAGGCGGGACCGAAGCGTGGCCTTTACGACCTTGCCTGTGGCGGTATGGGGTAATTCGCCAACAAAATGGATCTCATCCGGGATCCACCATCGGGCGACGCGTGTGCCAAGATGGGATAACAGGCCTTCTTTGGAAGGAGCCGATCCGGGGCGAAGTACGACGAAGAGGACCGGGCGCTCGCCCCATCGCTCGTCGTCGCGAGCAACAGCGGCCGCTTCGTAGACGTCGGAGTGGGACATCGCGGCATTTTCGAGCGTAACGGAGCTGATCCATTCACCGCCTGACTTGATGACATCTTTGGCACGGTCGACGATTTCGACGGTTCCAACTGCCTCGATCGTTGCAATGTCGCCGGTCTCAAACCAACCATCGTTGGCACCGGCTGTCTGGGCGGACGGAAAATTGAAATAGGTCGACGCAATCCACGGACCGCGGACCTGCAAGCGTCCGGAGGCCGCGCCGTCGTGCACCACTGGGCCGTCATTGTCATCGACGATTCGCGTCTCAACACCAAACAGCGGCTTGCCTTGCTTCAGCCGTTGATTGGGATACGTCGTGCCTTCCAGTTCGCTCGGCTCAGATGCTGGGCAGCGGTTGGTCAATCCCACCGGGCTGGTCTCTGTCATCCCCCACGCGTGGATCACGTCAACGCCGAGCTTATGGAAACGCTCAGCCATGATTTGCGGGCAGGCAGCGCCACCGATAGCGACACACTCCAACGGGGCGATGTCCCCGTTGTTTTCGGCGATCCAATCCAGCAACGAACCCCAGACGGTCGGCACGCCTGCGCTGAACGTCACTTTCTCTGTCGTAATAAGCCAATAGAGGCTCGCCGCGTCGAGTTTTTGCCCTGGGAGAACGAGTCGAGCGCCAACCATCGGGGCGGCGTGCGGCAAGCCCCAACCATTGACGTGAAACATAGGCACAACGGGCATGACAGTTGTGCGCTCGCCCAGGTTGAAGATATCTGGCGCGCAGACCGCCATCGCATGAAGCACAGTCGAGCGGTGGCTATAGAGCACGCCTTTGGGATCGCCAGTCGTGCCGGACGTGTAGCAGAGGCCGGCCGCGTCGTTCTCATCCAGCCGCGGCCAGTCGAACGTGCTCTTATGCGCCGCGATAACTTCCTCGTAACACTCGAAACCGGCAGCGATGGCCTCGGGCGGCATGGCGCTCGCCGAACACATAACGATGACTCGCTCTACGGACTGAAGGCGCTGCCGCACACCCGCTACCAGTCCAACGAAGCTGGGATCCACGAACAACAAACGGTCACTGGCGTGGTTGACGATATAGACGATCTGGTCCGGAAACAGTCGCGGATTGATGGTGTGACAGACGAAGCCCGCGCCTGACACACCATAGTAAATTTCCAGATGGCGGTGGTCGTTCCAACCGAGTGTTCCAACGCGGTCTGCGCTCTGCAATTTCCAGGAGGTGAGTGCGTTCGCAAGCTTGGCACTGCGTTCGTAGACCTCGCCATAGTTCGTACGATGCAGCGATCCGTCGCTTACCCGGGAGACAATCTCCGTAGATCCGTGACAGGTTGCCGCGTGACGAATGATCGAAGAAACAAGGAGAGGCTGGTCCATCATCGTAGAGCGCATTTGCTGTAACTCCGTCGATAGCGCTTATGCGCCGGTTACTGGTTGCAAGCGCGCAGGCGCATGCTTGACTAACGCGAACCCACAGCAGCCCGCAATGAACAGCGAAGCCATCATTGCGCCGAACCCGCTTGCAAATGTGCCCGTGTTCTTCACCAGTGTTCCAATCACGAGCGGGGCGAGTACGCTACCAATCATGCCCACGGTTGCCACAATTCCCGCGTAGGCGGCTCGGGCTTCTTTCGGCGCGAAATCGAGCACCAGGGTGCCGTATGTGCCGAGGCCGCCGTAGATGCAGAACGCAGCACCGCACAAGCCAGCGATACACAACGGAAGGGTGTTGCCGTAATAAGCGACGAACAGGCAAAGCGCACCGAGCAGATTGATGCCGCTGAGAAGCTGGGGACGTTGCTTGAGCATGGGGCCTCGCCCAAGCCAGCCCGTAACAATCAGCCCGATCACGCCGAAGACATACGGTATGCCCCCAAGCATCCCGGCGGATTTCAGATCGATGTGTCGCTCCAGAGCGAGGTAGCTGGGCATCCAGCCGAGCAGGCCCCAATACGCAGCGTTCCAGAAGCAGAAGACACCGCTGATCAACCAGAGGGCCGGTTGTTGCAACAGATTTCGGAACGGAATCCTGACTTCGTCTGTCGTGCCGACAGCGCGCTCCACTTCTGCTTTTTTGGGAAGCAGCACACTGTTCAGCACAGCGATCGCGATCGCAGGAGCGGCCAGCATGACGAACACCGTCTTCCAGCCAAACGATGTGAGCAATGTCCCAACGAGCGGTCCTGATAGAGCGGGCGCTGCCGCGATGGCCGTGGCCCACCAGGCAACAGCCTGTGCACGCTCGCGCTCGTCAAACGTATCGCCGACAAGCTTGTAAATCGCGGGATTTGACAGTCCTTCGGATACCCCAAATGCAAAGCGCACAAAGACCAGAATCGCTACTCCGGTGAACAGCCCTGTCAGCCCAGTCAGCAGTGCCCAGAAGAGCGGTGCGACAACCAGAACGACGCGTGTACCGAACCGGTCAGCTAGCCACCCTCCCGGCATCTGGGACACCAGATAGCCCACAGCGAATGCCGAAAGAATAACGCCGAACGTCTGCGGGTTGAGATGAAGCGTCTGCATCATCGCGGGTCCTGCAAAGCCGAGGACGACGCGGTCGATATAGTTGACGACCTGCAGCAACCATATCGCAACCAGCACTCCCTTTTTGCCTTTCATACGTGTCTCCGTAGTAGTTCTGAGCTTCAGGTTCAAACATCTAGTTAGCTGAGCGTGACCCGACGTAGACCCACGGACGACGGCGTGCGTCGTCTGTCCGCCATTGGCGGATCAGGTCCTGCCTGCGAAGGGTGAGCGACATTTCATCGGCACCTTCGATCAACATCTCTCGCCTTACGGGGTCCACCTGGAACGGAAACGACGTTCCATCGGGAGCCGTGATGACGCAGGCATCGAGGTCTGCGGTGACTGCTGCACCGCTTGGCGCCTGTTCTGCCAGATTCGCGACCTGCTGTTCGGGGAGCACGACCGGCAACACGCCGTTCTGGAAGCAGTTGGACGTGAAAATTTCGCCGAACGACGGGGCAATGACAACCCGAAGTCCCAAACCCTGCAATGCCCATACGGCGGCTTCACGCGATGATCCGCAACCGAAGTTCGCACCTGCGATCAGGATGGGTGCTCCGATGAAGGGCTCCCGGTCAAGAACGAAGTCGGGTCCACGCCAGACTTCAAAAGCGTATTGGCCAAGTTGATCCTTGGGCAGCCCGGTCAGCCTTTCGATGCGGATGATGATGTCTGTATCGACGTCGCGCCGCAGCAGGGGAGCTGCGGGCCCACTGACAGTCTGGAAGCGTTCCATGGCTTAACCCCTTCTTGGATCGACGATGGCGCCTGCAATCGCGGCAGCCGCAGCCGTTGCGGGGCTTGCCAGGTGCGTGCGCGCGCCCGGTCCCTGACGGCCGATAAAGTTGCGATTTGACGTGCTGACAATGCGCTGGCCGGGCGGCACGACGTCGCCGTTGGCGGCGACACACATCGAACACCCAGGCTCGCGCCATTCGAAGCCGGCGCTGCGGAATACGTCCGCGAGTCCCTCGGCCTCGGCGATCTCCTTGACCCGCTGGGAGCCGGGAACGACCCACGCCTGCACATTGGGCGCAACGTGCTTGCCTCGCACGATCGACGCCGCTTCGCGCAGGTCGGAAATGCGGGAGTTTGCGCACGAACCGATAAACACCCAGTCCACGCTGGTGCCTGCCAGCGATTGCCCGCCGGAAAGACCCATGTATTCCAGTGCGGCTTCGACAGCCTTGCGGCGCTCAGCGTCGGTGCTGTCCGTTGGATCTGGAACTGCCGACGTAACGGCTAACGCGTGCTCCGGAGTCGTGCCCCAGGTCACCATCGGCTCCACGTCGCTCAGGTCAATCCTGACTTCGACGTCGAAGTGCGCATCGTCGTCGGAGCGGAGCTTGCGCCACTCGCTGACGGCATGCTCGAATCCGTTACCTGCAGGTGCATAGGGCAGGCCACGGAGAAAGTCGAAGGTCACGTCATCGGGTGGGCAGAAGGCAATCTTGCTGCCGAGCTCGACCGACATGTTGCACAGCGTCAGTCGCTCCTCGACGGCCAGCTCTTTCAGCGCTGGCCCAGAGTGCTCGATGGCGTAACCCACGCCGGCCGAGCAACCGAGTTTTGCAATCACATGGAGAGCGAGGTCTTTGGCGAACACGCCTTTGGCCAGCGTACCCGTGTAAGTGATACGCATCTGACGGGGCTTCTTCTGGCGAACGGTTTGGGTTGCCAGTACGTGTGCCAGCTCCGATGATCCGATACCGAATGCGAGTGCGCCCAGGCCGCCATGCGTGCAGGTATGGCTGTCGCCGCACACGATAGTCGTACCGGGCAGCGTGAGGCCCATTTCCGGTGCCATCACGTGAACAATGCCCTGACCCGCTTTGCCCAGGTCGTAGAAGGGAACGGACGCGCTGTCGCAGTAGCGGCGCAGGCTCGCGTACAGCTTTGCGCCCGTCGGGTTCGTCTCGCCGGTACGGTGCGGGGCGCTACTGACCGCGTGGTCCGCCGTCGCGAACGAGAGGTCGGGCCGGCTCACGGGGAGTCCACGCGCAGCGAGCGTTTCAAAACCTCCGGGGCCGGAAAGGTCGTGGAGGAGATGGCGGTCAATTGCCAGAAGCGCCCAGCCGCCGCCCAGGTCAGTGACGACGTGAGCATCCCAGATCCGGTCGAACAGTGTCTGCGCCATTATCTTGCTCCGTCACGACCGGTGGCCGACGCAGCCGGATACTGCCATTCGAGCGCACCGAGCCGGTTGAACAAATCGCGGATAGGAAGCGCGTCGGGACGCACCTCGACGCGACCCGTGTTGCGTACGGTCGCGAGTGCGAGATCTGCGGCGCCCATCATGCTGGTGAGCAGCAGCCCGGGCAGGATCGCAATACGGAAGCCGAGTTCTGCAACGTCTTTCAAAGGAATATTGGGTGTTTTGCCGCCCGGGACCAGGTTGAGCAGGCACGGGCCATTCACTCGGCGAGCAATGGCCGCAGCCTCTTCGGCCGATTGTGGAGCCTCGACGAAAGCGATGTCGGCGCCCGCATCAAGTGCCCGGTTCACACGCTCGATCGCATCGTCCAGCCCCGTCACAGCGCGAGCATCGGTGCGCGCAACGATCAACATCCCGCCTTCGCCACGTGCGGCGGCAGCGGCCGCAATTTTTTCGACGAATTCTGTCGTATGGACCAGTTCCTTTCCTTCCAGATGACCACAGCGCTTCGGGAACAACTGGTCTTCGATCTGGATGGCAGCGACGCCGGATTTTTCATATTCCTGGACGGTGCGTCGCACATTCAGGGCGTTCCCGAACCCGGTATCTGCGTCGGCGATAACAGGAATGGACACCGAACGGGTCAAGGTCCGCGCGGCCGCCGTCATTTCGGTCAGGGTGACCAGCCCGAAATCCGGATAGCCGTTCGCCGCTGCAACACCGGCGCCCGTCATATAGGCGACCGGAAAACCCGCCTGTTCGATGAGGCGGGCGCTTATGCCGTCCCACGCGCCCGGCGCAACGATGAGTTCCTTCGATTCCAGCTGCTCGCGCAACTTGTTGACTGCTTCCAATTTTTTCTCCGGTAGTGCTAGCGTACCGCTACTCTACGACCAGATATGACTAGATGCAATAAGTTGTTATATCTAGCATGGTTTGTTCGCCGTGTAGTAACCTATGTTGGCGGGACGGTCTAAACGGCAATGACAGTCTCGTGGCGGTCTAAGCAACGAAGAGGTAATATGACTTCTTTGAGCGTGGCGATTGATATGACAGAACCCAAGGAAGGCCCCCTTTATGCACGCGTGCATCAGGCCCTAATGGAAGCGATTGAGCGCGGCCGGCTCGGACCGGGTTCCGTCCTCCCGACTGAGAAGGAGCTGGAAAAACAGTACGGAGTTAGCCGCATTACCGTACGACGGGCGCTGGATGACATGGAGCGGGTGGGATTGATCGAGCGTGGTAGAGGGCGGCCTGCTCGAGTCGCTGCCCCACTGATCGCATCGACGACGATGGCGATCAACCAGGACCTTCCGTCGATCCTTGAGATCGGACGCGGCACCGTGGCCCACGTGCTTTCGTACGTCTGGAAGATGCCAGGTGCTGAGATAGCGCAACGGCTGCAGGTCGACCCCAGCGAACCGGTTCTCGAGGTGGCGCGTTTGCGTCGACGGTACGAGCGTCCGGTCCTGCATACGGTTGCGCGGGTACCGGCACCCATCGGGGCGCTTCTTACGAGAGAGGCATTGGAAGCCACCAACATGCTCGACCAGTTGGCGACTCGCGGGCTGCGCGCCGCTCGGACCGAAATGGAAATGCGCGCGCAAGGCTGCGACGCGAGAGTTGCCGAACATCTGGAACTCAAGAAGGGCGATCCCGTGCTTGTCATGGAGCGCCTCGTGTCCGACACGACTGGACGACCCATACAAAGCATGACGGCCACGTTCCGGGCGGACAGCTTCACGTATCGGATCGTGTCGTCTTCTGAATCGGAGGCGAGTCAGGAAATGAAAATGGAGGCGGCAGGGTTGTTTAGTTGATGAGCCGCTTCAACGGGTGACGTCCCATTACTTCCAAGCGATACCATGAGGCATCTCTCTGCCACTGTGTCTATGTCGGTCGTCCACGGATTTCTGGCCCGCGCGGACCGGTCCGCGATCGGCCGCCTGGCAGGCTGCTCGGGTATCTCGCATAACTTGTTGGCACAACCATCAGCGCGTGTCACAGAGGAACAGTTCGCGACACTGTACAGGCTCCTCGCGCTTGAATTTGACGATGAAATGCCGGGCATTTTTGCCCGGCCGCTGCGCAAAGGGACGCTTAAGTTTCTGTGTCTGAGCCTGCTTGATGCGCCGAATCTCGAGGTGGCACTGCATCGCTTCGGGCAGTTTTTCCACCTGATCCTTGATGAATTTTGCATCGTTTCTCGTCGCGTGGACGAACATGCGGTTGTCGAGATTGTCCCTAACCCCGCCGGCCCCGATGCGAGTCCACTTGCGCGTGAATTGATGCTCAAGCTGATACATGGCGTCGCATCATGGCTTGTCCACGAGAAGATACCGCTCGTCGAAGCGGCGTTCAATTTTCCCGGGAATGCACAGTCTGGCGATCTGCTTAACCTGTTTCCAGGTCCGGTTCGCTTTGAGCGTGAGCGCACCCGCCTCGTTTTTGATCCTGCATATCTCAAGCTTCCTATCCGCCAGCGCAAGGCCGACCTGACGGTTTTTCTCAATCGCGCACCGGAGGACTGGATTTTTGTTTCCTTCACCGGCGAGATGGTCTGTCACCAGGTTAGGCAATGCATCGCTGCGGCGCTACCTGTGGTGCCAACAGTCGAGGTTGTCGCCGAAAAGCTGCATTACTCCGTCCGGACATTATGCAGACGCCTCGAAGGGGAAGGAACATCCTATCAGGCGATCAAGGACGAAGTGCGTCGCGATATCTCAATCCAGCGGCTCACGCGCTCTGACGATGCGATTGCATTAATTGCCTACGACGTCGGGTTCGACGATTCGACGGCCTTTCACCGCGCGTTTCGTCATTGGACCGGTAGTACGCCCGGTGCATACCGGGAAACCATGAGCGGCTGATCACCCGTTACGGCCATGCAACGTTTGCATCTCCAGTCAGTTGGCACGTTTAGTCAATGAAAAGGCAAGTTTAGGTAGCGTTGATTGGCAGCGCCGACGCTAACATGGCTCGCGACGTGACCAATTTTTGCAGGCCGTAGTCCTGGCAATCGAGGAGCGGCAGCATCAGGAGACATCCCATGAGTTACACAGTCCCCGTCAAGGACATGCTGTTCGTAATGGAAAGCCATCGTCTTGACGCGTGGAGATGACCCGCTGCTCGCGTTGACCCAAGCACATTTCTGAAGCGCAGAGGCACCGAAAGGAGACACAGGCCCTATGGAATCAGACATGCCTGTCAAAGAGTCGAACGACTGGATCGAGCAATACGGTCCCCGCGAGTCGATGCAGTATGACGTAGTCATCGTCGGGGCCGGGCCCGCGGGCCTCTCAGCAGCAATCCGCCTCAAACAGCGGGCTGAGGAACTGAGCACAGAGCTCAGCGTTTGCGTGCTGGAGAAGGGTTCTCAAATCGGTGCGCATATCTTATCGGGCGCCATCATGGACCCGCGTGCGCTTTATGAGCTTATTCCCGATTGGGAGGATAAAGGCGCGCCGCTTGATGTGCCCGTGACGGAGGACCGGTTCCTGTTCCTCTCCCAATCGGGCGCGCGTGCGGTGCCGGGATGGGCGCTGCTGGACAATTTCAAGAACCACGGAAACTTCGTGGTGAGCCTCTCCAATGTGACTCGCTGGCTCGGAGAGCGGGCGGAAGAACTTGGCGTAGAAATCTTTGCGGGTTTCCCTGCAGCAGAAGTTCTTTACCACGACGATGGTTCAGTCAAGGGCGTTGCGACAGGCAACGTTGGGGTCGGCCATGACGGCCTTCCGACCGGGGATTTCCAGCTTGGCATGGAACTCCATGCGAAGTACACGCTGTTTTGCGAAGGAGCGCGCGGTCACCTTGCCCGACAACTGAGCGAGCGGTTCAAACTGCGTGATGGTGTTGATCCGCAGGTCTACGGGCTTGGCATGAAGGAGTTGTGGGAAATCGACCCCGCGCAACATCAGCCGGGACTGGTCATTCACACCGCCGGTTGGCCTCTTGATCGTGATACCTACGGCGGCTCCTTTCTCTATCACCTCGACAACAACCTGGTGACGGTTGGCTTTGTGGTGGGCCTCGGCTACTCGAATCCCTATTTGTCGCCTTTCGAGGAGTTCCAGCGCTACAAGACGCATCCTTCGGTGCGCAAGTATCTCGAAGGAGGCAAGCGCATCTCATATGGCGCGAGAGCCATCTCTGCCGGAGGTGTGGTGTCACTGCCGAAACTTGTGTTTCCCGGAGGAGCACTTGTAGGGGACGATGCAGGTTTTCTCAACGTATCGCGAATCAAGGGTTCGCATGCGGCGATCAAGACGGGCATGCTAGCGGCCGACGCCGCGTTTGAAGCTGTGCAAGCGGGGCGTGAGGTCGATGAGCTGGTCGCATACCCTGAGTCTTTCAGGCAGTCGTGGTTGCATAACGAGTTGCATAAGGCGCGCAACTTCAAACAGTGGATGAGCCGCGGGCTCATTCTTGGCACGGTGATGGTCGGTATTGAGCAGAAACTGCTGCGTGGCCAGATTCCTTGGACGCTGCATCATAAGCACGCGGATCACCAGACGCTGAAGCCCGCTGCGCAGTGCCGACCGATTGACTATCCAAAGCCCGATGGCAAAGTCAGCTTCGACCGACTGTCATCGGTATTTGTCTCGAATACAAACCACGCAGAGAATCAGCCGTCGCATCTCACGCTGAAAGATCCGCGCGTACCCATCGCCGTCAATCTGCAAATATATGCGGGACCCGAGGCGCGGTTCTGTCCGGCAGGAGTCTATGAGTTCGTCAAGGACGACGCAGATCAGGACCGCCTGCAGATCAACGCGCAGAACTGCGTGCATTGCAAGACATGCGACATCAAGGATCCCATGCAGAACATTGTCTGGGCGGCTCCCGAAGGGGGAGGCGGTCCAAATTACCCGAACATGTAATCGCGGATCTATCTGGCCGGAACTATTGGAGCGGACGAAATGAGCGAAGCAATTCGTGAAGTGGTGGTCGTTAGCGGAGTGCGCACGGCAATCGGCGACTTCGGTGGAAGTCTGAAGAACTTCTCACCGACCGAGTTGGGAGCGATGATCGTTCGGGAAACGCTGGAGCGCGCGGAGGTCGCTGGCGACGATGTGGGTCACGTCGTTTTCGGTAACGTGATCCATACCGAGCCGACGGATATGTACTTAGGGCGCGTTGCGGCGATCAACGGAGGGGTGGGGCAACACGTGCCGGCGCTGACGGTAAATCGCCTCTGTGGGTCGGGGTTGCAGGCAGTGATTTCTGCAGCACAGACGGTCTTGCTGGGCGATGCCGATATCGCCATCGGCGGCGGTGCTGAAAGCATGAGCCGCGCGCTGTACGGCCTTCCGGGTGGCCGGTTCGGGCAGCGCATGGGCGATGCACGAATCGTAGACATGATGCTGGGCGCCTTGCAGGATCCCTTCCAGCCGATTCACATGGGCGTGACGGCAGAGAACGTTGCCCGCCGGTACGAGGTTTCCCGCGAGGCTCAGGATGCACTTGCGCTCGAGTCTCATCGACGGGCAGCGCGGGCGATCGCTGAAGGGCGTTTCCGTGATCAGATTCTCCCAATCATGGTCCGCACAAAACCCGGCGAAGTGGCCTTCGACACGGATGAGCACGTGCGCCACGACGCGAGCGCCGATGACTTTGCGAAGCTCAAGCCGGTGTTTGCCAAGGAAGACGGTACGGTGACGGCTGGCAATTCGTCGGGCATCAACGATGCGGCTGCAGCTGTTCTGCTGATGGAGCGCGGGGTTGCGGAGCGGCGCGGCGCCAAGCCGCTTGCCCGGCTAGTGTCCTATGCGCACGCAGGCGTGGATCCGGCGTACATGGGGATCGGCCCCGTGCCAGCAAGCCGCACTGCGATGAAACGCGCGGGTCTTGACTTCTCGCAGCTGGACGTGGTCGAGAGCAATGAAGCTTTCGCTGCACAGGCGTGCGTGGTGATCAATGAGCTTGGGCTTAATCCTCAAAAGGTCAACCCCAACGGCTCCGGAATTTCACTCGGCCACCCCGTGGGGGCGACAGGCGCGCTCATCACAGTGAAAGCGCTTTATGAACTCAAGCGCATCGGTGGACGGTATGCACTCGTCACGATGTGCATTGGTGGCGGCCAGGGCATTGCGGCTGTCTTTGAAAACCTCCAGTGAGCGGACCGGTCGGTCCGCTAAGACAACTTATGAAAATTAAATCGGTTGGCGTCGTAGGTGCAGGCGCGATGGGCTCCGGGATAGCGCAGGCGCTTGCTGTCTCCGGCATCAACGTTGTGATCATCGACGTCAGCGACGTCGCGCTTGAAAAGGCGAAGGCGACGATTGACCATAGCCTGCAGCGGCTCGTATCCAAAGGCAAACTGGCGGACTCCGCGAGAGAAGTGGCCCTGGCGCGAATTGTTCCATCGACGGAGTACACAAGTCTCACGTCCGCGGACATGGTGGTTGAGGCTGCGACCGAAAACGTCGACCTGAAAAAGCGGATCATTGCGCAGATCGAGACGGCCGCACGAGCAGACGCGATAATAGCGACCAATACGTCGTCGATTTCCATCACCGCCCTTGCCGCGGGACTTGCCCAGCCGTCGCGCTTCATCGGTATGCACTTCTTCAATCCGGTGCCGGTAATGCCGCTGGTCGAGATTATTCGCGGTTTACAAACGAGCGACGAAACAGCTAGCGCGGTGCATGAGCTCACTGAGCGCATCGACAAGTCGCCGATCGGTGTGCGGAACTCGCCGGGTTTCGTCGTCAACCGAATTCTGGTGCCGATGATCAACGAGGCGTTTTTCGTCTTGCAGGAAGGTCTGGCGAGCGCCGAGGACATCGATACCGGCATGAAGCTCGGAGCCAACCATCCTATCGGCCCGCTCGCGCTGGCCGATCTTGTCGGACTTGATGTCTGTCTGTCAGTGATGGACGTGTATCTGCGCGACTTTGGCGACCCGAAATACCGGGCGTGCACGTTACTGCGGCAACTGGTAGAAGCCGGACGGCTCGGTCGCAAGACTGGTCGGGGCGTGTACGACTATCCGGCTTAAGGGTTGGGGCGAGGACGCCCGTGCGTCGAAAAGAGCGAGGAGTTGCAGTTGGCCGCAGTGCCTTTTAGGGCAACGCGGCTTTTTTCCTTCGGCTAGCTACGAAGAGGTCTACCTCTCAGGCGCCTGTTTTCTGTACGAGAGCCAGGATTTCCCGGGTCGTGCCGGTTTCTCCGAGCCAGGGGAAAATGCGGGAGACGCTGTTGTCATGCGCGTCTGCGCTCAGATCGGTCATCGCATCAACTGCCAGCGTCACGTTAAAGCCAAGAACGTGCGCCTCGCGTGCCGTTGACTCAACACCCATGCTCGTGGCGATGCCGGCGAGGACAATTTGCGTCACGCCCTGAGAACGGAGCCAGGACTCCAGTGCCGTGCCCGCGAAAGCGCCCCAGGTCTTCTTGGTGACGAGATGGTCTTCTGAATCACGCGTAAGTTCAGGAATCAGATCGGTCCAATCGGCGGGAAAGTCGGCCGTATTGTGGGCGTACTCTGCCCGACCAGGCGTGCCACCGGCGACATTCACCAGCACGACCGGCAGCCCGCAACTGCGAAACGCCGTGGTAAGCGCATTGGCGCGCTCGGCAATCTGGTCGACCGGATGAATGACGGGAAGGGCAGCAATGCCTTTCTGAAGGTCGATGACTACTAGTGCTGTTCTGGAATCGAGCGTCGTCACACTCATTGCGGTAATCCTCCATTGGTAATAGCGCAAGCGCAAAGAATTGTGCCCGTATCAGGCACGCCACACTAGGTATACTACCATGTACCATGTTGTTATGACAGGATGTACGATTAAGGCTGGTGGATTCGCACGGCCGGTGCAGCGCCCCGACGGCGCAACGGGTCAATTTGGGGCAGGGTTCGCGATTGATGTTCGACCGACTGTACGCTCGACCGTCAACCCCGGGCGGAATCCCGGTTAGAACGTAGATCGACGCCTCATGTACTCGCCGCTGCGCGTCCGCCAACCCATGATGATCTGTACGCCTAATGAGCATTTGCAGAATTCTTACATCGGAGACGAGCATGCCGCGAATCGATATTGCAGGCGATGTACGCCGGGTCTTTGAAGTCGTTGCAGGAGGAGGTATTGCAATCTGGCCGAACGATGTCGGATACGGCATGGTCGGTAGCAGCAAGGCCGCCATGCAGAAAATCTTCGACACGAAGAAGCGCGGCAGCCACAAGCGCAATGCCATCCTCGGCGACGCAATCACGCAACGAGAGATTCATGCGTTGGACAAACGTTCGCAGGACATCATCGAGTCGATCACCCTCGACTACAACTTGCCACTTGGTGCGATCGCACCATGCCGGCTCGACCACCCGCTTCTTCAGAAGATCGACGACGAGTTGCTCAAGGCAAGTACAGCGAATGGCACCATCGCGATGTTGCTGAACGCTGGTCCCATTTACAACGAACTCTGTCGCCTGAGCCGCGAAGCGGTGCAACCTCTGTTCGGTTCGTCGGCCAATCTCAGTGGTAGCGGACCCAAGTTTCGTGTCGATGATATCGAGCCGGAGATCAAGGCGGCCGCAGACATCATCCTCAATTACGGCTTGCGCAAGTATCACCACTATCAACGGTCGGCGACCATCCTCCGGTTTCCTGAAGTTGAAGTGGTCCGGATTGGTAGCTGCTACGAGCTTATCTCTGACGTTGTCAAGCGTGAGTACGGTATCGAGCTGCCCGCGGACCCGGGACGGGACAAGTTGCCATCGGGGCATCTGAAGGAATTTGAGTTGCTCAGCGGGTCCTGATCATCTGGGTATAAACGAGCATTTCTGCCGTCACTGCTGGTTAGGGGCTCACCATGCGGCGAGGCGAACTGACGGGTGGCGCGAACGCCATGAACTCGCCGCTGCCGTAACTCCTTCATCGCTGGGTGTCGCTGTAAGCGGGTCGCTAAATCCGGCTGAGCGCAAAGTCGGTTGTGCATTTAGGTGAATCCGGGACCCGCTTCTGACGCATGTTTTATGACCCGGTCGGACAAATGGGCTGCATGTTTGGGATTTGCTCTGCGGACGAAGGTAGCGATCGCAACCTTGCCGCAAAAAGAAGACTTCTAAGGAGACGGTAATATGGTTCGGAGTGCGATTTGTATTGGCGCAATGTGTGTCTTGTCGGGTTCGTCATGGGCGCAGAGCAGTGTCTCGCTATACGGCCTGATGGACGTTGGTATCAACTACATCAACAACGACGGTGGCAAGTCGAATGTCGACATGACCTCCGGTGTCTTGCAGGGTAACCGGTTCGGCTTGTTGGGTAGCGAGGATCTGGGCGGGGGCCTTAAGGCGGTGTTTCGCCTCGAGAACGGGTTCTCGCTGACCAACGGAAACCTGGGGCAAGGCGGCCGGATGTTCGGCCGTCAGGCATATGTTGGTATCAGCAGCAGCACCTTCGGTACTGTAACCGCCGGCCGGCAGTACGACTCAGTCGTGGACTACCTGCAACCATACAGTGGTGTGCCATACACCGGACTTGCTCATCCGCTCGATAACGACAACATCGTCAATTCGTTCCGAATCAACAACGTCATCAAATACGCGAGCCCCGAGCTCAAGGGGTTAAAGTTCGGGGGTATGTACGCCTTCAGCAACAGCGCAAACGGCGGGGCAGCTAATTCCGGATTCGCTGTGAATCGCGCCTGGAGCCTGGGAAGTTCGTATTCCGCCGGGTCCTTCAGTATCGGTGCGGCCTACATGCACCTGAACTCGCCGAACAGCAATACAGCCGGTGCCGTGTCCGGAGACTATATCAACGTCGGCCGCACCGGCGCGTTGCAAGCGAATGGGCTTGCCGGCCCGGTTACAAGACAGGACGTTGTTGGCGTCGGCAGCACCTACTCTTTCAACGGCGGCAAAGTCGGCGTGCTCTACAGCCACACCAGGTTTGATTCGGGCACCGACCGCTTGACGTTCGACAACTACCAGGCGAACGGGGTGTACTTCATCAGACCGGACCTTTCGCTGGCCACGGTGTATAGCTTTACGGACGGAAAGCTGAGGTCGACCGACGCCAGCCCGAAGTATCATCAGGTGCAAGTTATCGGCGACTATTTCCTGAGCAAACGGACGGACATTTATCTGCTTGGCGCCTACCAGAGGGCTGCCGGCGATGCGACTGTGGCGTCGATCGCGCCCGACACATTCGGAACGGGTGGTTCCGCCGCGCCGGATGCGTCGACCACGAAAAATCAGGCACTGGTGCGTCTTGCGCTGCGGCACAAGTTCTGATCGCGGGCGCAGCGGTGTCTCTGTGGCGTCCGAGCATTACCCGGAAGCACAGTCCGACCTATCCGCTGTTAAGGCCCTGGCCGGCAGAGTAATCGACTGCTGCCCAGCCGGCCGCTTGGCTCGACGCAGACGCACTGCGTCGGTGGAGGGCGGCAGACCGAACAATCGGCAATATTGTCGACGGAACTGCGCGTTACTTTCGTAACATGCGTTCACGCCGCACGAGACATATCCTTAACTTTTCGTCGCTAGGAGGGTTGGTTGCATTCGCTGCTACCGGTGATTACCACGCAACCAAATTTGTCGTTGACGCTCGCTCAGAATCGCCGCCGCACGAAGTGGCGCCGCTTGGCACCTCGATCACCATTGTGATTTTTTGAGTGTCGGTTGATGAGGATAAGTGGCTGACCAGGCCATGTTTTAGAGAATTTTGAAAATTGGACGCCATGGAAGAGACAAGGCAGGAGCATAAGCGCCGGCAAGAGTGCCTAGATTCAGGCGTCGCCCTTCCTATGGAATCGAAAATATAAAAAGTGAGTTACAACAGTTAATACAACGAACGATATTCGAAAGGCCAAGGTAAAGGTTGGGTAGGCTTCTGCCGTTCACTCTGATCGTAAGGTGGTAGATAACGGTCATTGTCGCAGGTGGGGAGTCGCATGGATGGTTCGTGCGATCGGTAATCCCTAGCTTCGCAATCAAGTTCTGTTGCAGCCTCATTCTAGCGTTGTCCTCACCAGAGTTCCCCGGATTTGTCATGAATAAAATGCGTCAACTGAAGGTCCGTACTCGATTGATCATCAGCTTCGGCATCGTCATTACGATGCTTGTGCTGGTCGCCGGTCTTAGCTTCCACGATATGCGGAGCCTTAACGACGAACTCTCGTTGATAGCGGACGACCGCCTGGCGAAGGCAGCAGACGTTTCTAAAGCTAAAGACGCCGCCAGCCAGGCTATGTTGCGCTTGCAAAGAGCGGCGATGACGGGGCGGCGTGAAGACGTAGACGCCATCCGGGCCGGTGTTCTCGACGGATCAAAAATGTCGAGCCAGCGTCTAGAACGGGTCCGCCAGACAACCACCTCTACGCGTGGTCGCGAGCTCTTCAGCGCCCTCATAGATGTTCGTAGACAGACCGCGTCGGCGCGCGACGAAGCCATGCGTTTACTCACAATGGGCGACGTTGAGGGCGCACGTGCTTTCATCGCCGGACCACTTGCGGCGGCGCAAGTGCAGTACTTTGCGGCGTTGGATGCGATTGTTGACTATCAGTTTGAACTTACGACGGACGCCGCGAGGGAAGCACACGCGAACTACGAACAAACTCGCCTGCTTGCTCTGGCCACAACCGTCTTCGCGCTGATGGTCGCGATTGCGGCAATGTTGATGATCACGCGCTCCGTAACGAGGCCGTTACACGACGCGGTGGATTCGATGAGAGCCTTGGAACAGGGGGATCTGACTCATCGTGTGGAAGCGATAGGGGGGACGAACTGGCCACCCTGCTGCGCGCAACACAATCCGCGTTCGCAAAATTGTCTGTCCTCGCCGCCACCATTAAGGAATCAGCGTACGCAATTCGCACGGCGTCGGGCGAGATTGCTGCCGGTAGCATGGATCTATCCTCACGCACGGAACAACAGGCAGCCTCCCTGGAAGAGACCGCCGCAAGCATGGAAGAATTAACTGTTGCCGTCGGACAAAATGCCGAGAACGCGAGGCAGGCCAGCGTGTTGGCAGACAAAGCGAGCTACGTGGCTAAAGAAGGCCGGGCCATTGTTGGCCAAGTGGTGGAAACGATGACCGGTATTGAGCAAAGTTCCGGCAAAATTGGAGACATCATCGGAATCATCGAAGGCATTGCGTTTCAGACGAATGTTCTGGCGCTCAACGCAGCGGTGGAAGCGGCCCGCGCGGGCGAGCAGGGGCGCGGCTTTGCCGTCGTTGCAAGCGAGGTTCGCAGTCTTGCGCAGCGTTCGTCTACGGCCGCGAAAGAAATCAAGGAACTCATCGAAGCGTCCGGCGCTCGTGTCGAGACTGGCACTCAGCTGGTCGCTCGCGCTGGCGATACGATGCAAGAGGTGGCGATGGCAGTCCAAAAAGTCACTGACATCATGGGCGAGATTGCGTCGGCTTCGGAAGAGCAGACTCGCGGAATCGAACAGGTAAATCGCGCGATTTCCCAGATGGACGAGGTAACCCAACAGAACGCTGCGCTTGTCGAACAGGCTGCGGCGGCAGCTGGGTCCATGGCAGACCAGGCAGAGCACCTTAGCTCAGCGGTCGCGCTATTTCGCACTGGTCAATCGTCCGCCGTATCGGTATAGTTTTTGCGGTGTGACGTAGATGTGGGGCACCGACAGCTGGGCGAGGCGTCAGAGAAGATGCTCTAGCTTGAAGATCCGAGCAAAACGTCGTCCGATGCGTACCCTTCAGCGGCAACGATCGCCGCTGGATGCAGCACCTGTCGAGCGCTGCTGTCGATTCAACTGTTGATGCTCATGCGCCGCACCGGCCGCGCAGGTGCACGCCCCGTCGAAAGACGGCGTAACAACACCGCCTTTTGGGCTTGTGAGCGGGTCGACCGCGTCACACGCCTAGCGCAGCGCATTGGCTATTTCGCGCGGCACGGCAACGGGCTCAGCGTGGCTCGTCTATACGCGGGTCCGTCCGGCGACAACCGACTCAGACCGGATCGCGACACGTTCCCGAAACAGACTGCGGCCAGTGGTGACATGTGTCGCCTCGTATGGATTGCCGCGCTTGATATAGTCCCCCACGTCGAAATCGATGGGGAACAGGGACGACTGTCCGCCGCTCTCGACGACGAGCCGAATTGCGTTCAGCGGCACGCCGCGTAGGTGAATGTCAAGAATGCGATTGAGGATCTGGTCGCGGATGATGGAGGACTCGATCGACCCCTGGTAGTCGGCCCTTGTCTGAAGCAGATGGACGACGGCCAGACGTTCCGTTGCTGCGGTAAAGGCTATGCGAAACTGTAGCGCGCATGGCCGGCCCGTTTCATCGGGATAGGCCATGTCCATGAATGATGTTTTGTATGGCATGTAGCACTCCGAACAAAGGTTGCGCCGGCACCGACGAACCGGCAAGACCAGCCTACGGAGCGGGAAGCGAAGTCAAGTCGTCGGCGTGCTGATGGTGGCGCGAATGCGGGTGACGGTGCGGTGACTGGCGAGACCAAGCAGTGCGCTGGTCTGCACGTTGGTGCGACCAGAGAGCAGTTGCCGACGCGCGAAGGTATTGCGTAACACACGCGGGCTCATGTCCGACGCAGCAAAGCCGATTGCGTCCAGTGCGTCGCGGACGATCGAGCCCAGGAGCACATCGTTGATCGGCCGGTCCTCCGTGCGCGGCGCGGGGAAAAGAAGCGCGCCGTCGGGTGACGGAATAAGCCGTTGCCACGCCGCAAGCGCGGGCGTCGAGAAAGAGGGAAGGGCCACAGTCCGCTCGAGACGTGCGCCTCGCTTCGGGACGCATACCTGCGGCCTTGTCCCTTCGGTGACGATGTCGCGGCATCGCGCGCCGCGGATTTCGGCCGCAGTGAGCCCCGCGCCTAGCAGCAGAGCTACCACGGCGCGGTTGCGGCACAGGCGGGCATCGTCGCCGGCGTCTGGCTGGACATAGCCTTGCAGAGCGGTGTCTGCGGCCGGATCGAGAAACAGCGGCTCGGGCTCGTCCTCGGGCCAGGCGGCCGACAGGGCGAAGACTGCGGCCGGGTTGCTCTCGCGAAGACCGACGTCAACCAGGTGGCGGCAGAGCCGGTCTATCAGTTTTACGTAGCGCAGGCGCGTAGTCGTTCCCGGCGCGCAGCGGTTATCGACATCGCCAAAAAATGACTCGAGGTGCTCAGAGCCAAACGTCGGCAGCGCCACGCCGCACGAGAGCAGGTGACGAAGAAAGCGGTCGAACATCGCCTTGTGTTGCACGATGGACCGTTTGGAGAAACGGCGGCGGTCTGCGCCGGCCGCCTCGGTCGTCTGCCATTGCAGGTAGGCGGTGTTCGGCTCTGCGGTCCAGAGACGGGATTCATTCATGGCATTCAGCACCTTATATACTGGATTGGCGTTACCCCTCCACCTGGCGAATCTCCGATTCGCCATTCTGCCTACAGGAAGAAGGGGTAGTCGCTCCCGTTCCATAGACTTCGGCGATCGCCCGCAGGCAGTCAACAGGACCGCCTTCGACGATCCGCATTGCGCACGCGAGCATCAGGTTCAAGGAAAGGGCGAAGTCCTCCACCAGATAGCCGCGCTCGCACACCTGGCCCACCGCCGTCTCTGTGCCCGGCACGCGTTCCCGCAGGACGGTCAGGTCGTGGCGGTAACCCCAGATCGGCTTGCCGAGGGCGGCCGCAAAACCGATCTCGAACGCAGTGCCGGTGTCCGGCTCGCCGGCACCGCGAAAATCACCGACGTTCGCCATGACGATGTCCGAGCGGCGAATCGCATCCACATTGGCGCCGTAGATCCACCGGGCCTTGTCACGAGGCGCGAGGTTCGCCGGCGCGACGGCGTCGAGCGGGTAGATGCCCTCGAATCCAAAACTGGCACAGGCGCGCTGGAGGCATCGGCCGTATTCCGCAGCGTCGAGCCGGAACACGTCGAAACCTGCAAGATAGATGCGCTGCCCGCTCGCGTCGTTGACCGCCCGCATCAGTCGTTGATGAGGAAGCGTTCAAGGTCCTTGTAGTTAAGCCATCGTGGCGCGCGCCCCCGACCGATCCAGGTCTCGCCCGTTTCCGGGTTACGGTATTTCGGGGCGACCGGTCGGCCGGCGTCCTTGCGGCGCTTGCCAAAAATGTCTTCGGGCGTGAAGCCGAACTCCGCAACCGTCTTGCGGATCTTGTCCAGCTCGACCGCGGCTTCCCGCTGCCGGGCTTCTTCTATCAGCCTTTCCAGTTGCTGTTTTTCTGCAAGGAGTTCTTTGTAGCGTGCCATCGTGTTGATTTTCCGTTGGGTATGATGGACGATTCTACCAGGCGCGAATCCTTGTCAAGCGCCGACGCTGGCAGGCGAAGCGCGATGACTGGTCGCCAGCGCCAACGGTAGGTCGACTTCAACATCCGCAAATCAAACATCGATGAAAAGAATCTCTGTGCGCCGCTCAACCGTCCACGGTCGCGGCGTCTTTGCGTTGCAGCCGTTAAGTGCGGGCGAGGTCATCATCGAGTACACCGGTACGGTGATGAGCTGGAAGCGCGCGGTAAGCCGCCATGCGAAATTCGGCACCGAGGGCCACACGTTCCTGTTCGGGTTGGCCGATGGTCGGGTCATCGACGGCTCCGTGGGCGGCAACAGCGCACGATGGATCAACCACGCGTGCGTCGCGAACTGTGAAGCCGTCGAATCCGAGGGAAGGGTGCTCATACAGGCACTCGGGGATATCCGGCCCGGCGAGGAACTGTTCATCAGCTACGGACTGACAACGGAGGGCCGCGCCTCGGCATCGGTAAAAGCGCAGTACGCATGCCGCTGCGGTCACCGTCGGTGCCGGGGAACGATGCTGGCTGGTGCGTGAATAGCCCGGCTACCGGCCGGCGTGCGGGGCGCGTGTGCTCGAATTAATTCCTGCGCGGTCCACGCAACAGGTCGCGAGCGCTTTTCTGTGCAGAATCGGGTCAGCAAAAGTGTTTTAGCGAGATTCAGCACGCCGAGCACGATCACCACATAGCTCACTGCCGTCCATATTCCGCGCTTGACGTTAGGCGCACAAAGTCACGCCACCCGTACCCAGGCGAAATACACAACGATGTGGAGCACCAACGCGGGAACGTATGCCATCGAATGCGGAGTCTTCTGCAGTACGTTCACGTAGAGAAGCGCAGGCACGACGCTTTGTGGAATGCCCTATCAACCACCACACCTTCCACAACCGCTCTTCGCCTCGCCATGCTCTCCTGAACATGCTGGCCATGCCCGACTGACCATCCTGTTGCCACCCCTCGTTTTCTTGTTTAGCCCGCGCGAGCGCTTTTCCTCAGTCAAACGGATTCAACAACCGGACCCCTGTGCCGGCAAAGTCACCGACGTTGCGCGTAACAACCGTCAGGTCATGAATCAAGGCCGTGGCCGCGATCAGTTTGTCCAACGCATGCTCTGGATGCGGCACGCGGAGCCGTCCCCATAGCTGGCCGATTTCCTCATCAACGGAAAGAACGTTTTGGGCATAGTCAGCCACGATCGCCCCAAGCCACGTCTCGAGCATTGCCGTCTGCTGCGTATCGCCCCTGTGGCGGATCAACTCAATTCCACGGCGCAACTCCGCAACGGTAACCACCGACAAATAAATATCGCTGTCCTCTCGCACTGCCTGTCGAAAGAATGCGCGCACCCCGTTATTTGCCCGGTCCCGTTTTCTGACCTCGCTAATAACGTTCGTATCAACCAAATACACGCGACGCCTCGCCGTCATCGACGCGCTCGAAGTCCGCATCTGCGCCGACGTTTGGAATCCCCGTCAGCACTTCCGCAAAGCTTTTACGTTTGGGCTTCCGAAGAGCCTTTGCCAGTATTTCGCGATGCTCAGCTTCGGCGCTGCGGCCATGAGCAGCGGCCAACTCGCGCAGACTCTGGACCAAGCTGTCGTCCACGTTGCGCACCAGAAGATTCGCCATTGCCATACCTCCTATGAGTTTGCTATCAATGATAGCGCCGAGGCGGCGAATTGCAAGCATTGCTATCATTGAGACGCATGCGGCTCTCACCTGATATCGGCTCATTGCGAGTTTTCTTCGGTCCAAACGTGCCACGTAGTCGAAGGCTAGGGGTGTCGCGTTCCGGGAATCGGCTCGTCCGGGTCTGTGAACGGTCGAGATCAGCTCAGAATCGGGTTAGCGCCCGGAGTTGGACGAGGGTAACGAGCCGCTGGCCGGTGTATGCACTAACCGGTCCGCCGCAAACGGGGGCCCGTGTTTTGCTTGTGCCGGGCGACACGGTGCGATCAGGAGACCGACATGATGACGCGTGAACAGTTCGAGCGCGAGTTGCCCGCATTGCTTCGCGAGCGACCTCGTGGCACCGTCTTCCTTCTTACGGACTGTCTGGCCGCCTACTGGAACGGTCACGGCACCGTCTTCGCTTTTCTCTGCGAACACGGCTCGGGCGCTGTGGACGAAGAGTTCGAGCTCGATGACTATGTGTGGAAGGAATGGCAGCCGGCGTTGGAAGCATGGCTCGCCGACCCGGTGTTCAGCGCCATGCCGGAAGTCCTGCGGTGGCTCGTCGATGCGCCGCCATTCGAAGCAGGCACATAATGGCCGCCCGCTGGAACTCGGCGACCTCGCGGCGGTTACGAGCACCGGCAACCGTACCGGGGGAGATGCCCGGCATTGTGAAACCGCAGCCGGCGACACTCGTCGACCGGGTCCCCCGTCGGCGACGACTGGTCGTACGAATGAAGTTCGACGGCTCTCGCATGCTGGTCCGGCTGGAAAGCGGCAACGTCAAAGTATTCACGCGCAACGGTCACGACTGGACAGACCGGCCGCCGAAGCTCGCCGACGCGTTAGCTCATCTGCCTGTCGATAACGCATGGATCGACGGCGAGGCGGTCGCGCTGGATGCCAGCGGCAAGCCGGACTTCAACGCGCTGCAGAACGCCTTTGACCGACGCAGCACGGGCCGACTAGTGCCTGCGGCGGAACTGCCCGGAAACAGGCCGTCAGTGGCAATACCGCGGACTTATTGACATCCGCACAACCGAATTTGGCAAGCTTCCACCCATCCTCGATGGAGGACATTAATGAGCTCTCGAAACGCGATACCAATCGCAACCGGATGAGTCTCGTGGCCGACGCGCGCTAGCGCTTGCGCCATTGCCAAGGTCAACTGCCCGAAAATATTTCTAAAGTTCGCCAGACCCCTGCCGTTATCGTTATCGAGCGCTTGTTTCGATTGCGTCACGGCAATTCTTTTGCCGATGCACGCGTTGGCTCAACTACAAAATATATAACGACCGAGGGGTTTCTCAGTGAGAGGAATAGGAAAAGCGAGGCCGCTTTGGCTCGCCACGATCACCGTTTTTGCATTGTCCGGATGTGCTAATCCAGGCGGGTTCCAGCAGACCAGCGGGGCGCCGACGGATCTGGAGGAAACCACAGACTTGAATGTGTTCGAGAGCACGTTTGCAAACCCCGACCCATGTGCGAATAGCAACCGGAACATTGGCATCGCAGTCGGTGTCGGGCTTGGTGCTGTTCTAGGCGCAGTCATCGCCAACAAAAACAAGGTTGCGGCCGCGGCGATCGCCGGCGCCGCGGGCGGCCTGGCCGGTGGCCTCATTGGACATGCGGTCGATAGCCGGCGTTGCGCATTGTCGAAAATCGCTGCCAAGCACGACCTCACCTACACGGCGACCGCGCTCGAAGCGCGTGCTCCGGATACCGGCAAGACCGAACAGGTCGGCAGTTCCTTCACGATCGTCGACACCGCGCGACATACCCAATTCGAAACAGGCTCGGCCGAATTGACGCCGGAGGCGGCGGTCTATTTTGCTGAGATTGCCGAGCAATATCGCACATCCAGTCGAGTAGCCGAGGCGTCGAGCGCGGCCGACAAAGCAGCTGCGGCTCAAACGAAAATCCTGCTCATCGGCCATACGGACGACACCGGCAGCTCAGAACTGAACGCGGAGCTGTCGGAGCGCCGCGCTCGAGCCGTCGCGCGGCTGTTCGCGGACCGCGGCATTGCACGAGAGAACGTGTTCTATCAGGGCGCCGGCGAGACGTTGCCGATTGCCGATAATCACACGGCAGAGGGGCGCTCAGCTAACCGTCGAGTCGAGATCGTCGATCTCAGCGGCGCCAGGACCGATATTCTGCAAAGCTACGCAAGCAGCCGCGTACCTAAATACCAGTACTACCGCGCGGTGACTGCTCAGTCCGATCAGGCTGCTGCGGGCGTGGCGCCTTCAACATCTGGTAACGCGACGACCAAAGCAGCCCGTCGCACAGCTACCAAAAATCGCGCTGCGACCGAGACCGCTGTGGCCGGCCCCGCGCCCGCGCGCGCAGCATCGGCCCCGGTGTCGGCGAACACGACAGCCGCATCGAAGTCCGCGCCTGCTACGCCAGTTGCATCCACTCGTTCAACGTCGTCCGATGGCATCGATTTCGGCTGGCATGAGGCGCTCCCCGCGACGCTTGGCCTCCAGTTTGCAGCATTACCGGCATCGTCCTCGACACTCTCGTTCCTCTCTTCGGCGGTAGCCGATGAGGCACCGGTGGCGAAGAGTTGCGTGAACGACCGGTCGCGCGTTTCGCGAGCAATGAAGTCCGTTGCCGATGACCGCGCGGTGCCCGTGCGCGATCACTTGCCAAATCTGTATGGAAGCAGCTGGGGCGCCGCGCTTAACGGACAGTATCTCGCGCTCAAGGATGTCTCGGTCCTTCGCAATGGGGCGACCGCAGGGGCAAAGCCGACGCTGCTCGTATGGAAAGACTTTGACCGGAGCGCTGGCCCGAACGGCTCGCCGCAAGTGACCTTGTCTCCCGATGTGAACGCCTACGCGGTGAAGGGCGGCGTCTTGTATCGGGTCTTCGTGAACAACAGCGGCGTGTTCGACTGCGCCGACATCATCTTCTCGAACGGCAAGGCGACGTCCGGTGAGCTCGTGCGCCGCAAGAGCAATCAGTATTTCACGGTGAATTACGTGCCGGTCATCGCACGCACCTAACAAGAGGGTAATAGCGAACATGATGGATTTCATTCACGCCAATTTGGGCCCGGCTATCTGGTGCGTCGTCGTGGTGCTGCTTGCAGTGGGCGCATTTTCTTTCCGCTCGACGCTCGAGTTCTGGCTGAATCACTGGAAGTACACGTTCCCTGTTCTCGGGAAGACAGCGCGCCTGTCGCGCCACGGTATTCACGGTAAGGACGGTTGGACTGATTCCGAGCGTACGCTGTGCGGCGACTACAACAAGTTCATTTCGTATCTGTCGAAAGCCGAGTTCAGCAAGCGCAATGAATATCTCGCGAAGTCGGACGACAGCGGACGCTCGCCGACGCCGTTGTGGCTTCTCACGCTACTGAGCGTACTTGTTATCGCTGAGGGTCTTGGGTTTTCATATCTGCTGGGCAGCTGGATGGCCCGTGATGGCAGCCCGAATACGCACGCCTTGTTGATGGTGGCTATCGTGTTCGTGCTGTGCGTGATCATGGTGTTTTTGACGCACGTTGCGGGGCATCAGCTTTATCGTTCGAATCTCGTTGCACGATGCCGGAAGCAATGGAAGCAGGACAAATCGCAGGAGCGCTTTTCGAGCCGCAAGGTCAAACTCGACGACGATCAGTCCGTCGATGATGCCGAGCCGGACTACACGCAGGTTGCCAATCGCGTCGGCACGAGTCACAGCTATTTCATGGTGGCGTTGACCGTTGCGGTCATTATCGTGATTGCAGGGACGTCGACGTGGATGCGCTGGAGTAACCTCAACGCGGAACAGACGCGTGAAGCGATGGGCGTGAGCCAGGGTGCTGACGCCGGTAATCCGTTCGCGACGGCTAACGCGATGCCGGCCGAACTCGTCGCCAGTCAGAAAGCGGCCGACGATCGTGCGAAAGCAGAGGAATCGTCGTCGACTCGAAGCGAAGGTGCGGCGGCCTTTATCACGCTGGCTGTGATTTTTGTGGTCACGCAGATCGTGGGTATCTTTGGTGGCTTTGCTTGGGGGTTCGGCGGACGAGAAAGTCTCGCCGCGTGGAAGACGACGAAAGGTTTCAAGACGTTCGAGGACTACAACAACTACTACGCACCGTTCCGGGCTATCGCGCAGTCGCAGCTGGAGAACCTTCAGAAGCGGATGGCTGAGAACGCGGATATCTCGGGGAAGACCTTCTCGAAGACGTTCCGGGACTATGTGCTGGAGCATCGGAATTTCACGGATCTGGAAAGCGGGCTGGTTCGGTCGACGGCCGGAGGGACGGCTGTCGATGCGCTGGAGTCTCAGGTGACGGCACAGCAGGCCGCATCCGGACGTGTTGCAACCGATACGCCAGCGAAGGTTGTCGCGGCACAGGTAGCAGCGTCTGGCGAAGTGTCGACGACCGCAACCATTGACGCGCTAGTCGTGAAGATCGAAGCCGAGTCTGACGTGGCACGCAAGAAGGAACTGATCTACGCCCTCGATGAAACTGTTCGAGCTGAAGTTGTCAATGCGATCAAGCTTCGCAAAGAGCGTTCAGAGAAAGCAAAGCTCGCGCTCGAATCCGAACTCGATGATCTTTTCAAGGCTTGATTCGAAGCAAATGGTTAAACATCTCACTCACGTAGTCGCGGCAGCGTGTTTGGCCGCGATTGCGGTATCCGCACAAGCCGGCGTCACGAACGATATTCCGAGTTGCTACGCGGCCAATCACATCAAGCCAGTAGCGGGTGGTGTCGATCACGAGCTTTTCATCGCCATTGACCAAACGACGGTCTTCGACGAGAAGTTGCGCGCACAGATTGTGGAGATGGCTGGGAAAGCCATCAGACCCGCAGGCGCTTATACATTGTTCGATTTCTCGGCTTTCTCGCAAGGGCATTACACGGAGGTCGTGACTCGCGGCGTCATCGAGTCGCCGATCCCTGAAAAGTTGCGGGACGATATCAGTGAACGCGCGTTGCGTAGCTTCGATGCGTGTATGACGGGGCAGTCTGCTTACGCGAAGAAGGCGTTGCTTACGTCGATCGTGCGTGTCGAGTCGGTGGCCACGAATGATCTCGCGAAGTCGGACATTCTGGCTGCGTTGAGGGATATCAGCGACAAGGTTCGGGCTTCGCCTGCGTCCGATAGGGTCGTATTGCTCGCGTCGGATATGCTTGAGAACAGTTCGGTATCGAGTTTTTATTCACACAATGCCGTTCGCCGTATTGATCCTCAGGTGGAGATGAAGAAGGCGACGGCCGCGGGTTTGATTGGTGACTTCGGCGGCGCGCGTGTTTATGTGATTGGCGCGGGCTTGCTGGCCGGGGATGCGAAGGTTAAAAATGTTTACCGTGATCCGCAGACGATGAGTGCGTTGAAGGAGTTCTGGACGCTTTATTTCCAGAAGTCGAATGCGTCGATTGGGGAGTTTGGGGCGCCGGCGTTGTTGGGGGCGGTGGGGTATTGAGGGGGTCGGATGCGGGTGTGGTGCTTCTATTTTGTTTGGCGCTTGTGCCGCTAGAGTTTGCGCGATCGACGTGCGGGTGAACTGCAGCAGCAAGTGTGGGGCGAGCGATCTGCAAGCGTTCGAACGTAATGTGACGAGTGGCATCTCTTCGGCCTCACGGACATTGGCGTTTTATGCCATCACCGACCGTAGCTATTGACATAGTCGGTGGCCAAACTTCGGAAGAGCGGCTGCTGGAAGCGTTGCCCGTATTAAGCCAAGGCGTTGCGCGGCCGGCGGCATGTTCGAGGAAGGCCCTTAGCAGCACGTGCTTCAGCTGGGCCTGTGGCACAGAGTGATGGCCGTCGATCAGCGTGAGCGGCCAGGCGGTCGGGGCGCCCGACCGTACGGGGACGCCCATCTCCTGGAGAAGCTCAGCGCCTACATAGCGTTCCAGATCGGTAACCAGGCGGTATCGGTTTTGCCGGTAGCGTTCACATTGATAGCCCAACGCTTCGGCGGCGTCTCGATACATTGTGTGTAATAGCCCGGTGAGCGCGTAAGATCCGCAAAACGATCTTTCAGTCTGCTGTGCTAACGCCAAAATGACGTCGCGTTCGTCGTGGAGCCATTCGTCAGTCAGCCGCACTTCATGCGGCAGGAGGCTTTGTGCCTGTATCGCTCTGGGTGCTAATCGTAGGTCGCACATACGAAGCGCATTCATTTGCGTTGTGCAAATCGCTACGCCGGGTAAGGCGTGGCTGACGTGCCAGTAAGATTCGCCGAAATTCCTCAGTTCTTCCTCTTTGCATTCTTCGCAGTAGCGGCGAAACGAGATGACCTTTATCCTTGGCGGGTAGATGCTGTTGAGGCGGATCGGAAGTTTTTCAATCGCCGATGATTCTGCGATTGTCAAGGATGACTCAAGGGTTTCGGCTTCAGTTTTGTCCAGAGTGATGCACGCGTACGGAAAGATCGTGTGTTTCCACAGCAACGATCGTGGAGTGATATCGGTACGACGGCCAAGTGCCGGCAGATAGGCCGGCGTCATATACGCCAAGCTGTTCTCCGCACGCGAATGGCCGGTCAAAACATGATTCAGCTCTCGGAACGTTAGTCCGAGCCGGCGCGACGCTCTGACAAGTAGGCTTCCGGTCAGCTCCCCCTCGTATGGCCTCGGAAAGTACAAGACGCGCCTCCATGCAGTGTAGGCCGCAACACACGTCCGCACGACCGGTGCATGCCTGCCGCGGCTACTGTCTGCCGCGCCGTTCGTTTCGTCCCGCCGCCGAAGGTCGCAGACCCATCAAACTCTCAGCCAAAAACTAGGCGTTCGGTGAAGTTTTTCAAGCGCTATGGACAGGAGAGCAAAGGCACGGCTTCGTTCAGCGAGAGTTTTGCGCTGGCGACTGATTTCTTTTTGCGACCTGCTAATCACTCGAGGCGGCCTCCGTTGCCACCGACGATGCGCAGCGCCGTCAACTCTTCATGTAGTTCCAGCAGATCGTGCACGACGATATTCCGTCCATCGAATTCGGTGCCAATCCGAACATCACGATCTCGTCCAGGAATATGAAGAACTACGCGCCGGGTGGCGAGGGCATCCGCGGCAATTTCGCCGACCTGTATATAGAACACTGAATCGCCTATCTTTGATCCGGTCCAAGGTGCCCTGCATGCCGGTCTCGCCCATCCCGCCGGAGTGCCACGCTGGCGCGCGCGGCCGACGGCATCGCGCGCCCGCCATCCCAAACACACTTCGCACACACCATGAGCCAACGAAAAGGACAGTTGCGCCTCGGCGCGTTTCTCTATCCGACCGGGCATCACATCGCCGCGTGGCGTCATCCGGGCAGTCACGCGGATGCGGGGCGCGACTTTCGCCACTACGTCCGGCTGGCGCAAGCCGCCGAAGCGGCGAAATTCGATCTGATCTTCCTCGCGGATGGCTCGGGAACGCGTGGCGACAATGTCGACTTCCTGAGCCGCACCGCACACAGCTACGTCGCGCAGTTCGAGCCGCTCACCTTGCTCTCGGCCCTGGCCTCCGTCACCGAGCGAATCGGCCTCGTCGGCACGGCGTCGACGACCTTCAACGAGCCGTATCACATAGCACGCAAGTTCGCGTCGCTCGATCACATCAGCGGCGGACGAGCGGGGTGGAATCTGGTTAGTTGTCGAATGCGCACGAGGCGAAGAATTTTGGCTTCGACGAACATCTTGCCCATACGCGTCGCTATGAGCGCGCGGTGGAGTTCGCGGAAGTGGTCGAGGGACTGTGGGACAGTTGGGATGACGGCGCGTTCGTGCGGGACAAAGCAGCCGGGCGGTTTTTCGATCCGGCAAGGCGTCATGTGCTCGATCATCGCGGCGAATTCTTTAACGTGCGCGGGCCGCTGAACGTGGAATGCTCGCCTCAGGGCAGGCCGGTCGTCGTGCAGCCGGGATCTTCGGAAGCGGGCAAGGCGCTCGCGGCACGCACCGCCGAAGTGATCTTCACCGCGCAGCAGACCCTGGACGACGCCATTGCGTTCTACGCGGACGTGAAGGGTCGCCTCGCGCAGTACGGACGCAACCCGGACGGTCTGAAGATCATGCCCGGCGTGATGCCGATTGTCGGGGCGACGGAGCAGGAGGCGCAGGACAAGTTCGCGGCGCTCCAGGCACTGATCGATCCGGCGGTCGGTCTTTCGTTAGTGTCGGGGCTCACGGGTGGCTTCGATCTTTCCGGCTATCCTCTCGACGGGCCGATTCCAGAACTGCCTGAGACTAATGCAAGCAAGAGCCGGCAGTCGTTGACGCTCGAACTGGCGCGGCGCGAGAACCTGACCATCCGCGATCTGTATCTGCGCGTAGCGGGCGCGCGCGGGCATTGGCAACTGGTCGGCACGCCGCAGCAGATTGCCGATGCGCTCGAGGAACGCTTCGTCAACTACGGTGCCGACGGCTTCAACGTGATGCCGGCGCTGCTGCCGGACGGCCTCAACGACTTCATCAGACTGGTATTGCCGGAGTTGCGGTGCAGAGGACTCTTCCGCGCAGAGTACGAAGGCGCGACGCTCCGAGAAAATCTAGGTTTGCGGCGGCCGCCATCGCGATATCAGCGGCAACAGCGGCAGGCTGCTGCGGTTTGACGCTTCGCCGCGCTCCGGCACCGTGCGCCAGATGACCGCTCAGGTGAGGCTAGCCCTCGTCCTTCGTTAGCCGGCATGATTCATCCGATGGATTTCCCCGAACGTGCTGATGCATTCCCGTGGCTGCCGTTTAGCGTGCATATGCGGCTCGTGCCCAGACCTGAAGGATAAGGCAGATGACCACGGTAACCTGCTCCGCGGGGGAAACCCGGGACGCAATCAGTACGAATCCCGAAGATGTCGGCCTGGCCCCGGCGTACCGCATCGGCCAGCCGGCGCGCGTTGCGCCACCCACTGTGGATGGGCACAACTGGCACTTTATTGACATCCTGAGAGGTAACGTCAAAGAGGTCGCCATGGTGACCTCCGCGCTCTCTGACGCAAGCTGCAAATACATTCTGGTCGACCAATAGCTGTGTCAGGTTCGGTTAGCGCGCAGCACCGCGAAGACGGCATCGAGGCTCACGCGAAGCTTCTAAATAAGCGATCATAGACAGCACTGGCGCTTGTGGCATATCTTCAATTTCGACGCGGCTGTCAACAGGCAAACACATCCCTAGGTCACCCCCATCTCGAACAGACGATGCGTTTCATCGCGCGCCGTGCCGCCAGCGCGCGCCCGCTTCCAGCCAAGTGATCGGCCGTAGGCGCCGAGTGTTCCTTGCCGGGCAAGTTGCGCCTCATCAACAACTAGGTGTTCGTTCGCGAACGGGTGCACATATAGCGCGCGTCCACAGGGCAATACAGTCCGCACATGAAACAGGTCTGGCAAGCGTCGGGACGGGCAATGACGGGAATGCCGCCTTTCACGGTATCGAACACGCTGGTCGGACAGACGTCGACGCAATGGTCACAGGCAGTGCAGCGCGATTCGCTGATAAGTTCGATCAAAACGGAATGACCTGTCAGGCGATGGCGCGATCGGCAACAGCGTGCCAGCGCAGCGCGGGCTCACTATCCATACCACCGATGAGCAGCCGCGACGCACGGCCGGCCGCCGTACAGAGGAAAGACGTCGCGTCGATGCATCCCGCGCGTCTCGCATCGCGCGAGTGCACTCGTGTACGACAGTTTTGCGACGTACATCAGCGCGGAGGCGCTGCGGCTGGCAGCGAGTGATGCATCGCCGCCTGCGCGGGTTCCGAGCGCAGCTTCGATAGTGCGCAGTGCGGCAGTGAGCCGCGGTGCGCTACGAAAGAGGTGTACTTCCGCCGGACGGACTTCACGTTCGAGCGTCTCAGCGGCGGCGTGAGGATCGCTCGTGGCAACCTGCGAATCAGTGTCGAACGCTTGCACAGTGCCGCACGCTTTCGCGAAGCGGCTCGACGCCACGCTCGCCGAGCTTCCCGTTGGGATCGCCCACGCCGCGTTCGGCGAGCCGCCGCCCGTGCGGCCCCCGACGATGACTTCGCGGGAAGCCGCGTCGCCCGCCGCATAAAGGCCGGGCACGTCGGTGCTGCCGTCGGTGTCGGCAAGGCGAATGCCGCCTGTGCCGCGCACAGTGCCTTCGCGGCGGCGATAGTCGAATCGCCGAAGTCGAGACGGCCATAGCCGCCCATGCGATGGGTCAGGTAGGTTTCAGCACTCGTTAGCACCTGACAGTTGACATCGAACTTCCCGAGCGTATATTTGTACCTGATACTCTAACGTTTTGTACTGGTACAAAGGAGTTAAGAAGTGAGTATTCCTCTGGAGCAGCACCTGAAAATCGGCGGGATCATCTTCCCGGACATGGATCAATGCGATTTCACTGGCCCGTTCGAAGCGCTGGCGCGGACTCCCAACTCTTCGTTCATGACACTTTGGAAAGACAAAGAGCCGGTCCGAGATCTGGCTGGGTTGCGCCTGCTGGCTGACACGACCTTCGATGAAGCGCCGCAACTCGACGTATTGCTCGTACCGGGCGGATATGGCCAGGAAGCGCTGATGAATGACGATGAAGTGCTGGGATTCATTCGGCGACAGGCACAGCATGCCCGGTACGTTTATTCCGTCTGCACCGGCGCGCTGTTGTGCGGCGCTGCGGGTCTGCTTGAGGGGCGTCGTGCGACGACGCACTGGACCGCGATGAATGTGTTGCCATATTTTGGCGCGACACCTAGCGACGAGCGTGTCGTCATCGACGGCAAGTTCGTCAGCGCGGGCGGGGTGACATCGGGAACCGACGGTTCGCTGATCGTTGTTTCGCTGCTGCGCGGAGAGACAGTCGCGCAGGAGTTGCAACTCTACATGGCGTACGATCCTAAGCCGCCGTTCCAAGCGGGATCTCCGGCGTCTGCGCCGCCAGCGGTGCTAAAAGCAGTAGCGGAGCGCGCCCGCGCCATTACCGAGCGTCGTTTGGCGTCCGGTGCGGCTTACCGAGCGCAGCGCGCCTCGGTCTGACATGCCGCAACAGGGCGGTCGCGCGGCGGAACCGTTGCCGGTTTGCCGCGCACCTCCGTCGTCATCTGACTCTTGGCTTTGGTGGAGCAAGATGTCATTGAGAAGCAACAGCTATGAAGACGGCGGCGTCATCCCCGACGCATTTGCTTTCGCTGCGCCCCATTCTCGCCGGCGGACTTGACCATGTGGCAATCGTACCCCGCATTTCAGATGGTCCGATGTGCCCTATAACGCGCGATCTTTCGCGATTGTCTGTCACGATCGGACGCGCCGCGCTTGCCAATTGTGTTCCTACGCAATCGATGCTTAACTGGCTTGGCTCATGCACGACAAATGTTGTTGGAACCGGGGTCGCAAGCGGTCATCGTTCGGCCCCATAGCGGCATCGGCGCGACGAATGACGTCGATAAGGCCGAAGGCGTCAATTAGACGCTTTTCAGCCGACACTTTTGTATCATGCAATGAACGTCATCGACACTTCCTTGTGTACTCTGGCGAGTGCGTCAGAGAACCCAAGGATCGTCGAAGCGGACATCCTCGCAGCCGTCACTCGAATTCCGCTTGCCTCTCCGAAACAGAAGTCACTCCCGGGACGCACGAGCCAGCCCGCTTCGAAAAGCCTCGGTGTGATTTCGTGTTCGTTGGAAATCGGGATCCATACATTCAGACCGGCGCCGGTCCGCACGTCGAAGCCGCGTTTTTTGAGTGCTGTGGTCAACAAATGATGACGCTCGCAATACGCGCGCCCGGCGGCGGCAATTTTTCGCTGCACGGATACCGTCAAGAGCAGTTCCCGTACAAGGCGTTGCAGTAGATTGCTGACCCATCCCATCCCGAGGCCTTGTCTTTGTTCGAGTTGATGCATCGTCTGCGCGTCGCCGGTGGAGTAGGCAATGCGAAAGTCCGGCCCCAACGCTTTAGAGACAGAACGAACGGTGAGCCACCTCCGAGCGCCCATATGCCAAGGGTTATATCCGGCAAGACGCAGCAGGTTCGTATGGTCGTCGTCTATGAACAGGATGTCGCCGCCGTCCCCAATCAGCTTTCTCAGCTCGACGGCTCGTGCGCGGGAGGTCAATGCACCAGATGGATTGTGACTGCGGCTCGTGACGATGACCGCTTTTGCACCGGCTTTGATCGCTTTGCGCAGACTGGCGGGCGTCACTCCATTTTCGTCGATGTCGAGCGATGTAGGCTCAAGCTGCATAGTACGCACGAGTCCGTGGACGCACATGTATCCCGGATTTTCCACTGCAACTAAATCTCCCGGCCGCAGCCTAACCGCGATAAGCGCTCGCTCGATCGCGTCAAGCGCGCCGGCCGAGACAAAGATGCCGTTGCTTGCATCGATTCGGTCTTCGACTAACTGTGCATGCGCCCATTCAGTGAAACCAGCATCGTTGCGCTGTTCACCGTACAGATGATGCGCGACGCTGATACGGCTCAACGCATCGCGGATTTCGCCTTCATTCGGCAAAAACGATGGGTCCGGGTTGCCGTCCCGTACTGCCATTGTCTGTATGAAGCCTGCGTCTACATCGCGCGATGCGGCAAGCAATGCATGGCGTGCGACGGCCGAACCCTTGCGCCCCTCCGCCGATATGAGTCCGCTTTGTCGAAGCTGTCGGTAAGCAGCCGCCACAGTGTTCTTGTTGATGCTCAGGTCGTCTGCGAGGGCGCGCACCGTCGGAAGCATGTCTCCCGGTTTGAGGCGCTCTTCGATGATTGCGCGCTCTATTTCGCGCCGTATCGCCTCGGACTTGCCTTCGGATACCGCGACGCTTTCGAGGTCAATGGCGAAGTCCTGCACAAAACCCTCTCTAATGATGACACGATTACGCAAGTGGAAACGCCGATGCCGGGGCAATCGACGAGCGCATTCATACATAGTTTATCCGATGCTGGGACAAAAAAGGCGGCGAGCGCCGACGTTGAAGATCACATACCTGTCGTCCCGGCCAATACCTTCGATGGAGAGTGAAGCAATTGAGCCCAGGATTCCGCCCGGCGACAAAAAGCACGTCCGCGTCACCGGCACACTCGACGAACGTTTGATTGACGCCTAACGGAAGGCAAACATCGGGGGAGACTGGCGTCCTATGCTGCCACACCGATTGGGTGTCGAAGCTTGCGGCCTTGAAATCGTCACGACCCTATAAGGCCCAGAGCATTGATCTTCGTGTAAATCAGCATCGCTATTTGTAGCGCATCATGCGAAAACGATTCCAGTATCCGCATGTGTTCCTGACTATATGATTTGTGGTCATTTGCCCTGCAGACTCGCGCGAGCGGGAAGCGACGCGGCAAGTGTAAGCAGTTATCGCCGGTTGACCGTGTCCGTCATCTCGTGTCCTCTACTGCATCGTAGCTGTTGCAGGACACGTCATCCCAATAAGCCGGGAGGACTTGCTCTCTGTTTGACGGGCGAGATTTTGCCTCCACATCGGCCCACGGCTGCTACGTCTTGCGGCCTGCAGCGAGCGTCTCGTCCGATGCCATTTGTCGCACTCGCTGCGGGGGGAGGCCGACAACTCGCAAGAATGCTCGTCTCATTCGTTCCGCATGCGAGAATCCGACTGTATACGCGATGGCTTCAATGGACTCCGCAGTGTGTTCGACTCGGCGTCGAGCCTCTTCCACTCGCAGCCTCTCAACAAGCTTTGCTGGAGTGTCGCCAGTTTCTGCCCTGAAGGCGCGCCCAAAGTGCCGAGAACTCAAATGCGCAATCGCCGCAAGCTTGTCAGTGGATAGAGTGTTGTCTAGATGTTCTCGCATATAGGTAAGAACATCCTGGATCCGTTTTGAGTCGGACCGGACGTCCGCAGCGTTTGAGAATTGCGTTTGGCTACCTAATCGTCGATGAGGCACAATGAGCATCTGCGCAGTGACCTGCGCCATCCTCGCGCCTAGGTCTGCTCCGACCATGGCAAGTGCCATGTCAATCCCTGCGGTGATGCCAGCGGACGTCCAAACCTCCCCATCCTCCGTAAAGATTCGGTCGCCAGTCACTTTCACTTTCGGAAATTGTCGTTGCAATTGCGCCGCATACTTCCAATGAGTGGTGGCGTGACGACCGTCGAGGATCCCAGCTTCGGCTAGCGCGAACGCGCCAGTACACACGCTTCCGATGCGCCGAACTCCAATTAACGCTGCACCACGGATGAAATCGGTTACCGCTCGCGGCGGAAAGTTGGCGGGGTTCACCGAGAGTGCGCTGCCTATCACGAGAAGCGTGTCGTAGGGGCAACTTTGAATCTTTGTCGTAGAGACTTCGAGTCCCGACGAGCTGCAGATAGGTCCCCCGTCAATCGAAACGATGTGGCATCGGTAACTCTCGTTGTTGGAAAGCCTGCTGGCTTCGTCAAAGACAGCCAGCGGACCTCCGAGGTCCTGCAATTGGAAGCCCGAATAGACCAAGAATGCTATGTGCCGCGGCGCAGCGTTGGAGCTCAGTGCGTCGAAAGGTGTACTTTTCGAAATAGCCGACGAGGTGCTTTCCGAGTTCGTTGATGTCATTTAACAATACTCCTTGCATGGAAAAAGGATGCATTAAAACGGCACCTGACAAAAGGACGCAGATACCTCAAAAAGCGGCCTCTTCGATGATTCGGCTAGACGCAGGAAGCTTTGGGGTGGTGGCGATATACGAGGGAAGTTCGTCCTATGCTCACAAGCGAGGCGTGAGGACAATGTGGCGTGAAAAGAGGTTTCCCGGCTCTTTCGCTCGCGTACTTCAAGCATGAGCAAGCGGTTGGCTTGACAGATTAACTGTCGAACCTTCTATAAGGGCGATGTAGGCTGAACTCGACTCCCGAGGCCGACGTCGCAGTCAAACAAAACGCATTCAATAAGAGTCTGTCATGTCAGCTTCTTCAAATTCTCGTCCAAAGCTCGCGATCGCAGCGATTACGGTCGTCGCGATTGCTGTTCTAGGCACATTCGGCGCAATCCGGGTTAGCGCGCGAGATTCGACTCCGTCGGCTGTGCCTGCAGCGACAGAGGTTGATGTCGCCGCAGTGCTGCAAAGGGAGGTCAAAGATTCTCAGACGTACTCGGGGCGACTCGCCGCCGTCGACAAGGTGGACATTCGTCCACTCGTTTCAGGAACAATTGTGTCGGTTAATCTGAAAGACGGTCAGATGGTAAAGAAGGGTGACGTCTTATTCATCATCGACCCCCGCCCATATCATGCAGAGGTGGACCGCGCTGCTGGGCAAGTTGCCGCAGCCCATGCTCGCGTGACCTACACGGCAAATGACTGGCAGCGCGCTCAACGCCTGATTGCGGACAACGCCATCGCCAAACGCGACTATGACGAAAAGCAGAATGCTGCCAACGAAGCGGCCGCCAACCTCAAATCCGCGCAGGCCGCGCTAGAGGCGGCACAAATTAATCTCGGGTACACCAAGGTAACCGCACCCATTTCGGGCCGGGTTTCCCGCGCAGAAGTTACGCTTGGTAACGTCGTCAATGCCGGTGCGAGCAGCACTCCCCTGACGAGTATCGTGTCCGTATCGCCCATCTATGCCGAGTTCGACGCGGATGAGCAGACGTACCTGCAGTACATACGTCGCATCAAGAACGAAGGCCAGGTGCCGGTCGATCTTGGACTCGCTGACGAGGATGGTTACTCGCGCTCAGGTGTCATTCAGTCCGTCGACAACCGCGTCGACACCACTTCTGGGACGATTCGAGTCCGAGCGCGGTTCGACAACATTGACGGCAGTTTGATTCCTGGACTGTACGCTCGGGTAAAGGTTATTAGCGGCGATGCTCATTCCGCGTTGTTGATCAACGATGCCGCGATTGGAACCGATCAAGACAAGAAATACGTCTACGTGGTCGGCAAAGACAATCAAATCGCTTATCGCGAGATCCAAATGGGCGATGCACATGGAAACCTTCGGGTTGTGAAGTCCGGAATCCAACCGGGCGATCGGATTGTCGTCAGTGGGACGCAGCGCGTTAGACCGGGGGCGAAAGTCAGTCCGCATATCATCCCGATGATCGACAACAAAGCTGAGACGACGCCTTCCGCTTGAGATCGCGGCGCGTCGATTGGGCAGGATATCGCCACGGTATCGAGAAACTTATCTTTCTGTCGTGGCCGGACTTCTCATCGTTTATCTCGCGGCTAATTTTGTTCGAAGTCTTCATGCAGGCCCTCGCTGTTGTGTCGTTGCGAGGATAAGCGGTTCGCCAAGTTAAGAGTCACATGAACATCTCAAAATTTTTCATCGATAGGCCAATATTTGCTTGCGTGCTGTCGGTAGTAATACTCCTCGCTGGAACCATCGCGCTATTCCAGCTTCCTATTTCAGAGTATCCCAATGTGGTCCCGCCTTCGGTAATCGTTCGGGCTCAGTATCCCGGGGCGAATCCGAAGGTAATCGCAGAAGCAGTCGCGTCGCCGCTTGAAGAGCAGATAAATGGCGTTGAGAACATGCTGTACATGCAATCTCAGGCCAACTCTGACGGTAACCTAACCCTGACGGTTACATTTGCTCTCGGAACAAATCCTGACCTAGCAACGCAACTCGTGCAGAACCGTGTGAATCAGGCCCTTCCGCGGTTGCCGGAGGACGTCCAAAGGCTGGGTGTGACGACGATTAAGAGTTCACCCACAGTGACGATGTTCATGCACCTGTTGTCGCCAGACGGTCGATACGACAACACCTATCTTCGTAATTACGCGCTTATCAACATACGAGACAGGCTCGAGCGAATTAAGGGTGTCGGGGAGGTGCAACTTTGGGGCGGCGGCGATTATTCCATGCGCGTCTGGCTGGACCCACAAAAAGTGGCTGAGCGAGATCTCACTGCCGCTGAGGTGGTGAACGCCATTCGAGAGCAGAACGTCCAGGTGGCAGCAGGAGTGGTCGGTGGTTCGCCCGCCGTTCCCGGAACGCTTCTCCAGTTATCAGTTAACGCCCGTGGGCGCCTAAAGACGGAGCAAGAGTTCGGCGCAATCATCGTCAAGTCATCTGCCACGGGTGCCGTAACGCATTTGCGCGACATCGCGAAGATAGAGCTTGGAGCTTCGGAGTACGGTCTGCGTTCCATGCTTGACAACAAGCCTGCCATTGCCTTGTCGATCAACGAGGCACCGGGCGCAAACTCGCTGCAGATCTCGGATGATGTACGCGTGGCAATGAAAGAGCTCAGCCTAGATTTCCCGTCCGGACTTGAGTACAAGATCGTCTATGACCCAACCCGGTTCGTACGTTCGAGTATCGAGGCGGTCATCCACACGTTGCTTGAGGCAATCGCCTTGGTCGTGATTGTCGTGATCGTTTTCCTGCAAACATGGCGTGCATCCATCATTCCATTATTGGCAGTTCCGGTGTCTATTGTTGGTACATTTTCGCTCCTTCTCGCATTTGGCTTCTCGATTAACGCGCTTTCGCTGTTCGGAATGGTCTTGGCGGTCGGGATCGTCGTCGATGATGCAATTGTCGTCGTAGAGAACGTCGAACGAAACATCGCGAGAGGACTCAGCGCTCGCGACGCGACATACACAGCGATGCAAGAAGTGAGCGGTCCCATTATTGCTATCGCCCTCACGCTCGTCGCCGTGTTCGTTCCGCTCGCATTCATGAGCGGTCTGACGGGCCAGTTCTACAAACAGTTTGCGATGACGATTGCTATCTCGACCGTCATCTCCGCATTCAACTCGCTGACCCTTTCACCAGCGCTGTCGGCTCTCCTGCTGCGTGGTCATGACGCGAAGAAGGATGCGTTGACACGTGTCATGGATAAGCTTCTCGGGCGCTTTTTCAGACGCTTCAATTCGGTGTTCAACGTTGGCTCGGAGAAGTACAGCCGCGGCGTCGGGGGATCGCTGAAGCGCAAAGGAGCAATGCTCGTGATCTACGGCGTCTTGCTAGGACTGACGGTCGTTATCACGCGAGCCGTGCCGGGCGGATTTGTGCCGGCGCAGGACAAAGAGTATCTCGTTTCCTTCGCCAAACTGCCAAACGGTGCGTCGCTCGATCGGACTGAGCAGGTACTCAAAGACATGGGTGAAATGGTGATGAAGCAGCCCGGCGCAGCACACGCCGTGGCATTCCCGGGACTTTCGGTCAATGGATTAACAAATATTCCAAGCGCCGGCGTCCTCTTTATTCCGCTCGCTCCTTTCAACGAACGTAAGGGGCACTCTGCAGCCGACATTGCAGCCTCGCTCAATAAGCAGTTTTCTTCCATCAAAGACGCGTTCACCGCTGTCTTCCCGCCGCCGCCCGTCCAGGGACTTGGCACGCTGGGAGGTTTCAAGATGCAATTGGAGGACCGCGGCGCTCTCGGTTACGAAGCACTTAACAAAGCGACGATCAATTTAGTGAAAAAAGCGTCGACAACGCCGCAACTCGGACCGACGTTTTCGAACTATGAAATCAATGTGCCTCAGTTGAACGTCGACCTCGACCGCGAGCGCGCGAAGCAGCTCGGAGTTCCCGTGACCGACGTCTTTAATACCATGCAAACTTATCTCGGATCGCTGTATGTGAACGACTTCAACAAGTTCGGCAGGGTGTATCAAGTGCGCGTACAGGCAGACTCACGCTACCGGCGCAATGCTGAGGATATCTTGCAGCTTAAGACGCGCAGTAGTAGTGGCGAGATGATCCCCCTTTCTTCGCTCGTCACTGTCACCCCGACGTACGGTCCCGATATGGTGGTGCGCTACAACGGTTACACGGCTGCTGATGTCAATGGTGGACCGGCGTTAGGTTACTCCTCAGATGAGGCGAAGCAAGCTGCCGAGAAAATCGCTGCCGAAGTCTTGCCCAAGGGAGTGAAATTTGAGTGGACTGACTTAACTTACCAGCAGGTCTTGGCTGGCAACTCAGGCCTGTGGATCTTCCCAATCAGCGTCTTGCTTGTGTTCCTAGTTCTCGCTGCGTTGTATGAGAGCCTTACCTTGCCGCTCGCGGTCATTTTGATTGTGCCCATGAGCATTCTCAGCGCATTGACGGGCGTGTGGCTGACGCATGGCGACAACAACGTCTTCACGCAGATTGGCTTGATGGTGCTCGTCGCGCTCGCATCGAAGAACGCAATCCTCATCGTGGAGTTCGCCCGCGAACTTGAGCATGACGGTCGGACCGCAGTTCAGGCTGCGATTGAGGCCAGTAGGCTGCGGCTGCGACCGATCCTGATGACCTCGATCGCGTTCATCATGGGCGTGATCCCACTCGTTTTGTCAACCGGCGCCGGCTCCGAAATGCGGCAGGCGATGGGTATCGCTGTTTTCTTCGGGATGCTCGGAGTGACACTGTTTGGTTTGATGCTAACGCCCGTTTTTTACGTTGTGCTTCGCACCATGGCCGGCGGAAAAATACACGTCGCACAGAAAGACGTCTCGCACGAGGTCGCTCACTTATCAGATCTCTAATGAAAACAATACTGAAAAGAAATATGCTCCGTTCTTCGCTATTCAGCCGAGGCTCGCGTCGCGCAGTGTTAAGCGTCATCGCCCTGGCTACTCTATCCGCGTGTTCGACCGGGCCGACCTACGTGCGACCGGATGCTTCCATCCCAAATGGGTTCAAGGAGCAGGCGCTGCCTCCTGGAAACGTGGGCTCGGCAGTAGAAGGAACGAGTGCGGAAGCATGGAAAACTGCGAAGCCTGCCGAGGACCATTTCCGCGGCGAGTGGTGGCGCGTGTTCGGAGACCCTACGCTTGATGGGCTCGAGAAACAGGCGGCGGACGCGAATCAAGACTTAAAGGCAGCTGCCGCACGCGTGCAGCAGGCAAGGGCGCTAGTGCAGTCGGCGCGTTCGTCCTGGTTTCCGTCCATTGGTGCGGGATTCGGGCCTACGCGACAACATCTGTCGCCTGCTTCACAGTTCTTGTCTGACGACGCCACGGTCCCGAATCAGACTCTGTGGCGCGCGCAAGTCACGGCTTCTTACGAAGCCGATCTTTTTGGGCGCGTCAGTGACAACGTGAGCGCGTCTCGTTCCGATGAAGCGCGAAGCGAAGCGCTGTTCCGGTCTGTGCAGTTGGCCCTGCAGGCTGATGTAGCCCAGAACTACTTTCAGCTTCGCCAATTGGATGCGCAGCGTGACCTCTATCGTAAGACGGTGGCATTGCGCGAGGGCGCCCTCCGGTTCGTCGAGAGCCGGTTCAGTGCCGGAGAGATAAGTGACCTCGATGTATCTAGGGCACGAAGCGAGTTGGCAACAGCACGTGCCGACGCCGTCGGCGTCGCTCGCCAACGGGCAGTCTCTGAGCATAGCCTTTCGATTCTGCTCGGTAAGCCGCCAGCTGACTTCACGTTTCCGGAGACGCCACTTGTGCCGGTCCGGGCGCGCATTCCCGCAGACCTACCTTCATCGTTGCTGGAACGCCGACCGGACATCGCCGCAGCAGAACGTGCGATGGCCTCAGCGAATGCCAGGGTGGGCTTGGCAAAGTCAGCGTTTTTCCCTCAACTGGACATCACTGGAGCTTTTGGCTACGAGTCGGCCTCGTTAGGTAATCTATTCCAGTGGTCCACTCGAACCTTCTTGCTGGGACCGTTCGCGGGGACTGCGCTAATATTGCCAATTTTCGATGGCGGACGTCGGAGCGCGAATCTTGCTAATGCACGCGCCAAGTTTGACGAGGACGTCGCCCAATATCGTCAACAGGTTCTCGTCGCATTCAAAGAGGTCGAAGACAGCCTGTCGGACCTTCGATTGCTTGACGATCAGATCCGCGAGCAGGGATCTGCGGTATCTGCGTCGGAGCGTGCGGAGCACCTTTCGACAACCCAGTATAAAGAAGGGCAAGTCAGCTACCTGGACGTGATTGACGCTCAGCGGCAGGTTCTGCAATCGCAGCTGCAATCTAGTCACTTGGCCGGTGCGCAAGCTGTCTCCACCGTTGCTCTGATCCGTGCGCTCGGAGGAGGCTGGGATAAACCGCAGACGCAAGTTGGATCCGAAAACGGAAGTCAGTAAACCGCCGAACGTTGATTAGTGACTCCGGGGGCGAGAGGGTATAGAGCGCCTATCGCCTCCGACTGCATTCAGCTTAATGGAAGCTCAGGCCGCGACTGCAAAGGAGCTGCTGAGCGTCTCCCGTGAGGAAAGGGGAATACCGTGGACCGGATACATGCGATGAAGGTCTTTACCCGCATCGTCGACGCGAACAGCTTCTCGCGAGCGGCCGACACGCTGAACTTGCCGCGCGCTTCAGTCACGAACATTATCCAAAATCTCGAAGCATATCTAAAAGTAAGACTGCTTCAACGAACCACACGTAAATTGAGCCTAACGCCGGACGGCGCTGCCTACTACGAGCGCTGCGTGCGGATACTTGCCGAGGTGGAAGAGGCAGAGAGCGCGTTCTCGATCAGTAGTAAGGTCCCTCGTGGGCGGCTACGAATCGACATGCCAGGCGCGCTCGGACGGCGTCTCGTGATGCCCGAGCTATTCGACTTTCAGGCACGTTACCCGGCAATGGAGCTCGCGCTTGGTTTCAATGACCGACGCGTTGATCTTATCCAGGAAGGGGTCGACTGCGCGATACGCGTAGGCGCTCTTGAGGACTCCAGTCTTGTGGCCCGGCGTATCGGCCAGGTTCAGTGCGTTAACGCTGTCGCCCCCCTTTACCTGGCATCGCACGGCACCCCTAAGACACTCGATGCTCTGCCGGAGCATACCGCGGTCAAATACTTCACCAGCCAGACTGGACGTGTTCTAGACTTGAAATTCGTCGTTGACGCACGAGCGGTCCAGGTAAAAATGCGAGGGATGGTCGCAGTCAACGACGCAGAAGCTTACCTGAGCTGTGGAGTCAAAGGCCTTGGAATCATCCAGATACCACTCTTCATGGCCCAACCGCACCTGGACGCGGGCGAACTGGTTGAAGTGTTGCCGGAATACAAGCCTTTGCCGCAACCGATCTCAGCGGTCTATCCGCACAAACTCCATTTGTCACCGAACGTCCGAGTGTTCGTCGATTGGGTTGCCGACCTTTGCGAGCGTTGCAACTTATGCATAGACGGGAAGGAAGCGCAAAAGCCGTGTATCGAGATTGACCTCGGGAAATCGGAGCGTACTTGCCATCGTGCGTCGACCCCAGCAAGAATGGAGGGGTTGTATGCATAAAACGAGACTTAACCCTGCGAAGTCCAGACGGAATTGCGTTCTTATGGAGGCGGTCCATAGACCCACCGTCTGACAATGTGACGCTTAAGCAATTCTCGGTGTTAGACGAGCTACCGTCAACGACGCCAGAGTGCTTCCCATTCAATCGCGATATGCCCAAAAGTCGAATCAGCACGAAGCTGACGTTACAGACATCTTGGGAATTTCACGGAGTTAGTGCCATAGGGAATGTTCGAACGACGATGGCCTCCTAAATCTTCGGTCGTGGTTTAATGCAAAGCGTCAAGAATAGATCGTCTGTCTACCACGTACCGCGGAAAGAGGATTGTCGACGCGATAGCATGCAAAGGAGGACGGCGCTCAGCCGACATTGCGCTGTGATTCCGCGTCCCGCCGATGCAAACTAATGGTTGAGCATATGCAAGATATTCGGAAATTATACAGACCGTTGCAAGCTCACTTACTTCGCTTAGATCTAAGGGAGTTGCTTCGCCTTATATGGATCGCGCAGTTGCAGACCGGCGAGTCTGGCGTCTGGGATGTTCGCACTGCGACGGGTTCCATTGGCAGTATCTTTTACTGGGACCTCATGGTCCTTTCACGCGAAGCGCTTGTCAACTCGACACCGATACGGCGGCAACTGCCGACCATGGCCGACCTGCTCAAGCTCGCAAATCGCGTTCGAAGCATCGAGGAGAGCATCTCCCGTCAGACAATCGCATCAGGAGATGACGCCTTGAAAGCGATGCATGCATTGGTCCATCAGCAAGCAAGATGGCAGCATACGCGAGAATGGGATCGGATGTATAGGGCTTATCGAATCTACAGCCACTCCGAATTGCAACCGTTCCTCGAACGTGCTATTGGGATGCGACTCTCTTCCGCGTGGACACTCGCACTGGCGATTGCGGGTGGAGCGAACCGTTCCGACGTCATTTCTTCCCGCGATGACTACCGCGTCATCGGCGTAACCACGGAGGAGCAAAAGAGGTTTTTTCGATTGGTGGGAGCGCATCGGTGCCGCATTAAGCGACGTCTTGAAAGCTCGAGGAGAATGGACGCGGGCTGGGCGCGCTCGTGGAACGCCCTCGAAGCTACGCCCCTTGTCAGACTCCACACGGAGCGACTTTGGGAATACCTGTGTCCCATGCCCTCGCTGCTTCTTTCTCGCTTCTCCGAGGGACTGTTCTACGACCTCGTGGAAGGAAAGGAATCATTCGGAAAGTTCATACGGCCACGCCTTCGAGTCGTACGTCGGAGAGGTTCTGCGTGCCCAGTTCGAAGCTCCGACTCACAAGGTCACTCAAGAGCGCCCTTATATGGTCAGGAAGCAGCAGAAACACGGAGTCGACTGGATCGTCAGTGACGCGACCGGTCATATGATGCTCGAGTGCAAGACTCGACGCATGAAATTAAATGCCAAAATCTTGCCAGAAAGCGAGGACTTGCAGGAGTCGCTAGAGGACCTTGCGGACGCTGTCGCGCAGCACTATCGCAACATTCGGGATGCGAAACAAGGCCTCTCGAATTGGGTGCCGGACGAGCTGCCGATTTACCCCGTAATTATGACGTATGAGGATTGGCGAATATTCTCCCCGCACGTTGTTCATCGTCTGCACCATCTTGTCGATGATCGACTAAAACGCCTTGATCTCAGCGATCTGGTGCAAGTTGCACCGTTTGTCGTATCGTCGATAGCCGATTTCGAAGCTGCCGGGCAAGCCATTTCGCGAATCGGTATCGCGAAGTTCTTTTCGGTACGAGTTCAAACTCCGTATCGGCACTTCTCACTGAAAGACGTAGCTGCGCAGTCATTCCCCGAAATCCGCATTATGTATAAGCGGCTTTTCCCAAAGAGCGATGAAGAAACGTTTGGGCATCTCTCGCATCTCTTCCCGCTTCCGGGCTCGGTCTCGAACGACTGAGTCGAAATCTTCTTAGGCTCGACGATGTCCGAGACGCTTCGCCGGAAACCGACTCGGTCGCATCCATATAAGACTGAAGGCCACCTAGGCAGCGAAATTATCTTCGCGTTCAAGCGAAGGATCGTCGAACACCCGTTTAGACCTGGCCTCAAGCGCGCCCATCATCTGTAAGCCCTACCTTCTTCCGAGGCAGTCACTATCCTCACATTCTTGCGAGCGCGACCGCCGGCGGCAACCAGGATCGAGGTTGATCCTCCATGCTGTGTGGGCGACCTCCTCGTTGGCGATGGATACGGTCAACGTCGACCGGGGAAGCCGGGAGCGACATTTCCCCATCCAGGAGATGCTTGCAAACTCCGCCGACTAGCTCGCTATACCTCTAGTCGTCAGCTGTGGCGTTTGCACCAAGCATTTGCTCCCAACGCTGTTATCGGGTTTTGCTTCCTGTTAACGATCGCTGTATGACTCGTAATCATGTTCGCGCCCGGGGCATGTTCAGCGTCGTATAGGTTGAAGCGAAACCGATGCACGTCGTTTGATAGCGTGTCATCGGTCTTGGAAGGAGACTATCGTTACTTGCACAATTGTTTCGAGCGATGACACAGCACTACAACATGCCTATATGTGACGGGCTAAATCGGTCAATCGACATCGCGATGCTTAACATCGTTACGACCACGATCGAGGCGAAAAACAATTGTCTGGCCCAGCGGACGTCGTCCTGTACTCCCAATCCACGCAACGCAATCCAGAACCACCAGATACCGCCTGCCAGCGCCGCGAAAAGATAGATGGCCCCGGCATATCCGAGCGGAACAAGGAGCACCGCCACACAGTTAAAGGCCAGGACGTAGCCGATGATGTGGTGTTTTGCGGCGGGTGTTCCCTTCATTAGAGGATAGACTGGGATCGCGGCGGCGGCGTAGTCTGACGAGCGGAAGATTGCGATGGCGTATGAGTGAGGCATCTGCCAGATGCAAAACATTATCAATAAGATGAGCGCAGCGCCGTCGAACCTACCGTTTGCCGCACAGTAGCCAACTACCGGCGGCATTGCACCCGACACGCTGCCCACCAACGTCCCGTGAATGGACTTGCGCTTGAAAAGGAGCGTGTACACACCAGCGTACACGATGTAGCCAACAAGTAAGAGCAGAACAGCTACGAGACATTTGGTGCCTTGATAGAGAAGGACGAATCCCGCTAGGGCGAGAAGCCCCGCGAACAACAATGCCCCTCGAGTGGAGATCTCGCCGCTGACCATGGGCCGAGTGCGGGTCCTAGTCATCAATGCGTCAATGTCTCGGTCGACGACGTTGTTGACTGCGCATCCAGAACCGATGACAAGAGCGACGCTCAATACTACGAGCACAAATTGAACCCAGTGAATACTGCTACGCGACGCCAGAAAATATCCGCCGGTGAGAGAGACCATGTTCCCGAGAACAATTCCGGGCTTGGTCAATTTTAGGTACGAGCGATACATTGAATCGTAATGGTGAGGCGAACGTTGGCGACTCTCAGAAGCTCGACGTCGCAAAGCGCATATGCATCAGAATGGCTTGGCGACTGCCAGTATCGCGATGATGACTGTGCAAACCACCGCTGTCGGTAGCGACGCATGCAACGGTCTGATCGAGGCACCTTGACAAATTCGACGCAGTCTCCCGGATTGCAGGCCGTGGACGGCGGAAAGAACGGCGACAAAAACCAGTTTGACGCTCAGCCACGGCTCACTGAACCAATGGCCTGCGCCTCCAATCCCGAATCCCAAGGCCCAGACGATGAGCATGGCGGGCGTGGTGATGACGTGATCCCAACGCCGGATGTCTCCAGCGAGCGCTCGAATGTCGGGAGACTCGGTCTTGACCATATGGAGGAACAGTCCAACGGACACGACTCCCCCAACAAAAATTAGTGCTGACGCCACGTGCAATGCTTTGAGCCAAGGGTAGTAGATTGCGAAGTTCATGATTTTCTTCCGTTTCTTATCGAAGCCATCTTGCGGGACAGGAGGGCGCGATTGAAAAAAGCGCCGAACGGTATGAAGGCGCAGATCATGACACGAGCTATCTCGCGTGTGCGCCAGTCACCGCCAGTCACTGTCTGGATCACGAACCATAGGTAAGCGCAAAAGCCCAATCCGTGGACTGGTCCCATAATCCGCACGCCTGTCGGCCAGCCGTACAGATGTTTAAGAGGAACAGCGATAACGAGCAGGAGCAGAAGAGTCGTGCCCTCAACGAAAGAGGCGAATTCAACACGACGAAGCTGCGCCAGTTCGATATCTCGATAGTCGTCGCGAGTCATGTCTTTGCTTGTCGGATTGCGAGAGTGACAAATGAGCTAGTGATGCACCAAGCGGCTGCGGTTTCTACGAGCATGAGATTTCCTTTAGGGCGCGACTTTTATACCCTTGCGACCAGGAACATGTGAGTGGCAGAAGTGACGAAATGTGATAGCTTTCTGCCAAAGACAAATTTATATGAACGCCCCCGATGCGCCAGGTTTTCTTGCACGTTGCTTCGACAGGATGGGTTGCAGCTTTATATGCGGCCTCGTTGCAGCCTCATACGCTGCGGGCCCCGATGAAATCCGCTGACTC
>Ga0307412_10000070_pt1 | contig 107229 bp, 89 predicted proteins | sample DK1Cmetagenome_3_FD_203823 | JGI IMG/M metagenome (GOLD analysis project Ga0307412, IMG submission 203823) | Maize rhizosphere microbial communities from greenhouse at UC Davis, California, United States - DK15-C-1 | ecosystem: Host-associated > Plants > Roots > Rhizosphere > Soil | place...
GGAGAAATGCCGACGGCTCTGGAAGAATTGCGAGCGCCAGCTTGCCTCATCGCTCGCCATGATCCGCCTGGCTTTCATTTCCCTGATCCTCAGAAGACTTTAAACGGGTTCTGAGGCCGGGATGAAAATGGGTCCGGACGAAATCGTCACCACGTTCGGCGGGACGGAGGCCTTGTTGCTGGCATTACGCGCCACCACCAAACCGGGCGATCTTGTTGCCGTGGAAGCACCGACCTATTTCGGCATCCTCAATCTCATCCGTGATCTGGGGCTGCGGGTGATCGAGATTCCGGTGAACCCCCAAACTGGCTTGGTGATCGAAGCGCTGGCGAACGTGGTCGGGAAACGCCGGATCGCGGCCTGTGTGGTGCAGCCGCATTTCCACAATCCCGTGGGTGGTTTGATGCCTGAGGCGCACAAACAAGCATTGGCCGGTTTGGCGGACATGCATGGCTTTACGATCATCGAAGACGACGTCTACGGCGACCTCGCACACGACGGTCACCGGCCGCGTTCGCTGGCTTGCTTCAGCGAGCGGGTGATTCATTGCGGTTCCGCATCGAAGACGATCGCGCCGGGGTTACGCGTCGGTTGGATCGTGCCGGGCGATCGCTTGGGAGAAGTCCGGCGGCTGAAAGAGTCGCTCGCGCCATGGAACGCCTCGTTGTCCGAATCGATCGTCGCGCGTTTCCTCGAGGCGGGTGGTTACGATCGACATCTCCGACGCATTCGAAGCCTCTATGCGGACCAATGTTTGAAAATCCGCGGCGTGGTGTTGGACCGTTTTCCCGACTGCACGCGCATCAATCGCCCGAAGGGTGGTTTCGTCCTATGGGTCGAAATGCCGCAAGGGTTCGACTCGGCCGCGTTTACCGAAGCGGCGTTGGGCAAGAAGATCGTCATCTCGCCGGGCTCGTTGTTTTCCGCGTCGGCAAGCTTGAACCACTGCTTTCGGTTGAGCTGTGGTTTCGCCTTCGACGAGCGAACGATGGAAGCGATCACGACGTTGGGGAAACTCGCGCCAAGGTTTTTGCCGAAGTGATTTTTTAAGGAAACCGCGGATCGGGCGAACGCTTTCCCGCTTCTTCGGGCAGTGGCTCCGCCCTGGAAGACCCTCCTTGGCTAAAGCTTGTTATGAGCACACCGGGCATTCGTTGATCTTCTTGAAGAAGTCGTTGCCCTTGTCGTCGACGAGGATGAAGGCGGGAAAATTTTCCACGGTGATTTTCCACACCGCTTCCATGCCGAGTTCGGGGAAGGCGACGACTTCCTGCGATTTGATGTGTTCCTTCGCGAGCAACGCGGCAGGGCCACCGGCGGAGCCGAGATAGAAACCGCCGTGTTTTTTACAGGCGTCGGTGACCGCTTGCGAGCGATTGCCTTTCGCGAGCATCACCATCGAGCCGCCGTGCTGCTGGAAAAGATCGACGTAGGAATCCATGCGGCCGGCGGTGGTCGGGCCGAACGAACCGGATGGCATGCCGGCGGGAGTCTTAGCGGGACCGGCGTAGTAGACCGGGTATTTTTTGAAGTAATCGGGCAGATCGCCGTGGGTTTCGAGGTGCTCCTTGAGTTTCGCGTGGGCGATGTCGCGCGCGACGATGATCGTGCCGCTGAGCGAAATCGCGGTGGTCACCGGGTATTTCGATAGCGTGGCCAAGGTGGCGGGCATGCCTTGGTCGAGATCAATCGGCACGCCTTTGAACTGCCAGTCGCGATACTTTTCCGGAATGAAACGCCCGGGATTCTTTTCGAGCTTTTCGAGGAAGATGCCGTCTTTGGTGATCTTCGCCTTCGTTTGGCGGTCGGCGGAGCAGGAAACGCCGATGCCAACCGGGCAGGACGCGCCGTGGCGTGGCAAACGCACGACCCGAACGTCGAGGGCGAAGTATTTCCCGCCGAACTGCGCGCCAATGCCGATCGTGCGGGCGGCTTCGAGTAGCTCCGCTTCGAGGACGGTGTCGCGAAACGCTTGGCCGTGTTCGTTGCCCTCGGTTGGAAGCGCGTCGTAGTAACGCGTCGAGGCGAGCTTCACTGTTTTGAGGCAGGTTTCCGCCGAGGTGCCGCCGATAACGATGGCGAGGTGATACGGCGGGCACGCGGCGGTGCCGAGCGAACGCATCTTCTCGATGCAAAACTCCTTGAGGCGCTTCGGGTTCAGCAGGGCTTTGGTTTCCTGATAGAGAAACGTCTTGTTCGCCGAGCCGCCGCCCTTGCTCACGAAGAGGAATTTATAGGCATCGCCTTCGCTCGCGTAGAGGTCGATCTGCGCGGGAAGGTTGGTCTTGGTATTGACCTCGTCGTACATCGTCAGCGGCGCGGTCTGCGAGTAGCGGAGGTTTTCCTCGGTGTAGGTTTGATGGATGCCTTTCGAGAGCCACTCGGCGTCGTCGACACCGGTCCAGACTTGCTGGCCTTTTTTGCCCACGACCGTGGCGGTGCCGGTGTCCTGGCAGGCGGGCAAGATCCCGTTGGCGGCGATTTCCGCGTTCTTGAGGAGCATGAGCGCGACCATCCGGTCGTTCTCGGTCGCCTCGGGGTCGTCGAGGATCGCGGCGACTTGGGCGAGGTGCGACGGGCGGAGCGTGAAATTGATCGCCTTGAAGGCTTCGTTTGCGAGCAGAGCAAGTCCTTCCGGCGCGACTTTGAGGATCGGTTTGCCGTCGAACTCGGCGACCGAAACGTGGTCCGAGGTCAGCTTTTCATACTCGGTGGTGTCGGGGCCGAGCGGGAAGGGATTCTGATAGTAGAAAGCTTTTTCGGACATGGCGGCGCGGAGAGATTGGAGAGAAGAGAAACCGGAGTCCAGAAATGCGGGAAAAATCCAGGCAAGGAGTCATGGGTGAAATTTTTTGCGCCTTTTGCGCTTTTTTGCGGCTGATCAATTCTTTGACGGCGCTTTAGATCGGTCGTCGATGGATTCCGTTTCCGAAAACCGTGCCGCTTCCGTTTTGTTCCGTGTCTTCGGAAAAGCGGAGCGCTGGGATGCGGCCGAACGTGCGGAGAGTTCTGGCATGCATCGGGGCGAACGGTGGTTTCTCGCGGTGCTGGTCCCGCTAAGCATGGCGGTGGCGATTGGCGAAGCCCTGGTTCGAGCGCTCGGGCCCTGGTGGGGAGGTGCGCTCGTTTTGCCCGTGACTTTTTTCGCGATGAACGTGCTGCCGTTCCTGATCGGCGGGGCGACATCGGTCGCGCAGTGGCGGAGATGGCTGGGGGTGTTCGTGGCGTGGGCGATCTGGCGGCACGATGCCGGAGGCGTGGTGGCAGTGGTCGCGTGGAGTTGGCTGGGGATTTTCGCGCTGAATGCGGTCGCGCTCGGTGTGATCGGCTGGAAAAGGTCGATGCAATGGACCGGGCGAAATGGGATCGTTTGGCGAATGGCGTTGCTGATCGGCTTGCACGTGATGGCGGTGGCGATCGGATTTTTCGCCGGATGGAATTGGGCGTTGGTGACTGGTGCTTTGATCGCGACGGGGATTTGTTGGGCGATCTTATGCCCGTCTTCTCAAGTGCTCGGATCGATGCAAACGCGTACGGGCGATGGGCGGATTTTGATCACGATCGACGACGGGCCGGATCCTCGGGACACGCCGGTGTTGCTCGATTTGCTCGACGCGTTTCAGGAAAAGGCGGTGTTCTTCGTGATCGGCGAAAAGGTTCGGGCGCACCCCGAGTTGGCGCGGGAAATCGTTCGCCGTGGCTATGAACTGGGCAACCACACGCTGAGTCATCCCGCAGCAACATTCTGGTGTGCCGGACCGAAGCGCACGCGCCGGGAAATCGAAGGCGGCAGCCGAGCGATCGAGGAAGCGACCGGCTTGAAGCCGCGCTGGTTCCGCGCACCGGTAGGGCATCGGAATTTGTTCACGCATCCCATCGCGGGCGAGCTCGGGATGGAAGTCGTCGCGTGGGAGCGTCGTGGGTTCGACGCGGTGGAAAGGGATGTGGAGAAGATCCTTCGCCGGATTTTGCCGGTTACTCCGGGCGATATCGTGTTGGTGCATGAGAGCACACCGACGGCGGAGGAGGTGTTGCGGGGGGTGTTGGAGGGGGCGAAAGGAGTTGAGGCTTAAGCCGAGGAAGGTCTTCCCGGGCGGAGCCTCTGGTGCCTTGGACGTCGCTTGGCCGGTGGGCAGCTGAGGGGCCAGGGCCCAGTGGTTAGGGAAAGAGTTCCGTTGGCAGCAATTGTGAGCGCCGACTTCAGTCCGCTTCTTCCCGCTTCGAAAATGCCGAAGCGAAAACCGTTACCGATGTTCTGACCGGCTCCCTCTTCTTCACTAGCCCCTGATCACTGGCGCCTGGCCACTCAAAGGCGGATCGACCTCGCGAGTTCGAAGCAAGATGCTCCGTCCCGGAAGACCTTCCTCGCGTAAACGCTCAACTCCGTTCCAACACGATGCGGTGATTATTAAACGGCGTGCCGCCCCAGAGGGGGTCGATTCTTACCCGGCCGTAAGGCGAGAGAATCCGCTGGAAATCGGCCGCGCTAGGATAATGCGTCGGCGCGGCTTTCATCCACAAGGTGGCCTTCGCCAGCCAATCGCCGGCGACGGTGATTTTGAATCGCCAGGAGTCGTCACGTAAACCAGAGCGGATGACTAGCTTTCCGCCGGGAGCCACCCGATCCGCCGCGAGTTGCAGCAGCGTTTCCTGTTGGGCGGGGTCGAAAAACTGCAGGATGTCGAGGATCGTCACATTGCCGGAATGGCCGGGCAAACCCTTGCGGGCGTCGTGGTGATCGAAGGCCACCGCGGAGTAATCACCTCGATCGGCGGCCAGGCGTGCGCCGTCGATTTTACGGGAATCGTAGTCGAGGCCGTGGATGGGAAAGCGATGGCCTTTTTCCCGCAGATAAAAGGCGAGCAGGCCAAGCCCGCAGCCCAGATCGAGCAAGGGCAGTTCGGAGCCGTGCAGCTCTTCATGGACCGCGCCGTAGAGCGGATCGGACTTCAATTTCGCCGGGACGTAACGACGGTCCCATTGGCCCGGATAGAGTCCGGCGAGTCGGGCATGGATCAGGGCGCTCAAGCGGTCGGAGGATTGTGCGGGTGAAGCGGGTTTTCGCCCCGCCACGCGAGCAAAGGCAGGCGCAGGAGAAAGCCGATGAACAATCGACTATGCATCCAGGTCAGCAGGACATTGTCGCGCAGGTAGCGGAATTGCGAAACGCCGCCTTCTTCCTTCGAGAGATAGCGGACGGGCGTGGGCAAGTTGAGAATCGGCACGCCGAGCCAGGCGAGACGCACGGCGCATTCCGGATCGAAATCGAAGCGACGGGCGAAGGGCGTGCTCTCGAAGACGTGGAGCAATTCCGCGGCGGGGTAGAGCCGCATGCCGAAAAGCGAATCGTCGATGCCCCAGCCGAGCGTTTCGAGGTTCGCCCAGAAGTTGGAAATTTTACGGCCGTTCACCCGGATGGAAGGCGCGGAGGCGTCGAAGACCGGTCGACCAAACACCGCGGCCGAAGGATGACGGGCGGAAAGGTGGAGAAATCGATCAATGTGCGAGGCCGGGTGCTGACCGTCGGCATCCATCGTCAGCACGTGGGTGAAACCTTCCACCACCGCTGCGCGCAGACCGTGAAGCACCGCGCCGCCTTTGCCATGATTGCGGTCCAGCTCGATCAGGCGGAATCGCTCGGGATGGCTTTCTTGGAACGGACGGATCGTTTCGGTCGAACCGTCGGTCGAGCCGTCGATCACCACCCAGACCGGCGCACCGTGAAGGATGGCTTCGGCGATCGTGTCACGCAGGATCGGGCCCGTGTTGTAACTCGGGATGAGGATCAGCGGTCGGGTGCCAGCCATGCACACCCGTCTAGCCGCCCGGGGGAGATGGGGCAAGTCAAACGCCCGCCTCGCGCCGCAGCGGGTGCGGTTTGGAAAGCTCGCGTTCGTAGACCGCCTGCAATCGCGCGGTGAAGGCCTGCGACGTTTCGCCCGGTTCAGGGTAAAGCGGATCGCCCAGCTCGAAATTCATCGCGATCGGAAATCGTGGGCGTTTCCACAGCGGCCAGCCTTTTTCGGCGAAACGGCTATTGCTGCGGATGAACACGGGGATCACCGGCACGTTGGCGCGGAGGGCGACCAGTGCACAGCCGCCTTTCAGCGGGTTGATCCAGCGGACGTCGGTTTGAGTGCGGGTGGCTTCGGGGAAAAGCAGCAAGCGCCCGCCGGAGTAAAGGGCGTCGGCGGCGTCACGAATCATTCGGCCGGTCGTGCCATTTGGAATGTATCCCGCGAGCCGCGCGCCACCGCCGAGGAAGGGATTGAGCAGGATCGATTCCTTCATCACGCAGACCGCGCGAGGCAGCCGGGCGATGAGGAAAACCGCGTCCCAGAGCGACAGATGGTTTGGCGCGAGGATGAACGGATGATCGACCGATTTCAGGCGGTCGAGTGCCCGAAGATCGGCGTCGACCAGTCGCAGCACTTTCAACAAACGCACGAAGACCCGAAACGCCCGGTGGAGGAGTTCCCGCCCGAAGGCTTCGCCCGTGCGTTTGGACAGCAACAGGTGCAAGGGGCCGCCGATCAGGGTGAAAAGCAGGCCGAACACCGCCCAGTAGAGCAGGCCGGTGGCCATCGCGAAGTAGTCCCAAACGGCGCGCAATCCTCCGCGCCAGGCGGAAGTTTCCGCAGGCAAAGACGTGATGGCGCTGGGTTCGGCGGAAGGCATGGTGGGGGAAACGCGGCGCGACCTTGCCCGAAGCGGTCGTCGCGGGCGATGGGAATTTTTCCGCGCGGCTTGCCAGTTTTCGCCCGGGCGTGCAGTGGATCGCGTGTGAATGATGATTTTGCCCCCGCCCTCGCTTCGTTGCCGCACGGACCGGAGTTTTGCTTCGTCGACCGATTGACCTCGCTCGATCCGGGTAAATCCGGCGCGGGCGAATATCGGGTGCGGGGCGACGAGGCGTTTCTCGCGGGGCACTTTCCCGGCGCGCCGATGATGCCGGGCGTGATTTTGGTGGAAGCGATCGCGCAACTGGGCGGTGTGGTGGCGCAGAGCGATCCCGAGCAAACGCCGCTGGAAGATTTGCGGCTTACGGCGATTCGCGCGGCGAAAATTTTAGGAGCAGCCCTGCCGGGCGAAACATTGCGGATTCGCGCGACGGTCGAGGGAAGGTTGGGGGGCTTGGTGCAGATTGCGGGCGAGGTGGAGGGGGAGAGGGGTTTGCTAGCGAGCGCGAAAGTGACGTTGAGTGGGAGGAGTTGAGGCTTAAGCCGAGGAAGGTCACCTTGGAGCTTTAGCGAAAAGGCCGGGCGGAGCCGTTGCGGATAGGCCTAATCGCGCAATTGCTCCCGCTTCCGCTTCAAGGTTCGTGCTCCAATCCTTTCGCCGGATATTCCTTCCATCTTCGGACCGCCTCGTCGTGTCCCAATCGCTCTAAGTATTCGTTGGCGGTGGACCACCTCCAATCCGTCCATCGTTCCACATGCCCATGTTTCACCGGGTTGTGGTGCACGTAATTCAGCGCCGCATAATGATGAGAATCGGTGAGCAACGCTCTCTCGATGGCATTGCACCACACTTTCCGGCCACGCATTTGTTCTTCGCCATTCCACAGAAAAGACGATTTGCCATGCAGTCGACCAAGCGCCTTCAGCAGTTCCAGCACGCGTTCGCTGAGGACCACCGCGTGGTAGTGATTCGGCAATAAAACCCAAGCACCCGTTTCCAATCCGTATTCTTTCAAGCACTCGCATAGCGCCGCGGAAAAATCGTCCATGCGGGAATCGGAGCGACCGATGTGGGCAGCATGCTCGTAACAAGCGGCGGAAATCAGATACCACTGTCGGCCGCTATCAAAGTGAGTCGGACTGTGCCGAGGTCGGTTCGTTAAATGGCGTGCTCGCAGCGCTTCTTTTTGTTGCTCGGGCGTCCATTTTCTCCATCGATACATCTTTCGAGATAGCTAAAAAGATGTGTCCAGGTCGTCAAAGGTAAAGGCGTGATTGGCCCGGCAAAAGGAGCGATTGAGCGCACCCGTCCGGCTCCGCCCGGCCTTTTTCGCTAAAGCTTCAAAGGCAGCCTTCCTCGGCTTAAGCCTCAACTCCCTTCCCAGTGCCGCGGCATTTCCCAGTTGGCGAGTTGGGCGGCTTGCTTGAGCTGATCCAGGGAGACGCCTTCGATCAACTCCAAGTGCGCGACGATTTCCTCAACGCGTTCGGGATCGGAACTCGGTCGGCCGGAAACGCGGGCGCGCTTCACCAAGCCGGTAGCCATGAGGGCGGCTTCGACTTTCGCGGGGCTGACCTTTCGCCCGGCAACGTTGATCGCACCGCCGATAGTCCCGTGTAGATGGATTCGCCCAGCGACGATTTGTCCGAGGTCATGGGTGAGATAACGACCGTTGCCTAACGCATCGCCATCGCGGGTGATGTCGTAGCCGCAGGCCACGGCGTCGCTTTCGACAAGCAATCTTCCGTTCGGATCGACCGACACCTTCACGCCGGGCAAAGGCGTGCCCGCGTCATCGGCCGATTGGCGCGGGCAATCGGTCGCATCGAACGAAATGCCGCCGCATTCGCTCGCGCCGTAGAAATTGTGCAGCTTCAACCCGGCGCGGGCGAAAACGTCGCGCTCCAATTCAAGCGCCAGCGGTGCACCGGCGGACACGGCGAGGGCGATGGGTAAGCCGGACAAAATCCCCGCGCGGTGCCACGCCCGCCACATCGAGGGCACGGCGGCGATCACGACCGTGTCGTGGGCGGCGCAAGCATCCACTACGACGCGCGGAAACGGCGCGGGCAAAAGATGCACCGGCACGCCATGCAGGATCAGCGGCAGGACGACATTCGAAAACCCATACGAGTGCGCGAGCGAAACCACGCCGAGGTTCGGGCGATCGGGCGAAAGATTCATCGCGGCTGTGATCCGGTCGCCATCGGCGATCAACCGGGCGTCGTCGAAGAAAATCCCGCGCGGAATTCCTGCCGCGCCGGGCGTGTGCTTGACCAGTTTCATGCCCTGCGGAGGCGGCGAATGGAGCACGGGTTCCGGTGCATCTCGTTCTACTGGAATCACCGCTTGGCCGTCGCGCCAGGCGCGTAGGATGGCGATGAAAAAATCCACCGACCCCGTTCGGGCGATGACGGGCGAATGCGTCGGCGGCTCCGCTTCAATTCGTGCGGCCAGTTCCGCAAAGGTCCACGACTGGTTAGACTCGTCGATCACGGCGGGGCGATCGGCGAAGAGTCGGGAGGTTTCCAGCCAGCGGGGATACAGCATTTGACAAGGGATGCACGCCTGCCTAGCTACGGGTGAACCGGTTCGACCAGTCTGAAATTTTCCTGATCTTGTGGCTTTTCGCGCCGACTCCAATCTGAACTCAGAACCCATCCCGGTGGCAATCACCGGCGCGGGGGTTGTCACCTCGATGGGGGCGGGTGTCGCCGAGAATGCCACCGGCTTCCGCGCGGGACGAACGGCGTTCCGGCCCGTGACTGCGTTCGACGTTTCACGTCAACGAGTTGCTACGGCGGGTGAGGTGGATATGACGAGAATTTCGCCCGGCTCTTCGATCGGTCAGCGCGACTGGAACCGGATGGATCGCGGCACGCGGCTCGCTTGGTGGGCAGCACGAGAGGCGCTGGAATCGGCGGGATTGAAGGGTGGATTGATGCCGATTGTGGTCGGTACTTCCGCAGCGGCGATGCCGATCGGTGAAGATTATTATAAGCGGGCGATGGAAACGCCTGGCCGTCGCGCCGGGCAATTGCTGCGGACGGAAACTTATCAGGTGCAGCGGCAGATGACGGCGATGGCTCGGCATCTCGGCGTGGCCGGCCCGCTACGCATCATTTCCAACGCCTGTGCCTCCGGCGCAAACGCCATCGGTCACGCGTTTCATTTGGTGCGTTCGGGCAAGGCGGAACGCGTGCTCGCGGGCGGTTACGACGCGCTTTGCCAACTTGTCTTCGCGGGCTTCGATGCCTTGCAAGCGCTCAGTCCATCCGGTGTGCCTCGACCTTTCGACGCCGCGCGCGATGGCCTTGCGTTGGGCGAAGGGGCTGGCTTCGTGGTGGTCGAGTCGGTCGCTGCCGCACGAGCCCGAGGGGCGCGCGTGATGGCGGAAATTCTCGGCTACGGGGCGGCCACGGACATTCATCATCTCACCCAGCCGCATCCCGAAGGCGACGCCGCTTTGAGCACGATGGCCGCAGCCTGTCGCATGGCCGGAGTTTCGCCGGAGAAAATCGATTACGTGAATTCGCACGGCACCGGCACGCCGCTCAACGACGTGGCGGAAGGCCGGGCGATCCAACGCTGGGCGGGCGAATCAGTGGCGGGCGTGAAAGTCAGCTCGACCAAATCGGCGATCGGCCACCTGCTCGGCGGTGCTGGGGCGGTGGAGGCGGTGATTTGTCTGATGGCGATGGAAGGCCAGTGGTTGCCGGCGAGCTTGAACGTTCGCGAGGCGGATCCTGTTTGCTCCTTCGAGCTGATCCGTGAACCGCGTGACGCGAAAGTGCGCACCGTGCTGACCAATTCGTTCGGCTTCGGCGGGGCGAACGCGACTCTGATTTTCCGCAAGGAGGACAAGGCATGAGCGGGCGAATCGTCATCGCGGGCACCGGAGCCGTGAGTTCGGCGGGGTGGGGCGTGCGGGCGTTGATTGATGCGCTCGAAAGTGGTGAGGCAGCGCCGGTTTCAAATTTGGAGCGCGGGGAAGTCCACACGCCGGTTCGCCGCGTACCGGAAAACGCGGCGGGCGTGCCGAAGTCGGCGCGATTGAGACGCACGAGTCCCGTTTCCAAGTTCGCGGCCGCGGCTGCGATTGAGGCGATCGGTCCGGAACGACTCGCGCAAATCGCGGCGGGCGAATGGCGGGTGGGGGTGATCTACACGCTGCTCAATGGTTGCGTGAATTACAGCAATCGCTTCTTCGGCGAGGTGTTGGCCGATCCATCGGTCGCCAGCCCGATCGTTTTCCCGGAAACCGTTTTCAATGCTCCGGCGAGCCATCTCGCCGCGATGCTCGGCAGTGTTTCGCCGAACGACACGTTGCTGGGCGATAACGCGGAGTTTTTCACTGGCCTGGAAGTCGCGGCAGAATGGATCGCCCGCGGGGACGTCGATGGCTGCGTGGTGGTTGGGGCGGAAGAGCTCGATTGGCTCAGTGCGGAAGCGCTGCGTTTTTACTCGCGGGACTCCGTGCCCTCCGAAGGGGCGGGGGCGCTCTATCTGGAAGCGGGCGAAGGAACGGTGAAGTTGCTTCACGTGCCGGATGCGGTGCCGTTTTCGCAGGAAATGGATCGCTCGCTCGCCGCACTTCGCTTGCGAGAAACACTGGCGCCTAAAGACGAACCCGGCACCTTGCTGGTGGACGGCCGTTGCGGCATCGGACGTGTCGACCGGGCGGAACGAACGGCTTGGGAAAATTGGTCCGGTCCGCGTTTATCGCCACGGGCGATCACAGGCGAGGCGCTCGGAGCGTCGGCGGCGTTCCAATGCGTTGCGGCAGTGGAGGCGATTCGCGCCGGTCGAATGGATCAGGCGATCGCGTTCACGCTCGGCGGCAATGAGCAGGCCGCCGGGGCGAGATTTGGTCGGTGAGGTTTTAGAAAGGCTATGCCTTCTTCGCTTCCGGGTGAAGGATCCGCTCAAAGTTTCCTTCCTCGCAGCAGCGCACGAAGCCCTCGGTCAGGCTTTTGAGTTTATCCCAGCCCTCCCGGATATCAGCGGCTTCCTTGCCGGTGATCGAGTGGTCGAGGGCCGCGTCGGAAATGCGACTGAGCAGTTCGGAAAACTGGCCGATGATTTCCTGGGTCGCCGGGAGAATGCCCTTCTTGAAGTGCCCCCCGTTTGGATTCGGCACGAAGTAGCCACCGCTTTGACGGCAAAGCCATTCGAGGATGCCCGGGTCGCCACTCAGTTCGATGACTTTGAGCAGGCGATCCAGGGGATTGCGGCTGCCGGAACCGTCTTCCGATTGCTTTTCCGCCCACTTGTAAACGAGCGAGAGCGAGATGCCGAGTTCGGCGGCGATGGCCTTGGGACTCGTTTTTTGAAATGCATTCCGCAACACCTCGTGGCTTTCCATGTCGGAGCCATAGCAAATCCCCGGGGGATGAAAAGCCGCACGTGAGAATTTATCAGGCTCCGCCGGCTTGCTCCTCGTCGTGGGGAAACTCGTTTTTGTGAGCGATCGAATAGTGCGCGATGTCTTCCACTTCGCTCACCGAGAGGACTTTGCAAAGGCGTTGGCGAAGGTCTTTCGCGCCGGGAAAGCCTTTGCAGTAGGCCATCAATCGCGAGCGCATCGCGATCATCGTCTGCCGCTCGTCACCATTCTTGCCCGTCTCGACCGCCACGCGACAGTGACGCATCACCATCGCCCAACGTTCTTCGAGCGGCACGGCGGGTAGGACTTCGCCGGTGGCGAGGAAATGCTTCGCCTCGCGAAACACCCAGGGATTTTGCATCGCGGCGCGACCGATCATCACGCCGGAGACGGCGGTTTCGCGTTTGCGACGGGCGACGTCGGCTCCGTTGGCGATGTCGCCATTGCCGATCACCGGCACGGAAACGGCGCGCGCGACGGCGTCGATCACGTCCCAGCATGCTTCGCCCGTGTAACCTTGCGCGCGGGTCCGGCCGTGGACGGCGATCGCTTGCATCCCGCAGTCGACGAGGATTTTCGCGACTTCGACGGCGTTGATCGATTTCTCATCCCAGCCGATGCGGATTTTTGCCGTCACCGGCACGCGGTCACCCACGGCCTTCGCGACACCCGATGCGACTGACGACAGCAAGGGGCAATCCTTTAGGAGGGACGAGCCGCCGTTTTTCGAGACCACCTTATTCACCGGGCAGCCGAAGTTGATGTCGATGAAGTCGGGCTGCTTCCAATCGATGATCTTTTTCGCCGCTTCGCCCATCCGTTCGCCATCGGCGCCGAAAAGCTGCACGCCGACGGGCCGTTGTTCCTCGGTGAACTCGGTGTATTTCCGCGTCCGGTCGTCGCGCTGGAGAATGCCTTCGGCGGAAACGAATTCCGTCACCATCACATCGGCTCCCAGTTCCTTGCAGATTTGCCGGAACACCACGTCCGTCACCCCGGCCATCGGAGCGAGGTAGAGCGGAAACTTGTCGTCTGAGAACCAAGGAAGCACGGGCGGAGTCTGGGACTCGAAAGAGGAGATTTGAAATTTGAAATTTGAGATTTGAGAGGAAACGGAAAGAGGCCGCCCGGTGGAGCGACCTCTGCCTTTCAAATCTTAAATCTAAGATCTCAAATTCGTCGGAGGAGACGTCACGCGTCTTTCGCTTCGAGCACTTCGAGTTTCACCGGGGCGACGCCGCTGGAGGCGAAGCCGAGGCGTTGGGCAACACCGAGGGTGACGTCGATCACCCGGCCGCGCACGAACGGGCCGCGGTCGGTGATGGTGACGACCTCCGATTTGCCATTGCGAAGATTCACCACGCGCACCTTGCTGCCCATTGGGAGCGTCTTGTGGGCGGCGGTGGCGGCCCCGTTATTCAGGCGATTGCCGCTGGCGGTGCGGGTGCCGCCGTTGGTGCGGACCGAATACCAGGAGGCCTTGCCGTGCTGGGTCGTGGCGATCTGCCAGCTTTCGGCGGTTTGAGGTTTGGAAGCGGCCGTGCTGGCGGTGCAGCTCGGCATCAGAATGACTCCAGCGATTGCCAGGGCCACGGACTTGTATTTCCGGGTCATGTTCATCGTGTAAGTGCAGACGGTGGTTAGTCGCCGGCGGGGCTTTCCTAAGTGCCACAGGATCATGGGGCAAGGAAAAACAAGCTCGCTCCCGGTTGGAGAATTTCCAAGATTTTGTATAGCATGGCGGGAAGGTGATTAAGGTCACTGAATGATTTTCTTGGGCCAAAAGGCGCGTTTTTTGCTAAATTGTTCCCATGCTGGGAAACTGGATGCCCTCGAGCCGTGACCGGTTCACGGCGGCTGATTTCGCCTTTCTTAGCGAAACTCTGCTCCCCGGTGGGAATGGTGCCCAGGTCACGCGTCTTTGGCATGACCCCGAGGCGTTGAACCACGTGTTGGACTTAGACGCGGTTTTTCACGCGCTGCTCGATTCGCCTTCGGCGCTGGAAGTGTCGCCGGCGTTTTATTTTTACGTGCTGGTCCGGCATGCGTTTTTGCAATCGGGACTCACCGACGAGGCTTTGGCGGATTACGTCGGCGGCGTGTTGGCGGACCGGGTTTCCGCCCACCACGGCGGGAAGCTGATCGAACTGGGCAAAGAAATCGCCTACGCGGCGGACTTTCTGGCGCTGCTGGAATCTTCGCCCGAGCGGTTGCGCTTTTATCTGCAAGTGGCGGCGGGCAATCAGTTCCTCGTGCTGGCCGGGATGTACTCCGGCTTTTTGGAAAAGAGGGCCGAACGCCGCGGCGCGCCGGGCGTGGAGTTTTACGAAGCCTTCGCCCGCCAGGCCTTTCGAGGAGCGGCGGATAACCGTCGCGCGCCCGCCGATGCGCCGAGAGCGCTGCTGGGCGAACTTTCCGAAGTTTTGCCCGACGCTAGGAGGTCGCTCAATCGCGTGGCCGAAGAATTCGTTTTCCTGGGAGAATGAGATTACGGCGCGTTTTCCCAAACCAGACGGACCAAGCGCCAGCCGTCGTCGCGCTTCCGCCACTCGAACGTCGCCTGAACGGGGCCGTCCGAAGGCCGGTAGGTGGGAAATACAACCTGGGCATCGAGGGTGACCCGGACCGTCGCCTCCTCGCTGGAGACGGAAACTTCATCAAAGCCGGTCAGGCGCACGCGGCTTTCTTTCGCGCTACGGCAGAACCATTGATAGCCCGCTTCCAGATCCTGACGGGCGAAACGTCCGTTCGCTTCTTCGACCGACGGAACCGAAAGGTCGACCGGATCGTCGAGCAACTTGGTCAGGGTAAAGGTGCCCATTGCCCGGCTGGCGGTGCCGCTGCCCGCTTCGAGATTGGCGAGCTCGATCAAACTTTTCGTCCGGCGTTTGACCACCTGGCCGGGCGAAAACCACCAGAACAGGAAGCCGGCGAGCAAGACGACGAAGAGCGCTGGAAGGGCGAGGCGGCGCATAGGAAGAGGTTGAGAGTGGATAGTTGAGTGTTGAGAGTCAGAAATTTGCGATGGTGCGCATTCTCTTCGCCTCTTTCCCTCAACTCTCAACCCCCACCTCTCAACTTTTCTTATTCGGATCGTAGAAAATCCGGATGTCGGCTTTTTCGCCGCCGAGGAGTTGTTGGGCGCGCTTGAGGGCGTCGCGGGTCGAAAGGTTCGGGTTGCTCGGGAAGGTGAGGAAGAGGTTGCTTTCACCTTCCTTGCGGTTGCAGCCCTCCTGGAGCGTTTCGAGGATGCCGGATTGCTTGAGCACCCGATACACCTCGCGGCTCGCCCCGGAGACGATGATGTGGCGATCGTGCAAACGGGCGAATTTGATCAAATCCTCGAGCGCCATCACGCTGGTGGCATCGAGGTGTCGCGCGTTTTTCAATCGCAGGATGATCACCCGCAACGAAGCGTCGGAAACGGTGCGCTGGATCTGCGTGCGGAAGAGTTCCGCCGCGCCGAAGAAGAGATCGCCCTCGACGTGGACGATCGAAATCGCGGGGATCGGCCGCGGGCGTTGTCCGCCTTTTTCCCGGAGCTCGCCGGTATCGTCGAATTCGTATTCGACCAGGTAAGGTTTGCTGGCTTTGCGAAGGAAGAGGGTGATCGAAATGGCGACGCCGATGAAAATCGCCACGTGCAGGGGGGTGAGCAGCGTTGCGATGAAGGTGGCGATCAGCACCATGGCATCGTCGTGGGTCGACTTCAGGCAGATCCGGATGTGACGTGCATTGAAGAGCGCCAAGCCCAGCGCGATGATGAGTGCGGAAAGCGCGGGCTTCGGGACGAAGTCGATCAGCGGCACGCCGATCCTTGGCGAAAGGGCGATCAGCACTGCCGCGAGCAGAATGTAGATGCCAGCGAACGACGACGAGAACCGGGTGTGCGCGCCCGAGGCGAAATTGAGCGCCGAGCGGGTCAATGAACCCGACGCGGGCATGCCGCCGGCAAAGGCGCTGGCGAGGTTTGCCATGCCGACCGAGAACATGTCCTGATTCACGTCCGGATGATCGCCACTGCGGGACGAGATCGTTTTCGCCATCAGGGTATTCTCCAGCGCGGCGAGGAACGCGATGGCGAATGCGACGCCGGTGAGCAGGGCGAAATCCTCGAAGATTCCGGCGCGGGTGAGATTCGGCAGTTTGGGAATCAGATCGCTCAGCGCGAAGGTGGTGAAATGGGGCACCAGCCGGAACGATTCGGGACCGTAGCGGACGAGGGGGCCGAAAATCGCCGAAGCGCCGATCAAGACGATCGCGAAATTTGGCCAGCGCGGCCGCCATTTTTTCAGAGCGAAATAGGCCGCGAACGTCGTGGCTGAAATCAACAGCGACGGCCAGTGGCTTTGCGGCAGCGAGCGAATCAAAGCCGAGACGAGGCCCGCGAAAGTTTTGGAGGCGGTCGGGCTCAATACCGCGCCGAGGCCGAACACGTCCTTGAATTGATTGACGATGATCAGCACGGCGGCGCCGGCGGTGTAGCCGACCAGCACGCTGCGCGACACGTATTGCAAAAGATCCGCGACCTTTAGCAGCGCACCGCCGATGAGCACCAAGGCGACCATCAGCACCAGCAGGGGGACCAGCTCCGCGCTGCGGGCTTGCAGGGCGGTATTACCCGCGAAGAAGCCGAACAGCATCAACGCCGTGGCATTGGTCGGCCCGAGCGAGGTGTGGCGGGACGAGGCAAAAAGAGGAGCGGCAAGCGGCGCGACGATCGCCCCGAGAATGCCGAAGACGATCGGAAGCTGGGCGATCGAGGCGAAGGCCAGCGATTGCGGAATCGCCAGCATCGTCACGTTCAACGCCGCGCGGGCGTCCTGCTTCGCTTTCGTCCCGTCGTAGTGCTTGAGGGTCTCGACAAAAGGGAAGGCGCTGATTTGTTCCTCGGCAAAAAACCGGCGGATGCCGTGGAATACCTTCGAGACCTTTTTGCTCGGGTTCATGCGTCAACGGAATCGAGCGCGGCGAAACAGGATCACACCGATCACCACGCAAAGGACATTCGGCAACCATAAGGCGGCCGTGACCAGCGTGTCACTGCGGAATTGGTCGGCGAGAGAGGTCGCGAGGAAATAGCCCGCGCCGATCAATAGGCTCAGGATCAGGCCGCTCGAATTGTCGCGACGGCGGGTGGTGATGCCGAGCGGGATGGCGATGAAGGCGAAGGCGAGGCAGGCGAAGGAAAACGAATACCGCTTGGTGAGTTCGGCGCGGTATTCGCGCAGTTTGCTTTTCTTGGGCGGCTGCGGGTCCGAGATCGCGCTCCGGAGCTGGTCGTTGCTCATGGCCGACGGTTTCAAGCGTTTCGGCCGGGAATCGGAAAAGCCGAGATACCAATACTTCGCTTCGCCCGCGAAGGCTTGGTCGACCGAACCATCGCTTTTGTGCGACTCGATGAAGGCGTCGTCGAGAGTCAGGCGGAATTCCTTTTTCACCTGATCGACGTGCAAGCCCACGCGGCCGGAGTGAATGTAAGCGGGCTGCGGACCTTCGGGATCGTTCGCCTTGCGGGTTTGATAAAGGTGGAAGCCGACCAGTTCGTCGCCTTCGCGTCCTTCGATGAAGACCTTTTGATTGCTAAAGCGGGATTGGACCGCGCCCGGATCGAGCAAAGCACGCGGGTCGCGGAGGAATTCCTGATAAAGCAGGTCGGCCATGTTCGCGCGTGAACTCGGGGCGACGCGCACGTTCAGCCACAAACAAACCGCGGAAAGCAGGGCTGCGATCACGAACACGGGCGCGGCCAGGCGGGTGAGGCTCAGGCCAGCGACGCGGAAGCCGGTCAATTCCTGTTCCGATGACATCCGGCCAAACACCAGCAGCAGGGCGGAAAGGAAGCCCCACGGGATCGTGAAAATCAGGGAAAACGGCAGGACGTTCAGCAGGAAACGGCCGATCAGGCCCAGCGGGGCGTGTTGCTCCACCAGCAAAGGCCGGATTTCCCGGAACAAATTCCCCAGCACCAGTACCAGGCTGAGTATGGCAATCGCGAACAACGTCCCGAAGAGCACCTGTTTGCCAATGTAACGATCCGAAATCCGCATGTTCCTCCCCCGACTCTGGACGTGTCCAGACGGACTGTCGAGAGGCAAGGGGCGCTAACCGTTAGGCACCGGCGGGTGAAATCTCCTTGCGATGAGGGCATCGGCTGCTTTGCTGCGCGGACTCATTTTTCCCGGGATAACGGAGGCGATTGGCACGCCACCCGCTTTTCCGATCGAGCCCAAACCGCGTTTTTTTCACCCATGACCTTCGATTCATCCCGTATTTCCAGCGATCTTCCCGTCGGCCGCCGCAGCGTGCTGGGAACTCTCGGCTTAGCGGGATTGGCATTGGCGGCATCGGCTTCTCCCGCGAAGGCGTTTTTCATCCGCAGCACTCCCGCCACGGTCGATTTGTCCGATTTGCCACCCGAATGGGTAAAGACCCAAGGGGCAATGCTGCCGGAATACGCCCGGTATCTCGCTTCTTTGAAACTCACCCGCGTGACGCCTCGCCAAATCATCGATGCCCACGCGAAGCAGCATGGTAGCGTATGGAACACCCTTCCGCCCAAGGCGTTGTGGGGATACACCGTTCCCACGTTAAAGGTGATTGATCGCATCGGCGCCGAATTCGATATGCCGGCGAAGGAGATCGTTTCCGTTTATCGCAGCCCGGCCTATAACGCTCGCTGCCGGGGAGCGAAGAGCAATTCCTGGCACCGGTCGAACGTCGCGGCGGACGTGCGTTTCCCGGTGAAACCTTCGACGGTGACTTCGCTGGCGCGGAAACTTCGCGGCCAGGGAGTTTTCGCCGGAGGAGTCGGCGGTTATGGTGGCTTCACCCATATCGATACCCGCGGCACCAATGTCGATTGGTGAGCTGGCGACCCGCTCACGGGAAGCTTGAGGTTGGCTCCGGGCACTGGAGGGGGAGATTCCCAATGCCCAGAGGTGACAGACTTTTTCGTTCCGTGCCTTACCTACGTTAGGTATTGGCCGGTTGGTGTCCTATTCCGTCATCACGTGAATCTCGTGGTTTGTATCGTTCGCCGACCTTTGGCGTTTTTCGCAAATCACTCCTATTGGTCGGATCGGCAGCGTGGATGAAATTCCGCCCGCCCGCGCTTGCCCTGAGCGCTGTTCCGGCCATGCTCCGCGCGTCGTGAATTCCATTCCGGTCGAACCGTCTTTCGAATCCTTTGCCGAGCTGGCGCAGAAAGGGAACGTGATTCCCGTTTATACTCAGCTTGCGGCCGATTTCGAAACCCCGCTGTCCGCCTACTTAAAAGTGCGCGACAGCCGGCACGCCTTCCTTTTGGAAAGTGCCGAAAGCACGGACAAGAGCGGCCGATGGTCGATTCTCGGCACCAATCCGCGACGCGTCTACGAGGCTCGCGGCAAGGAAATCACCGTTCGCGAAGGCGGCAAGGCCCACACGTTCACCGCCGAAGGCGACGTGCTGGCCGCGCTGGAACGCGAAATGGCGCCTTTTAATCCGGTGCGCCACGGCAACCTGCCGCCTTTCACCGGCGGTTTGGTCGGCTATTTGTCCTACGATGCCGTGCGCCAGTTCGAGCCATCAATCGGCGCGCCACCGAAGGACGAGCTAGGGATTCCCGAAGCGGTTTTCATGCTGGCCGATACCCTGGTCGTGTTCGACCAGCGCCTGCGACGTTTGCAAATCGTGGCCAACGCGTTTCCTGGCGAACATGAGACATTGGAGGCCGCGTATGCCGACGCGCAATTTCGCATCGCCGCGATGCTGGAAATGCTCGACCGGCCGCTGCACGTGCCCGCGCTCAATGGTCTTGGGCAGGTGGAGCCGGTTCCAGCGGAAAGCAATACCTCGCGTGAAGAGTTCGAGGCCATGGTCCTCGCCGGAAAAGAATACATCGCCGCGGGCGACGTGTTCCAATTCGTGCCGAGCCAGCGTTTCGCGACGCCGTTCCACCGCTGCCCGGTCGATCTTTACCGCGCGCTGCGCCACGTGAATCCCTCGCCGTACATGTTCATCGTGGAACTGGGCGATTTCGCTTTGGTCGGCAGTTCGCCCGAAGTCCACGTCCGTTCGATCGGCGGGCGAATCGACATTCGTCCGATCGCCGGAACGCGCTGGAGAGGCAAGACGCCGGAAGAAGACGACGCGCTCGCCGCCGACCTGTTGGCCGATCCGAAGGAGCGCGCCGAGCATTTGATGCTCGTCGATCTCGCCCGCAATGACGTCGGTCGCATTGCCAAACACGGCAGCGTGCACGTGGACGATTTCATGATCGTGGAGCGCTACAGCCACGTCATGCACATCGTCTCGAACGTGACCGGTCAACTCGCACCCGAGCACAGCGCGTACGACGTGTTGCGCGCGACCTTTCCCGCGGGCACGGTCAGCGGGGCCCCGAAGATCCGCGCGATGCAGATCATCAACGAGTTGGAAAAAAGTAAACGCTGCGCTTACGCCGGAGCGGTCGGCTATTTCGGCTTCGATGGCGGCCACGATTCGTGCATCACCTTGCGAACCTGTCTGCTGAAAGACGGCATGGCCTACGTCCAAGCCGGCGCCGGCGTGGTGGCTGACTCCGTTCCTGCTTACGAATACGAGGAAACCGTCAACAAGGCGAAGGGCATGCTACGCGCCATCGCCCTCGCGAGAACTTTGGAATCCTGAGAGCCATGCTCCTCATTATCGATAACTACGACTCCTTCACCTACAACCTCGTCCAGTACTTCGGGGAACTCGGGGCGGAGATGAAGATCATCCGCAACGACGCGATGAGCGTGGAAGAAGTGAAGGCGCTCAAGCCTTCCCGGATCTGCGTGTCACCCGGTCCGTGCACGCCGAACGAAGCGGGCATTTCCTGCGACGTCATTCGTGAACTTGGCTCGACCACCCCGGTGCTTGGCGTTTGCCTCGGCCATCAATCGATCGGCCAGGTTTACGGTGGCGACGTCATCCGCGCGCCGCGCCTGATGCACGGCAAGACCTCGCCGATTTTTCATGCGGGCAAAAGCGTCTTCGCCGGTTTAGCGAATCCGTTTCAGGCGACGCGTTATCACTCCTTGATCGTGAAGAAGGAAACGCTGCCCGATTGCCTTGAAATCACCGCGTGGACGGAAGAGGACGAGATCATGGGCCTGCGCCACAAGGAATTCCCCGTGCACGGCGTGCAGTTCCATCCGGAATCGATCCTCACACAGGACGGTAAGCGGATCCTGGAGAATTTCCTCAAGATGTGAAGTAGCGCGACTTTGCAAGTTGCGGGCCTAGCAGATCACAAGTTGAAAACTTGTGCTACGACGGCAAATGCTCGTCGCAGTATTCCTGTCCGTCGTGACCGACACGGAAGTCGAGCGACGGAGTATGATGTTCGGTGCGTTGGCAGACGTTGCACGTATGAAAGGCCTCCCGAACCGGGCGGAGCTTCGATTGGAATTCGCGGCGTTTGATCCCGGCTTTGAACCGGTGTTTACGCGACTGCCAAATCTCCGGGCCGACCCAAATCAAGGCGTTCAAGTGGGCGATCAGCAGAAAGGGCGCAAGCCAAGGCTGCATGATGGCGTTCGCCACGGTGAGAACCACGAGGACCACCGCCAGCACTCCACAGGGAATGGGTGGGAAGAGCATGCGAACTTCCGGGTGATGCCAGGCGAACGCGAGAAACGCACTGGTGTAGAAATAGACGCTGGGAAACGGGGCGATCACGGGCAGGAACCAGCTTCCGACGAACAGACTCAGCCAACCGAACAGAAAGAAGAGCGTGGTGCGGGTCACGCCCCAGGCCCGTTCAAGGCTGTCGCTGATCGTGAAGGCGAAACTGATCGCGCAGACGAAGAATAGGATGGAGAGCACGCCCGGTCGGCCGGCTCCTTTGGCAAAAAGAAACGTCGGGATCCGCCACCATTCGCCCGCGAGGATTTTCGCTTTGTCGAAATTGAGCAGCAGGCCGAACTCCGGCTTGGTCCACGAAATGGCGTAAACCAGCGCGCCAATGATCGTGAGGCACTTGAAGAGCCCCGGAAACGCGAGCCAATCGAACTTTCGTTCGAGCTTGTTGAGCCGATTCATGCGGGCGCAAGAATCGCCGATTCCGCCCGATTGACAAGCATCCGCCCGGCCGACAGGCTCCGCCCGTGTCCGACGGATTGAAACGCACCCCCTTGGAAGCCACCCATGTTGAACTGGGCGCGAAGCTCGTTCCCTTCGCCGGATGGGTCATGCCGGTGCAATACACGTCGATCCTCGACGAGCACGGCGCGGTCCGAAACAAGGCCGGGATTTTCGACATTTCCCACATGGGCCAGTTCCGCGTCACAGGCGAAGGCTCCGAGGCTTGGCTGAACCGGATGCTCGCCAACAACGTGGCGAAACTTTCGCCAAGCGAAGGTCAGTATACCTTTCTCCTCAACGAGCGCGGTGGCGTCATCGACGACCTCATCATTTACCGTACGGCGGCGGATTCGTTTTTCCTCGTGGTCAACGCATCGATGATCGACGAAGACTTCGCGTGGTTCGCGAAGCATCTGCCGGAGGATCTGGTGCTTTCCAACGAGAGCGAAGCCTGGGCCGGGATGGCCGTGCAAGGGCCCGAAGCCGCCGCGGCATTCGCCAAAGTTTGCCCGGGCGAAACGTTGCCGCCACGCAATGGGATCGCCACCACATCCGACGGCTGCATCGTCTGCCGGACCGGCTACACGGGTGAGGATGGCTTCGAGTTCTTTTCGCCCGCCGCCGAAGGTGGCGAGTGGTTCAAGAAATTCGCCGTCGCCGGTGTGAAGCCGTGCGGCCTTGGCGCGCGCGACAGCCTCCGCTTGGAAATGGGCTATCCGCTCAATGGCAGCGATCTTTCGCCCGAGCGCACGCCGTTGGAAGCCGGGCTCGGATTTTTCGTCGACCTCGAAAAAGGCGACTTCATCGGTCGCGACGTTCTCGCGAAGCAAAAAGCGGAAGGCCTGGCGACCAAGCTCGTGGGTCTGCGCTACACCGACAAAGGCGCGCCACCTCGCGCGCACTACGGTGTGTATTCGCCCGAAGGCGAAACGCTCGGTGAACTTTCCAGCGGTGTCCTTTCGCCCAGCCTCGGCCAAGGCATCGGTATGGCTTACCTGCCGGTGGCTTGGACAAAGTTGGGCACCGAACTCACCGTCGACGTCCGCGGCCGTCGCTTTCCGGCGAAGGTCGTGAAGAAACCGTTTTACAAGCCCGTCCCGAAATCCTGACATCCCTGCGAGTTCATGAACGTCCCGACCGATCTCCGATACGCTTCGTCCCACGAGTGGGTGCGCCTTGAAGGCGAAATCGCCACCGTTGGCATCACCGACCACGCCCAGGAAGAACTCACCGACGTGGTGTTTGTGGAACTCCCGGCCGTCGGCCGTTCGGTCGATGCGGGCGATCCGACCGCGGTGGTCGAATCCGTGAAAGCTGCGAGCGACATCTATGCTCCGATCGCCGGCGATGTGTTGGAAGTGAACCTCGATGTCGAAAGCGATCCGTCGCTCGTCAACAGCGACCCCTACGGCCGTGGTTGGATTTTCAAGCTGCACGTGAAGAGCGCCGCGGATGTCGAAACGTTGTTCACGCCGGAACAATACATCGCCCAGATTGGTTGATCGCCGCGCGCGAATTTGAATTACCCCGACTTTCCGAAGGCGCGCTTCACCGGTGCGCCTTCGCCCTTTCTCCCGAAACCGCTTTTTCCCTGCCATGTCCGCCCGCCTCGATTTCCTCAGCCGTCACCTTGGTCCCGTCGGCTCCGAACGCGATGAAATGCTTCAGGCGATCGGCTATCCGTCGCTGGACGCGCTGGTCGACGCCGCCGTGCCCGCGGGCATTCGTTCCGATCGTTCTCTGGAATTGCCCGAGGCCCGCTCCGAAACCGATGCGCTCGGTTGGCTGCGTTCGATTTTTTCGAAAAACCAGGTTCTCAAGTCGTTCATCGGCCAAGGCTATTCCGGCACCCACGTGCCCCACGTGATCCAGCGCAACATCCTGGAAAACCCCGGTTGGTACACGGCTTACACGCCGTATCAGGCGGAGATCGCGCAAGGTCGCCTGGAAGCGCTGCTGAATTTCCAGACGATGATCACCGACCTGACCGGTCTGGATGTGGCCAACGCGTCGTTGCTCGACGAAGGCACCGCCGCCGCGGAGGCGATGAGTCTTGCCCTGGCGAGCAAGCCGAAGGGCAAGTCGATCTTCGTTTCCTCGCGCTGCCATCCGCAGACGATCGACCTCGTCGAAACCCGCGCCGAACCGCTGGGCATCGAGGTGATCACGGGCGATTGGGAAACGTTCGACCCCGCCAGCGCGCCGGGTCTTTTCGCGGTGCTCGTGCAGTATCCCGACACTCGCGGGCGAATCGACGATTTCGAAGGCTTCTTTGAAAAGGTGCATGCGGTGGGCGCGATCACCATCGCCGCCGCCGACTTGCTCGCGTTGACGGTGTTGAAAGCGCCGGGCGAATTCGGTGCGGACATCTGCGTCGGCAATAGCCAGCGTTTCGGTGTGCCGATGGGCTTCGGCGGTCCGCATGCCGGCTTCATGGCGTGCAAGGACGACCTGAAGCGGAAGATGCCCGGTCGCTTGATCGGCGTGTCGATCGATTCACGCGGCAAACCCGGCTACCGGCTTTCGCTCCAAACCCGCGAGCAACACATCCGCCGCGACAAGGCGACGTCGAACATTTGCACCGCCCAGGTGCTGCTTGCCGTGATGGCGTCGATGTATGCCGTCTATCACGGCCCGGAAGGTCTCAAGCATATCGCCCGCACGGTGCACACTCGCGCGGTGCAGTTGAAGAAGCTGCTCGCATCGATCGGTTTGGAAACCGAAGCCGGTCCGTTTTTCGACACGCTCGTGGTCAACGTGCCGCCGGGCAAAGCGTCGGAAGTGCACGCCGGAGCGCACCGCGCAGGCTTCAACCTCCGCGATCTCGGCCCGGACCAGGTCGGCGTGGCGTTCGACGAAACGACGACCGAAGGCGATGTGCTCGCGGTGTTTTCCGCGTTCGGTGGCGCGGGCGAGCTGCCGGTTCCGAGCGGTCCGGTTTGGCCGGAGAGTTTTTCCCGCACCAGTTCGTTCCTCACGCAGGCGGCGTTCAATCGCTTCCACTCGGAAACGGAAATGCTGCGCTACTTGAAGCGCCTCGAATCGAAGGACCTCGCGCTCAATGAGTCGATGATCGCGCTCGGTTCCTGCACGATGAAGCTCAACGCCACGGCGGAAATGATGCCGCTGAGTTGGCCGGAAGTTTCCTCGCTGCATCCGTTCGTGCCCGCCGAGCAAAGCCGCGGCTATCGCGAGATGCTCGAATTGCTCGAAGGCTGGCTGGCCGAGATCACCGGTTTCGCCGCCGTGTCGCTGCAACCGAACGCCGGTTCGCAGGGCGAATACGCCGGGTTGCTCGCGATCCGTCGTTACCACCTCGCGAATGGCGACACGCATCGCAACGTCTGCCTGATTCCCGTTTCCGCCCACGGCACCAACCCGGCGTCGGCGGTGATGGTCGGCATGAAAGTCGTCGGTGTGAAATGCGACGAGAAGGGCAACATTGACGTTTCCGACCTCGAAGCGCGTATCGCGGAACATCGCGAAAATCTTTCCTGCCTGATGGTCACGTATCCTTCCACGCACGGCGTGTTCGAGGAAACGATCGTCGACATCTGCGAAAAGATTCACGCGGCCGGTGGCCAGGTTTACATGGATGGCGCGAACATGAACGCGCAGGTCGGCCTGACGAGTCCGGGCCGGATCGGCGCGGACGTTTGCCACCTCAATCTCCACAAAACGTTCTGCATCCCGCACGGCGGCGGCGGCCCGGGCGTCGGCCCGATCGGTGTCGCCAAGCAACTCGTTCCTTATTTGCCGGGACATCGCGAGCTGTCCGAAGCCGAAGGCGCGGTGTGCTCCGCTCCTTGGGGGAGTGCGTCGATCAACACGATTTCCTGGATGTATATCGCGATGATGGGCGCGACCGGTCTGACGCAGGCGACCGCCACCGCGATCCTCAACGCGAACTACACGGCGAAACGGCTCGCACCGTACTTCCCGGTGCTCTACACGGGCAACCACGGCTTGGTCGCGCACGAGTGCATCATCGATGTCCGTCCGTTGAGCGATAAGAGCGGCATCACCGTGGAAGACGTTGCCAAGCGCCTGATGGACTACGGTTTCCACGCCCCGACCATGAGCTGGCCGGTGGGTGGTACGTTGATGATCGAGCCGACCGAATCCGAATCGAGGACCGAGATCGATCGTTTCTGCGATTCGATGATCGCGATCCACGGCGAAATCATGGCGGTGGTGAACGGCGAGTCCGACTCGAAGGACAACCCGCTCAAAAACGCTCCGCACACCGCCGACATGGTTTGCGGCGACGAATGGAATCACGCTTACTCACGCGAACAAGCGGCCTATCCGTTGCCCGGACTGCGTTTGCACAAGTTCTGGCCGTCGGTCGGCCGCATCGACAACGTCCACGGCGACCGCAATCTCGTCTGCACTTGTGATACGGTCGAAGCGTATGCTGCGGCTCAGTGAGTAAGTGACTCGGCAGAATAGATGTGGTATCGCTGCGTTTGTATGAAAACCTCTCCATTTTCTTCGCTGTTAGGTCTCGCTCTTGCCTTCGTTTGCGCGGCTTCGCCGTCGTTGGCTCCCGGTCAAAGCGCGAGCCTGCCGGAAAGGCTGCCCGCCCCCGCGGAACTCCCGATCAATCTCCGCTGCGTCGTGACGCTGGATCCGGAGAACCATACGAGCGAATCCACGGTGCAGTCGCCAAAATCGGGCTTCACCGGTCCTAACATTCTCGAAGGAGTCATCATTCGCATCGATCAGGACTGGCTGGTCCTCAAAGATGGCAGTTACGAAAATTGGATTCCCCGGAGCAAGATCCTCACCGTCCGGGTTTCCCGCTGAACTGCCGCGAAATGTCTTCTTCTCTGATCGATTGGACCACTTGGGAGCCGAAAACTCCCGCGACCTTGATGTTCATCGTCCGCGACGGACAAATTCTACTGATCGAGAAGAAGCGCGGTCACGGCGCGGGCAAGGTCAACGGCCCGGGCGGCAAGATCGACCCGGGCGAAACGTCGCTCCAAGCCGCCATCCGCGAGACCCAAGAAGAACTCGGCATCACTCCGATCGAGCCTCGCAAAGTGGGCGAGTTGTGGTTCGCCATGTCGGACGTGCCGGACATCCTTTGTCACGTCTATCGAGCGGAAGCCTTCGCCGGAGAACCCGTGGAGACGGAGGAAGCGGTGCCGTTATGGGCTTCGCTAAACGAGATCCCTTACGGCCGGATGTGGGTCGATGATGTCATGTGGCTCCCGTTGCTGATCGACGGCGTCGGCTTTCGCGGACGTTTCGTTTTCGAAGAGGAAGCGATGCAGTCCCATGAGATTGAGACCGGCCTTGTCTGGGATCACTGATCTCGATCGAGAAGGGGTGCCGCGAAAATACCAAAGTTCACAAAATCAGGGAGTTGAGGAGAGTAGGATTCTCCACGACAAGAAAAGGCCGCCATTCACTTAGGAATGACGGCCTTTTTTGGGGGAATAAGGGGGAACCGATCAGACCAAGGAAGCCTTAAGCGCCTTGAACTGCGTCTTAAGCTTTTCGAGTTCTTTCTCGGAGCGATCGATTTGAGCGGCGAGGTTGGTGAGTTTCGCCACCTTGCCGGCGAGGCCGCCCGCTTTGGAGGAAGTGGTCACTCGAACCGTGCCGCTGCCGGCACCGCCGCGAAGCCAGCTCGAGATGGTGAGCTGCGAGATCTTGAACTTCTTCGAAGCCGCGCTCTGGCCACCACGGCCCTTCTCGGCGTTCACTTTATCAACATAAGCGAGAATCTCGCTCTTCTCCTTCTCGGTGTATCGCTTGCCCTTGGCCGCGTTGACGTTATTGGTCGTGCTCATGACAGGGGAAGACAAAGCTGGGGGCGCCGATATGGCAAGGTTAAATCTTCCGAAGAGGAGAAAATGTTATGAGTGGAATTACGAGGAGGGATGACTTGGAGAGTTTGAGAAGGTCGATTTTTTTATGAGTCCCAAAATCGGCCTTTGCGTTTTAAGCGGTATGGACTTGTGAATCTGTTGGTTAGGGTGGGAACTGCCCTGGATTTTTTTTAAAAATGGCGGTTCCGCCGATTTTGTGGATCACATGTGGGGCGTGCGATCCGATTTTGCGGCTGTTGAGGTTCGAGGCGTGCGACGGCTCACGGGCGATCGCCTCGGAGCTTATCCGCCTGAAAATCGGCCATCGTTTCGATCCAGAGATCCGCGCCCGTCATCACCTTAGGGCGCTGCACCACGCCGCCAAATCCGATGAACAAATCCACGTCCGGATAAGTCTCGAGATCGGAGATTCCATCTCCCGTAAGAATCACGCGCTCAGGCAGTAAGGCGGATTTCCATTCCTGCACGATCTCGTTTTTCCCGCCATTGCGTGTGGTCGGGTAATCTTCCCCATATCCCGCATACTCACCCTTTTCATCGAGATAAAGCGGCACCGCTTCGACATGATCGATGCCGAGTTGGCGGGCGAGAGGTTCGATCAAAGGCGCGAAGCCTCCCGAGACGATCACCAGTGTCCAGCCCTCCGCCTTTAAGCGGGAGATGAGTTCCGGGGTGCCGGGAGTGATGGTTTCACAGTAAAGCCGGGCGACCGCATCGCAGGTTTCCCGGTTCGGGCGGATGATTTCCATGCGACGCGGAAATACTTCGTTGAGCGCGATGTCGCCATTCATCGCGGCGTCGGTGAGAGCAACGACCTTCTCAAACACCGCCTCGCCCCGGGCGCGGGCCAGTTCGTCGATGCCCTCGATGGTGGAAAGGGTGGAGTCGCAGTCGAAAAAGGCGATTTTGCCTCGCGAACGAGCGGGCGGCTGAATCGTCAGAGGTGCTCCGGTTTCTACGAGATCAAAGAGTTCGAGCATGTCGGCATTACTCAGGCGGATACATCCCTCACTCGCGGGCGTGCCGATGAGATCTTCCTGGTTGGTGCCATGGAGATAGATGTAGCGGTCAAAGGTGTTGGCGTTGTCCGCGTCTAACCCTTCAATGCGGATGATGCGACTAAGGATAAGATCGTCATCCGATATAATGTCTCTGTTCCAGATTCCCACGGGTTGGCGGGCATGGAAGATGGTGCCCACTTGCTCACCCGCGCCGATTTTTTCCGCGAGACGGAAATTTCCCGTAGGAGTGCGATGGCTACCCGCTTGACAGCCAACGCCTTTCGCTGCCGTGGACACGGGGAAAGAGCGCAGCAACCGGTCACCTTGGAAGACGCGGAGGAGTTGATCGTCAATGGATACTTCGAGACGGAGATCGGGAGTCATGGTGGATTGAGAACGAGCAAGGCGTTGTGACCTCCCATGCTGTGGGAGAGTTTGAACAGAGGGCCGCTCGCGGGAGTCGCAAGCGTCGGAAGGGAAAACGGTTCCGGCGAGGTGAGAGAGGGCAGATTGGGAGGCAGCTCCGCATTTCGCAGGAAAGCGGCGCAGATGGCGGCTTCCACCAAACCGCTCGCACCGATCGTGTGGCCGGTGAAGGGCTTCAGGGGATGTAGCGAGGGAGACGAACCAGGAAAGGCACGGCGGTAGGCGGCGGGCTCGGCGATCGCTTGGATTTCGGTCCCTGTCGCATGCGGACAAATCGCCTGAGGCGCACCGTGACGTTCCGCGGCGATGCGAAGGAGATCGACCGTTCGTCCGCCATCCTTGGGCATGCCGACCGGATCGCACGCATCGGAGTTGGCGGAATAGCCGAGGATGCGCGGGCTTCCGGGGCGGCTAGGCTCGATCGTCATCGCGGCGGCGCCTTCCGCGGGAATGAAGCCGGTGGTTTCCGGCGAATAGGGATCGTTGCGTTGGTTGTGCGCGAGCAATCCCGACGCCGCGTAACCATCGAGCAAAAAAGGCACCAACGGCAGATCGACCGCCACGACGAGGGCTCGGGGAACGATCCCGCCATTTACCAACAACGCGGCCATGCCCACCGCATCGAGGCCGGCGGAGCAACCGCTGGCGAGCACTTGATACGGGCCGTGAATGCCGAGCTCGATCGTGATGGCGGCGGCCGGTTCGCTGTGGATCGTGTTGCTGGCGGCCATCAGCTTGAATGGCCGGCGACCGGGCCAAGGGGAAAGCCATCCCGCGGCGTTGCCGCGACTGGTTCCCAAAAGGAGGGCTGCCTCGCGAAGGTCGTCTGACGACCACCCGGCGTCCGCGACCGCCTGACGCGCTACATCCAGCGCCGCCATGGTGGCCGGACTCCATTTGCGATGAAGCAATTTCGACCGGTCTTCGATCCATCCGGCGGGCAAATGGGCGTAACGGCTGTCGTTTCCGAGCAGTTCGCCAAGGGGTCGAAAGGGCGTGCGAGCGTTTCGCACGTTGGCGAGAGTGGCGGCGACATTGGCCCCGGCCGCGCCGAGCAAGCCGAGTCCGGTGATGGAAAGCGGGCGTTCGATGTGCGCGGAGTAGCAACTGAGTCGCCGGTCGGAAACGCGAAATTCCCGGGAAAAGAAGGATTTATCCGATTCTGCGGATTGGGCTCACGGCGCGGTCACTTTTAGCCGGAGGAACTTGGGCGAATCGTTCGCTTGGATGGGCACCGTGACCTGATGGTGTTCGGCATTGCCCGTATCGCTGAGAATTTGCCCGGTGCCGTTTGCGGGCGACCACGAATTCGTCTCCAAAGTGTTCGACGTCTCGACGGTCGCGGTCGCACCTCCGGCGATCTTCGGGTGCCACCAATCGAGGGTGAGCGACGATTCGGAAGCGGTAAGTTTCGGCGCGCGATTCGTCTGGTCGGAAGAATCCGGCCGACCGCCGAGGTAATATTCGACCAGATTGGGCAAGCCGTCTTGGTCGGGGTCAGCGGCGAGGTTGGCATCGCTCAGGCCGGTGAACGTGCCGCTCCAAGCCGCCAAGGTGGTTGGCGCGCCGGAAAGCGTAAGGGTCGCGGCATTCAAAGTGCCTGTGTCCTGCGCGGCCATATCGGCGATTTTCAGGGTCCAGGTTCCCGTGGCAAGTTCACCCCAATGCCGCACGGAGCTGAATGTCCAGTGCATGTCGTTGCCTCCATCGCTATGCTCCTCCGCGAGCTTGCTCGTCATGCCCGAGGGGGACGTGAGAGTGATTTCCAAATCGCCGCGAAAAGTGTGGGTAAGATCAATTGTGACGGTCGTGTGTTCGACCCGGACAGGCGAAGTAATTTGGAAAGTCCGAGTGACGCCGGTTGGGTTGTTATCCGGAATGCTGGCGGGAAGCGCTCCACTTAGCGGGGCGTTGGTGGAAAGGGCGGGAGGAAGATTGACCCAATTCGCCGCCAAATTGACGGCGGCGGTCGCGTCGATCAGTCCGGCGCCAAACTTGTGGTTGAAATGGAATCCGGCGGAGTTGTCGCTCCAATCACTGTCGGTGGCGGAAATTTTTTGAGCCGTCCGAATCAGAACTTCCTTCACGTCGCGCCAGCCGAGAGCCGGGTTTTTCTGAAGGATCAGAGCAACGACGCCAGCCGCGGTGGGCGTGGCGGAAGATGTCCCGCTGAAACTCGAGTAATAATTGCCCGCGGTGCCCGAGGCCGTGTTGTAGCCGGAGGAACCCGTGCGATCGGTGGTGGTAATCCCGAGGGTGCCGGTGTCGCCACCGGAGGGTGCGACGCAGGTGAGGTTCGCGCCGGATTCGCTATAGTAGGCCTGGTGCGTGAGGCTGTCGCTCGCGCCGATCGCGATGACATGCGGATCGTTCGCATAGCCGTCGTAATTGGAATTGTCGTCGTTTTCCCTCCCGTTCCCACCGGCCCAAAGAAAGATCGTGCCGAGGCCGTTGCGTCCGGAGTTTGCTGAGCTGGCAAACGCGGCCCGGGTGAGGGGACCGGGAGCCGTCAGGTCATCGCCCGTGTCACTGGGTCCCCAACTGTTGGATTTGATGTGGATGAAGTTGGTGCCGGTTGCGAGATAGTTCATCGCTTCCGCTTCCTGGCTATCGGTCGTGGCGGCGGCGATCAGGCGCATGCCGATGAGCTTCGCTTCGGGTGCTGAGCCGCATCCGCCCAGCGAGTTGTTGGCGAGAGCGGCGACATTGCCCGCGCAGGCGGTGCCGTGGTTGTTGCCTGTCCCAGGGTTGGGATCCAGATCGTTTCCGTTCCAATCCTTGTCGCTGGCGATGTCGACGTTCGCCGCCAGATCAGGGTGGGCGGTTTCCAAGCCATCGTCCACGATCCCCACCCGAATGCCGGTTCCTTTGACTCCGCCGACGGAACTATAAAGCCATGCGTTCTCCACGTTGATATTGGAGTTCGCCACCGCACCGGCCTGGTTCTGGTATTTCAGATGCCATTGCTGAGCGATCAGCGGATCGCTGGGCATGGCTCGAGGAATTTGCCACGAGGCCAGTTGCACCTCGGCACCTGCGACACCAGGCAAGCGCCGAAGCTCGGGCAACCTTTCCAGCGCCGCGAAAGAATCCGCCGCCGCGACTAAGAGATACTCCGGCGCATATTCGGGCCGTCCGAGGCGTTTAATTCCGGCGGGCAAAACGGGCTCCTCCGCCTCTTTGCCGGCTAACTTCAGAAGGATCTCCGAAGTGATGATGCGCAGCGGGGCGCTTTCCTCCTCTGCAATTTCCCGGCAAAGCGGGAAAGCGCGTCCATCACCGTCCAACTCCCGCAATCGTTCGGGCAACGTCGCGGGGGTGGCCGATGGCGTCAGCGGAACGATCCGGTCGATGCCGTCCGGTTGCCGGATCACCGCTTGATTTAAAACCAGCTCGAACCCGCGGCTTTGGCTTTCTAGAGAAACTTCAAACTCGGCGGGTGGCGCAGATGAAGTTTCTGCCGGGACCGTAGTCGCGGAAGAAGCGGCGGGCGCGGGAGAAAATGCGGACTCACGGGTTCCTCGCGAATCCCGGTAGAGAAGCGCGAGAAACACGCCGGTCACCACGACGGCCAGAAGCCCGACGACAAGCCGGACTCTGGATCTGGAATTTCCGGTGGGCATGAATATCACTCCAGTGGAAACCTAAACTCTCGTTCAGATTCCCCCGTTTCTCAAAAGAGGAGATTCTGCCGGACCGCTCAACAGCAGCCACAGTGGCTGTCTTCGGCGGAACAAGCGGGAAATGCCGGTTGTTCCGGATCGCATTCAGGCGCGTCGAGCGAAGGATTCGGAGCGAGCGTCCCCAGACCGAGCTTGGCGAGCAGTGCGCGGTCCTTTTCCACCGCCGGATTTTTCGCGGTGAGCAATTTGTCGCCGTAGAAAATCGAGTTCGCCCCGGCGAAGAAGCACAACGCTTGGGCTTCGTTCGACAAACGGGTGCGACCGGCGGAAAGCCGGACTTTGGCCTTCGGGATTGCGATGCGAGCGACCGCGATCATGCGAGCCAAGTCGAGCGGATCGACTTCGCCATTCTCCGCCAGCGGCGTGCCGGGCATCGGCATCAGGGCGTTGATCGGCACGCTTTCCGGCTGCGGATTGAAGCTGGAAATGACTTCGAGCATTTTCAGGCGATCCTCGATCGTTTCGCCCAAGCCGAGAATCCCGCCGCAGCAAACCGACATGCCGGCGTCCTGTGCGTTGCGGATCGTGCGGAGGCGATCGTCGTAGGTATGCGTCGTGACGATGTTCGGGTAATGCTCGCGGGAGGTATCGAGATTGTGGTTGTAGGCGGTGACGCCGGCTTCCTTAAGAGCCTTCGCTTCGTCGGGACCGAGTTCGCCGAGGGTGACGCACACTTCCATGCCGAGCGTGGAAACGTCGCGCACGATATCGAGGACCTGCTCGAAGCGTTGGGTTCCGCCACGCACGCCGCGCCAGGCGGCGCCCATGCAGAAGCGGGTGGAGCCGGTTTCGCGGGCCGCGCGGGCGCGTTCCATAATCACGTCCTTGCTCATGAGACGCTCAATTTCGACGCCCGAATTGTAGCGAGCCGATTGAGCGCAATAGGAGCAATCTTCCGAACAACCGCCGGTTTTGATCGAGAGCAAGGTGCAAAGCTGAACCTCGCCTTCCGGCCAGTTCGCCTCATGCACGGCGCGGGATTTTTGGATCAGTCCGAAAAAGGGAAGGTCGTGGAGGGCCTTGAGTTCAGCGAAGGTCATGGGAGATAAGAGGGAAGAGGGGAATTAGCACTCGTGATATTTTTGGTAACGATGGCGTAGGACGGTGCCACTTTTGGAAATGATCCACTGGATCGTGGAACTGCTGTCGCATTCCTCGCTGCGTTTCCATTCGATCAATACAGTTCCGCCATCGCAGGAGAGGGATAGCCGTGGCTTTTTCAGATCATCGAGTTGGCCCAGTGCGCGCCATTGCGAATCTTTCTCCCAACGTGCTATTTCGGCTATCGGGTAGTCTTGAACTTCTAGGCGGTTTAAGTCGGCCCAAAAGCGATTTGGAATGGGAATTTCTTTGCCGCTCCACGTAAGCCGGAACAGTCGAAGGAATCCCTGTTGATCAAATCCATCCGCTTTCAAGTCTTCCAGGCGCACTTCCAGTTTGATGTCGGAGTAATCACCATCCGCCGTGCGCTCGCACTTCGCGACGTAGTGTTTGAGCGATGCGACCTTTTCCCAATTCAGTGACTCTTCGGCTTCTTTGGCGGATAGAATCGGCGCTGCTCCTGCTGTCAGGGCAACGAATCCAGTGCCAGAGAGGAAGTTTCGACGGTTCATGATCGAAAAAATCGTGTTACCTACTCCAACCGCCATCGGCGATGGGAAGCTGGCCGTGGCCGACCATGGTGTAGAGCGTTTTGCCGCGCGCGCCTTCGAGGGCGGTGCCGGTGGCGCTGCGCCATTTGGCGCTCATGCTTTCGGCGGTGTGGCAGCCCCAGCTTTTGCAGTAGGCATTGCGAGCGAAGGCCGATGAGCGGATTCGGCCGAGATCGTTTTCATGCAACCACGCGGTCGAGGCGGCCATGATGTCGTTGCCGTAATCCAGCATGAAACAGAAGCGGTTCGAGTGGCCGAAGTAGTCGAAGCTTTGGATCGAACCGGTAGGGCGATTGTTGATCGCGCGGATGACCTCGCCGCCGCTGTTCACCCAGATGAGTGTCGCTTTTCTTTGGGCGGCGAGCTGGCTGATCCAGGTGGTGTAAGGCTTGCCGTCCTCGCGACCGCGGGTCTGATAGCCTTCCCGGTAAACGAGCCACACGAGCGGGGCGTCCTTGCCGTAAGCGGTGCGGATTTCCGCCATGCGCAGGGTGGACGCCCGGATAAAATTCGCCCACCAGCGATCGTGCTGATCGTCCGGGACGCGGTAATTTTCCCAGCGACGCAACGCCGGACCGCCCGTGAGGATCACGTGGTCGGCGGAAGCGAGACCGGTGAGGGCGAGAAACGCGACGGCGAGGATGCGCGGAAAGCGGGCCATGGCGGAAAGCTTGGGAGGTCCGGCGGGAAAATCGAAGTACGAAAATCGCGGGTTAGAGCGCGGCGGCGATTTTTTCCAAGCCTTCGAGCATCCGAGCCCGGGGGCAGCCGAAATTGAACCGGATCCAACCCGGCCAGCGGAAAAACGCGCCGTCGGAGAGGAACAAGCCCGCCTTTTGCTCAAAGTGCAGCGCCGGATTGTCGAGATTCAAGTCCCGCGCGTCGATCCAGGCGAGGTAGGTCGCTTCGCCCGGATGGATTTTCAGGCCGGGACAACGGGTGCGGATGAATTCCACCAGCGTGTCGCGATTTTCCCGCAGGTAGGTGGTTAGCGCCTGCCGCCACGGTTCGCCATGACGGTAGGCGGCTTCGGCGGCGTAATAGGAAAGGGCGTTGATTTCCGCGAGTGTGTGGCCTTTCGCGGCATTAAAACGGCGGCGCACCGAATCGTCCGGGATCACCGCGAAGGCATAGCCAAGGCCCGCGATGTTCCATGTCTTGCTCGGGGCGAGCAGGGTGATCAGGCGGTTCTGGAAGCGACCGGGCAAATTGAGCGCGGACACGTGTGGAGTTGCAGCTTCGTCGAGGATCAGGTCGCAGTGGATTTCGTCCGAGACGACGATCAGGTCGTGCGCTTCACAGAATTCAAGGAGACGGATCAGCTCCGCTTCGGAAAACACCCGGCCGAGCGGGTTCTGCGGATTGCAGAGCAGGAAAACTTTCGTTTGCGGCGTGACCGCGGCTTCGAGGCCGGCCCAGTCGAACGTCCACCGGCCGTCTTCGAAGACGTGGTCGACGGCGATCAATTCCGCTCCGGCGTCTTTGTGAACGTTAAGGAACGGCGGATAGACCGGCGTGCACGTCATTACCGCGTCGCCCGGCTTGCAGAACGCGCGGGCGGCGAGCGAAAGGGCAGGAACCAGCCCGCCGAGGTGGACGATTTCCGACAGCGGCGTGTTCACGCCCATGCGACGGGCAAGGTAATCGAGCACCGCTTCATTCAGGCCGTCGTGGGCCTGGGCGTAGCCGAAAATGCCGTGATCGACGCGACGGTGCAGCGCGTCGGGAATTTCCGGCGGCGAGGCGAAATCCATGTCCGCCACCCAGAACGGATCCAGTTCCGGCCGGCGGTCGAACTTGATGCAGCCCGTCCCCTTGCGGGCGATCGGCGTGTCGAAATCGAATTTCACGCGCCGGATGTAGCCCGGGAGCAGGCGCGGGCAAATGATTTTCGAGGGAGGGATGTTTCGCGCTTGCGGTGGCTTGCTCCGACTCGCTCTCCAGCATGCAAAAACAGCCGACTCCTTTCGGGAGCCGGCTGTTTGATTGATGAACGGTCGAAAGCCGCAATCAGCGGCGACGGCGGAGCAGCCCGCCCAGCGAGAGCAGGCCCAAGAGCGCGGCCGACGGCTCGGGAACGGGCGTGGTCGAGTATTCGAAGTTGCCCAGATAGATCATCGGTGCCCCGGAGGATAAGTTGGGCCTTATCAAGCCTCCGCCTGGTACGATTGCGGAATACGAGCTGCTGGTGTTGATCGTGAGGTCGGAGCCGAAAGTCGGTGTGCCGTTGATTGGCGTTTCGTTGTGGCTGGTACCGCTCACGTTGCCCAAGTTCGCCGCGACGCGGTAGGTCGTGTTCGCTTCAAGCATGATCGGGGTAGAGAGTTCGATGAACCGGTAGTCCCCGACGAAGCCGGAGGCGGTGGAACCGGCCGTCACCGAGCCCAGCGGGGTTCCGTTGATGCCGACGGGATCATAGATGCCCACTTGGGCGTTGCCATCAGCCACGCCGTCGTGGCCAGGGTCGTAGTATCCAAGTGAAGTGACCCATATCGCGGACGAGCCGACCGTGATGTCGTAGCCGAAGACGTTATTGACCGTGCCGCTACTTCCCGTCGTGACGGACTCACCCGTGAGCGAGATGATGGCGCTGGCGGCGTGAGTGAGCTGAGCGGTGCCCAAGGTGAGTCCGATGGCGAGAACCGGTGTGATGATGCGCTTCATGAGGGAGTCAGTTGCGGGTTTCGATCAGTTTCTCCAGACGTTGGAGACGTTCTTCCAGTTTCGAGTTCTTCGTCTTGAGCTCCGAGATCTGCTGATCCTTTTCGAGAGACTTCTTATGCAGGGCCTGGATGGACGCGAGGGCGACGCCGTCGGCGTCGGCCATGCTGATCGAGCGTTCGCTCGCGCCGAGTTCAAAGGCCTGGTGGAAATCCTGGGCCATCGGTCCGAAATGAGTGACCGGCTCGCCCTTGTAGCTCCAGGTTTTCACCGGCACCGTGGAAAGCTTCTCAAGGATTTCCTCGGGATCGACCGTGCCGAAGTTCTCCTTTCGTCCGACATCGGAAGAGCCGTTGATGGTTCCGCCCGTCGTCACATTGCCGTTGGCATCGATACTGAAGATGGTGAAGGTTCCACCGAAGCCACCCGGCTTGGTGATGCTGAGCGAGCCGTCGCCCCCGAACGAATAGCTCGCCGTTTGGCCGTCCTTCTGGATCACGAACGCGCCTGCGTCGGTGACCGTGAAGTCCCAGTTCGAGCCGGTGGTTGCCACCGTGTTGGACAAGCGGATAGAGGTTCCGCCGTCGTTGCGGCTGACATGGAGATCCGCTACCGGATTCGTGAGTCCCAAGCCCACGTTGCCGCTATTGGCGAGGTAAAGGGTGCTGGTCGGGGCGCCGGGTTGAATGCGGAAGGGGAGCTTCGAGCCGCCGGTCACGTCACGGACGAAGAAGTTCGCTTCGTTGCCGGCCACGTCCCAGGTCTGTGCCGTATAGCCCCCGAGGTTGGTCTGCTCGAAGCGCATGGCGGGCGTATCGTTGGCGGTCTGGTGCAAGCCGAGTGACGGGCTCGCATTGCCAAAGCCGACTTTTCCGCTGCTCGCCACGTAGAGGGCATTGCTGGGGGCGTTGGCTTCGACCGTGAACGGCGTTTTGCTGTTGGTAACGTCGTCGATGGAGAATCGGTTTTTCCCGCCACTGGTGGTGTCGTTGGCGGTTAGCTGCCAATCGTTGCTGGGGAAAGCACCGGTGCTCGTGTCTTCGAATTTGATCCGCAGGTTGTTTTCCTTCAGGCGGATCGTGTCGAAGCCGAAGCTCTCATTGTTCACGGCATCGAAGCCGACCGCGAGGCTGCCCTGAACGATCGTGTCGTCCGCATTGACGACATCGGCGTGAGCTGGGGAAAGAAGAACTACAGCGGCACCAGTAGCGAGTATGGTCGTTTTTTTCATGGTCGAAGGGGGTCATTGGACAAACGTCCAGTGATGGGGGCGGGTTGGTTTTGTTAGCTTATGTTGTAAAAAGTCAATTTTTCATATTGTAGCGCCTCGATGTTCTGCGCCGTCATGACAGCAGCAACCAAACCACCCGAATGTAAATTCCGTGTTTTCTAGCGCCTCGGAAATTGTCAACGGAGTGTAAAATGACGTGCGATCCGGCCGATTGTCTGGACTGGCAAGGTTTTTCCCGGTTGGGTCCGCACGAATTCGCTGTTAATCCATGGCTGCTAGATACGTCGGATGGGTCTTTCTCGGGGTTGGCTTTTTCGCCGGCCTGTTGGTGCCGCGTGGCGTGACTTCCGGGATCGCAGGAGGTTCCGCTGCGAAAGAATCCGAGAGGTTGGCAGCCGAACACCGGGCGGATGGATTGCGGACGGAAACCGGAGTGGGCGCTGACGCATCCGCGCCGCTCGGCGGACTGTTGGATCAGGCGTTTGCGGAATCGAGTGAATACCGGGGAACCCGTTGCTTGATGGCCGCCTTGGGACGGCACCGGCGCGAGACCGCCTCGGAATTCGCGGCTTACTTTTCCGCGCTGCCGTTCTCGCGCGATCGCGTCCAGCATTGGCGGCTGTTTTTTTCCTCGTGGGGGACGTTCGATGGTCCCGGCGCGCTGGCGTTTATCCAGAAGCGCTTCGAGCAGCCGGAGCTGCGACAGGTGTTTTATGTGTCCGTGCTCAAGTCTTGGGAGCAGGGCGCGGATGGCGACCGGCTCGCGCAAGCCAGCGATTTACTCGTCGCGACATCTGGATCAGTTGGCGATCTTGCGAAAGAATACGTGAACAACCTGCTGGCCAAGGACCGGGCCAAGGGGATCGAACGAATGATCCGGCTGAACGATCCGGAAGCGGTGATGGAAATGGCGGGGCTCCAGTTGATGGAGCTCGCGAAGACGAACTTGGGCGTCGCGCTGGAACGCCTCGGTCAAGTGCAAGGAGAGGCCAAGCCGTTTTTGACCGGCCAGTTGCTCAATGCGTGGTCGCTCTCCGACCCGAAGCGTGCGGCCGAATGGTTTGCCGGGCAAGGGCATCCGGCGATTTCGCCTGGCGACCTGAACGCGATGGCGGCGAATTACGTGAAAGTGGATCCGACGGCCGCGTTCGCCTGGATCAACGGCTTGCCTGACGCGTTGTATGGAGAATCACTGTTGCGGCAAGCGGCCGAGGCTTGGGCCAAAGTGGAGCCCGCCGCTACCAAGACCTGGCTGTCGGAACAACGGCCGACGGCGGAGCTGGATCCGGTGGTCGAGGCCTTGGTCCAAAACCTCTCAAAGGAAAATCCCGCGGGTGCGTTGGAAACGGCCAACGCGTTGATTTACGATCCCGCCAAAAGCCAGGAAGTCTTCTTCAAGCTGGCGATGGAGTGGAAGTCGAAGAGCCCGCAGGCGTTTGCGAGCTGGCTTCAAAGCACCAAGCTGGTGAACTCGCCGCAAAAGCAGCGCCTGCTCCAACGGGAATTCCACGGAGATGGAGCTACTGGCACGCCGACTAGACCGGCTCCGGCAGCGGAACCGCAAGATGGCCGATGAGAGGCTGGGCGCTTCGAAAGCGCTGCCACGGTATCCCGGTATCAAGCTTCTTCGGCTTGTGCCTGCGCTTTCAACTTCCGGTCTAAAATAAACGGTCCGAACGGCAGAAGGGAAGCGATGAAGGCGAGCACGGCTTGCTTGAACGAAATCGCCCGATCCGCCCACGCTTGGAAAATCGTCATCAAAAACAGGATGAACAACAGACCGTGAGCCCAACCGCCGTATTTCACAAACAATGGTTGGCCAGCAGCGTGCTTCAGCGGCATCGCGACCCCGAGCAGGAACAGGAAGGAAATGCCTTCGGCGATGCCGACAAGAAGGAGTCGGCGGAGAGACGGTGAAAGAGTGGGTGTGGACATGAGAAACATGGGGAAGGAAGGAGTTGAGGCTTTTAGCCGAGGAAGGTGCCTTTGAAGCTTTAGCGAAAAAGGCCGGGCGGAGCGGATGCTCAAAAGGCGTCGATGGCCCGGTTCGCCTTTTGGCTCCTCCCTTTCTTCGCTAAAGCTCGAAACTCCTTCCTCGCGTAAACGCTCAACTCCGCGCCGATGATCAGCGCGTTTTCGCGTCTTGTTCGATCCACGTCCAAAGCGAATCGAGACCGGCGGCGACGTTGGCTTTCGCTGCGGCGAGATCACCGCCGGGGGCGGCTTTGCCGAAGAGGTAGAACTTGATCTTCGGCTCGGTGCCGGACGGGCGAACGGCGAAGCTGCGACCATCGGCGAGGTCGACGAAGATCATCTTTTCCTTCGGCAGCGAATCGCCTTCTTCGTCGAAAAGCTCCTGCGTGGCGAAATCGCGCACGCGGGTGACCGCGACGCCGTCGACGGTTTGCGGCGGGTTGGCCGAATACGATGTCGCGAGAGCGGAAATCTTCGCCGCGCCGTCCGCGCCCTCCATGACAAGCGATTTGCCGCGTTCGAGGTGGTAGCCGAATTCGGCGTAAATTTCGTCCAACAACTCCGGCAACGTTTTGCCCTGCGATTTTGCGTAGGCGGCGACCTCGGCGAACATCGCCGCCGCGCCATTGCCGTCCTTGTCGCGCACCGAGTCGGAGCCGAGGTAGCCGTAGCTTTCTTCGCCGCCAAAGACGAAGAAGCGCGAGTATTCGAGACGCAAAGCACGCGTTTCGGCTTCGCTCAACGAACGATAGTCTCCTTCGATCTTCGACGCCGGGATCGCCTGTTCGTATTTGCGGAGCTTGCCGGCGATGTATTTGAAGCCGGTCAGCGTGTTGACGATGCCGATGCCGAAGCCATGGGCGATCGCCGTTTGCAGTTCGGTGGTGACGAAGGTCTTCACCAGCAACGCGCGATTGCGAGTGGTGTCGTTCAGCCAGCCGAGATCGAAGCAGGTCTTCGTGCGATACCACGCCATCAGCGAACCGATCTGGTTGCCGGTGAGGAGCTGCATTTTTCCCGCGGAATCGCGGACCGCCACGCCCATGCGGTCGCAGTCGGGGTCGGTGCCGATGACGATTTCCGCGCCTTCTTTTTCCGCGAGATCGATGGCCATTTTCAACGCCGGAGCGTTTTCCGGGTTCGGCGATTCGACCGTCGGGAAACGACCATCCTGCACGTCTTGCTCGGGCACGGTGAGGACCTCGAAGCCGAAACCTCGGAGCATCGGCACCACGATGTGACCGCCGGTGCCGTGAAGATTGGTGTAAACGACCTTGGTGGAGGCGCCTTGCAGAAGCTGCGGTTGTAGCAGCAGAGTTTTGAGGCGTTCCTGATAGCGGGCATCGAGATCCGCACCGAGGACGATGAGCTTGCCGCGCTCGGCTTCGGGCAAGGCGTCGTATCGCTCGCTGGTGATCGCGTTCACTTCGGCGATTACGGCGGAAGCGTCCGGTTCAACAAGCTGGGCGCCGTCGTTGCCATAGGCCTTGAAGCCGTTGTCGTGGGGTGGATTGTGGCTCGCGGTGAGCACCACGCCGGCTTCGGCGCGGAGTTCACGCACGGCGAAGGAAAGCTCGGGAGTTGAACGCGGACCTTCGAACAAGGCGGCGTCGCAGCCGAGGTCGGTGCAGACTTTCGCGCAGAACTCGGCGAAATCGCGGGAGAAATGGCGGGTGTCGTGGGCGAACACGAGCAACGGCTTGCGATCGCCGGTAGCGGTGCGTTTCGCGTGGGCGATCAAGCCTCGAACGGCGCGACCGACGTTGTAGAAATTCATCGTGGCGGTGCCCACGCACGGATGCTCGGGGCGACCGTTCGGCCCGCCCGCGCCTTGTTCGGCGGTGGTCACCACGCGACCGATCGTCCGGCCACGCAGGCCGCCGGTGCCGAAGGCGAGCGTTTTGAAAAAGCGATCGTTTAGCTCCGCCCATTCGCCGCGCTCGACGAGTTCGGTCACGGCTCGGATGGCGAGGTCGCCAGCCGATCCGGTCAGAAGCGCTTCGAGGTTGGTTTGGGCGGCGGGGAGAAGGTTGCCGTCGGCTACGGCGGTGGCCAAGTGGGCGGAAAGGTCGCTCATTTCGCGGGGAGAATGGCCACCGGCGGGATCTTTTCAACCGCCAAGCCCCACGAAATCGGCAGGATGCGGAATTTTCTCTTGGCTCCTGGAAACGCCCGCCGCGATGAATGCCCGCCCATGCGAGACCTCCTCGATGCCGCCCTGAAGCGCCGTAAGCCCCTGTTGACTCCCGAAACCGATGCCGTCCGGCTGGTCGACGGAGCGGGCGATGGTTTCCCGGACGTGTATTTGGAAACGTTCGCCGGACGCTGGTTGGTTTCCACTACGCGGGGCGGTTTCCCTCGGGGATTCGAACGCGGGAACACGCCGGTGTATTGGAAACGCCTCGATCAGCACCAAAAGGAGGCACCGGTTCACGTGTCGGGTCCGGTCGTGGAAGAGCCGTTTCTCATCCGGGAAAACGGCGCGGCGTTCGAGATTTCGTTTCAGTCCGGTTATTCGCAGGGGATTTTCCTCGATCAACGCGACAACCGACTCGAGGTCCGCAGGCGGATGAAACCCGGCCTGCGGCTGTTAAATACCTTCGCTTACACGGGTGCGTTCTCGGTCGCCGCGGCGCTGGGCGGGGCGGAAACGACGACGCTTGATCTCTCCCAGCCGTATCTCGATTGGGCGAAACGGAATTTCACGCACAACGACCTCGACCCGGCGGCGCATCATTTCTGCAAGGGCGATTCGTTTCATTGGTTCCGTCGCTTCGCCAAACAGGGGCGGACGTTCGATGCCATTGTGCTCGATCCGCCGACCTTTTCCCGCGACGAAAAGGGGAAGGTTTTCCGGGTGGAAAGCGATTACGGCGAACTCGTGTCGCTCGCGCTCGCCTGTCTCGCGCCCGGCGGCTGGCTGCTTTGCTGCACGAATTGCCGCAAGCTCACCGACGAGCAGTTCGACCGACAGATTCTGGCGGCTTCGCCACGCAGGCTGAAGCTGTCGCACTCACCGATGCCGGAGGATTTCCCGGAGGAGCCTTATTTGAAGTCGGTGTGGGTGGAGCGGTGAGAAATCATAGGGCCTATAAGACATTGCCCGGGGGCATCGCGGGTGATTAGTTTCCGCCAGTGAAAGTCGGCATCCTCGCCAATCCTCAGAAGCCCGATGCGCGACGGGTGATTCCCGCGTTGCGTGCGGCCTTGGCCGCCCGCGGAATCGAATCGGTATTGGAGACCGACACCGCGGCCTGGTTGGGCGAAGCTGGAGGCATCCCGGGCAAAGAGTTCGCGACGCAGGTGGATGTCGCGGTGGCGATGGGTGGCGATGGCACCATGCTCAACGCGGTGGCGAAGCTTGGTGTGTTTGAAAAACCGGTGGCCGGGTTAAATCTTGGCACCCTTGGATTCCTCACGAGCTGTACCGACGACGAGTTGGACCTTTTCGCCGGTTCGCTGGCGGAAGGCCGCTTTTCCACCAGCCGACGCACTTTGTTGGAAGCGACGGTCTTCGACAACGGATCGGCCTCCGAAACCTTTTTCGCGCTCAATGAAATCACGCTCGCTCGCGGTCAAACCGGCCGCTTGGTGTCGTTGTTGGCAACCGTGAACGGCGAGTTGCTCAATCACTATCGGGCGGACGGTCTCATCGTTTCCACGCCGACCGGTTCCACCGCGTATTCGTTGTCGGCCGGCGGCCCCTTGATCGATCCAGCGTCGGGTGTGTTTCTCATCACGCCGATTTGCCCGCATAGTCTGAGCCAGCGGTCGCTGGTGGTGTGCGATAACTCGGAAATTGTCCTCGCCCCGGAGAAGGCCGACGAAGGTGCCATGCTTTTCACCGTCGATGGCCGGGAAACCGTCTCGATCGAAGCGGGCAGCCGGATCGTGGTGAAAAAATCGACCCGCACGTTCCATCTGCTCCGGTTGGAAGGCCGGACGTTTTACGAAGCGCTCCGTCAGAAGTTGAAGTGGCACGGCGGCTGAATGCTTCTTTACGCTCATTTAGGCACCCCAATTTTTTATGACCCCCCGTCAATGTGAGATCGCTGCGGAATCCTACACTGCCTGTTTGTTGGCTCGGTGTGGATATGACGTTCTGGTGCAGTATGGAGCCAATCAGCCCCATTATGATTTGGTTGCAGTGAATGGTGCGCGAATGTTGCCTATTTCAGTAAAGGGGAGCCAGGACGGGGGATGGATGCTGGCCGTGAAATTCGTTAAACCTGGTGTCGGTTATCACCAGGCGATCGATCAATGGTTGGCCATTCAGCGGCCGGACGTCGTGTATGTTTTTGTACAGTTTTTGAATGTTGTGCTCGGGGAGGCTCCTCGCGTGTATGTGGCTAGGCCTCCTGAGATTGCTGCTCACCTAAAAACTCAATGCGGTGGAAGGGGTCATGGTTCTCTCCAAGAGGATTTCAGACGCAATCATCCGAAATCTAAATATGACCATCAAATTCCCCAGAAGTGGGCGTTTGACTTTAACCGTATCCAGCAAATTTAGTTCGCGATTATGGAAGCAGCAGCGGAAAAACTCGATACCCTGCAATCGGTGGAGCTGGCCGAAGGCGTCGAGATTCGCCTGCGAATCGCCGGGCCGATGCGGCGGGCGAACGCTTATCTGCTGGATTTCCTCATTCGCCTCGCGGTGCTGATCGTGCTGAGCATCGGCTTGGGAATCGCTGGTATCGCGATCGGTGGCCAAGTCGTGGCCGGTCTGATGCTGTTGGTCTGGTTTTTCTTGGAATGGGGCTATCCGGTGATCTTCGAAGCGGGGAAACGCGGGGCGACGCCGGGCAAGCGAGCGATGGGGCTGCGCGTGGTGCAGCCCTCGGGTTCGCCGATCACCTTCGGGCAAGCGGTGGTGCGGAACTTCCTTCGCTTCGCCGACGCGATGCCGCTGTTCACCTATGGTTTTGGCTTGGCGAGTTGTCTCGCGACGAAACGTTTCCAGCGGCTCGGCGATTTGGCCGCGGGAACGGTGGTCATTTACGATCGTCTGCCACCCGAACCCGGAATCATGCCTCCGCCTCCGATCGGCTCCGTTCGCCCGCCGGTGGCGTTGACACCCGACGAAACGCACGCGGTGGTGATGTTCCGCGAGCGTTGCGGACTCTGGTCGGAAGCGCGGCAACGGGAGATCGCGGATCACGTTTCAGAACTCAGCGGAGCGACCGGTCCGGCGGGCGTTTCCCGGTTGCTGTCGATGGCGCATTGGTTGCAGGAAAAGCGGAAGGACTGACATGACGCCGGGAGATTTCGAGAACAAGCACGGCGGGCGCTGGGAGGAATTCGAGCAGCTCGTCACCTCGATGGAACGGGGCAAACCTCTCCTCAGCATCGATCGTCTGCCGCAGAAATTTCGCGAGTTGTGCGTCGATCTCTCGCTTGCGCGGGCGAGGATGTATTCGCCGCGCTTGGTCGAGCGATTGAACTCCTTGGTCATCCGCGGTTATGAACTCATCTACCGTGGACGTCGTAGCGGCTGGGAAGCGGCGGTGCGTTTCGCGGCGGTAAAGTTTCCCCAAACGGTGCGTCGCGAATGGCGCCTGTTTTGGCTGTGCAGCGCGATGTTCTGGCTGCCGTTTTTTGCGCTGTTAGTCGCGGCGAAACATGACCTCACATGGATTCAGGCGATCCTCGGCAGCGAGGGAATGAATGGCATGGAGCGCATGTATGGCAAAGGGCAGGAATCACTCTCGAACCTGCGCGCCGATCACGGCTCGAACTTCATGATGTTCGGCTTCTACATTCAGAACAACGTGAGCATCGACTTCCGGATCTTCGCGGGCGGCATCGCGGCGGGATTGGGCACGTTGTTTTTCCTGTTGTTCAACGGCCTGCAAATCGGTGCGTCGGCCGGATATGTAACGGAAGTCGGCAGTCCCACCGCGTTTTGGTCGTTCGTCGCCGGTCACTCGTCGTTCGAGTTGCTCGGCATGACGGTCGCCGGGGTGGCGGGGATGCGTCTCGGGATGGCGATTCTCCGTCCGGGGCGTTTGCCGCGTTCGCGGGCGTTGGTCGAAGCGGGCAAACGCGCGTTACCGTTGATCTATGGTGCCGCGGCGATGACCACGCTGGCGGCGGCGGTGGAAGGATTTTGGTCGGCGCAGCCGATTCCACCGATGGTGAAATATGCCGTCGGGATCGTGGGCTGGCTGGCACATGCGGGGTATTTCCTTTTCGTAGGAAAGGGGGCCGCGGATGAAGCTTGAAGACGTCACGGCGGAGATTCGTCCGCGCAGCGATTGGGAGGCAATTGATCTGGGATTTGCCCTCGTTCGTCGGTCGTTCTGGCGCTGCTGGCTGGTGTGGTGGTTGACCGTCGCGCTACCCACTGCGGTCGCCGCGTTTTTGCTGTGGGATCATCCGGTCTGGTTTCTCCTGCTGTTCTGGTGGTGGCGACCGGCCGCGTCTCGCATGGTGTTGTTCGAACTGAGCCGCCGGTTGTTTGGCGAAGAGCCGACCTGGCGGCAAATCTGGCGGGAGATTCCTCGCGCATGGGGGCGACGGTTTTTTCATCGCTTCGTGCTCGCCCGGTTTTCGCCCCATGCGCCGCTGACGATGCCGGTAGAAGATCTCGAACGCCTTCGCGGCAAAGACTACCGCCAGCGTTGCCGGTTGATCCTGCGCCGGGGCGATGGCGCGGTGGTGCATTTGTCGATCGCGGGCGTGGTCGCTTCGGTTTGGTTGGCCGTGGGCTTATTTGGAGTCGCGATGATGTTCGTGCCGGAAGGACAAGACGGCTCGTGGCAGGAGGCGTTGGAACTGTGGCGCGCGGGGAACCATCCTTTTGAGATCCCGACGCTGATCCTTCGCACGGCGACAGTTTTTTTCCTGATCTCGCAATCGCTCACCGACCTATTCGTCACCGGTGCGGGCTTCGGCATTTACGTCAACAATCGGACGTGGATCGAAGGCTGGGATGTCGAACTCGCTTTCAAGCGTCTGGCGAATCGTTTGGGAAAAATCGCCGCGTTGCTGGCGCTTGGTTTTGCCTGCTGCCTTTCGCCCGCCCGGGCGGAAACACGGCCCTCACCGGAAACGGTGATTCGCGAAGTGAAGGCGGATCCGGTGTTCGAGGTGCATAAGGAGAAGCATCGCGTGCCAAAATCGACCAATCTGCCCGATTGGTCGTTGCCCAAGTGGTGGGCGGAGTTGATGAGCGGCTTCGGGCTGCTGCTGCTCGTGCTGGTGGCGGCGGGTATCCTAGGTGGATTGATCTGGGTGGGCGTGCGTTATCGCCATTTGTTTCAAGGTCGCGCGGGAGGACGCAATGCTTTGCCGCGTGCGCCTTCGGCCCGCGTGGTGATGGGGATGGAGGTTTCACCCGAATCGTTGCCGGAGGACGTGCCGACGACGGCGTGGCGTTGGTGGCGGGAAGGTCGTCGGCACGAAGCGCTGGCGTTGTTGTATCGCGGGGCGATCGCGCGGTTCATCGATCACGGTCGCGTGGAAATCGCGGAGTCGGATACCGAGGGCGATTGTTTGCGAAGGGTGAACGCGACGGGCGAACCGTTGCAGGCCGACTATTTCCGCGGGCTGACCGGCGCGTGGATCCGGTTGGCTTATGCTCGTCAATGGCCGGCCGATGAGGAAGTCGACGCGCTTTGCCGTCGCTGGCCGTTCGTGGAAGGGAGGAGCGCGTGAATCTCTGGCGTGGATGGCTGGCCTTGGTTTTCGCCTTTGCCCTGACCGGTTGCGATTACGAAGAAGTCGAACGCGAGACCGGTTACAAAGGCCGGGCTCGTATTGATCCGTGGTTGGCGGCGGGACGTTTCCTGGAGCGCTACGACTACACCGTGCGGAAACAACCGTCGTGGTCCGAACCGAAGCCGGACGATGCGGTGTGGTTTGTGCCAGCGGAAGCCATCAGCAATGAAGTGTTTGCCCGAACCGCCGCGAATTGGGTGCGACATGGCGGGCACCTCGTGCTGCTGGTGGAGCGAGCACTTTCAACCTATAACGATTGGGGCTTCGACCACCAGGTGAGGATCGAACCGCCGTTGCGCGACATGCTCGGCCACGCCGGTTTGACGCTAGAGGAAACGCCACGTGACGGAATCACGCGCGACAAACTGGTCGTGGACGGTCGTGCGTTCGACGCGGAAACGAAATCCGGTTGGCAAGTGAAGCGGGCGGAAGGGGAAGGGGAAACGTTCGCTTCAATCGAATACGGCGAAGGACGTATCAGCGTGCTGACCGATGCCTCGCCGATTCGCAATCGGAAGATCGATGCCAAGCAACACGCCGCGTTCCTGCTCGAACTCGTGGAAGCGTCGCCCTATTCCGGCGATGTCGTTTTCCTGCGCGGCCACACGTTGTCGCTGTGGACATTGCTCGTCGAGAAAGCCACGCCCGCGCTCATCGGCCTGGGCTTGGTGATCGGGTTCTGGCTGTGGAAAAATCTCGCGCGTTTCGGTCCACTCGAAGCCGCCGAAGCTCCATCGCCTTTGCGCGGCTACGATCATCATTTGGAGGCGCTGGGCGATTTCCATTGGCGACTCGATCGTGGTGCCGCGCTGCTCGCGCCGTTGCGGACGGAAATTCTCGAGCGCTGCCATCAACTGCAGGCGCGAACCGGTCGTCTCGATGCCGATATTTTCGCGCTGCTAGCCGAACGCGCCGGAGTTTCCCGCGAACGAATCGCCCGCGCGCTGAGCGAACCCGCGCCGACTGACGCCGCCGTTTTCACCCGCACCGTTTCCGACCTCCAACGCATCCTTGCCACCTTTTCCTAACATGTCCGATTTCGAAACTCCCTTGCCCCCGGTGGTCGTCTCGCCGGTGTCTCCCGCGCCTTTGCTGCGGGAACAAATCGCCCGCGTGATCCTCGGCCAGGATACCGTCATCGATCAGGTTCTCGCCGCGTTGCTCGCGGGCGGCCACGTCTTGCTCGAAGGCAAACCCGGCCTCGGCAAAACCGCCCTCGTGATCGCGCTGGCCCGCGCCTTCGGCGGACACTCGGGGCGCATTCAATTCACGCCGGATCTCATGCCGTCGGACGTCACCGGCTTCCGGATGTTCGACATGCGCAGCCAGACGTTCCAGCTCCGACAGGGTCCGGTGTTTACCCATCTCTTACTCGCCGACGAAATCAACCGCGCGCCGGCGAAAACCCAGGCGGCTTTGTTGGAGGTGATGCAGGAACGGCAGGTGACGATTGATGGCGAGACGTTGCCACTTTCTCCGCCGTTCATGACGTTGGCGACGCAGAACCCGGTTGAGCACGAAGGCACTTATCCGCTGCCCGAAGCGCAGCTCGACCGCTTCTTGATGAAAATTCTCATCGATTATCCGTCGCACGATTCGGAATGCGAAATCGTCGCGCGTTCCGCCGCCGAGCGACCCGGGGAAGCGGGGGAAGTCGAAGTCGTGTGCCGGCCGGAAGACATCGTTCAAGCGCAGCAACAGACGGCGGCGGTGCAAGCGGTGCCGGAGGTGGTCGCCTACGCGGTGGCGCTCGCGCGCGCGACTCGCGAGGCCCGGGCGATCGCCCTTGGCGCGGGGACTCGTGGTGCGATCGCGCTCGTGCGCGTGGCGAAAGCGTTCGCGCTCATGCAGGGCCGCGATTTCATCATCCCGGACGATATCAAATCCGCCGCCTTGCCGGTGCTGCGCCATCGCGTCCAACTCACGCCCGAAGTCGCCATCGGCGGTCAAGATGTGGACGACGTCCTGCGCGCGATCATCGAAGCCGTGCCCGCGCCCCGAAACTGAGCATGCAGCCGACCAACAGAGCGTTGGGCTGGGTGAGCGCATGGGCGGTCGCGGGCGTGCTCGCGTCCTTTTGGCCCGCGCTTGCCAAGGCATGGTGGATCGCGGGCGGTGTGTTGCTGGGAGGCGTGCTGATCGATCTCCTGCGGCTGAGATTTTCGCCCGGGGTGGAAATTTCCCGACGTTTGCCCGGGCGGTTCGCCTTGGGCGAACCGGGCGAAGTGCGGCTGACTTTGCGAAACGCCGGCAAGCGGTCGGTCCACCTCGATGTCTTCGATGGCGTTCCACCGGGTGCCGACGCGCCGACGATGCCGTGGACGGGCGAAATTCCGGCCCAGCGGGAAATCCGGGTGTTCCATCCGGTGAAATTGATCGAACGCGGAGAGGTCCAATTCGGTCCGGTGCACGCGCGTCTTCTCTCGCCTTGGAAGCTTTGGCAGCGCCGGACCCGGCATGAAGTGACGGAAACGGCGAAGGTTTACCCGAACTACGAGCCGGTCGTCCGCTATGCCTTACTGGCGATGCAGCATCGGGAAAATCCGATGGGCATCGTCCATCGACCGAAAACCGGGAGCAGCCGGGAGTTTCGTCAGCTGCGGGATTACCGCGAAGGCGATTCGTTCGCTCAGGTCGACTGGAAGGCGACTTCACGTCGTCAGACGCTGATCAGCCGGGATTGGCAGGAGCAGCGCAACCAATCGATCGTGTTTCTCGTCGATACCGGCCGCCGGATGCGAGCGATGGATGGGGATTTGCCGCAGTTCGATCACTGCCTGAACGCGATGTTGCTGGTTTCCCACATCGCGCTCCGTCAAGGCGACCAAATTGGCGTGCAATCGTTCGGCGGAACCAATCGCTGGCTTCCGCCGTTGAAAGGAGCGCACGCGATGCCGGTGTTGCTCAATCACCTCTACGACTTCCAGACCACGCCCCAGCCGAGTGATTTCGCCCAAGCAGCGGCGCAGTTCATGGCGCGGCAAAAGCGGCGGTCGCTGGTCATCGTGCTCACCAATCTCCGCGGGGAAGATGGCCATGAGTTGATTCCCGCGCTGCAAGCGTTGCAGTCGAAGCATCTGGTGTTGCTCGCCAGCCTGCGGGAGCAATCGGTCGAGGATGCGAAAACCCGTCCGGTGCGGGGATTTTCCGATGCGCTCAAATTTGTCGCCGCGGATCGCTATTTCGCCGAGCGCCGGGAGGTGCTGGCCGAACTCGGCGCGCGCGGCGTGCTGACCTTGGATGTGCCGGCTCAGGAACTCGCCATTGGTTTGGCCAACCGCTATCTCGACATCAAGGCCGCCGGACGGTTGTGAGCTTGACAGCGGTGCATGATTTTTTGAACGCTGTTCATGTGAACAAAATTCGAATTCTCATCAGGCGCGAATGGCGGGTCTGGAGCAGCAAGCTCGATCGCTGGCAACGGAAGTGGCGATCGGTGGGGGCGCCGAGGCAAGAGATTCAGTTGGAGTTACCTCTTCGTTAGGCGGGAGGAGAACGGTGTTTTTCCGGATTTTCCGCTTACGCTTCTGCGAGAGGCTCTCTATAAGCCCCCGAAACCCATCCATGGAGTCCGTTAGCCGATTTTTCCCAACCTGCGGTCGCGCCGCGTTGTTGGCGACCGCTTGCCTGATCGCGCCTCTGCATGCAGGCGATCCGGTAAATTTATCCGATCGTGAGCTGACGAAGCGCTACCAGGGCGTGGAGGAGGCACAGGAGCTGCTCAAGAAAGGCGACGAAGCCTATCAAAATGCGAAGTATGCGGAAGCTGTCGAGGCGTTTGGCGGAGCCCGGGAATTGATTCCAGACGCACCTGTTACCTTCGAATTACGACAGGCGGCGACCGAGCGATTTGCGACGGCTTCTATCGAACGAGGCCGCGAGCTTGCACGGAAAGGCGATGTGGAAGGCGCTCGCAAAGTGGTCGATGTGGTGCTCGCGGCGGGAGTCGCGCCCGACCATGTTGCCGCCCGGTGTTTTCGCGATCAATTGGACGATCCAATCCGCACCAATCCCGCGTTGACCGCTGAGCACGGTAAAAATGTCGATGAAGTGCGCAAGGCGCTCTACACGGCGGAAGGTGCGTTCAATTTAGGGAAATTCGACGAGGCGAAAACGCACTACGAAACGGTTCTCCGGATTGATCCCACTAATACCGCTGCCCGTCGCGGCATGGAGCGGGTTACCTCCGCGAAAAGGGATCATCAGAAGGCGGTCTTCGATCACACTCGTGCCGAAATGCTGGCTCAGGTAGATGGCACGTGGGAATTGACGGTTCCTCCGGAGGTTCCAGTGGTGCCCGCGTTGACCACCGGTGCCACCGCGACAGGCTCGATTCCTCTCTCGGTCAAACTCGACAAGATCATCCTGCCCTCGATCGATCTTGAACAGATCTCGATTGAGGAAGCGTTGGACTTCCTGCGGGCGAAAGCGGTCGAGCTGGACACGCTTGAACTCGATCCAGCGCGTAAGGGAGTGAACATCGCCTTCAACTTGCGCGGCGGCGCGGAAGCCGAGATGGAGAAAAAGATTCTCGCCCAGCGGTTCAACCTCCGGCTGCGCAACGTCCCGCTTTCCCAGGTGCTGCGATACATCAACGATCAAACGCACACCGTTTATTCCACTGACGATTTCTCGGTCGTGATTCGGCCGACCGGTGCCAGTGCCACGGAGATGGTGTCGCGTACTTTCCGGGTCCCGGCTGATTTCCTCACGACCGCGGGAAGCTCCACCGCCGCGCCATCCGCGGCCGCGGATCCGTTCGCGGAAAAGTCCGCAGGTCCCGGCCTGATTCCACGGCGACGGGGGGTCATGGAAATTTTCAAAGAGCAAGGGGTGACGTTTCCCGAAGGGGCCACGGCTTCCTTGAATCTCGCGACCAATACCTTATTGGTGCGCAACACGGCCGCGAACGTTGACTTGATCTCACAGATCGTCGAAACCGCCGCCCAAACTGAGCCGGTGTTGGTGGTCGTCCGCGTCACCGCGATCAAAACCGAGGAGCGTCGTCTTCAGGAATTGGGTTTCGATTGGTTGCTCGATGGTTTTGGCGCAACCGGCAATGTGTTCCTGTCCGGAGGCACCCAAGGCAACGGCGGTGACTTTGGAGATATTGCGGTTCCTTCGGGGGTCTCTCGCAAGCCAATCACTGCGGGCAATCGCAGCGGCGATGAAGCGATCAGCCGCAGTGCGATCGACGACCTGATCGCCATTTCCGGCACCGGTAGCGGACTAGGTAATACCAAGAACCGCGCGCCCGGCGCTCTCACGGTCAGCGGCACAGTCAACAGTTCCGATTTTCAAATGATCATGCGGGGGCTGGATCAAAAGAAAGGCGTCGACTTGATGGCCCAACCGAGCGTGGTCACCCGCAACGGCCAAGCCGCGTCGGTCCATGTTGTACGGGAGTTCAGATACCCGACCGAGTATGAGCCCCCGGAACTACCGAACCAGTTTCTCAGCGGGAACGACGGTTCGTTTCCGGTGACACCCGCCACCCCGACGGCTTTCGAAAAACGAGATGTGGGAATTATTCTGGAGGTGTTGCCTACCGTTTCCGCAGACAAGCGGTTCGTGGAAATCGAGCTCAATCCCTCGATCACGGATTTCGACGGCTTCGTGAACTTCGGTAGTCCGATCAGCACGAGCGGTCTTGATGAGGACGGCAATCCCACCCAGCGGGAAATCACCCGGAACGCAATCCTTATGCCGGTGTTCAGCTCCCAGCGCGCGAAGACCAATCTGACCGTAGCCGACGGGGCGACCATTGTGATCGGGGGAATGATTCAGGAAAAAATCGAGAATGTGGAAGACAGGACTCCCTTGCTGGGTGATCTACCCGTCGTGGGCCGGTTGTTCCAATCCAAGGCGGTCGCTCCGGTGAAGAAGTCGGTGATCTTTCTGGTCAACGTTCAGCTTGTCGATCCGGGCGGTCATCCCATCAATGCCCGCTGAAAGTGCTTTCACCTCTTTCCGATCATGGCCGACGTTGAACCTGAGCCCGAAAAGTACTCGATTCACGAGATGATGGATCGGTTAAAGCAGCCGAACGATCCTGAACCGGAAAATGGAGTGCTGGTCACTCGCGAAGATGGGACTCAAGCGATCCGCGTTCGCAAACGGAAGCGGCGTAGCCACCAACCGACCAAAGAGAAAGCCAAGCGACATAAACGGATACGCGCGGTGCAGATCACTGCGGGATTGAGTTTGGGAGTTCTTGCGTTGCTGGGAGCAGGCGGAATGCTGGTTTACGCCAATACGTCGGCTTATCGGACGCGTTTGCTAACCGAGCTCCATAAGATCACCGGTGCCACCACTGAAGTTGCCCAAATCCGTGTCACGCCCACGGGTTCCACCGCGTCCACGCTCGATGCGGCATGGCCTGAGAGTTTTGCTTTGAAAACGCTCGCGTTGAAGCAGGTGGAGGTCGATCTGCATGCGAAGAGTTTTTTAGGTAGCGGTTGGTCGGGTGAAGAAGTTCTGGCGCATACTGCCCAGCTTCAGATTGATACGCCCGTGGGAATTTCGTCGCCCCTGTCGGCGACGACCGAAGAGCCATTCTTCAAGTTTCAGCGGATCCGCAGCCCTAAGGCCTCCATCCTTATTGGAGATTCGACCCAACCTGCAGTGGCCGTGCGGGACTCGGAGATTTCGTTTTATCCCGCCAATACGGGCGGTCGGGCGGAATTGCGTTTGAATCGAGGCACCGTCTCTTTTGGAAAGGACTTTCCGGTCTTCGCGGTGGATCGTTCCTTGCTGATTTTCAATGGCAGTCAGGTCGATCTGGTGGCGTTGAGACTCAATGCGCCCGATCATCCCAAGAGCACGCTTCAGTTGTCCGGTTCGATTTCTGTTACTGGTGAGCCGCGTCCGGCGACGATCGACGTGAAATTTGCTGCGTTTCCTTTGGAGCAACTCGCGAGCCGTGAACTCGGACGCTTTCTGAAAGGGGCGGCTGAATCCCGCGAAGCCACCACGGCGAACTTCCTCACGTTCGTTCCCGGCCAAGCGGATTCCTACCGTTTCGCGGCGTCTTGGCAGGGCGGGGAAAACGAGCCCATCACCATGACCGATTTGCCCTGCTTTTCGGAATTGGCGCGATTGATCGGCGATAGCTGGTTCATGGCTCCGGTTTTTGACGGCCCATGTAGCGGAGTTTTGCGATCGGAAAAGAATTCCGTGCGGTTCGATGAATTGGATTTGCACGCGAAAAGCCGTTTGCGGGTGACCGGTTCGATTGCTCTTGGAAAAGACAAAGCCTTGTCGGGTCGTCTGCGGTTGGGACTACCACCATCGTTCGTTTTGGCCGATGAAACCCGGCGATTGGATCAATTGTTAAGCTCGGAGGCGGAGGGCTTCCGTTGGGTTGATGTGGAAATTTCCGGAACGGCGGTGAAGCCTGTGGACGATTTCAAACAGAAGCTCACCGACTCGCTGGCTCAGCCGCAAAAGCACAAGGAAGCCGCGCCTCAAGCGGAAAGCCGCTTTGAGGAACTGACCCGTCCGCGCTGAATGCTCGCGCGATTTCCGCTTGGGATTAGATGGTTTCGAAACCTGAAATAAATTCCAGTTTTGATGTATTTTTGCCTTGCGCAAAACCCGTCCTCCCGATCATCTTCCGCCCGCCCCGCCAAGCGAGGCAAATGGCAAATCCGGTGTAGCTCAGCGGTAGAGCGGGTGGCTGTTAACCACTAGGTCGTAGGTTCGAGCCCTACCGCCGGAGCCAAATAAAGGCCTCAACCTTAGCGGGTTGAGGCCTTTTCCTTTTTCTGGAAATGTTGCTGGAGTAGCAGTTTTTTCAACTACCAGCGTCAGCGGGAAGTTGAAGATGGCGAGCCCACTTTTGGCGGGTGAATCGAGAGCCTAGGACGTGAAGGCTTCGTCATTCCTTCGCCAAGGTGGAAGCCGACGTGGGGCGGTTGGTTATAACCGACGTTTTGCCACGCGATGCTGAGGCGGTATTCCGGATCGTGCATCAGCGTAGGGAATCGGTGAGTCGTCGGAATAGTGGTGCTGTAAATGCGCAGCTCGTTGTTGTCGGCACTTCGCCAGATGACCTCTTCGCGCCAGTCGCCAAGGATGTCTCCGCTCAATACGGGCGTCGCTTTGCTGCCGTTGTTGGCGACGCAGCTATCAGCCGTGAGCAAGCGATCGAGGGTGCCGGTTTGCCAGTTCCATTTGGCGATTTGATTCTTGTCCAACAGTTCACGCAGGAGGTCGCCATCCCACCAGACTCCGAAGTTACACATGCCGGGCGCTTGCTCTGAAATGACCTGCCCTTTGCAGTCGAACAAACCGCTGATGCCAGCACCCGCGACCCAGCATTCCGAACCCGGATGTCGGGGATCGATGTCCATTGCCACGCCGCGGCCCGGACCTTCATTGTCGTTGCCTTTGGAAAGCGACGGTTTCTTCCAAAGGATTTCGCCCGTCTTCGCATCGAACAGATGCGCACCTGCATCATCGAAGCGTTCCTGAATCCGGAAAACTTCGAGACCCGGCCGACTGGGATCGTGATCCGTCAGATGGATCGCGTCGCCATGTCCTAGGCCGGTGGAATAGAGGCCCTTGCCGTCGTCGTCGACGGACATACCGCCGTAAACGATCTCGTCTTTGCCGTCGCCATCCACATCGGCGACCGAGAGGTTGTGATTGCCCTGACCGCCGAACTTGAGATTCGACTCCGACCCGTGGTGGCTATCGAAAGTCCAAACCGGGCTGAGTTTTCCTTCACGCCAATTCCACGCGGCCAGCACCGTGCGGGTGTAATACCCGCGGCACATGACGAGGCTGGGACGAACGCCATCGAGGTAGGCGACGCAGGCGAGGAAGCGGTCGAAACGGTTGCCGTAGCCATCGCCCCATTCCTTCTTCAATTCGTCGGAAGTCGGGTGAAGAGGATTGGCGGGATGACGCGGCGGATTGTAATCGGTGGTGGCAAGCGCGGCCCCGGTGAGCCCGTCGAATACGGTGAGAAACTCCGGGCCTGACAGGATGTAGCCGGAAGCGCTGCGATGGTCGGCCTTGGCATCGCCGATCACTTTGCCTTTGCCATCGAGGGTGCCATCGGCGGTTTTGCACGCGATCTCGGCACGGCCGTCGCCATCCAGGTCATACACGATGAACTGGGTATAATGTGCGCCTTCCCGGATGTTTTTTCCCAAGTTAATCGACCACAGCAAAGTGCCATCGAGCTTGTAGGCTTGCAGGATCGGCGGATCGGTTTCGCCGGCGTGGGAATTGTCGTGAGAGCGGCCGGTTTGGTGCAGGATGATCTCGTATTCGCCATCGCCATCGAGATCGCCTACCGAGGCGTCATTCGGGGTATAGCCCGCCGGGGTTTTCAGGGGTAAGGAAACGTAGAGGAGGACCGGTGGATTCGCGTCGAATTTAAAGAAGCTCTTGGCGGGTTGTTCGGTGCCCTGAATCACGGCGGTCACTCGGTAGGCGCATCGTTTTGAAAACGAGGACGAGGTGTCCGTGAAATGAGTCTGCCCCGTCAATGGCGCGTCGTTGAGTTTCACCGGCTTTTCGCCTTCGAGGATGCGGTAGACGTTGAATGCCGTGTCGTCGGGCTCGTTGCCGAGCAACCGCCAACTGACGAATACCTTGTCCGGTGTGTGGCGGATGGCGATCACGCCGCGGCCGAGATTTTCCATCTGCCGAGGAGGAAGAACGGGCGACTGTGCGGCGGCTACCGGCAGGAGGTGCTTCCTCAGAGGAACGTCGGTGAGTCCTTTGATCCCATCGACCACCACCTGTGCGTTAAAGGCGGCACCTTCGCGATTGGTGTGACTGTGTTCGTGGGGGAAGAAATCCTTCACCTTCGTTTCACCGAGGATGTCATAGCGATCGGCGACGAGCGTGTTGAGATCGATGAAGGCGGCTTTTTCCTGAGCGGCGGCTTCGGCAGCCCATTTGCCAAAAGCCTCCGAAACGCGCAGTACTTTGCCCTCCTTCCAATCGTTGCGCGGCACCATCGACAGCACGATCGGAGTGGCGCCTTTCGCTTTGGCCTTCGCGATGTAGTGGCGGAGATACCAGCCATAGGTGTGGACGGTTTCCGGCTGGCCGGTGGTGGAAATGGCGATCTCTTCGGTTTCCTCGCCGTTGCCTTTCAGCGAAGCCCGGGAAGGGCGACCCGGACCGATGTCCTTGTGGATGTTGCCGGCGTCGTTGTGACCGAATTGCATCAGCACGAAATCGCCCGGCTTCAGTTCCGCCTCCACTTTGTCCCACAAGCCTTCCGTGAAAAAAGTCCGGCTACTCCTCCCGCCTCGCGCGCGATTTTGGACATGGATTTTCGCGGGATCGAAAAAGACGCCGAGTTCCTCGCCCCAGCCGCGTTGGCCTTTGGTTCCGTTTTTCACCGTGGAGTCTCCGATCAGCCACAACGTGGGTTGCTCGGCGCGGGCGGTTTCAATTTCCGCTCCTGCCAAGCCGAGGATCAGAAGCAAAACCGGAAGGATGAACCCGAAGATGCGCATGGGATTCCGCTACGAGAGGTTGCGGTCGATTATTCCATTTTGCTCGTTTCGTTAATGCTGAATCGGTTTTCGGCCAAGGAGGCCGAAATCATTATGACCGAAAAAGTGACAGATATAATTATTCGTTGACCGAACCCTGTCGCGGTTTCATCTTGTTGAAGGCACGTGCCGATCCCTGTGGCTCGCGTGCGTCCACGCCAGCGGCTGGCGAGGCGGTTGTTTTCTTGTTCGAAATCCGGGGGGAGTTCGGGCGGAGGCAACGCTCGACTGTCCGCTGGCGTTTTTTTTACGCGCCTTCCGCCCGGATCTTTCGCCAGTGTTCGAGGCGTTCCTTGATGCGCTTTTCCAAGCCTTCTTCGCCGGGGTCGTAATAGGTTCTTCCCTCGGGCAAGTAGGCTTGCGGGACGTAGGCGCCGGGATAGTCGTGGGAGTAGAAATACCGCAATGCATCCGGATCTTCGCCCGAGGCGGCGGCGAGTTTTTTCCGCGTTTTCGTGCGTAGATGCGGCGGCACGGCGAGCGTGCGGCCTTGTTCGATGTCGACCATCGCTTTGCCCAAAGCTTCGTAGGCGCGATTCGATTTCGGCGCAGTGGCGAGGTAAACCGTCGCGTGGGCGAGGGGAATGCGACCTTCGGGCATGCCGACGAATTCGAACGCTTGCAGTGCATCGACCGCCACCCGCAGCGCGCCCGAATCGGCGAGGCCGATGTCTTCGCTGGCGGAAATGATCAGCCGTCGCGCGATGAACCGCGGGTCTTCGCCCGCATGCAGCATCTTGGCGAGCCAGTAGAGTGCGGCGTCGGGATCGGAACCGCGGATCGATTTGATAAAAGCGGAGGCGGTATCGTAATGTGCGTCGCCATGGGCATCGTAAACGACGGCCTTTTTCTGAATCGATTCTTCCGCGACTGTGAGCGTGAGACGCACGATGCCGTCGTCATCCGGGGGTGTTGTCAATGCGGCAACTTCGAGCGCGGTGAGAGCTTTCCTGACATCGCCGTCGGACTTCTCTGCCAAATGACGAAGCGCGCCTTCTTCGGCTTCAATCGACATGGCACCAAGCCCTCGTTCGGAGTCGGTGAGCGCCCGTTGCAAAACCTCGACGATGCCCTCGGACGAAACCGGTTCGAGCTGGAAGATCTGCGATCGCGAGACGAGCGGCGAGTTGACGTAGAAGAAAGGGTTGTGAGTCGTGGCACCAATGAAGCGCACCGTGCCGCGCTCGATATGCGGCAACAGCACGTCTTGCTGAGCTTTGTTGAAACGATGGATCTCGTCGATGAACAGGATCGTCGTTTCGCCGCGTAAGTCGCGCCACGTCCGGGCTTGCTCGATCTTGGCCCGGATTTCCGCGACGTTCGATTCCACGCCGTTGAGCGACTCAAAGCGGGAATTCGTCAGATGGGCGATGACGTTGGCGAGGGTGGTTTTTCCGGTGCCGGGAGGTCCGTAAAAAATCAGCGATGCGAAGCGGTCCGATTCGATCGCCCGGCGCAGCAGTTTGCCCGGTGCCAGGATGTGTTGCTGCCCGGCGATTTCGCTCAACGTCCGCGGGCGCATCCGCGACGCGAGCGGTTCCTGCGGGGAAGGTTTGTCCGCAGAAGCGGCGGGAGTGGTGAAGAGATCGGGCAAGGGAGTGGCAACCGGTTGACGACAGAGAACCATGGATCGAGCTGGTTTCAGCTAAAAATCCAGTGGTTGGCGGCGGATAGGCGAAAATTGCCCCTTGCGCGCGACCGCCGAAAGCCCGAAAGGTGCGCGCGTTTAACCCTATGTCCGACCTTCAACCGCTTCTCGATTCGAATCAGAAATGGGCAAACGCCATGGTGGCGGCCGACCCGGAGTTTTTCACCCGTCTCGCCAACCAGCAGAGCCCGGAATATTTATGGATCGGCTGCTCCGACAGTCGCGTGCCGGCGAACCAGATCACCGGCCTGGCTCCGGGCGAGGTGTTCGTGCACCGCAACGTCGCCAATGTGGTGGCGGAAACGGATTTCAACGTGCTCGCCGTGCTGCAATACGCGGTGGAAGTGCTCAAGGTGAAGCACGTGATCGTTTGTGGCCACTATGGCTGTGGCGGCGTGCGTGCGGCGTTGGAAAACTACCGTCACGGGATGATCGACAACTGGCTTGCAGGGATCCGTTCCACGGCGCGGAGCAATCGTTCCGAACTGAGCGCCTTGCCGCACGAACAAGCGGTTGATCGCTTGTGCGAACTCAACGTGATGGCCCAGGCGCAACACGTCGCCCGGACGACCATTCTTGAAGACGCGTGGGCACGCGGTCAGGAACTTCAGATCCACAGTTGGATCTACCGCCTCGATAGCGGCCGGATCAATGACCTCGCCGATCCCATTCGCAGGCCGATCGAGTTGTAACCTGAATCGAGCGCCCGGACTAAAACCGGGCGCTATTCGAAGAATCGCTTCATCGCCCGCTGCTCGGCGGGATCGAGCGAATCTTTCCAAACGCGGTCGCCGCCTTGGCCGGTCGCATCGGTATCGCCACCGGCTTTTGGACCGGTGGCGGCCTGGTCGATTTGATGTTCGCCATCTTGCAGCTCCAACAAATCGCCCGGTGTCGCGCGGGAAAGATCCTTGGCTTCGAGGCCCGTGAGCGCGCCGGTTTCGGTCTTCTCGCTTTCCTTGCCCAGCACTCCGGGTGAATGGCCCGGGCCGCGGTCGACGCCGCCTTTGCCCGCGCCTTCCCCTTCTTTGCCTAAGCCGTTCTCGCCGCTTTCGCCCGCAAGCAATTGGTCGGCCCAATCGCCCTCGTTGCCGCCGCAATTCTGGCACTGCCCCTTCATCGATTGGCACGCTTTTTTCATGCCTTCGCGCAGTTGCTGCATTTGCTCGGGTGAAAGCTTGCCCAGGTTCTTGGCATCGAATGCCTGAAGTTGTTTCAACAACTCCGGATTCGGTTTCATCGCGCCGTTTTGCAGGCCTTGCAGGGCGCGATCGAATTCGTTCGCCAGTCGCGCTTGTTCCACCGGGCCTCCCGCTTTGGCGGTTTGGAGATCACCCATCGCCTTATCCGCGCGGCCCAATTCGCGCTCCATGCGTTCGATCTCGCCTTGGTGCGACTTTTTCAACGAATCGGTCGCTTCCAAGGACGTGTGGGAAAACCATTCCTCCTCCGGTTGGGCGCGCATTTCGTCGAGCTTCTTGCGCGTTTCCTCCAGGTATTGCTCATCCACGACCGCGTCCTTGGCGAGGGCGTCGAGGCTCGATTCCAGGCTCTTCCACGCCAGGGGTTCGTCCGGGTTGGCTTGCTGAGAAGCGGGCTTGGAAACGGGCAGGAAAAGTCCGGCGAGCAGTAGCACTAACGCGCCCAAAGTAGGAACGGCCAGTCGCGGCCAATTCCAACGCACGCCCGCGTGGCTGGGCTCGATCGGAGCGGGCCACGGAGCGACGCCCGCTTTCGCCGCACTCAAGGCGTTGCGCAGCAGCATCGATGCCTCCAAGCGAACCAAGGCTTCGTCGCGCGATTCGAATTTTCGCCGCGCAACGAGCCAGCAAATGGTCGCGACGAGGGCTAAACCCAACGCAATGCCGCCCGCCAACCAGATCCCATCGACCGGCGGGCCGTTTCGACGGATCAGCAGCAGGGTACAGGCTCCCAGGGTCGAGATGATCACCAATGGAGCGGACAATGTTTCCAGCCACCACGCGGTGTTGAGCCGGCGAGCGGTTTTCGCCGCTTGATGGAGCCAATGCTCGCGATGGGAATTGGAAACGGTCGCCATGACAAAGGGCAACCTATTCCACGACGCGGCGCGGGCGAATCGTAAAAGATGAAATTCCCGTGAACGGGTTCAATTGAGGCGCCGCTCTAGCGATGGGTCGGGAAGAGCCCCTCGCTCCAAAGCGTCCTGGTAATACTTGCGAGCGTCTTCCTTGCGACCTTCGCGAGCATAGAGGAAGGCCAGGTTGTAATACGGCTCGCTCGGCATCGGGTCGGCCGCGATGGCAGCTTTGAATTGTCCTTCCGCTTCATGCTCGCGGTTGGAACGGAAGAACACGCTGCCAAGCACCACCCGGGAGCGGGCATCGTCCGGCGCGAGTTCGAGCGCCTTTTGCAGCGCTTGTTCCGCGCCCGAAAGATCGTTGAGCATCATCAGCGCCACTCCCAGCATGCGATGGGCGTAGGGATTTTTTGCATCCAATTCGGCTGCGCGACGGAACGAATCGGCCGCCGCCATGGGGTCGTTCAATTTGAGCAACACCACGCCGAGCTTGTTCACGGCGGCCGTATTGCCCGGATTGTCTTCGATCATCATCTCATACAGCTCGCGCGCGGGCATCAGGCGATTGGCGAGGAAGGCTTTCTCCGCGGCCTTGGCGTAACTGTCTTGTTCGACGTTTAGACTATTGAGGGCTGCCTTAGCGCGTTGCGGATTGTGTTCCGCGACCGGTGAAACGAGTTCGCCATCGGCGCGACCGGCGATGAGTTTTTGTTCTTCGGGCGAAAGGGCGATTTCCGCACCGTCTAGCATTTCAATCGCTTGGGAAATGGAATCGCCCTTTGTGCCCATTTGCTTCACGGCATCGACCAGAAGCTCGCGCGCCTGGCGACGGCGCTCCTGCACGCGGAGATGTTTTTTGATGATCTCGCGTAACGTTTCCGCTTCCGCCGGATCGGCTTTCGAGTTGCTGGCGGCGAGGTTCGCTTCCTCAATTTTGAGCCGCTTTTCCAAGTCGGCGATCTGCTCGTCCTGCTCGCGTTTTTCGCGATGAAGCTTGTTGATCTGCGACTTCGCGATGGCGAGGTCACGCAGAGCGTCGGTTAGCTCGTCCTTGGTCGCGTTGCTGTCGAGATTGAGGTTCTCGACCTTGGTATTCGCTTCGCGGAGCTGACGGGCGAGTCCCATGTTTTGCTCGATAAGCTGTTGGATGCGGCTCGCTTCATTGAGCTTGAGCAACGCGGACATCTGCTCGCGTTCGCGGATTAGCGAGTCTCGTTCGCCCTGAAGTTGGGAAAATGCGGCGTGGCTTTCTTCGAGCTTTTGCTCCAACCCGGAGATGCGCGAGTTCGCCGTGGCAAGTTCCTGATCCTTCGCCTTGAGCGAATCCTGTAGCTCTTTGAGTTGCGCGCGTTGTCCGGCAACGACTTCGCCCGTTGTACGCGTTTGCACGTCCAGATTGCGCTGAAGATCGACGGCCTTTTGTTGGGTCAGCTTGAGATCGGCTTCCAGCGTGGCGATTTTCGCTTTGGCCTCGATTTCCTGTCGACGGCTCTGCGTGAGCGCCATGCCCATGGCTTCGCGTTCCTTTTCCAACGAATCGATCCGCTGGTTGAGAATGTTGAGCTCGCTCTGCACCGGCGCGGCGGCAAGCCGGGCGCGCAGGGCGGCGAGGTCGCCCTGAGCTTGCTTAAGTTGGGCGTCGAGCAGGTTGCGCTGGGCTTCCAGGTCGTGGACGCGTGAGGCGTTGCGCGAGGCTTCCGTTTCGCGAATTTTCGAATCGTCGATGAGTTGTTGGAGTCGACGAACTTCGGTTTCGGCGCGGGAAAGGCGTTGCGTGGCGAGAGGATCGACCTGGGGAACGGGCGGCGGCGGAGCCACCGGAGGAGTTGGCGTGGGCGAGGGAGAGGTTCCTTTGCCCGCCGGGACCACGCGACCCGACATGCGGGTGCCGCCTTCGAGTTCGGCGACCGCTTGCTGGTTTTTTAAACGCAGCTCGTCGGCTTTCGGGCGGACGCGGAGCACGCTCTCGGTGGTCTTTTGATGGCGGCCGCTGACCATGTCTTTTTTCCAATCCGGGTAATACATCCGGATGGTGTCGAAGAGCTTCGCGGCGCGTTCGAGTTTCTCTTGGGCACCAATGAAGTCTCCGTCGGCTTCCAGCTTCTCCGCGTCGCGGGTGGCGAGCCAGCCTTGGAAATAGACGTCCGACGGATCGAACGTGGTCGGTTGGGTCGAGGGAGGCGCCGCGGTCGGGGCAATTTGCGCCTGCAGGGGCAGAACGAGGGCGGAAATCGCCAAAGACCCCGCCGTGAATGCGGAAATCGGAAGCGACATCGGGACCCGTCGAATCATGAGGCGCGGACACTAGGAACAGGGCGGACGCGTCGCAAGGCGGAAAAAGTGTCTAACCGCGGGGCTGGAAGTCGAACATCAGGAACGGTTTACCGACCACATCGTGGCGGGCAATTCGTAAACCTGCCCATCCACGGGAGCGAAGACCCGATCGGTTTCCTTGGGTTGAATTCGCTGACCGCCGGTAAAAGAGCCGAACGAGGGCAAAATCAGCCGTTGGCCCTTGAGCCAATAGCAGGGCAGACGGAGCGAGGTGCGTTTGCCGTCCTGCAGCCGCAGGACCGGGTGCCAGTGGGCAGAAATCGACGGCCGATGGGGTGGTGCGTCGGTGGGGTCGTGAACCACGTGCCACCCTTCCAATTCCAGCGATTCGACGATTTCCATCGGCCAATCCTCCGGGAGCGGCAGGTTTTTCCGGTCGTGATTGCCTAAAACCAGCGTCACAGGAATCGATAGTGCGTCTAGGAAATCGCGCACCGCGTCATGGACCGTCGGCGTGCGACTGGCGGTGCCATGGAGGAAATCCCCCGCGATAATCAGATGTCGAATATTGTTTTGAACGAGCAGTTCAAACAGTCGATTTAAATTCTGTCGCGTGTGACTTTTCGGCAAAGGGAGGCCTTTTTCTCGCAAAACCGGCGCTTTCCCCAGATGCAGGTCCGCAACCACCAGCGCCGCTTCCCTCGTAATGGCGGCGTGGTGAGAAAGCAGAGTAAGCGGAGAGGCGTCTGGTAAAGAAAGCCGCATGGTCAACCTATCGTCGGCGATCCTTGGTGGAGATTCAAGATCGAGCCACGCGGGATTGAGACGATCGATTGAATCGATCTTTCAGGGCTTCGGCATTTGACCCGCAGCTATGGCGGCAAAAGCGATTCCGACGACGATTCCCACCGCATACAGCGCGAGCGTGATCAGGACCATGATGCCCACGAATTTCCAAAACGAGCGTTGTTGATCCAGCGCCTCCACCAAGTCGGCGACGGAGCCGGTGGTCATCAGGCGGAGGATGGAGCTGCCGTATTTCCACAGCTTGATCGAGGGGAAGAGGTAAAGAATGCCCATCGCGGCATAAATGAACCCGAGCACGAATTGAAAGCCGGCGAAGGGCATGGCCGTCTTTTGTGCCCCCATGAATGCGCCGCCCAGCAGCATCAGTAGCGCGAACAGTAGAAGGAAGCCGGTGCAAATGAATCCGATCACGGAGCAAAGCCGGACCCAGGGTTTGGTATTTTGCAAAATTTGGATGACCTGCGGATCGACTGCGCCGTGGGAGGTGTAAGGTGGGGTGGAATAGGACGGCGCACCAGTGGCATAAGGATTATCCATTGCGGTATCTCAAGGGTTAGAGCGTGGGGCGACAAGTTTCGAATCGCACGGATTTTGCCGGAAACGGCCCGCATTTTGCCAAGCCGTTGACCACCGGGCGGGGCGGCTTTAGAACTCGCGCCTCGATTTTATGGACCTGACCACCACGGCATACGGCACTTGGAGCGGCGGACGCTTCATGCACTACGGCGAAACGCTTTCGGAGGAACGCTATCTGGAATGCATCCGCATCGCCTACGACGCAGGCATTCGGACGTTCGTAACCGCAGATGTCTATGGCAACGGCAAGGCCGATGAATTGCTCGGCGTGGCGTTGGCCGACGTGCCGCGCGACAGCTACTGCCTGGTGGGAATGCTCGGTCACGATTTCTATACCGGCCAACGGCAGGGCAACAAAGGTTACCCGCGTTTCACCGATCCGGAACTCCGCGGGCCGGAGGGCTACGCCGACTACCTGCGGATGGCGTGCAAGCAGTCGCTCGAACGCTGCCGCGCGGAAAAGTTCGACCTCGTGATGCTGCACAATCCGGATGAAATCGGCTATACGAGCGAGGCGGTCTGGGATGGCATGCGCGCGTTGAAAGAGGAAGGCTTGACTGATCGACTGGGCGTTGCCCCCGGGCCGGCGAACGGTTTCACCCTCGACCTGATCCACTGCTTCGAACGTTTCGGTGCGGATATCGATTGGGTGATGCTCATTCTGAACCCGCTGGAACCCTGGCCGACTGCGCTGGCCTTGCCTGCTTGCGAAAAATACGGCGTCAAGGTGCTGACGCGCGTGGTCGATTACGGCGGCGTTTTCCACGGCGAACTCAAGCCGGGGCACGTGTTCAAACCGGGCGACCATCGCGCCTACCGCCCGCAGGGCTGGGTCGAGCACGGCTTGGAAAAAGCGGACCGCATGGCCCCGCTGGCGGAAAAGTATAAACTCACTCCGCTCGAATTCGCGTCGATCTGGAATCTCAGCCAACCCGCCGTCGAGAGCGTGGTGCCGACCTTTTTCCAGGAAGCGGGCGAAGGCGCACGACCGATCGACGAGATGATCCGCGAATTCGCCGAATTACCGGATGTGCGATTCACGCCCGAGGAAGTCGAGCAGGTGCGTCTGATCGGCGACAACACCGGCTGCATGATGCTCAAGGGCGCGAGCAAACGTCACGCGACCTACACCGATCGCGCCGACGAGTGGCCGATGCGACCCGAGCTACTGGAGATCGCCGGCCGCTACAGCTTGGGCGAGGAGTGGTGAGTTCTTTTTAATAGGTCCTATAAGTCCCGTGAGGCTTATAGGGCCTATAAAAGCCCCGTTCACTCCGCCGCGTCCGGGTAAGATCCGAGCAGCTTCACCAGCGAGCAATGCTGGCGGAGCTCCTCCATCGCGGCGGAGACTTTCTCGTCCTCGTGGTGCCCCGCCAGATCGACGTAGAAATTGTATTCCCAGTCCTTCCGCTTGGAGGGACGGGATTCGATCTTCGAAAGGTTGATGTGGAATTGGTCGAACGCCTGCAGCGCTTTGACCAGTGAGCCGGGCTTATCCTGAATCGCGAAGAGGACAGAGGTGCGATCGTTGCCGGTCGGCGGGCAGGTCTTTTCGCCGATGACCAAGAAGCGCGTCGTATTGGTTGCGCGGTCCTGGATCGCTTCTTCGAGCATCGTCAGGCCATACATTTCCGCAGCCAGCGGTCCGCCCATCGCGGCGGCGCCTTGCGCGGCGTTTTCCTTCGCGAGCTGCGCCGCCTTGGTGGTCGAGGAAACTTCCACCAGATCGGCTTCTGGGAAATTTTTCAGGATCCACGAGCGGCATTGGCCGAAGACCTGCGGGTGCGAGTAGAGCGTTTTGATTTGCTCGCGGGGGATCGACGCCATCAGGCCGTTCTCGATCCGGAGCAGAATCTGCGCGCAAATGTGCAGCGGGGAATCGACGAACAAATCGAGCGTGTGGGAAACCGCGCCTTCGGTGGAATTCTCGATCGGCACCACGCCGTAATTCGCCCGGCGGCGGGCGACCTGATCGAAGACGTCGGCGAAATTCGGCTGCGGCGAGTAGTTCACCGAATGGCCGAACTTTTTGATCGCCGCTTGATGCGTCCAGGTGCCTTCCGGTCCGAGGTAGGCGATGGTCAGGTCGTCCTCCAGCGCGAGCGCGGCCGACATGATTTCGCGGTAAATCGCCAGGATCGATTTTTCGGGCAAACGGCCCTGGTTCTTCTCGATGAGCTTGCGCAGCAACGCGTCCTCGCGCTCGGGTGCGTAGATTTGGAGGCCGTCGCGCTTTTTGACGACGCCGACTTCATGGACCAGATCGGCGCGGCGGGAAAGCAGGTCGAGGAGGTCGCTATCGATGAGGTCGATCTGTTTGCGGATGTCGTCGAGATTCACGGGAAAGAAAAAGTGAGCTAAAAAAGGAGGGCGGTTGCGGATCAAGCGTCTGCGGCTTCCGGCGCTTCGGCTGGGGAAGCGACGGGCGCGAGCGAGAGTTGCTGTTCGGAGTTGTCGGCCTTCGCCTCGTCCGGCTCCGGCAGCTTCACTTTCCGTAGCTCGGAAGCGTTCGGTAGGTCGTCGACACTGCGGATGCCGAAATGCTCGAAAAACAGATCGGTCGTTTCGTAAAGCAAGGGGCGCCCCGGCAACTCGGCGCGACCGCCGATGCGGATCAGGTCGCGGTCGAGCAGCTTCTGAATCATGCCATCGCAGGAAACGCCGCGGACCGCTTCCATCGCCGATTTCGTGATCGGCTGCCGGTAGGCGATAATCGCGAGCGTTTCCATCGCTGGGCCGCTGAGACGTTCGGGTTTGCGGCCGGGGAAAAGCTGGCGGGCGAATTCGCCGTATTCCGGGCGAGTATAGAGTTTCCAGCCCTTCGCTCGTTCACTCAAGGCGAAGGCTCGTCCTGAGGCCGTGTAGGTGGCGTTGAGGTGGGCGATCGCCTCGGTCACCTGCTCGGGTGAGGTATCGGCCAGCGTGGCAAGCCACTCGGGCAGGGCGGGGGGCTCACGGCCGTCCTCGATTTCCCGAGCGCGCACATCTTCCGCTTCCGCCACGCGGGCGCGCACCAGCCGGGCGATCTCGGGGGTGGCGAGAGGGGCCTCGGAGGCGATAAGGAGGGCTTCGACGATCGCGCTGAGCTGCATGGAGGCATGGCAGCGTAGGGATTGGCGTAGGCATTTCAAGCGTGCCGCCACTCAAAACGGGAGATCCTGCGGGGTGGGTCCTTCAAAATTTGTCTTGCTGGCGACGGATCGCGGCGCTAATCCACCGCGCCCAATTCGATCGGTTGTGGCTGAAAGAGCCAAGGGTGTTCTTCCGTTCCGATCCCAGTCCATTTCCTTACCCGCGCCATGGCCGCGAAGAAATCCACTCCTAAAGCCGCCGCCAAGGCGGACAAGCAAGTTTCCGCCAAGTCCGCGCCGAAAGCCGCGGCCAAGCCCGAGAAAAAGGTCGCCTCCGCGAAAAAGGAGTCCGAGCCGGCGAAAGCGGCGAAGAAGCCAGAAATCGTTGAGGCGGCAGCTCCAGCTGTGACCAATGGCCACGCGAACGGTTCCGTTGCCCACTCCTCCTCTTTCGTCGACAAGCAGAAGCAGCGTTTGCTGGATTTGCGCGATGAATTGGTCGACGCGATGACCGGCACCACCCGCGATCAGATCCGCAACGCGCCGGAAGGCAGCGAAGCGTCCGGCAGCGGAATGCACCAGGGCGACGCCGGCAGCGATGCCTACGACCGCGATTTCGCCCTCAGCGTACTCGCGAAGGAGCAGGACGCACTTTACGAAATCGAGCAAGCCCTCCAGCGCATTAAGAAAGGCGCTTACGGCGTGTGCGAAATGTCCGGTAAAAAAATTCCGCAGGCACGTTTGGAAGCGATTCCATTCGCCCGCCTGACGGTCGAATGCCAGGCTCAATGGGAGAAAGAATACGGCAATCGCCGGTTCCGTCCGTCGAACGAAGTCGGCTTCAGCGGTGGAAATTACGCCGATGATGAAGATTCTGACTCGGTTTCGCTTGACGAGGACGAAGACTGACCTAGATTCCCGCCCCCAAGATTTTCAGTCATGCCACGCGAGATCATCATCCTCGAATGCACGGAAGCCAAGGCGGAAGGAAAGCCTACGTCTCGCTATGTCACCACGCGTAACAAGAAGAGCCTGCGCACGCCGGGTCGTCTTGAAAAAGTGAAGTTTAATCACTTCCTGAAACGCCGCACTCTTCACCGCGAACTCCGCTAATTCTTTCTCCCATGTCCGAGCCAAAGACCGTCGAACGCCGCATTGCTTTCCGCAAGGCGAACCGCATGATGCCGCGCCGTCGGCATGACATCCCGGTGGCTTCCGTGATTTACACCAATCCGGATCTACTGACCAAGTTCACCACCGAGACCGGCAAGATTCTTCCGCGTCGCGTCACCGGCGTCTCCGCCAAGCTTCACCGCAAGATCACCCGTGCCATCAAGCAGGCGCGTGCCGTGAACCTGCTGCCTTGAGGCTCCGGACGAATCCAAGGATTTTTCCCGCGAAGGAGCTTGTCCGCATTCCGGACAGGCTCTTTTCCGTTTAGCGTCCCATGAAGGATCTTAAGGACACCCAAAACGAGCGTGACGACCGCCGTTTACCGATCGATCGGGTCGGCGTGAAAGGGCTGCGCTTCCCGGTGGAGGTGCGCGATAAGGGCGGCAGCGTGCAGCGCACCGTCGCGACGGTCGCGCTGGCCGTCGATTTGCCCGAGCATTTCAAAGGCACCCACATGAGCCGCTTCGTCGAAGCGCTCCACGCCCACGGCGGGTGCCTCGATGTCCGCACCATCGCTTCGTTGCCGCGCGAATTGCTCAAAAAGCTCGATTCGCAAAAAGCGCACGTCGAATTCCAATTCCCCTTCTTCCTCAGCAAGGCTGCCCCGGTCACCGGGAAACACGGTCTGCTGGATTACGAAGTGCGCTTCGAGGTCGAGGCGGAGCGTGACAAGGAAACCGATTTCGTCGTCACCGTTTACGTGCCGGTCGCCACCTTGTGCCCATGCTCAAAGGCGATCAGCGATCGCGGCGCGCACAACCAACGGGGAATCGTGACGTATTCGGTCCGTTCCACGGAACCGATTTGGATCGAGGACTTGATCGCCTTGGTCGAGCGGTCGGCGAGCTGCGAGCTTTACAGTCTGCTGAAGCGCCCCGACGAAAAGGCAGTCACCGAGCGTGCCTACGACAATCCGGTCTTCGTGGAAGACCTTGTGCGCAACGTGGCTTCCCGTTCGAACGCGCACGATCAAATCACGTGGTATCGCGTGGAGGCCGAAAACTTCGAGTCCATCCACAACCACAACGCCTACGCGGTCATCGAAAAACGCTAACAGGCGTAAAAAACCTCCGGCACGCGAGGCATGCCGGAGGCTCGAGTTCCGCAGGTGGGAAAATTATTGCGGCGGCGTCGGCGGGACTGGCTCGGTGGGTGGCACCGGAGCGGTCGGTTCGGCTGGCGGTGGCGCGGGTTCGGATTCCTTGCCCATCGCGGCGTCGGCGGCTTTCTTGGCTTCTTCCGCCATGCGCTTGGCCTCTGCGGCTTTCTTTTCCGCCGCGGCTTTGGCTTCATTCATTTTATCGGCTGCTGCCTGTGAAGCGTTCAGGGCGCTCTGAGCGGCGGCGGCGCCGGCTTCGTCAGCCGCTTCTTTGGTCGCTTCGGTCGCTTCCTTCACTTTTTCGGAAGCGTCTTCTACGACGTCTTTTGCCAGATCGGACGATTTTTCGGCGGCGTATTTGATGTCTTTGGCGGCTTGTTTCGCCGCTTCGCTATTCGCGTCCTTTTTTTCGCACGCCACGAAACACAGGGGCAAGGCGAGGGCGGGAATTAAGAATTTGGTTTTCATCGGATGGTACGGGTTGTGGTTCGGCCATCGACGGCCTTCTAAACCGATAGCTCCGATCTAACGAACGTCAAACGGTCGTTCGGTGGCTTGTTTCCAACGGGGAAAAGGCCAACATCCGGCTCATGGAGTTCGCGGAAGTCACTTGCCCGACCTGTTTCGAGGTCTTTGAAGTCGCGGTGCCATCACCCGATGAGATGCCTACGGAAGTGGATTACGACTGCGAAATCTGTTGCCGCCCGATGACCATTGTTTTCAGCCGCGAAGGTGTGTGGGCGAAGGGGTTGGGGGAGTGAGCGCTTTGCCAGACCCAAGAATCCAGAGTCCAGGATCCAGAAGGGAGAAAAGATAGAGCGCGCTTTCTTTCTGGATTCTTGAATCTGGACTCTGAACTCTCCGCGCCGATGCCTGACGCCACCTACGTGCGCGACGCCTTCGCGCGGATCGCCGACCGCTACGTGCTGACCAACCATGTGTTGAGTTGCGGGGTCGACTTGTGGTGGCGCAAAGTGGTGACCAGCCGCATTCGTCGTTGGAAACCGTCCCGCTTGCTCGATGTCGCAAGCGGCACGGGCGACCTTGCCTTGGCGATTCAGGATGCTTGCCCGGATTGCGAAGTGGTGGCGTCGGACTTTTGCCCGGAGATGCTCGCCCACGCCGCGAGCCGGGGATTGCCGAAAACGGTGGTGGCCGATGCGCTGAATCTGCCGTTTCAGGAAGACGAATTCGACGTCGTGACGGTGGCGTTCGGCCTCCGCAACATGGCCGATTACGAAAAAGCCCTGCAGGAGATGCGGCGCGTGCTTAAACCGGGCGGTCGCTTGGTGATTCTCGATTTCTCCCTGCCGAAGGGAATCCTGCGTGCGCCTTATCGTTTTTACCTCCACCGGATTCTGCCGAAATTCGCCGGCTGGCTCACGGGCGAAAAAGACGCCTATGAGTATCTGGGTGGCTCGATCGAGCAGTTTCCCGCGGGTGAAGACATGAAAGCGCTGCTGGCGCGTTGTGGTTTTCGGGAGCCTGACTGCACGCCGCTCACGGGTGGCGTAGTGAGCGTGTATCAGGGGACGAAATAGGTCCTCCGCTCGGGTTCGCGGGCGTTGACCGGGCGGCGATGCCCGCTTTACCGTTCGCCCGGATGAACATTGAGCAATACGCGAACCGTTTCGTGTGCGACCTGGTGGCTTACGAGCCCGGCAAGCCGATCGACGAGACCGCCCGTGAACTCGGCCTCGACCCGCGGGACATCGTCAAGGTGGCGTCGAACGAAAACCCGCTCGGCCCTTCGCCCAAAGCCAAGGTGGCGATGGTTGAAGCGCTGGAGGAGTCGCACATTTATCCCGATGGCGGCGGCTACCGCTTGCGCAGCGCGATTGCCCAAAAGCTGGATGTCGATCTCGACAACGTGGTGATCGGCAACGGCTCGAACGAAATCATCGAGCTGCTCTGCCATTGCTTCCTCAACAAGGACGCCGAACTCATCGCCGCCGAGCATGCGTTCGTCGTTTACAAGCTCATGGCGACGCTCTTCGGCGCGAAGTACGTCGAAGTGCCCGATCCGGGCTTCGTCCACGATCTCGACGCGATGGCCGATGCGATCACCGACAAGACGCGTCTCGTGTTCATCGCGAATCCGAATAACCCGACGGGCACCGTAGTCGACCAAGCCGCGATTGATCGCTTCATGGCGCGCGTGCCGGACCATGTTGTCGTCGCGTTCGACGAGGCCTACTACGAGTTCCTCGACACTCCGCCGGACACGTTGAAATACGTTCGCGAGGGCAAGAACGTCTGCGTTCTCCGCACGTGTTCGAAGATTCACGGCCTCGCCGCCTTGCGCGTCGGTTACGGTCTCGCTTCGAAGAGTGTGGCCGCGATTCTGCAGAAGGCCCGTCAGCCGTTTAACGTGAACGCGATTGCCCAAGCGGGCGCGCTGGCCGCGCTGACCGATTCCGAACACGTGGAAAAAACCCGCGAGGTGAATCGCAAGGGCCTCGCGTTTTATGAAGCGGCGTTCCGCGAGCGTGGCCTCGAATTCGTGCCCAGCGTGGCGAACTTCATCCTCGTGAACGTCGGCGATGGCGACCGCGTCTTCCGCGACATGCTCAAGCAAGGCGTGATCGTCCGCGCGATGCGCAGCTACAAACTGCCCGAGTGGGTTCGCATTTCCATCGGCACGCCGGAGCAAAACGATCGCTGCCTCGAAGTGCTCGATTCCGTGCTCGGCGCGGTTCCCGCCTGAGCCCGCTTTTTTCCATCGCGACGATGACTCCCGATTCCCAAGCGTCGACCATCGTCGCGATCGCTTCGCCCGCCGGCACGGGTGCGGTCTCGTTGATCCGTCTGTCCGGTCCGGCGGCAATAGCCATCGCGGATCGTGCGACCGGTGGAAAAGCGTCCACGGCTGAGCCTCGCCAAGCGACTTGGTGTCGCGTGTTCGACGAGCACGGCAACACGCTCGACGACGGTCTGCTCACGGTTTTCCACGGGCCGAAAAGTTTTACCGGCGAGGATTCGGTCGAGTTCACCGGCCATGGCGGCATGCTTGTCACTCGCGAAGTGCTGGGGCGTTTCCTTGCCTGCGGTGCGGTGATGGCCGGGCCGGGGGAGTTCAGTCAGCGAGCGTTTTTCCACGGCAAACTCGATCTCACCCAGGCCGAGGGCGTGATGGATCTGATCTCCGCCCAAACGACGCTCGCCCTGCGCGCGGCCCGCGAGCAGCTCGAAGGCACGCTGGGGAAAAAGACGCTTCAAGCCCGCGATGCCGTGCTTGGCGTGCTCGCCCATGTCGAGGCCTATATCGATTTCCCCGACGAGGATATCGATCCGCAGACCGGTCGCGCGTTGTGCGATCGACTGATCGCGGTGAGAACCGGCATCGACCGCTTGCTCGCCACCGCCGATCAAGGTCGCGTGTTGCGCGAAGGCGTGCGCACGGTGATTTTCGGCGAACCGAACGTCGGTAAATCCAGTTTGCTCAACCGCCTGCTCGGCTACGAACGCGCGATCGTCAGCGAGGTCGCCGGCACCACCCGCGACACGATCGAGGAAACCGTGAACCTCGATGGCATCCCTCTTCGACTCATCGATACCGCCGGGGTTCGCGAAGCCACCGACCGGATCGAAGCCGAAGGGATTCGTCGCACCGAGCGGCAGATTGAAACGGCCGATTTGCTCATCGAAGTCCACGACGCCGGCAAACCTCGCTCCGCCGCGCCGCCGCGCGAGTTGCCGGAATCGGTTCACCGGTTGGTCGTGTTGAACAAGGCCGACCTCGGCGAGCATCCAGATTGGTCGGGCCATTCCGGCGTGCGTTTGTCCTGTGTCACCGGCGAAGGCTTCGACCGGCTGGCTCAGGCGATCCGCGAATCGTTGCACTTCGGCATGGCGGAATGGGGGGATCACGCGGTGGCCATCAACGCCCGTCACCAGGCCTGCCTCGCGCGCGCCCGCCAAGCTCTCGACGCCGCCTTGCCCTTGCTCGAACCACCGGCCGACCCGGAACTCGCGTCGATTGATCTGCGGGAAGCGCTCGATGCGTTGGGCGATATCACCGGCCGGGTGGATACCGAGGATTTGCTCGGCGTCATTTTCTCGACGTTTTGCATCGGCAAGTAGAAGCTCACGGTCGGTTACTCTCCGGCTTGCTTTGCCGGTAAAAAACCGAACCTTGAAGACTGTGTTCAAGCTGCTCCACCTCCGCGGGTGTCTCGCGTTGTCCCTGCTTGTATCGACGGGTTTTGCCGCGACCGTCGAGCGGGCGGACGATCGTATTCCGCAGGAAATTCAAAGGCTTGGGGACGATCGCTACGCCATTCGCGAAGAGGCGACGAAGCGCTTGTGGGAAATGGGTAAAACGGCGCTACCCCCACTTCGCGAGGCTCTTTCCCATGCCGATCCCGAGATCGCCCGTCGCGCGAAGCTTCTGATCCGGAAAATCGAATTGGAGATCACTCCCGATACCGAACCTGAGGTGCTGGCCTTGGTCGAGCGCTACGGGCACGCCACGTCGGATGATAAGCTTCAGCTTTTTCAAGAGCTCCGGCGGCATTCGGCATGGAAACAATTGCTGCGCCTGTTTCGCGATGAATCGGACCCGATTTTGAAGAGCCGTATGCATGGCATGGTTCAAACGATCGCGATCGAAGCGGCGCGCGCAAAGTTGGTCGCAGGGAAGGATGACGATGCCCGTGAAATTCTCGAGCTCGCTCCTCAGGAAGGGACGACAGCCATTGCGCTTGCCGAGTTTCATCGCCATCACGGAACTCTGCAGGCCGAATTAGCGAAGAAGATCTCTCCTGCGCGCAGAGTGGCGCTTTTCCGGGTCGCGGGAGATCTCGCCCGTGCCAAGGCTGAGGCGTTGGCAATGGGCGATCATAAGACTGCGGCGATCCTCGCTCTGCAAGAAGGCGATCCGTTGCCCTGGTTGGATTTGTTTGAAAGTGCCGAGGGTTCGCGCGGAGGAACACGCGTTTATCTTCGGCTTGCCCGGAAACGATGGGCGGGCGAAACGCTCGCGGCGGAGGACGTCGCGCCGTTGCGGGAGTTGCTGAAGATGGACGACGAAAGCGTCCGTGCCAGTGCCCGTCATCTCCTGTTTCTTCTTGGTGAAAGCGGGGCGGCGGAGGAATCGCTGCTCAAGGACGATCCTAACAGCGCTTTCATCCATTTCGATCTCGCGGAACGGGTGCCGGAAGCTCTGCGCGCGATCGGTCTCGATTCCCCGCAACCCGATTACAAAGGATGGATCGCGAAACGCTTTGAAGCGTTGCTGCGCGATCCGGATGAAGCGGTGAACGAAAATCAGGAGCTTCAGATGATGGCGTCGTTTCTGGACCGTCGCGGTCTGACTTCGGAATTTGCCGCTTATGACGAACCGCTGGCGGAGCTCGCTGAGAATGCTCCCGATGCCTTCGTCGAGTTTGTCAGCGCCTTGTTCAATCACGAAACCATTGAAGCGGGCGCACCCAAACTCGCCCGTCGATTGGCCGTAGCTTACGCCAAGGACGACGATGCAAGATGGGCGGAATTGCCCAGCCTGGCATTCGGGGACTCGAGCATGGCGGGGGAATGGTGGGATTGGCTCGGTCAACTCGATCCGCAGGCCAGCCGTCTCGATCGCTTCGATGCACTCCTCGCCTTGGGACGGGTGGGCGGCGATCCTCGTCATCTACGTAGCGATTGGTGGAAGAAGATCTGGGCGGGGTTCGACAAGTTGCCAGCCGATCAGGCGAACTCGAAGGCGACAATGATCCTGCAGCTCGCGCTTTCGGTGGGCGATCTTGATCAAGCGTTGCGAGCTTGGGAGTGCTTGGGCAATCAGCTGGCTCTCGAGGATTTGGATGCGGACAAGTTGCTGGTTTATCTTTCTGCTGCGGGGCAATGGGAACGGCTTTCCGCGTTGTGGCTGCAGTTCGTCGAGGATCAACCCGCGCGCGCCGAATTGCGCGCCCACGCCGCCGCCACTTTGCGCCGCGCCGGCAAGCTCAAGGAAGCGGCCGAACAGGAGGCTTGGGCGGAAAAACTCGCCCTTGGAGAAAGTGGTGCGCTTTTCCGCATCGGACAGGCATACGCCTATACGGGCGATTTCCAAAGCGCGTCGAAATGGTGGCAGCGGGCGATGCTCCAGGCCACTCCGGAAACGCCTAATTGGACCGATGTGCTGGAAGCCCACATCAACCGGATGTTGGAAACGCACGACTGGAAACTCGCCGCCGCGGCCGCGGAGGTAAGGGCCTCCATTTACGCCGGTGGCGGACGTCCGCTACCTCCGCTTGCCTTACTCCGCTTGCGCGTCGCGGCGGACTTTCCCCAAGCATTGGGTCAGCTTGGGACCCGCCGTGAACAGTCGCTTGTACGGTTGGAACAGTGCCATCGGTTAATCCCAGCCGACGGTTCGCTCGCGGATTCTTTTTTCCCCGCCTTGCGTGCTGCCGGATTGAGAAAGGAACACGATGCGTGGTTCGAGCAAACCTGGGCGATGTTGCAGCCGGTGTTGACCGCCTACCCCAACGGCGCGAATAGCTCCAACACAGCGGCTTGGCTCGCAGCCCGGGCTGCGCGGCGCCTCGACGAAGCCGAACTCCTCATCCAGCGCTCGCTCGTCGATTCGCCCGAACAGGCGGCCTACCTCGATACCTACGGCGAGATTTGGTTCGCCCGGGGAGACCGCAAGAAAGCGCTCACTTGGTCCGCCCGGGCGATCGCCTCGGATCCCGTCGATTTCAACCTTCGCCAACAAAACGAACGCTTTCGTTCGGCTCCCGTGCCGGCTTGGTGAGAACGAGCAGCCTGCTCATTCTCCGCAGCACTTGTGTAGGACATCGGCGAAATCCGCCGGCGAAGACGCCGCCATCAACCCGTGTCGGGCGGAGTCTTTGCCCATCGACCGGGCGATGCCGCTTAACAAGGCGAGCTGCGTTTCCGGGCGCTCCGCCGGCGTCACCAGCAGGAAGAAGAGATGGATCCGCTCGGAATCGCTGGCCGTATCGGCGATGCCTTCACGCGAACGTCCCGCGATCACCAACGGTGCTCCCAACCCCGCGACGCGCGCGTGGGGCACTGCGATTCCATTGCCAAGATTCGTGGAAATTTCGCTCTCGCGTTCCAAGGCGAGCCTGACCACTTCCGTGACCTCCATGCCGATGGGCAGATGCTTGCGCGGGATCGCGCCGGCCAATTCACGGATCGCCTTTTCACGGTTATCCGCCGAGAGATCGGCCAGGATGGCGCCGCGGCGCAGCGACTCGCCGAGCGAGACGGGTTTTTCGCGCATTGTTTCGCCCTCCAGTCGCCCGACGACTTGTTCGAGAATGTCCTCCATCGTGATCACGCCCAGCACCGTGCCGTTCATTTCCACGACGAAGAGTGAAACGTTTTCGTCCTGCATCCGCACGAGCGCTGCGCTGATGTTTTCGTCCGGATGAATGGATCGCAACGGTCGCACTAGCTCCGGCCATTGGTTCTCGCCCGTGTAAGAAATGAGGTCTTTCGCGAGCAAGTAGCCAAGAGGTCGACGGCTGCTGGCATCGACCACCGGCCAGCGAGAAAATCGTTGGCGCGCGATTTGCTCGATCACCGTCGTGTAGGGATCGGCGGAGCACAGCGTTTGCACACGCGGCCAAGGGACCATCACGGTGGCCAGGCGTTGCGAGCCGATGTTGGAAACGTTGTCCATGATGAGCTGGAGGCGGATGTCGCGCAGTTTCCGTTCCGCGGCTTCATGATGTTGTCCCGTGTCAGCCAGGACCATGCGGGCCAGCGAGACCGCGGCCTCGGCTTCCTCGAAGATCGCCGAGGTTGCACCGCTGCGTTCGAGTTCCTCACGCTCGCGCAGGTAGCGGGCGCGCACGACGATGCGCAAGGTTTCGCTCTGGCTGCGCGCAGCCGTGACGATGGCCGCCCGCTGAGTGACGTCAGGCAGAGTGATGACCAAATGGGATGCCCGTGTGATTCCGGCTTGTTCGAGAATCGCGGGACTTGAGGCATCGCCGAAAATCGCCGATTGGCCTTCCGAGCGCAGTTGCGAAACGGTGTCCAGATTCATGTCGATGACGATGGCCTCGACACCTGCGTCGCGCAGTACGCTATGAACCGACCGACCGACGGGGCCGTAGCCGACGATGATCGCGAACTGTCTGCCGCTGCTCGGTTTCTCGGGCTCGGGTGACTTCGCGAGTTCGGTCGCCACCCGGCTTTCGGCACGGCGGTTGAGCAAACTCCAAAGCTTCGGCCGCTTGCGCAACCACGTTTCCATCTTCGGCAGCGCATTGAAGAGCAGGGGATTCAGCGTGATCGACAGAATCGCCGAAGCTACCAGAACGCTATGCCCCGCATCCGGCATCAAGCCATGACGCCGGGCGAGATCGGAGAGAATGAAGGAAAACTCGCCGATCTGCGCCAAGCCGATCGCCACCGTCAGCGCCGTGCGGGCGGAATGGCCAAGCACGGCGACAATCACCAGCGCGGCAAGCGGTTTGATCAACAAGATGATGCCCAGCGCCGCGGCCACCATCAGCGGTTGTTGGATCAGGATCGAGGGGTCGAACAGCATGCCGACCGAAACGAAGAATAGGACCGCGAACGTATCGCGCATCGGCAGCGCATCCGCCGCGGCCTGATGGCTTACGGGGGACTGCGCCACGACCATGCCCGCGAGGAACGCACCGAGTGCCATCGAGGCACCGAAGAAGAAATAAGACGCTGCGGCGATTGCGACCGAGAACACCAGCACGGTGAGCGTGAACAGTTCTCGCGAACGCAGCTTTGCCACCCGCACCAGCACCCAAGGCACGATCTTGGAACCGGCCCACAATACGATCGCCACGAGGACCGCCAGCTTGGCCATGGCCACTCCGAGCGCCCATCCGAAGCCAGCACCTCCCGATGCCGAGGCATCCGCGCCCAACACGGGAATCAACACCAGCAGGATGACGGTGAAAATATCTTCCACGATGAGCCAACCCACCGCCGCGTGACCTTGCGGCGAATCCAGCACGTTCGCATCCATCAGCACCCGCATCAGCACCACGGTGCTTGCCACCGCCATGGCCATCCCGATGACGGCGCCGGTTTTCGCCGGTAGGCCGAACCAACTGAACACCACCACCGCGAGTACGGTCGCGATCAGACTTTGCCCGACTGCCCCCGGGATGGCGATTTTTCGCACTGCCACCAAATCCTTGAGGTGGAAGTGGAGGCCGACGCCGAACATCAGCAGGATGACCCCCACCTCCGCCAATTGCTGCGCGATATGGACATCGCCGACGAAGCCCGGCGTGTAGGGCCCGATGATCACCCCGGCAAGCAAGTAGCCAACGATCGGCGAAAGCCGCAGCCACTGGGTCAACAGGCCGAGCACCCACGCCGCGGTAAAGGCTGCGGCAATGGTCGCGATGAGAGATAAATCGTGCACATGGCTGGATAGAGTGGGGGGCAAATCCTGTCGAACCGGAAGCGGCTACGATGGAAAATTCCTCAAAAATTCTATCCAAGGAGCAAAGGGAGCGGCTTGTCCGCCGGGTTCTTGAGCAGTCTGTTGGTAACTTTCGCGAACTCGTAAGGGAGAGGCCTAGCGTGGGATTACCTGCCTCAAAAACACAATTTCTGGCGGAGTTTTCCACGGAAGGACGCTTTTCCATAAAGCTGCGAATCAAACCCGTTCGCATTTCTCCCTCTCCTCCTGCCTCGATCAAGCCTTCACCCAAGGCGAAATCGCAAAAACCCAACTAGAATGAAACCCAACTTAATCCGCATTGCCGGAGCAGCTCTGCTCCTATTCGCCCTCGGGCAACCCGTCGCGCAGGCCTACACCCACCCCTGCATTCCGGCCACCATGCAGGACTTGGATCACATCAAGGCTAACCTCAATAAGGAGCCCTGGAAAACCGGCTACGCCCAGCTCTTGGCCACGTGGAATCCCAATTACGTGCCGCAGCCTTTCGCGACCGTCACGCGCAATCCCAACCTAAACCTTACCGCCTGGAGGAAAGACATGGGTGCCATCTGGAATTATTCGCGCCTGTGGTATTTCACCGGTAACCATGCCTACGCGCAGAAGGCCCGCGACATTCTCATCGCTTGGGCAAACACCCAGACGAACATGGGCGGCAATGAAGCTGGCCTCGCCCTCGGCGACGCCGCATTCGCTTATGCTGGCGGTGCGAGTATCCTGCGCGGTACCTGGCCGGGCTGGACGCAAGCCGACACGGACGCGGTCAAGAACCTCTTCCTGAATGTCTATTGGCCCGCAACTGCCAACGCTTGGAATGTCGCCGGCCCCGCCAACAAAGGCTCGATCAACATGCAGGCCGGTATCGCCATCGCGCTTTTCTGTGACGATACCGCGAAGTTCGACAGCGTCCTTAACATGTATCGCACCTACCCAGGCTCCGGCCTGCCCAACACCCTGGCCACGGGCCAAATGGGTGAGACAGGCCGCGACGCGGGCCACGCTTACGGTGATCTCCTCGGCAAGGCCTTCCTCGCCGAATGCGCCTGGAAACAAGGCATCGACCTTTATTCCGAATGGGACAACCGGTTGCTGGCGGTTGGCGAATACTACGCCCGGAACACTCTGACCCTCGACAATCCTTTCGTGGACTACGGCACGGTGGATTACCTTTACACCGCCAATGCGGCTGGCCCTTACGGTGCCAATCGCGCGGCTCTTTACCTCCTGCAAAACGCCTACAAGATCCGAAAGGGCGTCGCCACGCCGTGGATCGACCGGAAACTCGGCGAGCAGCACGTGGATCTTAACAACTTCATGTATGCCAGAGCGACCGACTTCAGCACCGCCACGCCACCCGCGGCTATTGTTCGCCCGCCGGTCTCTTTGGCATCGAGTGGTCTGACGTTGACCACCCTTGGCAACAATTCCGCTGGCAGCAGCTGTTCTTACGCCAACGGCGTCTGGACGATGACCGGAGCTGGAGTCGATGTCTGGAACGATGTGAATGACGACTGCCAATTCGCTTACAAGCAGATGACCGGGGACTGCGCCATCGTGGCCCGGGTCGCCTCGGCCCAGGCAGTAACGGGTTCCGTCAAGGCAGGGGTGATGATTCGCGACAATCTTTCCGCCTCCGTTTCGCAGCGCGGCTGGGTGGCGATCATACCCGACACCACCACAGGAACCAATCACGTGCAAAGCCGCCTGAAGGGTGCGACGCAAGTCTGGGCCGGCAGAGTCACGCAGACGACTAATCTGCCTTCCAGCGCGCCTTACTGGGTCAAAGTGGAACGCAGAGGCCTCATGATTACCGTCTACAGTTCGCCAGATGGCACCAGTTGGTCGCCCAATGTCAGTTCCTACTTCGGCAATCTGCCATCCACTGTCTACATCGGCCTGTTCACGACAAGCGGATCGTCCACCGCCACCACCACCGTCAACTTCGACAACGTGGCCTTCACCGGCGGTACGGGCGGTCTGGTGATGACTCCGGCGGCTCCGGCGGGCTTGCTCGCTTCGGGATCAGCGAAGGCGATCACTCTGCGCTGGCTGCCTTCTTTCGGGGCCACCGGTTATGACGTGCTCCGCTCCACCACTTCCGGCAGCGGCTATACCGCCATCGCCAGCAACCTGACGGCCGACAAGACCAGCTACGCGGACACGACGGCCGCCGCCGGCATCACCTACTACTATGTGGTCCGGGCGAAAAACTCCGCCGGCACCAGCGGGAACTCGCCGCAGTTCTACGGCGCTCTGCTGCCCACACCCATGATCAACCTCGCCTTCGGCGGCACGGCCACGGACAGCGCGCATATCAACGGCCAGGACGCCACCGGAGCCTTCGACGGCAACGCGGGCTCCAAGTGGTTCAACAACAATGTCGCCCCCACCGGTTGGGTCCAGTATGACTTCGGCGCGAACAATGCGCAGGTCGTCAAGCGCTACACGGTGACCAGCGCCAACGACGTGCCCGCGCGCGATCCGAAGGACTGGAGCTTCCTTGGCTCCCAAGACGGCGTCGCTTGGACGACCCTCGACTCGAAGACCGGCCAGGCCTTTGCCAACCGGTATCAGCAAAACACGTATCCGATCGGCAACACCACCGCCTACCGTTATTACCGGCTCAACATCACCGCCAACAACGGCGCGGGTGGTGTGGCCATTGGCGATCTCGGCCTCTGGTCCGACACCGGACGCACGGTTCCGGACGGTCGCTACCACTTTGCCAGCCGCAACAGCAACAAGGTGATCGATCTGGTCGGCGGTGGCACCTCGGACGGCACGGATGCCGTGCAGTGGAGCTGGAACGGTGGCGGCAGCCAGAAGTGGGACCTCGCGTATCTCGGCAACGGCCAGTATAAACTGACCGGCGTTCCCAGCGGGAAGTTGCTCGAAATCGCGGGTGCCTCCACCGCCAACGGGGCAGCCGCCCAGATCTGGCCCTCGAACAACCACAACTGTCAGAAGTGGACCGTCAAACCCGCGGGCGACGGCTTCCTCAAGCTCCTGAACGTCCACAGCGGCAAATCGCTCGACGTCCAGAACAACTCAACCGCCAATGGAGCGGCCATCCTCCAGTATACCGACATCGCAGGCAACAATCAGCAATGGCTGATGTCTACTGCGCCCTAACGTGACCTACCTCGCCCCCACCGCCCCACGTTCCTTCGACCGGAGCGTGGGGCGGATTTTTTACCACGGTCAAACCCGCCAGACTTCCTGATCTCGACACCACCGCACGCCGTGCGGTATTGGATGTATTTTCGACCTTAATGTCCGATTTTTCCAAAGATGACGTGACACTCCTGCTTGAGGCGGTCGCCCAAAGAGAGGAATTCTCGGCGGAAAAACTGATGCCGCTGGTTTACAACGATCTCCGCCTGTTGGCGGCGACCCGGATGGCGGCGGAATCCGAGGAGCACACGCTTCAGCCCACCGCTTTGGTGCATGAAGCTTGGCTGCGGCTATCGAAATCAGGCGAGCGAAGGTGGAATGACCGCACGCATTTTTTTCGTGTCGCCGCCCTGGCGATGCGACGAATTCTGGTCGATCACGCTAGGCAAAAAGCGCGGCTCAAACGCGGCGGGAATGCCGTTCGGATCAATGAATTCAATAGCCGGGATTTAGCTCAAGTTCCACCTAATGAACGCATCCTGCTCATTGACCATGCGCTCGAACGCCTTGAAGAGATTGATCCGGAAGGCGCGCAGGTCGTCACCCTCAAATTTTTCGCCAATTACACCACACGGGAAATCGCGGGTATCCTCGATGTGGCGGAACGCACCATTGAGCGGCGCTGGACCTATGCGCGCGTGCGATTGATGCAAATGCTTCAGGAACGAAATGAGTGACGAGGTCGAGCTGGAGGTCGAACAGGCGATTTTCGCCGTGGCGATTGAACTCTCCGATCCGGCTCATCGGGAGGCCTTTCTCGAAAAAGTCTGCGTTGGCGATCCAGCTCTGCGGTGCCGCATCCAAGAACTGCTCGACACCTGTAACCGCGCGGAAAATTTTTTCGATTTCATGCCGGCGCCTCCCCGCTCCGGTCCGGCAAGTGAGGTCGCGGAGCGTGCATCCGATCCCGCTCAGGCTCATATCGGCCCCTACCGGATCGTTCGTCGCTTGGGCGAAGGCGGCTGCGGGGTCGTCTACCTCGCCGAACAGGAAACGCCGGTCCGCCGCAGCGTCGCCCTCAAAGTTGTCCGCCTGGGCATGGACACCGAGCGGATCATTTCCCGTTTCCTGCACGAACGCCAGGCACTGGCGCTGATGGATCATCCGGGCATCGCCCGCATTTACGATGCCGGCGCGACCGACTCGGGCCGCCCCTATTTCGCCATGGAGCTGGTCGAGGGTGAACGCATTACCACTTATTGTGAAACCCGCCGCCTCACGATCGAGCAGCGGCTTGAGTTGTTCATCCAGGTTTGCCTCGCCGTCCAGCACGCCCACCAGAAAGGGGTTTTGCACCGCGATCTCAAACCGTCGAACGTGCTGGTGACCGGGCAAGACGACGCCGCGAGCCCAAAGATCATCGACTTCGGGATCGCGAAAACCATCGATCCGTACGGTGAAAATTCGAGCGAAGCCACTCACACGGTGGAGCTGTTTATTGGCACGCCTGCTTACATGAGTCCTGAGCAAGCGTCAGAGGGACATCGAGAAGTCGACACCCGCGCGGACATCTACGGGCTAGGTGCGTTGCTTTACGAACTGCTTGCGGGACGACCGCCGTTCGATTCGAAAGTTCTGATGAAGCAGGGGCTCGACGTCATGCGTCGAACGCTGCGTGACATCGATCCTCCTATACCGTCGTCCTTGCTGCGCTCACTGCCGGCGGACGAACTGGCTGCTCTCGCGGAGCGACGTCAATGTACTTCCACCGTGCTGATCGCAGCGCTCCGGGATGATCTCGATTGGGTAGTCATGCGTTGCCTAGAAAAAGAACCGAATCGCCGCTATGCTACCGCCCAGGGGCTCGCCAGCGATCTTCGCCGGTATCTCGATTACGAACCGATCACCGCCCGGCCGCCCGGCGGGTTGTATCGCTTGGGCAAGCTGGCGCGTCGCAATCGTACCGCGGTGTTCGTCGGCACGGCGGGTTTCGTGGCTTTACTCGCCGGTTTCGGCGTCTCGACACGGCTGTACCTGCGCGAACGAGCAGCGTTGCGCGAAAAAACCCGGCTGCTGGAACAGGCCGAACAAGCGGAGAAAATTTCCCAAGCCGTCTTCCTCACGCGGGACAATCGCATGGAAGAAGCCAACGCCATTCTTGCCGAAGTGCGCCTTCCCGACCGCCCCACGTTCGAGGCACTCACCGCTTACCGGGCGATTGGCGAATGGCTGGCACTGCAGGAACGCTGGGTCGAGGCCGCCGACCGTTTCGCCGTGGTGGAACGCGTCGGCGAACTCGACGCCTGGCGATCTGTCACCCTTGATCATCAGGCTTACGGCGTGGCCTTGTGGATGAGTGGCGACGTGAAAGGCTACGAAACGTTCCGCCGAAAACATGCCGAGCGTTTCGCGAACGAAACCAATGGTGACGCGGTCGGGCGGGTGTTGAAAACGTGTCTGCTGCGACCGCTCGACGCCGCGCAACGTCAGCAACTGGAACCGCTGGGTCGAAGGGTGGAGCTATGGTTTCCCGAACTTCCGTCCAACTACGCTCGCAGTTGGGCGGTCGTGCCCATTTCTCTCTGGCGTTACCGGACGGGCAACATCGAAGGTGCTGTGAAATTGCTCAAGCACGCCTATCGATCGGAAGATCACAATTTGCTGATGACCACCGTGCGGGTGCTGCTCGCGCTGTGCGCGCGCCAGCAAGGCAACCACGCCGAGGCGGACTCTTTGGTGGCCACGGTCCGCGCCGACATGCCGCCTCATCTCAAAGGCGCGACATTCCATGGCGGCAACTGGTATGACTGGGCCTTTATCCGTCTTTTGCTGGAGGAGGCGCAGCCCGATCAACGATGAGGGAGAACGCCTTCATGCGTGATTTCATCCCACTCGTGCGCCTACTGCGTGGATCGATCCATTGGGAGAGAGCACTTCACGGGGGATCGAAGTAATGGCGGAGGGGGTGGGATTCGAACCCACGGTTGGTTGCCCAACTTCGGTTTTCAAGACCGACGCGATAGACCACTCTGCCACCCCTCCGGGAAACACGCGATTGCTTGGGATTCGTATGGGTTTCCGGGGCATCCGATTCAAGGGAAAAGGTTTCCGGATGGATGGCCGCTCGCGATCTTTGCATTTTTGAGGCATCCTTAGCGGAAACTCGCCGCCGATGGTGAAGACCAAATCGACCGAAGATCCCATTTCGAGCCGCGACGGCTTCCGTCTGTTCGTCACGCGCTACTGGCCGCGCGGACACCGTCGCGACGAATGCGACGAGTGGATTCCGTCGCTTGCCCCGAGCGAGACGTTGTTGCACCGGTTTCAAAGCGGGGAAATCGATTGGAAGCAATTCGAACGCGAATACCGGAGCGAAATGCTCAAAGGCTACGGCGACGAGTCGGGTCGCAACCAGCACATGCCGAATTCCGGGCAAAAGTATTTTCTCAAGCTACTGCGGAAGATCGCGGAAAAGAAGACGATCACCCTGATTTGCACCTGCCCACCGGATGCCGTGCATTGCCATCGGTTGATCCTTCGCGAATTGCTTTCGAGCGAAAAAGAGGTCGGATGATGGCGAGAAGCCGGTCCTCGCGGACCCTACAGATTCCGCAAATGGGTCTGGGTGACATGGGCGATCATGCCTTCTAGCGAACGGGCGGTTTCTTCTTCCTCCGCCAGGATCTCGCGACAGACGGAAACTACCTGCGGATATTCCGCCAGCTCGGCGGCGGCGATGAGCGACCGATAACAGGCGATTTCGAAATGCTCCGCGGCGTAGTTCGAGAGCACGATTTTCACCGGTGCATCGTCCGCCATGCCCATGGCGATCGGGCTGAGCATGCCGGACAGTGTCGCGGCTCCATCCTTGAGCAGACTGATGTCTTCGCCGATAGAGCGGAGCGCGCCTTCAACGAGATCGGCGTGGCGACGCGTTTCGGCCGCGTGTGCGATGATCTGTTGTTGGATGCTGGGGAAATGCACGAGGCGTTCCACCTGGCCTTCGAGCATTTCGGCCAGGTTGCATTCCATGGCGTGAGCGCTTCTCAGCCAGTTGGCGATTTCGGAGCGATTGTCTTTCATGGTTATCGCGAAGGTTTGAATGGATTCGTTTTCGCAAAAACCATGCCACCGCTATTTCCCTTTCGCCAGAGGGAGAAAGGGGGCTTTCAGGGCCTTTACGCACGGGCGCGTTGCATGGAGGACGGGCAACCTGCACGCGATCCGGAGCGTTTCATAAAACCGACCCAACGGTCATTTGCGTAAAACCGAGAGCGCCTCTACATTGGAAGGCTATGGCTGACGATAAATCCAAATCCGGCGGTCAAGATCGCTCTCGCATTAACGTCAACGAAGACTACGAACTCCGCGACTGGTCACGGAAGTTCGGCGTTTCGCCCGAGCGCCTCAAAGCGGTCGTGAAGCGAGTGGGTCCGATGGTCGATGACGTGAAACGGGCGCTCGGCGAATAAAGTCCGGATTCGTTTGTGTGTCCCATCACGAGTTGCTCGTCCCGGAACGTTTCGGGGCATGATGCGCGTACCCACGAAACTTTATGGATGATCTCACCGCGGCCCGGGCGACGATGGGGTTTTCGCTCGGCTTCCACATCATCTTTGCGGTGATCGGGATGACGATGCCGTTCCTGATGTCGGCCGCGCATTACCTCCATCTGAAGCGGGGCGATGCGGTGTATCTCGAACTCACCCGCATGTGGATGAAAGGCGTGGCGATTTTTTTCGCCGTCGGCGCGGTTTCCGGCACGGTGTTATCGTTCGAGTTGGGGTTGCTTTGGCCCGGATTCATGGAACACGCGGGGCCGATCATTGGGATGCCGTTTTCCTGGGAAGGTACGGCGTTTTTCGTGGAAGCGGTGGCGATCGGTTTGTTTCTATACGGCTGGAAGCGGATGAAACCGTGGGTGCATTGGGTGACCGGGCTCATGGTCGGAGTTTCCGGTTTTGCCTCGGGGATTTTCGTGGTCGCGGCGAATTCGTGGATGAATGCCCCGCAGGGATTCGAGTGGGCTGACGGCGTGGCGCGCAACATTGACCCGGTAGCGGCCATGTTCAACCGGGCTTGGCCACATCAGGCGATCCATATGCAACTGGCCGCATTACAAGCGGTCGGCTTCGCGGTCGCCGGCGTGCATGCCTTTCTTTACCTGCGCGGCCGCGCGCCGGAGCTGAACCTGAAAGCCCTGCGCATCGCGATGGTCTTTGGCGCTTCGGCGGCGATCCTGCAACCGGTCAGCGGACACTTCGCAGGCGAAAGGATCGCGGAACTGCAGCCGGCGAAATTGGCCGCGATCGAAGGCCACTTTGAAACCCGGACGCACGCGCCACTGACGTTGGGAGGCATCCCGGATGTGGAAACGCGGAGCACGAAATGGGGACTGGAGTTGCCCGGTGCGCTGAGCCTTCTCGCGCATCGCGATCCCGCCGCCGAGGTTATCGGGCTCGACCGCTTTCCGCGCGAAGATTGGCCGCCCGTGCTCATCGTGCATCTGGCATTTCAGCTGATGGTGGCCTTGGGGGTATGGATGGCAGTGCTTGGCGGATTCTTTTTCTGGTATCGGAGAAAAGCGAACTTCCCTCGGCGGTTCCTGTGGGCGCTCGTCTTTGCTACGCCGCTCGGGATGATCGCGGTCGAGGCTGGCTGGATCGTCACGGAACTCGGTAGACAGCCATGGATCATCTACGACGTGATGCGTACCGCGGATGCCGTTACGCCGGTGCCGGGAATGGTGTATCACTTTGTCTTGTTCCTCGCTCTTTACCTCGGCCTCGCGGCGGTGACCGCGTGGCTGTTCGTGCGACAGGTCCGGATCACCCAAAGAAAGTTCGAAGGGTTATGATCGACATCCTGATTTTCTTCATCGGCGCTTCCTTGCTACTCTACATCCTGCTCGGTGGCTCGGATTTCGGCGCGGGCATCGTCGAGCTGCTGCCTGCACGCGGTCTACGCCGGGCCAGGAAAGAGGTGATCAATCGTGCGATGGGTCCGGTGTGGGAAGCCAATCACATCTGGCTGATCCTCATCGTGGTGATTTTGTTCGTCGGCTTTCCGCGGATCTTCGCGACCTTGATGATTTCGCTGCACGTGCCCTTTCTCGCCCTGCTGGTCGGCATCGTCATACGGGGCACGGTGTTCACGTTCCGCCACTACGATGCGGTGCAGGAACCGGTGAGCCAAAAGGTTTACACGTGGTTGTTCGGACTCTCCAGCCTATGGAGCGCGCTTTGGCTCGGGATCATCGTCGCGAGCCTGACGCGGGGGACGATCGATCCGAAAGCCACCGACGTGTGGCGGGCCTACTTCGCCCCCTGGTGGGGAGTTTACCCGTTAGCGGTCGGGATATTCGTCGCCTGCATCTTCGCCTTTCTGGCCAGCGTTTTTCTGGTCGGGGAAACCGAAGATGAAACGTTGAAGCGGCGTTTCCGGCGGGATGCCGCGGTGTTCAACGTCTTGTTGATCGCGACAGGCGGGCTGGTCTTTGCCGCGTCCTTGGGCGAGCGACCGGGATTATTACGCTTGTTTATCGCCCATCCGGTTGCCATCGCGGCGGTCGTTTCCGCCACGTTATTGTTCGTAGCGCTATGGCGCTTCGTGTCGCGCAGGCAAGTTATGCTCACACGGGCTGTCGCCGCGGGGCAGGTCGTGTTGATCCTCGGCGGTTGGTGGGTTTTGTATGCGCCGAACGTTGTGCTCACCGTCGACGGCCCTCTCGGCTTCTACGATCAAGCCGCACCCGAGCCCGCTTTGCGCCAACTGGTCATCGCCCTGTTGGTCGGTAGTGCCTTCATCTTTCCGAGCCTCGCGTTCTTATTGTGCGTTTTCAAACTCGGCGCACGTGAGGAGCAGTAAGCGGGCGATTCTCAAGGTTTAGAAGACTTCGCCGATGGTTGGCCCACGATCACGCCGCGACCGCTGGTGGCGAGATACACGCGAGCGAATGCCTCCTGCGCAAGGCCAGTCCCCGTCGGGTCCATGAGGTGCACGAGACCCACAGGCGAAGGGGATGGACGAAGTGATGGAATTTCATGACGCGGGCAGCGAAGATACGCGCCCGCGTTTCCATTCTCTTCCATCAAAAGCAGGGAAAATCCGCCGCTTACGGCACGACCACAAGTCGATAGAAGCATTTGGTATGGGCCATTCCGCCGGCGTCGATTACCTGAAGCACGTTGCCGGTGCCCGCGATGTTTGTTTGGACGGTTACCCACGACGCGTTCTGCAGCGTGTCCGATCGTTCAAGGCGGTAGGTTTTCCCTGCAACGGTGGAGAAACTCACAGCGAAGTCGCTGGCATTGGTGGCGATCGCCGTCACGCGCAACGCGCTCGACGGATTCTGGGGATCGGTGCCCGCGGCGAATTCCACGGCGTTGGTCACGCCATCGCCGTCCGGATCGGCGGAGTCGGCGGCGTTGCCGCTGTTGCCGGTGGTGCCGAAGTTTGTCTGACGCCATTGCTGGAGTGCGGACAACGGGGTCGCACTGGCTTGGGTGCTGTCCAAGCTTTCCGTTACGGCATTGAGCGCGGTAACGACATAGTAGTAGGTCGTACCGTTGGTCAGACCGGCGTCGGTAATGCTGTTGGTCGTCGTGTTGGTGACGAACGCATAGGGGCCGCCACTGACAAGCGAGCGTTTGACGTTGTAACTGAGCGCCCCCGTGACGGCACCCCAGTTCAACGATACGCTGGCATCGCCGCGAGTCACGATGAGCGACGTGGGCGCTGCAGGCGGGTTGGCCAAGGCGGCGATTTGCTGAGCGGTCAGCGCCTGACCCATGATCCGGAAATCGTCCACCGCACCGGCGAGATACGGATCCGGGAACTGCGCTTTGCCGATGTAGTTCAAATTGGTCGAGCCGAGGCTGGAAGGAGTGAGCGTCATCCCGGTGTTTTGGCCGACTTGGACGCCGTTTACATAGAGAGTGCCGGTGCTGCCGTTCAGAACCACGGCGACATGCTGCCAGCTCCCGGTGGGCAGGGTAGCGGCACCGTCGATGATCTGTTCGCCTACAGAAGGGGTGCGGATGGCGAAACGGACCCTGTCGTTCGCGCCGTTTCTCGGGCTCAGGAACATGTAGTTAGTGGTGCCACTGCCGAAGTCGAAAATGCGCTGCCACCTGCTTGTGGAAGTCAGGTTGACCCAAGTGGAGATGGTGCAGGTCGTGAGGCTGTTAACCACGCCGGTTGGCAGGGTGACGTATTGGGTGGAGCCGCTGAGGTTCACCGCGTTGTTGAGCTTGCCAGCGCTCCAGGTGGGGCCACCGACGAGCGTGCCGTTCCAGTTGTTGCCGGTGGCGTCGGCCGCCGAGACGCCACTTGTTTCGTCAAACTTCAACCAAGCGCGGGTCTGAATGAAGGGCTGGACCGTCACGTTGAAGGTTCGTGAGGTGGTGTTGCCTTTGCTGTCGGAAGCGGTGGAGGTGACCAGGGTGGTGCCGATCGGAAACACAGAACCGGACGTCGGGGCGTCGGTCGTGGGGCGGGCACCGTCCATCACGTCGAGGGCGGAAGTGGTGAAATTGACCACCGCTCCCGCCGAGCTGGTCGCGGGAACCACCATGTCGGTGGGCACCGTGATGTTGGGTGGGGAGATGTCGTTCACTCGGTCGTCATTCACGGTCACCGTGAAGGAGGTCTGGGTGAAGTTGCCACTGCTATCGCTGGCGGTACAGGTGACGGGGGTCGAGCCGATCGGGAAAACACTGCCCGAAGGCGGCGTGCAGAGAACCGTGATCGGGCCGTCTTCGTCATCGGTGGCTGTCGGGCTGAAATTCACCACCGCGCCGCTGTCGCTCACTGTTCCAATCAGAATATCGGAAGGCGTCGCAATCACGGGAGTCACCATGTCGGCCGAGAGAAACTGCAACTCGGTGAGCTGGATGCCGGTGGCTCCGCCGTTGGCGGTGATGTTGAGACGGTAATATTCGTAAGCCGCCGTCAGGGGAATGTCATAGGGGTAGGCCTGCAAGCGGGCGGGGAAACTCTGGCCGGCGCGGGTGTCGAGCGTGGTCCAATTCGTGCCGTCGTTGCTGCCCTGAACCTGCCAATCCTTTGGATCGCGTTCCGGCACGTCGTTGCCGGTGGTGAGGATGTAGCGGCTGAGCGGGTGGCGTTTGCCCGATGCGAAGCGGTATTGGAGCCAGTCGGTCGCGCCGGTGCCGTTGTACCATTTCGCGTTGGTGCCATCGAAGGCTTTGTCCACCCCCTCGTTACCGGACGTGTTTGTGCCATTGGTCGCAGTGCCGCCGGTAGAGCGGAGACGCACGGCGTTCAAACCGGCGGCGGATTCGGTGCCGTTGGCCGTGGTGCCCGACGCGGTGTTCGCGGAAACGGTGTAGTAGTAAAGCACGCCCGATTGCGCGGTGGCATCGGTGTAGGAGGTGCCGGTGACGTTGGTGGCGAGGGTCGTGTAAGGCCCGAGGGAAGCGGTGCCACGTTTGACGGTATAGCTGGCAGCTCCGGCCAAAGAGTTCCAATTCAGTCGCAACGTTCCGTAGGCCGCCGAAGCGGTGATGCCGGTGGGACCGGGCGGAAGCGGGTCAGGCAAACCTGGGTCGCTGGCGATCACGTAACGCAGCTCCATTGGGGAGGGGGCGGTACCTGCACCGGAAAGGGCACCGGTGGAAGCCGTGAAGATCGACTTGGTGAAGGGCGACCAGGTGTTCACCCAAGACGTAAACGAATCGTGTTTCCAGAAGCTGCTGCCTGCGATCGCGGAGTTCCAGTAACCGTAAATCATCCGCTTATTGTCGGGAGAAATCTGTGTCCCACTCGCGATGGAGTTCGTGGTGCCATCAAGCTTGATGCCGTTGAGCGTGAGCTGCCAACGGCTCTGGTTGAGGTCCATGCGGATTTCCACCGGCGAGCCGGTACCGGAAAGGTAACCGGTCTGCGTACTCGTCCACGCGGTGGAATAGGCGTTCCTCGGATCGAAGCTGAAATATCCATCGTAGAAAACAACCTCGGCACCGGTGTCCCGTCGCGCGCTGATGATCATGCGGTTCTGGGTGCCGTTTTGCGTGATGGTGATCAGGATGCCGGGTTTGTTGCCGGAGCTGAGCGCAATCGGGGCGTTGCCGTTCCAGGTTTCATCTCCGGACCACAAACCGAAGCAGGTTTTCTGATTGGTGGGGCTCGCATTTTTCACCTCCCAGAGCCAACGCAGGGTCGAACCGTTAGCGTTGTCCCAGTAGAAATTCGAAGCGGTTTTTGCTGCCGCCACGGCGTTAAGCGTGGGGGTGAGGGTGTAAGTCGTGTTGCCGCCGGACGTCGCCTCCACGGCCGAAGCGCTTGCTTGGCTGATGTTGGTCAGACCAGAAAAGCCGCCCGCGCCTGCTCTGACGTTGGCATTCACCGGATAGGTGTCGTCGCGATCGAGGTAATCGATCGCTTCCGCGATTTCGGCATCACTCGGATCCCAGTGGCCGCCGGGTCCGTTGTAGAGGAAACAGTCCAATCCCTGCGGCTCGTAGGCGCAGTGAAACGCTTCCACGAAGTAGTCTTCCCGGTAGTCCCCATGACGCCCGAGGATGTAAGAGCGCAATTTGCGCGCCTTGGCGTTGGTGTAGATGGAGTTGTGGAGAGAATTATTGGTCAGGTAGTAGAAGAGGAACGGCTGGTCTGAGTAATCGAAATAGGGGTCCGACTGGCCGCTGGTGTTCGGGATGTAATCCGGTGTGACCTCCTCAAGCCGTGGCAGCGAGAAGCCCGCCGAAGGAGCGGTGCCGCGGAAAATTTCCGAGTGGTAGAACGCCAGGCCGCTGGCGGTGCGGGCCCCGCCGGATTTGCCGGAGTTGTAGACGCGGCGGGGATCTATGTTGAACTGTTCCATCGCGCGGTAGATCGCAAAGAGTCCGGCACCGTAGCGGTCCGGCGAATACGCGTTGTTGCCGACGTTCCGCGGCGCGATCCAGATCAGGTTCTTTTGCTCGGACACGGTCCGGAGCACCGTGCCTCCGGTGTTTTGATCCGAGGTGATGTAGACCATCACGCCATAAGGCTTGGTGCCGTCATAGCTGGCCGGGACGTAGACATCGTAGGGCCAGCCAGCCAAGTTGAAGTCGTAGTTCACGACCTGCGGCCAGGTGCGGTTGACCACCGCGGAGTTTTGCAGGGCGCCCAGAGTGATGCTTCCATGAAACCCTGTCCCCCGCGTCCAAGGATCAGACGGGGCCGCGTGCAGGACACCACAGGTGAGCAGCAGAAGCAGTCCCGCCACAAGACGGCGGAAAGAGAGAAAGGCGGCGAATGAGATCTGGCGAATCATGACAGGGCGGTCGCGGTGGTAGTGGAAATCGCTCGCGAATCAAGGCCCGACTCCGGGCAGGCCGAATCGGTCTCGGCGTGCAACCCGTGGGGCTGAAATCTTGAATGGGATGGGGCAATTCCAATTTGGCCGTATCGTAAGTTCGTCCTTAATAATCCGCACTCGCCGGCCATGCTTTGCGGTTGCCGGGCAAGGCCGGGTTGCAAAGATTCGGGCGTGTTTCCCACCTCCGAAATTCTTCGGTCCATCCTGCCGGCTTATTTGCTGATCGTCGCCGGTCTGGCACTGCGACGTCTCGGGGTGTTGCGCCGGGAGCACGACGAAGGCGTGATGCACGTGGTGTTTCACGTGATGTATCCGTGTTTCATCTTGGATAAAATTCTCGGCAGCGACGCGGTGGGGAGTTTGTCGAAGGTCGCGTGGCCGATGGCGCTCGGGTTCGTTTTACCCATTGCCGGCATTGGGATCGGGTGGATCGCCGGGCGGTGCCTCGGGATGGAAAAAGGAACCGGTCAACGGACGTTCGCGCTTTCTTCAGGCGTGCAGAACTTCGGCTACACGGCGATTCCGGTGGTCCAGCAACTTTGGCCCGCGGGCGCGATTGCGGTGCTGTTCGTGCACAACCTGGGCGTGGAATGCGCGATGTGGTCGGTGGGCGTGATGTTGATGAGCGGATCGAAGGACATCGAATGGCGGCGTTTGATCAACGGTCCGATGTTCGCAGTAGTTGGAGGCTTGTTGCTGGTCGGCTTAAGCTGGGATCATCACGTCACCGGCCCGCCTCGCGAGGCGATGCGGATGCTTGGGCAAGGGGCCTTTCCGGTGGCGATCGCGCTGACGGGAGCGATGATGTTCGATATGCTCGGGCAGGAGCGGCCGTCGTGGAAAGTGGTGTTCGGCGGGGCGCTGGTGCGGCTGGTGATTTCGCCCGCGGTGATTTTGGGAGCGGCGAAGTTTTTGCCGATTGCGACCGAGTTGAAGCAGGTGTTGCTGGTGCAGGCAGCGATGCCCGCGGCAATGACGCCGGTGTTATTCGCGCGACTTTATGGCGGTCGCCCTGCGGTGGCGGTACAGATCGTGGTGGCGACGACGTTGCTAAGTTTGCTCACGCTGCCGTGGGTCATTGCATGGGGAAAGGCTTGGCTGGGGCTTTGAGTTGCCAGTTGCCAGTTGCCAGTTGCCAGTTGCCAGTTGCCAGTTGCCAGTTGCCAGTTGCCAGTTGCCAGTTGCTCGGTTCGTCCTTGGATCTTGCTGGAAACTGGGAACTGAAAACTGGCAACTTCCGAAGCAATGAAAGCCATTGGCGCGTTGCAATTTTTGCCGGTCGATCAGGAATCCTGCTTGGTGGAGTTTGAAGCGCCAATGCCCGTAGCTGGCCCGCGCGATTTGATCGTGGAAATCGAGGCCGTGGGAGTGAATCCGGTGGATACGAAGATCCGGAAGAGCCTCGGTGAGAAATCGCTGCCGACTCCCAGAATCCTCGGTTGGGATGCCGCGGGTGTGGTGGTGGCGGTAGGAGCGGAAGTGAATGCGTTTCAGCCGGGCGACCGAGTGTTCTATGCCGGTGACGTGACGCGACCGGGTTCGAATGCGCAGTTTCAAGCGGTCGACGAACGGTTAGTGGCGCATCTGCCCACGACCCTCGGTTATGCAGAAGCGGCGGCGTGGCCGTTGGTTTCGATCACCGCGTGGGAACTGTTGCACGAGCGCATGGGCGTCGATGTGCACGGCGGTGACGCGGGCAAAGCTTTGCTCGTGATCAACGGCGCGGGCGGAGTAGGTTCGGTGCTGATCCAACTCGCGAAACAAGCGGGCCTGGTAGTGGTCGCTACGGCGTCGCGACCGGAAACCATCGCTTGGTGTCTGGAAATGGGTGCCGGTCATGTGGTCGATCATCGCCAGCCGTTGGCGCCGCAGCTGGCGGAGTTGGAATTTTCCGCCTTTCCCTTCATTGCGAATTTATACCTGCCCGATCCTTACTGGGCTCAAACGGCATCGTTACTCGCGCCGATGGGAACGCTGGGCTTGATCGTCGAGCCAGCGGGCTCTTTGCCGGTGGGTGATCCTTACAAAGCGAAGTGCGCACGCATCGTGTGGGAGTTCATGTTCGCGCGGTCGAGGTTCCAAACGTCGGACATGGCCCGGCAGGGAGAGATTCTGGAGGAAATCGCCTGCCGCATTGATGCGGGACAGTTGAAATCCATCCTCACGCGAACCTTGCAGCCGATCGGTTCCGCAACTTTGCGAGAAGCGCATGCCGCGATGGAAGCGGGCACGGCGCATGGGAAGTGGACGGTGGAAATGAAAATCGATGGGAAATGAGTATGGCTGCACACGCTGAAGCATTCGAAGTCCGCACCCGCGGGAAGGGGACGTTCGAGATTTCCGATGAAGTCGCTGCGATCGTCGGTCGTTCCGGGATTCAAACCGGTATGGTCACGGTGTTCGTGCGACACACGAGCGCGAGCCTGGTGATCATGGAAAACGCCGATCCCAGTGCGCGACGCGATCTGGAGGTGTTTTTCGACAAACTGGTCCCGGAAAATACTCCCTGGTTCGTACATACGCTTGAGGGCCCGGACGACATGCCCAGCCACATTCGCATGGCGCTGACGCGGACCAGTGAGACGATCCCGGTGGTCAATGGCAGGATGGCCCTCGGAACGTGGCAGGGGATTTTCCTGTTCGAACATCGCCGCGCTCCGCACCGGCGGGAGATCGTCGTGAGCGTGGTGGGTGCGTGAAGAGAACTCCGGATACGTAAAAAAGGCGGCACCTCGCGGTGCCGCCTTTTTACCATGAATCGACTGAACGCTCTCAGAGCGAGAACGTGTCCTCGGCCGGGCATTTGCCGAGCGCGATCTGCACTTCGCCGTTGGCGGCGAGGTGGGTGAGGCAGTGGTAAACATCCTCCGGGCAGGCATCGCAAAGCGTGGCGATTTCTTCCGCGTTACGAGCGTCGGCGACGAGACGGCCGCGAACCTTGTTGAGGAGTTCGAGGAACACCCCAGCGGCCTTTTTGCCCGCCTCAACGCCCGGCTGATGGTAGGCGTTGATGTTGACCAAGGTGGCGTAGAAGGACACCGCACGCTCGAAGAGAGCGATCAAGGCACCGAGTTGATACGGGGTGACTTCCGGGATCGAGATGGTGATCGATTTGCGGCCCGAATCGTAGAGCGCCTTGCGGGTGCCCCGGAGGAAGCCTTGAAGGTAGTCGGCCGAGCTGGTGCCGGGTTCCACTTCGATGCCTTCACCGGCGCGGCCCTTGCGGACTTCGATGAAGGTGGTGAAGAAGTTGTTCACGCCGTCGCGGAGCTGCTGAACGTAGGCGTGTTGGTCGGTCGAACCCTTGTTGCCGTAGACGGCGATGCCTTGGTTGACGACGTTGCCGTCGAGGTCGTGTTCCTTGCCGAGCGACTCCATGACGAGCTGCTGGAGGTACTTCGAGAACAGGACGAGCGAATCCTTATAAGGCAGGACGACCATGTCCTTTTCGCCCTTGCCGTTGCCGACGTGATACCAGGCGAGCGCGAGTTGAAGCGAAGCGTTGCTCTTCGCGTCGGTCTTGCGGGTTTCCACGTCCATCGCGGCGGCGCCAGCGAGGAACGAATCGATGTCGATGCCTTGAAGGGCGGCTGGCACGAGGCCGACGGTCGACATCACCGAAGTGCGGCCGCCGACCCAGTCTTCCATCGGGAAGCGGGTGATGAAGCCTTCGGCGATGGCATATTGGTCGAGCTTCGAGCCTTCGCCGGTAATGGCGACAGTGTGTTTGCCGAAATCGAGGCCGGCGGCTTCGTAAGCGGCTTTCGCTTCGAGCATGCCATTGCGGGTTTCGGCGGTGCCGCCCGACTTGGAAATGACCATGACGAGCGTTTTGTTGAGGCCCGGGCCTTTTTTCAAATCGCTCAGCACGCGCTCAATGCCGGCCGGGTCGGTGTTGTCGAAGAAGGCGATCGGGAGTTTCGCGCCGTGGCCGATGGCGTCGTTGACGAGCTGCGGGCCGAGGGCGGAGCCGCCGATGCCGATGAGCAGGAGTTGCTCGAACTGGCCGCCGGAGGGCGGGGTGACCTGGCCGGTGTGGACTTTTTCGGCGAAATCCTTCAGCGCGGCGAGCGGCTCGGTGATTGACTTGCGAATGGCGTCGTTCGGAGCCAACGCGGCGTTGCGGAGCCAGTAGTGACCGACCATGCGCTGCTCGTCCGGGTTGACGATTTCACCGCGCTCCAAGGCGGCGATGTCGGCGAAGGCCTTGTCGATCTTCGGCTGCATCGAGGCGACGAAGGCGTCGTCGACGTCCATGCGCGAGAAGTCGATCGAGAATCCGAGTTGCGGATAGCGGATGACGGATTGGCAGTAGCGGGTCCAGGACATGGCAGGTGTTTGAGAAAGTGAGGTTAGTATTGCAGCACGGAATGAATCGGATGAGAGCCGAGTTTTTCCCGTCCGTGCAGGAAGGTGAGTTCGATCAAAAAGGAGACGCCGACGATTTCCGCGCCGAGCCCGTTGAGCAATTCCAGCGCGGCGGCGGCGGTGCCACCGGTGGCGAGCAAATCGTCCACCACCAGGACGCGTTCGCCTGGTTTCACCGCATCCTCGTGGAGTTCCACGACGGCTTCACCGTATTCCAACGAGTAGGACGTCTGGCGGGTTTTCCAAGGCAACTTGCCTTTTTTTCGCACGGGGACGAATCCCGCCCCGAGGCGATCGGCCACTGCGGCGGCGAAAATGAAGCCACGGGCGTCGATCCCGACGACCTTGTCGATGCGAGTTCCGTCCGCGGTTTCGCAAAGCAAAGAGATCGCGTCGCGGAAAAGCGACCCGTCGGCCAGAATCGGGGTGATGTCCTTGAAGACGATCCCCGGCTTCGGGAAATCGGCGACATCGCGCACGGCGGCGCGCAGGGCATCCGGTGAGGACATGGCGCGGAGTGTCCACGCCCTTCCGGGCCGGGCAAGGTTAGAATCCCGGTCCCCGGGCCGCGTGCCATGAATCCGCCTATTGCGGGGTATGAGAGGCCACGGAGGGAAAACCGTAGCCGCGTTGGTGACAACGCGGGTGGAGAAGATTCCCCGCAACCCCTTGGCGACTCTATTGCTCGGCCCAGCCCGCTCTGTCACCAGAGCGGCTACTCTGGAGCTCACCACCAGTTGATTTCCATGCCCGTTTCGCGGGCGAGGGCTTCGGTGAAGTAGTAGTCGCCCCAGCTCGTGTAGGAATCGAAGGCGTTGCCGACTTGGCCGTGCTTGAGCAGACCGCGCACTTCCAGGTTGGGGTCGAGGTAGTCTTCTGAGCAAAGCCGGTCGAGCAAGCTGAAGGGGGGACCAACCGAGTCATTACCGGTCCGATCCCCCCTGCGAGCTATAGCAGTTACTTGATTTCGAAGCGGTCCACATACACGCGCCAATCTTTGCTCCGGCCGGGGGTGTCGCCTTGGCGCGGCGTGTAACGGAAGCCGGAAACTTCCACGTCTTCGCCCAAATCGATCACGAGATAATGCGGGAATCCAGGTTGGGCTTGGCTCCACTCGGTATGCCAGAAGTTCGCCGATTGCCCGTCGATCGCATTGGTCGCCGAGCCGTCCTCTTTGGTCCGCTCCTCGCTGTCAGCATATGCGATCGTCCAGTTGAGATGGGAAAGCGGCTGCCCGTCTTTACCGAGCAGATCGAATTCTGCGATCGCGGCGAACGGCTTGCCATCGTGCGAGTTGAGCAGTTCCAGGCAGAACTGACGTCCTTTGGCGACCTCCGGCAAACGGACTTCCTGGAGGTCGGCATTTGCCTTGAAGCTACCGGACGCAGCGGGTTTGCGGCCTCCCAGCATCAGCTTTTTGCCCGAGAAAGGCGAAGTCGCGCCGAGATTTTTCTCCGGGCGAAGTTGATCGAGAATCGGCTTTTCCAGTCCCTTCACCACCGGCTTTTCCGGGCCGGTCAAATCGAGGATGACCAATTCGTTGCGGCCCTGTTTGAGCCAGGCTCCGGGCAGATAAGCGGTTTGGGTCGGCCCGATGTTCCAGAAGCGGGCGAGGCAGCGGCCGTTGATCCAGATCACGCCTTTACCCCATTGGCTGAGGTCGAGGAAGGTATCGCCCCGCTTAGCGACATCGAAACTACCGCGCCAGAACGCGGGACCGGCTTCCTTGCGACCTTGGGTCCACTTGAGGCTGCCAAGCTGAGCGGCATCAAGGCGGAGGTTGTGGACCTTCCATGCATCCTTCAGGACCGTTTCGTTCCCACCGGCGATCAATTTGACGGGACCGAACAAACCCTTACGGTCGTGGATTTCCTGACCGAAATTGACGTGTCCCATGGCTTCCACCAGGAAATCGACCTGAGCGGGAGCCGAGCGCGCCGGAACTTTCACTTCGAAGCGCCGGGTGCGCCGGTCCATCACGCCGACGGGTTTGCCATCGACGAAAACCCAGGCGAAATCGTGAGCGCGTTCGACCCGCAACGTGGCGGCGGGGCCGGCGGGCAGGGTGGTGCGGTAGACCACGCAACCCTGGCCCTGATCATAGGCTTCCATGTTGCGAGGCGATGCCTCTTCGATTCCGGCCGGGAGATTGTCGAAAACCGGCGCGCATTCGGTCAGGGAGAACTCCGGCAAGGCCGTCACCGGATAGGGCGCGGGCGGCTGCGGAATCGTTTCGCCCGGCAATAGGTAGGACGACATCAGCTTGCGGGTAAGCTCGAACTTTTCACCGATCCATCCGGCTTCGGAAACCGGTGCGTCGTAATCGTAACTACTCGTATCCGGTTTGAACGGCCGGTCGGCACCCGCCCACAAACCGAAGGACGTTCCGCCGTGCGCCATGTAAATGCTGAACGAAGCGCCCGCCTTCAGCATGGTTTCCAGATCTTCCAGATAGCGCTTGGTTTCGCCGAGGTGATGGGGAGCGCCCCAGGTATCGAACCAGCCCGGGTAGAACTCGCCGCACATCAACGGTCCGGTCGGCTGGACTTGGCGCAGGGCTTTGAAACCGGCCTGGGGATCGCGACCGAAATTGACCACTTGAAGGAGATCGGCACGAAGGCCGTTCTTCAGTGCGCCGGGAGGATTGCAGGCAAAGAGGGGAACGTCGAAGCCGCCATCGATTAAAGCCTGACGGATTAAGCCCACGTATTCGGCGTCGTTGCCGTAGGAGCCGTATTCGTTCTCCGCTTGGACGAGAAGGATTGGGCCTCCTTTGCTCACTTGGAGGGGGGCGAGCACGCGACCCACTTCCTTCAGCCATGCCGAAGAAGCGGCGATGAAATCCGGATCTTGGCTGCGCAGCTTGATGTTCGGATTTTTCAGCAGCCACCAAGGAAGGCCGCCGCCGTCCCACTCGGCGCACGCGTAAGGACCGGGGCGAAGCACGACCCATAGGCCTTCTTCCTGAGCGATCCGGCAGAACTCGGCGGCATCGGCCGCACCGCTCCAGTTGTATTCGCCGCGGACCGGTTCGTGAAAATTCCAAAAGAGGTAGGCGCAAACCGTGTTTAAGCCCATCGCCTTCATCAGCTTCAGGCGGTGCCGCCAGTATTCCTGCGGGACGCGGGCGAAATGGATTTCACCGCAGCGGATCTGCAGCCGTTTGCCATCAAGCAGGAAATCCTTTTCTCCCACCGTGAACGTGTGAGCCGCGGCAGCCTTCGTTTCCCCGGCATGCACCGGCAGGCCGCTCATCAGGGCGGTGGCGAGAGAAAGGGTAAGGAAGAAACGGGAACGCATGAAAGTAGCTGGGTTAACTAGAAAATTTGGGTTTCCCCGGTTTGAACATCAAGACTCCAAGGCTTTGGCTCCGGTAACCAGAGGCGACCGTTACCGATTTCAAGTGGCATCCAGAGATGTCGGCCATCGCAGTGCTCCTTCCCAGTGCATCCGATCGTTCGAGGCGTAGCACGCGATCCAGCGTTCGCGCGGTTTGCTGGGCTGGCCGTTTTCTTCCGTTCGATCCTCGCCGAACCAATACCAAGTCTCCCCGACTTTCAGAATGCTGCCGCGCCTGAGTGTGGCGGCCACGGTTGTCCCGCCAGATTTGGCCCGGCTCGATCGATGCCTGCGCAGCCAGAAGAAATCCGGCAAAGCAGAGCGATAGGCAAAATGACAGCGCGGCATCCATGGAGATGCCTGTCTTTACGTTCGCTTTCATCGAAATTTTCAACGAGTTAGCAGAGGTGCCAATCCGCGCGGAGGGCGTAAAAAAGCCGACCGGGAGCGAGTCCCGGTCGGCAGAGTCATTTATCTGGATGCTGAACCAGCGGCTCAAGCAACCCGGCGACGGCGCAGCAGGCCGAGCATGCCGAGACCACCGAGAAGAGCGGCGGCCGGTTCCGGCACCGCCAGAAGCGCCACGTCATTACCCCCCGTGAAGCTTGGGGTGGTTTCGAAGTTCGCTTGGTAGGTGATCTGGTAATCCTGGCCACCCACGGTAAACGTGCTGCCTTCGTTCAAACCTGTAAACGTGCCGCTGATGGCGTCGGCTCCGTCGTTCACGAGGATGAAGAACAGATCTCCATTCGTCGGCGTGAAGCTGGCGGTCAGGTTCAGCGCGCCCGCCAAGGTCACGGTGCCGTTCGCGAAGAGCTGATCGTATTCCACGCCTGGCGAGGTGCCGGCCAGTTCGACGTTGAAGGTCGAGCCCGATTGCAGGTCGAAGTTGCCGTTCACGGTCGTCACGCCCGGGCTGTTGCCGGGAGCCACGTTACCACCGGATGCCACCGTGAGGTTGCCGGTCACCGTGCCCGTGCCTTTCAACGTGCCGCCATTGCCGACGGTGAAGCTGCCCGTCACCGTGCCGTTGTTGGTCAAGGTTACGCCGTTGCCAACCTGATAGCCGCCGCTCACCGCCGAGACGTTGAAGGTCGCACCGGTGGAAACATTGAGTTGGGTGCTGGCGAGGCTGCCGGCCGAGGCGAGAGCGAAGGTGCCCGAAGTGACCGTGGTCGCGCCGGTGTAGGTGTTCGCACCGCCGAAGGTGACGGTGCCAGCGCCGGTGCTGCTGATGACGTTGAAGCCCCCTGAGCCACTGATGTTGTTGTTGATCGCGACGGAGAAGCCGTTGGAGTCGATCGTGGAGTTCGCCGAGGTCGTGGTGACGGAGGAGAGAGCCAAGGCATTTGTGTTCACCGTGCCGCCCGACGCGCCAAGGTTTTGTCCCTCGCTAGTGGCCGTGGTGGACTGAAGCCAATCCGTCTGGTTGGCCAGCGCCTTGAGCGTGCCGCCGTTGAAGACGAAGTTCGCCGTGCCGGCACCTGCGCTGCTGCTGCCGTCGCGGACAAACTGGCGGTTGGTGGCAAGGGTGCCGCCATTCAGATTGATGGTTCCACTCGCGGAGTTGCCGTCGCGGCCCAACATGATCAGACGAGTGTCGGCGCCGTTGGTGGTGGTCGCCGTGGTGCCACGATTAATCGTAGCGGTGCCGCTATAGATATTCAGGGTGCCGGCCCCCACGTTACCGAGCATGAAGCCTGTATCACCACTTACGGTGAGAGTGCCGCTAGTGCTTCCGTTTGTGGCGCCGACATTGAGAATACCGATCCCGTTGGTGTTCTGGCCGATGATGGTTCCTGGTTTGGTGGCGTTGGTTGTGCCGTTGACGGTAAGCGAACCGCCGTTGGAGATGGTGACCGTGGCACTGGTATTGTTACCGACAGTCGCAAAGCCTTGGTTGGCTGTTGATCCGCCATTGATGGTATTAGCGCCCGTGAGGTTGACGACACCGTTATACGTCGCAGAGACCGTGGTGGTATACGTGCCGCCCAATGTAAGACCTCCGGTGCCGCCCGTGAACGTGCGACCGCCGGTAGACGTCATGTCGTTGTTGATCGTCTGCAGGCTGGTGCTGCTATTCGTGATATTGCCGTTCAGCGTGAAGGCGTTACCGCCGATGGTGAAGGCGCTGGCGCCGCTGTTGAAGGTGAGGCCGTTGTAGGTGGCACCGACCAGGTCGTTGTTCAGGGTCGTGGTAGTGGACGTGCCGAAGAAAAGCGCGTCCCCGCTGACCACGGTGTAGGTGCCGCCAGCCACGGGTGTGGTGGTGCCGCTGGTCCATTGTGCCGTATTGAAGTTTCCTGTGGCGGCATTGGTGTTCCAAGCGGCGTTCACTGCATGAGCGACGGGTGCGCTGATCAGGGTGAAGGCCGCGGTCAATGCGGAGCCCGTCAGCAAGGTTTTTGCGAGTCCTTTAGGTTTCATAGGTAGGGTTTGGGGGTGGGGAGCGCTTAGAAACAGGGAAAACCTGCCTCAGGCCAGCGGGGGAGTATAGGGAGGAGCAAAATCGGACTTTTCTCGATTCAGCGGGGCGCAGTAGGCAGGAGTTCTCTTCAATCGACAAGCACAAAAATTCGCGTGGGGCACAGGACAAATGATTCGTAAATATCCCGTTTTCCCATGTGCCGCATAGGGTGGTGTGGCCAAGCGAATGAAGTCGGAATGCGTCTTACGTAGATTCCCTGAGCTTTAAAAGCCTTATCAAAGCCGTCCGGGGCGCGCCCCGACGGCTCACCTATGGAGAAACCCGCGAGGACAGGGAACCTCGCAAGTCAACGTGTTGCCAAGTGCTGGGTGACAAGGTTTGGGTTTGAGTGGTCACAAATCGGACATGTCCGATGAGACGCGGAAACTATGAGCTCCTCCCTGAAAAACGAACAAGGCGAGTCTGGCTTATGCGTATTAGCAAAGCTGGACGGAGGGTTGTGAAGGCTAAGGAGGCTCTTGGTTTTGATCGGATTGTTTAGAGCGGATAGCGAATGGGCCTAATGTTAGCATTCGCGGGGATAAACGCGATTCCACCAGTCGATACGGTGAAATTTCAAGAAATCTGGTGATTGTCCGGTCTTTCCGGCGGCAAGGCTCCAGTCCACAAAAAAAACCGACCGGGAGAACCCGGCCGGTTTGTAAGAATTCGATTCGCTGAGTCGCGTTAGGCCGTGCGGCGGCGGCGAAGCAAGCCGAGCACGCCCAAACCACCCAAGAGCGCCGCGGAGGGCTCAGGAACCACGGTCAGGGTGCCGCTGCCGATGAAGGAATCAACCCCGAATTCCTCGTTAAGTTGTTCGGCGGTATAAGTCCCTGCGGCGATGCTTTGAGAATCGTCGGTTTGGGTGATTCCGAACAGCGTTTCGGTTGAAGCGTTGTTGAGATTAATCGTCGCGTCGTCACCAAAGAAGAGGATGGCGGTGTCAGCGATGCTGGCACCATTCCCAAGGGTGAGGGAGGCGGAAATGGAGTCCGTCACCGTCACATTGCCGAGACCAAAATTGCCCACGAGATCTGTGGCCAAATTGCCGCTCAGAACCGTCGTTCCCCCGGTGTAGGTGTTCGCGCCGCCGAAGGTCACCGTGCCGGCTCCCGTGGTGCTATTGATGTTGAAGCCGCCCGAGCCGCTGATGTTGTTGTTGATCGCAACGGAGAAGCCGTTAGGGTCGATGGTCGAATTGGCCGAGGTCGTGGTGACGGAGGAGAGGGCCAAGGCGTTTGTGTTCACCGTGCCGCCCGACGCGCCAAGGTTTTGTCCCTCGCTAGTGGCCGTGGTGGACTGAAGCCAATCCGTCTGGTTGGCAAGAGCCTTGAGCGTGCCGCCGTTGAAGACGAAGTTCGCCGTGCCGGCACCCGCGCTGCTGCTGCCGTCCCGGACAAACTGGCGGTCGGTGGCGAGAATGCCGCCATTCAGATTGATGGTGCCACTCGCGGAGTTGCCGTCGCGGCCCAACATGATCAGACGAGTGTCGGCACCGTTGGTGGTGGTCGCCGTGGTGCCACGATTAATCGTAGCGGTGCCGCTATAGATATTCAGGGTGCCAGTCCCCACGTTACCGAGCATGAAGCCCGTATCACCACTTACGGTGAGAGTG